>Ga0302250_1000879_pt1 | contig 25325 bp, 21 predicted proteins | sample AAG_RA_Asp_MG_FD_193536 | JGI IMG/M metagenome (GOLD analysis project Ga0302250, IMG submission 193536) | Enriched activated sludge microbial communities from anaerobic digester in WTTP, New Holstein, Wisconsin, United States - AAG_RA_Asp | ecosystem: Engineered > Bioreactor > Anaerobic >... | reverse complement strand
GAGCTGTTTGAAGGTTGAAAGGTTGGAAGGTTGGAAGGTTGGAAGGTTCACAGGTTCCAGGTTCGCAGGTCCGCAATCAGTTGATTGTTGATTGTTGATAGTTGATGGGTGATCGTTCGTTCTGTTCATCTCCCGTCTCTCATCTCCCGTTTCTCGTCTCTTGTCTCCCGTCTCCCGATTCACCGACTCACCGATTCACCCATTCACCTTTTCCTCTCTGCATTCTCTGCGTCTCTGCGTGATCTGATTGCGGATTTCGGATTCAAACACTTTCTTATGGTTCGTGTGGTTCGTGGTTTACCTTGGATTGCGGATTTACCCTGTTTCGTGTCTTTCGTGTGTTTCGTGGTCTCTTTCTTGATCCTCCCTAAGCCTGTTAGGAACTTCACCCGCCGATGCCACGCCAGCGCCGCTTCGTCCAGCCGGCAGGCGTCGGGTCACAGAGATCGTACCCGATTCAACGGAATCCGATCTCGGATCGAATGGGTGTTCGAATTCCAACTTGACTCCCTGCAGGCCGCCGACTATGCTGGCTTCAACAAACTACCGTCATGGAGCGGAAGAGATCCTGTCGGCCCGATGGGTTTTGCGATGCTCTTCAAACGAGCGGCCAACGCCGGGAGAAATCCGGTGCGACAAGCCCGAATCTCACCGTCGGGATGGTCAGGTCCCGCCGTCGGCAAACCGCTGGCGGGGCTCGCATTCAACCATCACCCAGCCAAGGAGGCAATCAAATGGATGAATCCATTGCTAGGGTTTTGGTCGTCGGTTTCTTCTTTGCAGTATTCATGATCGTGTTCTCTGCAATGCGGACGCTGTGGAGAAAGACAATTGGCATCGGAAGGAGTCCATCAATATTGCAGCAGGATGAAATGCCTCAGAACGAGCTCATTCTCGTCGCGCGTGACTTTCAATTCAAGGGCTTTACCCTGGCTTCGAGCCGGAAGGGCCGGTTGTTCTTCACCAACCGGGGACGAATCCTGTTCACGAGTCCGGACGGAAAGAAAATCGGGCTCGAGGTCCCGTTTGATCGGTTGCAGGAGGCCACCGTCGAAATGCGGGGATTCCTGAAACACCCCGAGCTTTCGATCCATTATGTGGATGAGAATGGGAAGAAGAAAAGCGTCCATTTCGATACCGCCACAAAGGTTGTGGCGCCGCTCGTAGAGAATGCGTCGGATGCCGTCTCACTCCAGCGGGAATACAATTCCTGGATCGAGAAGCTGAACACCTGTTGGAGTAAAGCGGCGAAAGGATGATTTTCCCCGGCAGATCGCACGTTCGATCCTCCGCCTCCCCCGCGTGATTTGAAATAGATCCGGGCTCCGATTATTTTTTGTGGTTTGTTTGGCTGTTCCGGACCCTTTCGTGTTTTTCGTGTGTTTCGTGATTCGTTTCGCTGTTCCGGGTCCTTTCGTATCTTTCGTGGTTCTGTTTTCGGTTGCGGATTGGAACCCTGTCTGCTCTTTGTGTCCTCTGTGCCTGGTGAATCCCCCCCGGTCCGCCGCTCACTCGACGCGCTTGAGGATCACCAGCGTCATGTCGTCGGACTGGGCGCAGCCCATGGCGTGGTCCTGGACGGCGGTGACCACCCGCCGGATGAGCTGCTCCGCCGGCTTGTGGCGGTAGTCGGCGATGGCGCGCACCATGCGCTCCTCGCCGAACTCCTCGTGCTTGTCGTTGACGGCCTCGGTGATCCCGTCGGAGTAGAGCAGCAGCAGGTCCCCGGGCGCCAGCGGCATCGCTGTCTCGGCGAACGGGAACGATTCCATCACCCCCAGCACCACGCCGCCCTCCTCCAGCCGGCGCACCTCGCCGGCGCGGGTGATCAGGTAGGGGTAGTTGTGGCCGGCGTTGACGTAGCGCAGGTGGTGGGCGTCGCGCTGGAGCTGGGCGTAGAACATCGAGGCGAACTTGCCCGGCCGGGTGCAGTGGTAGATCTGGGTGTTGGCCCGCTGGACGCACTCGGCCGGCGTCGCGTGCAGCAGGGTCTGGGTCCGGACGGTGGCCTGCACGTTGGACATGAGCAGCGCCGCCGGCATCCCCTTGCCCGAGATGTCGCCGATGGAAAACGCCAGCCGGTCCGCTCCCAGCGGGATGAAATCGAAAAAGTCGCCGCCCACCTCTTTCGCCGGCAGGCTCTTGCCCACGAGCTCGTACCCCGGCAGCGCCGGCGATTCCGTGGGCAGCAGGTTGACCTGGATCTCGTACGCCAGCCGCAGGTCCTCCTGCATCCGGGCCAGCGCCGCCTCCTCCTCCAGCAGCCGGGCGTTCTCGATCACCTGGGCCGACTGCGTGGCGATGATGGCCAGCATCCGCTGGTCCTCGTGGCTGAATCCCTCCGGCGTCTTCTTGTTGAACAGGGCGATCTGGCCGATCATCTTCCCCTTGGCCATGAGCGGCACGCTGAGCAGGGAGCGGATCGACGCGCCCTCGCCGGCGGCGTACTGGAAGCGCGGGTCGCGCGCCAGGTCGTTCACCACGAGCGGCTGCTGGTTCTTGAGCATCCAGCCGGTGAGGCTCACGTCCAGCCGGTAGGGCCGGTCGAACCGTGACTGGTCGATGCGGCGCACAACGGTGTGGAACTGGTTTTCCTGCCGCCCGGTGTCCAGCAGCAGCACCGCCCCCTGCTCCACCTCCATGTGCTTCACGCACTTCTGGGTGATCAGGTCCAGGATCTGCTGCACCGCCATCGCCGAGCCGATGGCGGTGGCGATCTCGTTGATGATCGACAGCTCCTTGACCGACCGGCGCAGCCGGCCGAGCTCCGCCTCCTGGGCCTGGACCTTCGCGGCCAAATCCTCGGTACTCATGGGACACCCCCGTGCGGCGGCCCGCATCCGCCGTTGTTGCATGGGATCGGCTGGTTTGTCTCCAGCATACTCGGGGACTCGGACGGTGTAAACACCTAACTATCCGATTGACCTTTCAGTTTTTACTCCGTTACAATAAGAACAACTAATCTGTCTCACCTGCATGTGGCCGGATGCGTCGGATCGGCGGGCGCATCGAAGCGGGATTCCGCTTCGTGATCGGTGCGCCGGGAGCGCGGACATGGCCATGGAACGGGCTTTCAAAAAGGAGATCGATTCGCTCGAGGCGATCTTCGCCTTCGTCGACGAGTTCCGCCTTCAGGAACCCATTCCCGACGAGCCCCTCTACGCCGTGAACCTGGCGCTGGAGGAGCTGTTCACCAACATGGTGAAGTACCACCCCGAGTCCCGCCGGGACGTGGTGATCCGCCTGGAGCGGGTGGCCGACGCGCTGGTGGGCACGCTGACCGATTCCGACGTGGAGCCGTTCGACGTGACCCTCGTGCCCGCCCCCGCGGAGCCGCCCCTGGCGAAGAGCCATCCGGGCGGCCTGGGCCTGCACCTGGTGCGGCAGATGGTGGACGATCTGCGCTACGCCCACGCCGACGGTCGGAGCACGGTGATTTTCGTCAAGAAATTGAGGTGACCGCATGCTAGACGTGAAGATCGGCATTGACGGCGAGATCCGGCTCGAAGGGCGCTTCGACGCCGCCCAGGTCCAGACCGCGCGGGCGGTGTTCGACACGATCACCACGTCCGCCCGGGTGGACTTCAGCGCGCTGGAATACATCTCCAGCGCCGGCCTCGAGGTGCTGCTGGCCACCCAGCGGCGGCTCATGGGCGCCAGGCACGCGCTGACGCTGGTTCACCTCAATCCGCACATCCGGAACGTGTTCCGGTACGCCGGCTTCGAGCACATCTTCAAGATCGAGTGAAGTGGGGGACGCCCGGACGCCGCGCGGGGGAAGCGGCCGGCCGGATGTTCTTTGGGGTCGGTTTTTCGGCGGTCGGTTCGTCACGGGACGATGGAGGGGTTGCGCCGGCGACATAATTCACCAACCATTGCCGCCCTGGGCGGTAATTGGATTAAGACAGCATCAAATCCCGTCCGGAGATCGAACTCCGGCAGGAAAAGGAGGTTGCTATGACCACCGGGGATAACGCGCCTCAGACCGGCAACAAGTACTGGCTTCCGGTTGTGCTTGGTCTGGCGCTCGTTGGCGTCGTTGTGTATTTCCTGTTTTTCTACCCGCCGGTGACGAACCAGGAGGCCGGCGGCACCATCGCAGGGGCCCAGAAAGCGGACAAGTACCAGTCCCAGCAACTCGGCGAGCAGGACGTGGTCCTGCAGGACACCGAGCTGCAGGCCATCCTGCAGAACGACCAGGTCCAGAAGCTGATCCAGGATGACAGCTTCCAGAAGGCCTTCGCGGCGAAGGAAGTCCAGGCCGCGCTGGCCAACAAGGACGTGGTCGCCGCCCTGGCCAACAAAGATGTGCTGGCGGCGCTCGCCAACAAGGACGTGATGGCCGCGCTGTCCAGCCGGGACGTCGCCGCCGCGTTGGGCAGCCGCGACGTGGTCGCCGCGCTGGCCAACAAGGACGTGCTCGCCGCGCTGGGGAGCCGGGACGCCCTGGCCGCGCTGGCCAACAAGGATGTGCTCGCCGCGCTGTCCAGCCGGGATGTGCGGGCGGCGCTGACCAGCCGCGAAGCTGTCGCCGCCCTGACGAGCCGGGATCTGGCGCTGGCGCTCTCGAGCAAGGATGTCGCCGCTGCGCTAGGCAACCGGGACGTGGTGGCCGCGCTGTCCGGCAAGGACATGCTCGCCGCCCTGTCCAACAAGGACGTGCTGGCCGCTCTGTCCAACAAGGATGTGCTCGCCGCCATGGGCAGCAAGGATATGTTTGCCGCGCTGTCCAACAAGGATCTGTTCGCCGCCCTGACGAGCCGGGACGTGATCGCTGCCCTGGCCAGCCGGAATGCGGCATCGCCGCTGTCGGGGAAGGAGATGGCGGACCTGCTGTCGAGCAAGGGCTTCGCCGCGGCGCTGTCGAACCGTGACGTGCGGGCCGCCCTGGACGGCCGGGACCTGCTGGCCGCCATGTCCAACAAGGATCTGCTGGCGGCCCTCTCCAACAAGGACCTCGTGGCCGCCCTGGGGAACCGGGACCTGCTGGCCGCCATGTCCAATAAGGACTTCTTCGCCGCCATGTCCAACAAGGACTTCGCCGCCGCCCTGGCCAGCAAGGACCTGCTCGCCGCCATGAGCAGCCGGGACTTCTTCTCCGCCCTGGCCAGTCGGGATCTCTTCGCCGCGCTCGGCAACAAGGGCTTCTTCGCCGCGTTGTCCAACAAGGACCTCGCCGCCGCCCTGGGCAACCGCGACATGGCCGCCGCCCTGGGCAACCGCGACTTCACCGCCGCGCTGACCAACAAGGATTTCTTCGCGGCCCTGTCCAACAAGGACTTCTTCGCCGCGCTGTCCAACAAGGATGTCGCTGCCGCGCTGGGCAACCGCGACTTCCTCGCTGCTATGTCCAACAAGGATTTCGCCGCCGTCATGGCCGACAAGAACTTCGCCGCCGCCGTGGCTGACCGGAACTTCGCCGCGGCGATGGGCAGCCGGGATTTCTTCAGCAACATGATGAGCCGGGACCTGAGAGCCAACGAAGGGAAGTAGCACGCTTCCCGAACCTCCTCCGGACCGGGGCGGACGCCCCGGTCCGGCTTTTGACGTCTGGCGCGGGATCATACCTGGATCCGGCCGACGGTTCGCCTGCGACGGCAGCACATCCGGTCTGAGATTGGAGGCACTGCCGCCCGGGTTTGGACTGCCGGCGGTCCTGTTTGGCCGGCGCGGGTCGCCGGCGGCCTCACTAGCATGCGGGGGTGAACCATGCGCAGTTGCCGGCGGACGTGGATGGCGGCGTTCCTGGCGGTCGTGGTGGCCGCACTTCCCGTGCGGGGCGGCCTGCAGACCATCGAGACGGACAACCTCCGGCTCATCTACTTCGGCAAGCTGCACGCCTACATCGTCCCCCACGTGGCCCGCTGCCTGGAAAACTCCCTCCAGACCCACCGGGAGGTCTTCGGCTACGAGCCCACCGGCAGGATCACCGTCCTGCTGCACGACTTCAACGACTACGCCAACGCCTCGGGCGGCGCCATTCCGGTGAACCACGTCATGCTCGGGCTGGCCCCGTTCGCCCACGACTTCGAGACCATGAGCGTGAACGAGAGCATGAACGCCATCATGAACCACGAGCTCGTCCACGTGGTGGCCTCGGACCAGGCGGCCGGCGGCGACCGCACGAGCCGGAGCCTGTTCTTCGGCAAGGTCCGTCCCGTGGACGACAACCCCCTGTCGCTCCTGTACGGGTACATGACCAGCCCCCGCGAGTACGCGCCCCGCTGGTACCACGAGGGGATCGCCGTCTTCATGGAGACGTGGCTCGCCGGCGGCCTCGGCCGGGCCATGGGCGCCTACGACGAGATGGCCTTCCGCGCCATGGTGCTGGACAACAAGCCCATCTTCGATTTGGTGGCGCTGGAGGCGGCCGGCACCAAGATCGACTTCCTCGTCGGGGTGAACTCGTACCTCTACGGCACCCGCTTCATGAGCTACCTGGCGCTGACCTACGGCCCCGAGAAGGTCATCGCGTGGGTGAAGCGCACCGACGGCAGCTCCGCCTACTTCGCCGGGCAGTTCCGGCAGGTGTTCGGCCGCAACGTTCACGAAGCCTGGGCCGACTGGATCCGCTGGGAAAAGGAGTTCCAGGCGAAGAACCTCGCCGCCATCCGGGCCAACCCCGTCACCGCGGACCGGCCGCTGTCGCCCACGCCCCTCGGCTCCGTGTCCCGGCCGGGCTACGACCCGGCCACCGGCACGCTCTACGCCGCGGTGAACTACCCCGGGCAGATCGCCCACCTGGCCGCTATCGACACGGCCCGCGGCACCCTGCGCAAGATCCTCGACGTCAAGGGACCGGCGATGTTCTTCGTGGCCTCGCTCGCCTTCGATCCCGCCGCGGGCATGCTCTTCTACACCACCGACAACAACGAGTGGCGCGACATCCGGGTGGTGGACGTGCGCACCGGCGAGGACCGGACCCTCCTCAAGGACGCCCGGGTGGGCGACCTGGCCTTCAACCCGGCCGACCGCTCCCTGTGGGGGGTGCGGCACTACAACGGCATCGCCACGTTGGTGCGCATCCCGCACCCCTGGACCGAGTGGAACCAGGTATACACCTTCCCCTACGGCAAGGACATCTACAACCTGGCCGTCTCGCCGGACGGTACGTCCGTCTGCGCGGCGCTCGGCGAGATCACCGGCCGCCAGACGCTCATCCGGCTGGACACGGCGGCGCTGCTCGCCGGCGGCACGGACTACGAGACGCTGTTTGACTTCGAGAACTCCGTCCCCGCCGACTTCGTCTTCACCCCCGACGGCCGGCACCTCGTGGGTTCCTCTTACTACACCGGCGCCTCCAACCTGTTCCGCTACGAGCTGGCCACGAAGGAAATGGCCATCCTCACCAACTGCGAGACCGGCTACTTCCGCCCCGTGCCCCTGGCCGACGGGCGGCTGCTGGCGATGCGCTACACGAGCCAGGGCTTCCTGCCGGTGGAAATCGAGCGCCCCGGTCCGGCGCAGGCGGCGGCCATCCGGTTCCTCGGACAGGAGGTGGTGGAGACTCACCCCATCGTCAAGACCTGGAAAGCCGGCTCCCCCGCCGACATCGACCTGCCGGCGCTCACGCGCTACGAGGGGCCGTTCAAGGGCCTGTCCAACATCCGCCTGGCGTCGGCCTACCCGGTGGTGGAGGGGTACAAGGACACCGCCGCCGTGGGCGCCCGGTTGCATTTCCTCGGCCCCATGGCGCTCCACAACCTGGATGTCACCCTGTCCTACTCGCCCGACACGGCGCTGCCGTCCGACGAACGGTTCCACGTAAACGCCCACTACGCCTACATGAACTGGAAGGTCACCGCCAAGTACAACGCCGGCGACTTCTACGATTTGTTCGGCCCCACAAAGACGAGCCGCAAGGGGTACTCCGGCGCCGTGGAGTACCGGCGCAACCTCATCTACGACGAGCCGCGCACCATGGACTACACCCTCGAGGTGGCCGCCTACGGCGGGCTCGACCGCCTGCCCGACTACCAGAATGTCGTGGCGCCCTACGACCGGATGCTGGAATTCGGCGCCTCGTGGAACTACACGAACTGCCGCTCCTCGCTCGGCTCGGTGAACTACGAGAAGGGCTACGACTGGGACATCGCCGCCGGTTGCAGCGTGGTGAACGGCTCGGCCTACCCGCGCGCCCTGACCAACTTCGACGTCGGCGTCCCGTTCGGGCCGGCCCATTCCTCGCTGTGGCTGCGCACCTCGGCCGGCTATTGCTACGGCGGGCGGACCGACCCGTTCGCCAACTTCTTCTTCGGCGGCTTCGGCAACAACTGGGTGGACCACCAGGAAGTCCAGCGCTACCGCGAGTATTACAGCTTCCCCGGTGTGGAACTCAACGAGGTGGGCGGCAAGACCTACGCCAAGGGGATGGTGGAGTGGTGCCTGCCGCCGCTGCGGTTCCAGCACCTGGGCACCACCCAGTGCTTCGCCACCTGGGTCCGCCCGGGGCTGTTCGTGGCGGCGCTGGCCACCGACTTCGACAACGCCGACTTCCGGCGCGAGGTGTACGACGTGGGCGCGCAGATGGATTTCCGCCTCGTCGTGCTGTCCACCATGAACCTGACCGTCTCGTTGGGCTACGCCATGGCATTCGAAGACGGCCACAAACCCGTGGATGAAATCATGATCTCGCTGAAAATATTCTGATGATTCTGGCCGTCCTGCCCATCCTGCTCTTTCTCGGCGGGCTGCTGCTGCTCGACAGCTACAAGCTCGTCCGCCTGCCGGCGGTGCTGCTGGCGATCGCCGCCGGCGGTCTGGCCGCGGGCGCGACCTGGTGGGCCGGACCGCCGCTGTTGGCGTTGTACGGCGGGGACCTGACCCTGTACACCCGCTACGGTGCGCCGGTGGTGGAGGAAGCGGCCAAGGCCGCGCCGCTGGTGCTGCTCATGGCCGCGGGGCGGGTCGGCTTCATGGTGGACGCGGCCATCTACGGATTCGCGCTGGGCACGGGGTTCGCCGTCGTGGAGAACGCTATCTACCTCAACGCGCTGCCCGAGGCCACCCCCTTCGTCTGGGTGGTGCGCGGCTTCGGAACGGCCACCATGCACGGCGGCGCCACCGCCATCTGCGGCATCATCGCCAAGACGCTGGAGGGGCGCCGCGGGGAGGCGCTCGCCGCCGCTCCGGCGGCACCGGCGGATCGGCCGCCGGCACGGAGCGGGAGCGGCGCCGCCGCGCTGGCCGCCGACTGCCTGCCGGGGCTGGCCGCGGCGGTGGCGCTGCACTCCGTGTTCAACCACTTCTTCTTCTCGCCGGCGGTGTCCACCCTCGTCATCATGCTGGTGTTCCCCGCCCTCATCTCGCTGGTGTTCATGCGCAGCGAGCGGGCGCTGCGGCGGTGGCTCGGCGCCGGCTTCGACGCCGACACCGCGTTGCTGGAGCTCATCGAGTCGGGCGAGTTCCCCGACTCGCCCATGGGGCGTTACCTCCAGGCGCTGCGGGTCCGCTTCCCCGGGCCGGTGGTGGCGGACATGCTCTGCTACATCCGGCTGCACGTGGAACTGTGGATCCGCGCCAAGGGCATCCTGATGCTGCGGGGTATGGGTCTGCCCCCGCCGGAGGATCCCGAGATCCCGGCCAAGTTCGAAGAGCTCGGCTACCTCGCCCGCAGCATCGGCCGAACCGGCCGGCTGGCGCTGGCGCCGGTGCTCCAGGCGCGGCGCCGCGACCTGTGGCAAATTTACATGCTGGATCGGAAATAATGACGGGGCGGACCAACCCCGGCGCACTTGGGTTGTAATTGAGTATGAAGGAACTGGCTGACGCGCAACTCGTTCGGGCCTGTCTGGACGGCCAGCTGGCGGCCTTCGCCGAACTGGTGGACCGCTACCAGGGAGTGATCTACAACGCCGCCTACCGGATCACCGGAACGCCCGAAGACGCCCGCGACGTCACCCAGACGGTCTTTGTCAAAGCCTACACCCATTTGGACCGTTACCAGCCGCGCCACGAATTCTTCAGCTGGGTGTTCCGGATCGCGGTCAACGAGTCCATCAACAGCCTGAAGCGCAATCGCCGGCTGGTGGCGCTGTCGGAGGCGAACGCGCCCCCCGTGGCGCACAATCCCGAGACGGCCTGCACCGCCGGCGAAGCCGAGGGCCGGCTCCTGGACGCGCTGCGGCGGATCAGGGTGGACTACCGGATCGTCATCGTGATGCGCCATTTCCTGAACTGCTCGTACCGCCGGATCGCCGACGTGCTGGGCGTGCCCGAGAAGACGGTCAAGTCGCGGCTGTTCACGGCCCGCCACCTCATGCGGGACATCCTGTCGCGGCGAGGGATGGAAATTCATGATTGACCATACCATCGACGACCTGATGCAGCGGGAGATCGACGGCGCCAACAGCGCCGCCGACACCGCCCGGCTGCAGGATATCCTGTCCCGGGACGCGGCCGCCCGGGCGCGCTATGAAGAGCTGGCGGCGCTGGCCGCTGCGCTGTCGCGCGTCGCCCCGGTGCCGCCGCCGCCCGGCCTGAAGGAAGACGTCCTGGCCGCGCTCCCCGCCGGCCGCTACCCGGCGGCGGCGCGCGGGTGGCCCTGGACCGTCGTCCCCCTCCGGCCGGCGGTGCAGCTGGGGCTGGCCCTGGCGCTCGGGCTGGCCCTCGGTTTCGTCGCGAGTCTGCTCGTCACAGGCGGGCCGTCCGCGGAGGTGGGGCTGGACGCGGTGGCCGGCACGCTCCTCGAGCCGTCGGCGCGGGGCTTCCGGTCCGTGGCCGAGGCGGAGGTGGCGCTCCCCGCTCTCGGCGGCCGCGTCCGGCTGTCGCGCTCACCGGCGTACCTCGCGGTGGGCCTGGAGCTGGAGGCGGACGCGCCGGCCACGGTGCGGCTTTCGGGCGCGGCGGGGCGCCTGCGGAGCGTCGGCGTGGTCCGCTCCGCCGGCGAGGTGGCGGCGCGCTGGACCGGCGACGCGCTGGTGCTGGAGTTCGCCGGCCCCTGCCGCTGCGTCTGCTTCTTCGCCCCGGCCGATGGCGCCGCCGCGGGAGTCCGGCTCTCCGCCACCGCCGGTGACGGCGAATGGACCACCATTCTCGCTACTCCCTAGTCTCCTAATCGTCATTCGTAATTGTAATCGTAATTCGTAATCGTGCTCGTAATCGAGGCTCGGGGTTCGGGGCTCGGGGCTCGGGGTTCGTTTCCGATCCTTCGTGCTCGTAATCGTGATCGTAATTCGTAATCGTGATCGTAATCGTGAATCGTAATCGAGACTCGAGGCTCGAGGCTTGAGGCTCGTTCCCGTAATGCGAACATCGGGGGAGCCGGTCATTCACCACGAAGTCACACCGGGCGCAAACAGCCATTTCCATTTGTCATTGGTTAGTGATATTTTTCATTTGTCATTGTAGCCCTCCGACGACCCGCGGGACGCGGGTCGAACATGGGTAACCCCGGGTGAAACCCGGGGCCTTGGGCGCACCCTTGAACGGATGGACGACCCGCAAAGCGGGTCGAATGTGATCGAGTGCGAGGAGTATGGGTGGCCCCGAATCCCACGTCCGCCCGCCGGTGGCGCGCCTTCATCTCCATTGAGTTCCAAACCACATTCGACCCGTCTTGCGGGTCGCGCCTTGGCGACGGCCGGCGGCACCGACCCCGGGCTCGCGCCCGGGGCTACCAACGTTCGACCCGCCCGGCGGGTCGGGGGCTTGGGCATGGATGAATAACGGGGATGACTGAGTGATCGTGATCCGTCATCGAGGCCAGAGGCTCGTTGCCGATCCCTCGTGCTCGTAATCGTAATTCGTAATCGTACTCGTGATCGTGCTCGTAATCGAGCTGTTGGAAGGTTTGAAGGTTGGAATGTTCACAGGTTCACAGGTTCCAAGTTCGCAGGTCCGCAATCAGTTGATGGTTTTTGGTTGATCGTTCGTTCTGTTCATCTACCTTCTCCCGTCGCCCTTCTCCCGATTCACCCATTCACCGATTCACCGCTCAAATGACGAATGATCAGTGACCGGTGACACATGGAACGAGCCCTTGGTGTCCTTCGTGGCTTCGTGGTGAATTTGGCTGGATCGGGGAGGGTGGATCGATTACGATTACGATTACGATCACGATTACGATCACGATTACGATGACGATCACGATTACGAATTACGAGCACGAATGTGCAAACGCTCAACCATCAACCCTCAACTCTCAACTCTCAACTCTCAACCATCAACTATCAACCATCAACCATGAACCATGAACTATGAGCGGTCGCGGGACGGCAGCGGTTCCGTCGCATCGACCCATGACAGGAGGCAGCCGTGACGCAGTGGTTTGAGGACGACGCATTCTGGTCCGATTACCAGACGTTCATCTTCCAGGGCGGGCAGCTCAGCGATCCGGTGCGGGACGTGGACCGGTCGCTGCGGCTCGCCGCGCCGCTGCCCGACGGGGCCGCGGTGCTGGACCTGTGCTGCGGGCCGGGCCGGCACACCGTGGAGTTGGCCCGCCGCGGTTACCGGGTCACCGGGGTGGACCGCACCGCCGCCTACCTGGCCGAGGCCGAGCGGGCGGCCGCCGCCGCGGGGTTCGCCGTGGAGCTGGTCCGGGAGGACATGCGCACGTTCCGCCGGCCCGGGGCGTTCGACGCGGCATTCAACCTCTACACCTCGTTCGGCTACTTCCCCGACCCCGCCGACGACCGGCGGGTAGCGGAGAACCTGTTCGCCTCGCTCCGCTTCGGCGGCGTCCTGGTGATGGAACTGATGAGCCGTGAGGTGCTGGCGAGCGGTTTCCGGGCGCGCGACTGGAGCCGTCTGGCCGGCCCGGGCAGCCCCATCGTCCTCGAGGAGCGACGCCTGAGCCAGGACTGGGCCTGGATCGAATCGGACTGGACCCTCCTCTTTCCCGACGGCCGCACCCAGACCCGCACCGTGAGCCACCGCCTCTATTCCGGCACCGAGCTGGCGGCGCTGCTTCGGGGCGTCGGTTTTGCGCCGGTGACGCTCCATGGCGGGCTGGACGGTCGCCCCTACGACCACACCGCCTGGCGGCTGGTGGTCGTGGCGCGGAAAGAATAGGCGCATCAGAAACAGTTGATCGTTGATGGTTGAGGGTTGATGGTTGGTTCGTCTGCAATCTGGGGTTTCGAGTCTGGGGTTTGGGGTTTGCCGGCTGGGGTCTGTCGTCAGGGATCTGCCGTCTCTTGGCTGCCGTCTTTCGTCTGTCGTCTCTCGTCTCCCGAGTCGCCCATTCACCTATTCATTATCAAAGTCACCCGGCTCCCGCCGAATATATCCTTCATCTTCTTCCTTCTGTTTACTTTTTACTGTTCACTATTATTGTTTACTTCCTTCTCCCGCCTTCTATCTCCTATCTCTTCACTGTTCACTGTTCACAATTTACTGTTTACTCCTATCTCCTTCCGCGCGATCACAGCCAGAACAGCAGCGCGGCGCCGGTGACGGCCAGCAGCGTCCCGGCGATGGCCGACAGGCTGGCCCGCTCGCGGAACAGCAGGAAGTTGATGGGGATCATGAGCACGGGTGACAGCTGCATGATGGTGGAGGCGATCCCGAGCGGCGCGTGCTGCACCGCCACCAGCGACAGGATCACACCCACAACGGGTCCGAGCACAGCGCCGCCGGCCAATTCCAGCGCCGCCGTCCGGTCGCGCATGCGTGCCACATGCTGGCGGATCTTGCCGCCGGCCAGGGCAATGACGGTGATGCCCACGGTGGCCGCCGTCACCCGGATGACGTTGGCCGAAACCGGGGAGAAATCGCCCTGCAGCCCCAGCTTCGACAGGTACAATCCCACCGCCTGACCCAGCGCGCCGCCGCCGGCGAAGAGATAGCCCACCAGTTCCCGGCGGCTCAGTCCGCCGACGGCGCCGGCCACGCCGCCGCCGCGCGGCCGCCGGGCGTGCCCGCCGATGACGGTGGCGATGCCCGCCAGCGTCAGCCCGATGGCGATCATCTGCCCGGCGGTCAGCGCTTCGCCGAGGAACACCCATGCGAGCAGCGCGCCCAGCACCGGGGCCAGCGTCATCACGAGGAGCGCGGGCTGGGGCCCGATGCGAACGAACGCCTCAAGCAGCAGCGTGTCGCCGAACAGGAACCCGATGAGCCCCGACAGCCCGAGATAGAGCCAGCGCGTGCCGTCGGCGTCCAGCGGCAGCGGCTGGCCGAAGGCGACGGTGTGGATGACGATGTTGAGCACGAGCGCCAGCCAGAGCCGGTTGTGGTTCACCGTCTCGGAGCCCACCCGCGCGCCGGCGCGGGTGAAGCACAGGGCGGTGAACACCCAGCACAGCGCGGTGGCCAGGGCGGCGATTTGTCCGAGATAAGCCACGGGTCGGCCTCACGCGTCAAAATTAAACCGGACATGATAGCAGAAACGGCCGGCGGAGCGAATCCGATTATACGTGCCGGCGGCCCGAAAGTTGGGCCGCGGCCGCGCCGGCATCCGGCCAAAAAAAACCCTTGACACCGTCCGCCTACTGTACTACTGTAGTAATACAATGATACAAATTACCGTCAACCCCAAGTCCCCGATTCCCATCTACGAGCAGATCAAGGAGCGCCTGCGCCTGCTGCTGCTGGCGGGCACCCTGGCCCCCGGGGACCAGCTGCCATCGGTGCGGCAGCTGGCCGTGCAGCTCACGGTCAACCCCAACACCGTGGCCAAGGTGTACCGGGAGCTGGAGCAGGAGGGGCTGCTGGCCAACCACCCCGGCAAGGGGTGCTTCGCCGCGGCGCCCCCCGGCGGACGGCGCCGCGACGAGCGCCGCGCGCTCATCCGGAACGAGGCCCGGGCGCTGGCGGAGAAGGCCCGCGCCGTGGGCCTGTCCGCCGCCGAGCTGATCGCCATCATCCAGGAGGAATCCCATGAGTGACCCGGCCATCGCCATCGACCGGTTGCGCTATGCCTACCGACCGGGGCGCCCCGTGCTCCGCGACCTGTCCCTCGCCGTGCCCGCCGGTGCGGTGATGGGCTTTCTCGGCCCCAACGGCGCCGGCAAGACCACCCTGATGCACCTGCTCAACGGCTTCATGCCGCCCGACGCCGGCGCGGTGCAGGTGCTGGGCTGCGAACCCTGGCGGGAGCGGGTTGCGGTGCAGCGGCGCCTCGCGTTCGTGCCGGAGCATCCGCCCGCCTACCCGTGGCTGACCGTGGCCGCCTTCCTGGCCTTCTACCGCCGCGTCTGCCCCGGCTGGGACGAGGCGGCGGCGCAGCGGCGCCTCGACGAGGCGGCCATCCCCATGAACCAGCCGTGCGGCGCGCTGTCCCGGGGCCAGCAGGGGCTGGTGTCGCTGGCCGTGGCCCTGGGCCGGCCGGCCGAGGTGCTGCTCCTGGACGATCCCACGCTGGGGCTCGACGTTCTGGCCCGCCGCCGGCTCTACACGGCGGTGGTGGAGGAGCTGGCGGCCCGCGCGGTGACAATTCTGTTCGCCACCCACCTCCCCGCCGAGGTGGAGGGCGTGCTCACCCATGCGGCGTTCGTCGCCGGCGGCCGGATCGTCGCCGCCGGCGCGCTGGAGGATCTCAAGGGGGAGGCCGCGGCCGCGGGCCGCAGCGCCGCCCTCGAGGATATCGCCCTGCATCACTGGGGAGGTGACCATGCTGCTTAAGGACCTGCGCCATCAAGCCTGGAACGTTTCTCTTGTGCTCGTGCTGCCGCTGGCCGCCGGCATCATCCGGCTGGCCGGTCTGCGGTGGGGGGACTACCTCCCCGCCGACGTCGCCGAAATCCTGCTCGTGCTCAACCTGCTGGTCGTCTTCCCCCTGACCGCCGCGCTCACCGGCTTCAACCTGGTGGGGCAGGAGCGGTGGTCCCTGGTGGAAACATTGCCCATGAGCCGGGCCCGCGTGCTGGGGCTCAAGCTGGGCGCCGCCGGGCTGCTGACCGCGCTGGCGATGGCCGCCATCGCCGCGGGCACGGCGCTGGTCCAGCCGCTCCCCGTCAACAGCCTGCAGTGGGCGCTGGCGGCCATGGCCGGACTGGCCGCGGCCTTGGTGGGCCTGCTGGCGGGCCTGGCCGTTGGGTCGCTCGGAACCGGCGTGATCTGGCTCGCCTTGTCGGCGCTGGCGGCGTTCGGGCTGGCCGCGCTCCTCGGGCTCTGGCAGACCTTTTTCCATTGCCTGAAGATCTATCCCCTCGCGGTTTCATTTCCCCTGGCGGCGGTCGCCATCGTGCTGGCGGCGGGCGCCGTGGCGGCGCAGTACGCGCTGCGGCGGCCGCATCGGCCCCTGCGCAACGCGCTCGCGGCGGCGGCGCTCATGATCGCGCTGGTGGTGGGCACGCTGGGCGCGGCCGCCGGACTGGTCGCCGGGGCGTTCGCCCCGCCGCTCCGGTCGGAGGCGACGTTTTTAGTCGGTGTCCAGCCGCTGGCCGGCGACCGTCTGCTCGTCGACGGATTCTGGCGCCGACCGGCCTGGCTGTATGGGCTGATGGACCGGCTCGGACTTCAGGATCCATACGGCCTGAAGCGGACGGTGCTGGCGGAGCCGGGCCGGGATGCCCTGATCCCCCTCGGCGGACTGGAACGGTGGGAGTTCATCACCCCCAGCGATGACGGCCGCTACGTGGCCATGCTGGGTTATCCCGAACCGGCCGCCCGCACGCCCGGCATGCGGTTCGGCGTGTTCGACACCGCCGGCCGGCCGGTGCTCCGCCGCATCCTCCAGTTGAACGAAGTGGGCCGGACCGCCTCCAACCTGCTCTTCTGGCGCCCCGGCGCCACCGAGCTCTACCTGGTCCAGGCCGACTACATCCGCCGCATCGAGCTGCCGTCGGGGCGGGAGAGCGTGCTGCCGCTGGCCGCCGCCCCTGCCGCACCCGCCGGAGCCCCCGCCACCGACTGGCAGGATTTCGGTTTCCTGGACTCCGACACGCTGTTCTGGGCCCGCCGATTCGACACCGCCGCCATTGACGGCCTGGTGTGGTCGTCCGTCGACCGCCACTGGGAAGCCGCCTTTCGCCGGAGCGGGGCGCCCGCCGAATCGACGGCGCCCTGGGCCAAATCCGTGACCACCCTCGCGGTGGCCGGCCGCTTTCCCCGCAGCGGCATTCCATTCGCCGGCGCCACGCTCTTCGCGGCCCGGACCGGCGGCGAGATCAGCACGCTGGCGGTGGACGAACCCGGCGCGACCGCCCTGTTCACCGACGCCGGCGTCCTCGTCGAGGCCGGCGGCCAGCTCGAACTGCGCCGCTGGTCCGACGGCCAGCCGGCGTACCGGATCCCGTTCCCCTACGCCCTTTCGGGCGGCGTCAGCCACGGCGGCCGCGCCCTGCTCGTGGGCCGACCCCGCGGTGGCGGTGCGCCGGAGGACCGCCTGCTCCTCGTGGACCTGGCGGACGGCCGCCTCGTGCCGCTGGGCGACCCGCTGCCGGCGGGCCGGGTGTACTGGCTCCAGGGCCAGCGCGGCGCCATCGCCGAGGTGAGACTGGCCGGGGGCGAAACGCCCTTGCTGCTGCTGGTGGACATCATCGCCGGCCGGTTCGTGGGCTCGTTCGATCCGGAAACCTTGGATAGTGAACAGTGAACGGGGAACAGTGAACAGTGAAGAGATAGGAGATAGGAGATTGGAGGTAGGAGATACGAATTACGGGTACGAAATCCGAGAGTCGACACCTGAATTCCGAAGTCCGATGTCCGACGTCCGCGTTACGGGAACGAGCCTCTAGTCTCGAGTCTCGATGACGATCACGAGCACGAATCACGATTACGATTACGAATTACCATTACGAGCACGGATCCAAAAAGCTGGTCCCAGAACCCAGGTCCCAGTTCCGATGTCCGATGTCCGCGTTACGGGAACGAGCCTCTAGTCTCGAGCCTCGATGACGAGTTACGATTACGATCACGATTACGATCACGATTACGAATTACGAGCACGGATCCAAAAAGCTGGTCCCAGAACCCAGGTCCCAGTTCCGATGTCCGAAGTCCGCGTTACGGGAACGAGCCTCTAGTCTCGAGCCTCGATGACGAGTTACGATTACGATTACGATTACGATCACGATTACGATCACGATTACGAATTACGAGCACGACCTCTTATCTCCTGTCTCCTCACTGTTCATCCCCCTCACTCGCCCTGCCTGATGAATTCCTCGCGCAGGTAGCGGTGCATCGCCGCCTCGGGATCGTCGTCGGCCGGAGCGTCGAGAAACTGGTACGGCCTCGCGCTGTCGTACGCCAGGAACGAGTGGCAGAGCGTGCAGTCGTGGGGAACGGCCGCGCCGGTGGCATCCACGAGCTCCTGGTTGTGGCAGCGGAAGCAGCCGCCGTCGCGGCGGTGGTCCAGGTGGCTGGGGTAGGTGCCCCACCGCACCGCCATGAGCGGGTGGATGTTCCGGTTGTACACGGCCCGCGTCGCAGTGATGGTTTTTTCGAGCGCCTGGCGCTGGGTCGCCGTCATCTCGGGCAGCAGCCGCGCGTAGGCGCCCTCGAGGCGCGCGGCGATGCCGGCCATGGCCGCGTCGCGGTCCGGGTAATCGGGCAGGAGCGCCCCCAGCACCTCGCGCCGGACGAACGGCAGCGACCGGTCCATGAGCCCGCGGCGCAGCCGCTCGTCCACCGCCGCGTCCGGCTCCTCGTAGATGTGGGTGGCCCGGTTGTGGCAGTCCACGCAGTCCAGCGTGCGCTGCCACTCTTCAGGCGCCACCGTCACCGGCCGACCGCGGCGGGTGAACCGCCGCCAGGTGCCGTCCTTCTGGCGCACCTCCACCCAGAGCATCTCCTCCCGCTCGTCCTCCGCGGAGGCGTAGCGGACCGCGTTGGCCTCGGCCACGTGCCAGTGAATGCCGGCGTGGCCGGCGGCCTCGCCGGTGTCGATCTTCAGGTTCAGGGTCGTGTAGCGCGGCGTCGAATCGCGGTCCATGCCGTAATGCACCCGGACCTGCTGCCGGTAACCGTAGAATTTGTCCGGCCAGTGGCACTTTTCGCACGTCTCCCGGGCGGGGCGGAGCTGCCGCACGGGCGTGGGCACCGGCCGCTCGTAGGCGTTGAACATGGCCAGGAACATCTGCCGGGCGCCGTTGAGCTTGGAGCTGACCAGGGCGCCGGCCCCCTCCCCCACGTGACAGTCGACGCAGCGCACCCGGGCGTGGGGCGAGACCTGGTAGGTGGCCCACTCGGGGTGCATCACCTTGTGGCAGGCGGTGCCGCAGAAGACCGGCGTGTCCATGAAGGTGAGCATCCGCATTGAGGCAACCGACAGGAAGAGGAGGTTGACCAGGGTGAACACGGCCACCGTGACAAACAGCCGCGAGCCACCCGGCCGGGGCGCCACCGCGTCCGGCGAGAATCGCTCCGCCAGCAGCTCGCGGTCGGCGCGGGCGCGGGCCTTGCGATACAGCCACCAGCCCAGCGGGATCAGCGCCAGGCCCACGACGAAGAGCGCCGGCAGCAGCAGATAGGTGATGAGGCCGATGTAGGCGTTGGTGAGCACGCCCAGGAGCCGAAGCAGCTCCATGAACAGGAACGTCAGAAACGACGAGGTGGTCAGGACCACGCCGGCCCGGCCCACCGGGTTCACCGACAAGCCGCGGACGAACGCCCGGTATCGCTCGACGAGGGTCATGACTCACTTCCCGGCGGCGAAGAAGCGGCGGTAGATATTCTGCAGCTCGCCGGAGCGGATCTGCTTCTTGAGTCCGTCGGTCCGCTCGTTCACCCAGCGGTGCATGGGATCGTCGCGCAGGAGACGATCGATGTAGGCGTTCACCTCCGGGTTGTTGTAGCGGCGCGCCTCGGGGATCAACTCGAAGTAGAAGTGCTTGGCCACCTCGTAGAAGCCGTGCCACCAGGTATAGTCCGGGCCCATCATGGAGGCGCCGTGGCGGGCGCGGCGCCCCTCGTGGTGCCACAGCTCCCAGTAGATCCACTCGATGTCGTTGCCGAAGCTGGATGGGCGCTCCAGGAGCTTGTTCTTGGTCACCAGCGCCAGGATCTCGGTGGCCGGGCGGGCGAACTTGTCGTTGTAGAGCCGCACCGCGGCGTCGTACTGGTAGAAGTGGCCGTTGACGAACACCTGGCCGTGGCAGGCGGCGCAGACGTTCTTCATGGCCACGCGGCGCGGCCCGGCGTTGTCCTTGGCCGTGGAGACGGGCGGGCGCAGCGTCCAGTAAATCCGCTGGCCCACGTCGTGGGTGGACTTGGTCCGCGCGGACGCGGCCATGTGGCACGTGGCGCAGGTGGGCGCCGCCGAGTAGTCCTCGCCCACCACCCAGCGGTCGGCCTTCAGGTTCATGGCTTCGACTTGGGTGTAGTAGGTGTTGCCGTGCTTGCTCTCGTCGTAGATCTCCTTCTGCGGATGGTCCGGGCCGAGGTGGCACTTGCCGCACGCTTCGGGTTGGCGGGCCTGGGCCTTGGAAAAGACGTGCCGCGGATGGCAGGCGTTGCAGGCGCCCTTGGAACCGTCGGGGTTGATCCGGCCGATGCCGGAGTTGGGCCAGCTCTCCTTGTGCAGGCGGTTGGGCGATCCGGGATCCAGCTTCACCTTGGCGCCGTGGCAGCTCTCGCAGCCGAGGATCGCCACGGGCGCGCCGGCCAGCACGTGGGCCAGGTACGCGTCCTGCGACTCCAAAATCAATCCCGCCGTGGCGTGGTAGGAGGCGCCCACCTCGGCCGCCTCCCGCTTGTGGCAGCGGCCGCAGTCCGTGGGCGTGACCAGCGTGGCGATGCGGACGTCGTAGTGGATGAAGCCGTCGGCGTCACCCGACTCGGCCCGGTGGCAGTCCAGGCAGGTGACCTTGTGGAGAGCGTGGGCGGAGCCGTACCACTGCTGGTACAGGCCGGGTGTTTTCTCCTTGTGGCAGGTCAGGCATTTGCCCGCCGCCGACGACGGCGCGGGCGTTTGGGCCGGAACGGCCAGGACCAGGGTGATGATGAAAAGGGTGACGAGCGTGCTGCGGCACATGGCTCCTCCGGTTCCGCTGAAATTGATATGCGCTTCATTGTACCGGAGCCGTCCGCCCCTTACAAGCCCCCGGCCGCCCATCGCTGCAGCGTCCCGACCGCCCTTGCCTTTCGTTGGATTCCTTCAGAGATGGCAGCACCTTCCAGAACTCCGCCGGGTTCTGGAGTTCCCCACGATGGACCACGTCGTCACCGCGGAACACCGGACTTGTGACGACACTCGACCGCATATCGTACCGGCCAGCGTCGACCGGGAAGCAATCCTCAAGCTGCCGCCACAAATAGTGAACAGTGAACAGTCAACAGTAAACGGTGAGTTGCAGGCTTTCCACAGTCCACTGCTCACTGTGCACCGTTCACTATTTACTGTTCACTGTTCACTGTTTACTGACACTCGCCGGAGCGACGGCCGTTGCCCCCGTTGTTGAGCCAGGCCAGGGCGCACTCCGTCCGGTCGAAGGTGTGGATGACGGCGCCGCGGTTCAGAGCGACGGTGGCAAAAAAATTGATGTCCCGTTCTTCGGGGGCGCAGACCACGGCGAAGCGGATGCCCCGCCCCAGCACCGACAGGTCCACGCCGAGGTCGTACCATTGGATGGTGCTCAGTCGGGTCCGCTGCCGGCGCACATCCAACAGCACCTTGCCGAGGCCGTTCCGCCGGCACAGGCGCAGGAGCTCGTCGCACTGGAGCCGGAAGTCGTCGTGGTTGGCCGGCCCCTCACACTGCGCGAAGACCAGCATGTTCTCGGTGTCGATGAGCGTCTGCGCGGACATGGCCTGCTCCTCGGAAAACAGGCGGTGGGCCGCGCCGCCGCGGCCCACCGCCGGCACCCTCCCCAACGGTTTCGGCTGACGGTGTTCGGGTCCGCTCGCGGCGTCGGACCCGGGCTTCCCTCCCGGGGCCGGTCATTCCGCACCACCGCCCTTACCCGCGGCGGTGCGGGGCAACGGCCCGCAACACGGATGCGTCACGGGGTGCTGTGACCGATCGGCTGTCAAAGACTGGGATCGGAATCTTGTATTCTCTTCATAACACCAATTTTTCGGATTTTTCCCCCAGTTCGGACGATTTTCCGGATCCGGAACGAACTCGATTTGAATCACTTACAAATCATTGATAATAAAGATTTTTAAAGATTTCACCAGTCTGTGTCGGACCAGGTCTTCGCCGCACCATCGGCCCAGCACTCCCGCCAAAATTTATAAATTATTGATAAAAATGGAGATATACCCAGACATTTCTGTTCCGAAATTGGAACGCACAAACCGATGTACGATTTAGTGATTGAAAAAAAATGATTTAGCAGTTGTAATCAATACGTGCGCGACGACCCCATGCCCCGCCCCGTGCCCTTGGTCCCGCCGTGTTCCGGATCCGGAAAAAATCCGTGCGACCGGCTGCGGACGCCATTAAAAGTGATAGAATATTAGGTTTGTGCCCGGCTCCATCAGACCGCGGCGGCGAACGCCTGCGGTTCCAGCCGTTGCCGGACCTCCGCCATGAAAACGCCCATCTGACGGGCGAACTCACCCATGCCCGCCAGGTGGAAACGGACGTGCTGCAGCGGCAGCAGCGCGCCGGCCCAGAACACGCGCCAGCGGAAGCGGAGCGCGGTTTCGGCCGAGAGTGTGCGCGCCTTCGGACCCAGCAGCCCCTGCCGGTCGAGGTGTTCGCTGAGCGCCAAGAGGCGCTCGAACTGGTCGCGCAGCTCCCGCAAGTAAAGACGAGCCAGCCGGATGCGCCGCCGCTTCAGACATTCGGCCTCCGCGGCCAGGCCCGCTTCATCGCGCAACCACCGGTAGTCGTCGTCATGGAACAGGGCGGGCACGGCCGCCAGCACGTCGCCGGCGGGCACGATCGCGTCGAGCGCCGCGCGCGGATCGGCTGCCCCGTCCGCAAGCAGGGCCCGGAACTCCGGCGGGACCGGGCGTCGCCGCAGCGCCGCCGCCGCCAGCACCGCCAGTCCCAGCACCACACCCGTCACCAGAATCGCTTGCCACATGGCGCCCACCTCCAGCGAATTCTGATTTTAGATATACCCGCCGGGGCGGCGGCTTGTCAACGCGGCTCCCCCGGGGCCCGGAACGGATTCAGCCGACCCAGCGCCTCGCCCGACGCCGCGTCCAGCCGTCGCATGCGTCGCAGCAGTTCCCCCTGCAGTCCCGCCACCGGTTTCGTGCCTGCAACGGCAACCTCCTTTGGAATCACCGTCGCCACCAGCCAGAGCATTTGCGGCCAAACATAGCTCAGCTGGTAGAAATACCGCCAGAATCCGTCCAGTTGCGGATGAGCCGCCTCGAGGTAAAAGAAGTTCAGGCACTGGGTCAGGCTGAACACCAGAAAGCCGGAAACGATGAACAACAGGGCCCGTTCCATTACAATCCCGGTCAGCCGGCGAACCACCAGGATGAACGTGCAGACCACCGCGACCAGGAGAAACACCCACTTCCCAAGGAAAATACTGATGGTGTACAACAAGGACCCCGACGGTTCATAACTCAAAACAAACAGGACGGATAGCAGCAGAATCGCCCCGTAGAAAAAACCGTCGAGCATCCGCCTCAAATTGGGATAATCAGCCAGCACGGTCCAGTAGAATCCCAATGCGATGAAGATCTTGAGCAGGTGCTCCACACATTCCAGAACCCAGTACAGGTTGTAGTACCAGCACATTTGGTAATTGAAATCGAACCAGGGGCCGACGTAGCCGAACAAACCGTCGCCCGCTACCACCAATGCGTAGTACGCAACAAATGACGGATATTTCCACTGAAAACCCGCCCGCACCATCAGCCCCAGCAACACGAGCGAGAACAGGGCCATCAGGTGGGTGTATAGACTCATGACGTCAGCCGTACCTGTCGATCAAGCGCCCCTGTTGCCGCCCGGCGATCAGCTCTTCGGGGGCGGCGGGGGAGGAGGCGGCGGTGGGGTCACGTTTCCATCCATGAGCCGGGCCTGGCCGGGTTCCAGCCGGGATGCGCTGCCCTGATCGCCGGACTGCCCGGCGCCGAGTGAAAACGCCAATGCCAACATCAGCAGGAACGTCGTGACGGATTGTATCATGGGAAGACCTCCAAAGATGGATATCGTGAGGTCAGTCTAACGGGGTCCCAGGCGGCTGGAGCGAAGCGGACAAATTATTTCCGGATCCGGAACGGCGAAGGACCGGTTGCATTCCGGCCGGCGATGGTCTCATAATTGGGGCGCCCGATCCCTCCCCGCGCGAGGCGACCATGGACCAACGGGATCTCCAGCCGAACGAACGGGACGACGCGGTGCTCCGCGCCCGGGCCGACCTGGCCGCCCAGACGCTGGCGCCGCTCCCCGACGCCTTCAGCCGGCTGGTCTACCTCGCGTCGCTGCGGGAGTATTCCTCCGACGAGTACAGCCACTGGGGTCTGGAGGATTTGCACGGCCGCGAGGCCGCGCGGCGGGCGCTCCGCGAGGAGCACCTGGCGGTCTTCCGCGAGGTGAACGCCCTGCCGTTGCCGGAGTTGGCGCGGCAGGCGGGCGCCTTCGTCGCCGGCCGCGCCGGTGACGGCAAGATCCTGCTCCAGAACTGGACCCGCGACCAGTCCTACAACCTGCTGGCGCCGGTGGGAGTGAGCGAGCTGGAGCGGGAGAGTTTCCGGATCAACTTCGCGGCGGTGCTGGCGGCGCTGGCCCGTCCTCGGTAGGGACAAGCGGCGTCCACACCCCGATCACCTGCCCCAGGATCTGGACTTCCCGGACCATCCGGTACCGCTCCTGGCACTTCTTCGACAGCGGGTGCGGCACGAGCACCAGGTCCTTGCCGTCCACGAGGCACCAGCAGCACCGGTACCCCTCGACGGTCTGCACCACGAACAGCGGCCGGTCGTACTCGGTCTGCCAGCCGGCGTTGGACACGGCCCGGCGCAGCCGCTCGGCTTTGACGATGGACCCGGCCCGGAGCAGCGGATACATGAGGTTGTCCGCCTCGCCGATCTGGACGAAAAAGAAGCGGGAGAACTCCATCTTCTTGTGGATGATCTCGAACGGGATCCGGCCCCACTCCTGGATGACCCGGTTGAGCAGCGCCGTGGAGCGCGCCGAGAACGACGGGTCGAAGCGCAGCGGCACCTCCAGCGTCTCGGGCGCGCCCAGCAGGTCGACGGGGCGCGTCCGATCCGACTGGATGCATTCGCTGTAGTCCTGCCGCTTGTGCACGTCCAGGCCGAGCAGGGCCAGCATCTCCAGCAGCGGCATGTTGTAGACCACCGACAAGGCGAACAGCTTGTAGACGCCCGGGATGAGGCCGCGATTCTCCAGCTCCGACAGCCGGCTCACCGAGACGAAGTAGCGTCGGTCATTGAGTTTTCGGGCGATGGCCCGGCTGGCCGATTCCACCTGGCGCACCGACAGGCCCAAGCGGCCCCGGATCGCCTTGAGCTCGAGCCCGTAGAATTTGTGGACGTCCGTACCCATGACCCCTTGCCGT
>Ga0302250_1000878_pt1 | contig 25327 bp, 22 predicted proteins | sample AAG_RA_Asp_MG_FD_193536 | JGI IMG/M metagenome (GOLD analysis project Ga0302250, IMG submission 193536) | Enriched activated sludge microbial communities from anaerobic digester in WTTP, New Holstein, Wisconsin, United States - AAG_RA_Asp | ecosystem: Engineered > Bioreactor > Anaerobic >... | reverse complement strand
GCTTCATAAATCACCGGATTTTGAGGTCCTTTTTTCTATTTCTGGCAATTTATGAAGCCAATTCGAATTTTCAAAGTTAATATTTATAATCTGTTAAAATATTTTTCAGCGGCGACTAATTATATCATTATAACCAGGAAAATATTTTAAGGTCCTCTGAAAGATTAAGATATTGATCATAGAGCGACTCTACGGACGACTTATACAGTAGAGATTTATCCCCATCACCTGTTGTTTTTGACTCAATTTTTCCTTTATACACAATTACTCCCTTATCAATTATGACTATTTCTGTCCCTATTTTTTCAATAATGCTTAAAATATGTGAACTAATTAATACCGATTTCCCTTTCATTTTCATTGCGATCAAGTTTTGCATTATGACCTGGGTTGAGACTGGATCAATACCTTCAAAAGGCTCATCCAGAATGAGCATTTGTGGTGAATGGATGATTGCTGCTGCGAGTGATATCTTTTTTTTCATTCCCTGTGAATAAGTTTCAATATACTTGTTTGCTTTTTCCTTCAAATCAAATAATTCCATAATTTCTTTTATTCTTTCTTCAATATCATTTTTATGAAGGCCTTGCATCTGTCCACAAAAGCTTAAATACTCATTTCCAGTTAATTTATTATAAAACATAGGTTTTTCGAGAACAAAACCTACTTGTCTCTTATATTCGTAATTAGGTTGACTGATTTTGTGGCCCAATATATTTAATTCTCCCTTGTCAGCTTGAATTATTCCGGCAATGTAATTTATTGTTGTGGTTTTTCCTGCACCATTTGGGCCCAGTAATCCAAGTATGCTGCCATGTGATATCTGCAAGCTCAAATCGCTTACCGCAACAGCTTTATTATATGTCTTCGAAAAATTGTTGATTTCTAAAGCAAGCATAATGCCTCCAGGAGGTTAGCTTTATTTGTTTTGACATAACGTGTAACCCATAAGAATATTATGATATAAGCGCAAAACTGAATAAACAAAAGGAACGTTCCGTACAAAGGTGTTTCAAGCGAACCAAGCAGGATGAAGATTACAATGCAAGTCAGCAAAAGACATACCGTCCTTAGGAAGAAATAAAACCAAAGGTGTTTTATAAATAAACTTATCCCAGAGAGGACAGAAAAGATATTCCCTAGCGTTATTACTGGGATAATCGAATATAAAAAGAATTTGCCAGCCGATGCTCCGATCTTGATAGGTATACTTGTGGTTAGTATTAAGATGGTAACAATTGAGCCTATGGGAAAAAAAAGCAAGATTAGCACGCTAATATTATGGCTGATAGTAATATGGGAGTCTTTGATTGGAAAAAGAATCAATCCTACTATATTGAATTCATTTGCCAAGTATAGATTAGCTAACGAGTTTTGATAAGCGATATAGAATGCAACCAAAACAAAATCAAGAGGTAGGATGGCCAAGGTTTCAGGCAAGGCAACAAACATGAGACAAATGATAATCATTGTTACAATGACAAGTGGATTATAACGTATCCATGTTTTTAAAAATAAATTTGTTAGTATATAGATATTTTGTAAAGTTTGACGGTACATAATCAGTGGCGCCTCATTAAATAACCTCCTAAAAGCAGCCCGAAAAACGATGAGCCAGTATAGAATAAAATCGCTTTAAATACAAGATTGCCCTGATTCATAATCTCTGACTCAATTGCCTTTCCGCACCAGCCAATCACTGGAATATATCCCAAAATGTCCCACATACCTTGGGAGGATACAAGAATGTAGCCCAGTAATAAAAATGGATATATAATTGGCATACTTTCTCTGTGCTTGCCTAACAGCTTAAAGAAAATCAGATAAAAGTCTAATATAAGTAGCTGAACAAAAACAAAAAAAATGGCAAAAAGTAATAGACTTTTCAAACCTAGGACTACGTTTATTTTAACTAATACAAAAACAATAAGGGCAAAAGGAACAAAATAGTACAGATTCTTAATATTTAAAAAGGCGGTTTTCAGTAAGTATAAATATATTATTTTCAATGATATTGGAAATATGGACAATTTATCTTGAAGGATTACGGTGTCAGTTTTGAATCTAACTGTCAGGACCAATAGTTCAAACATCAAATATAGATATATAGTCGCTTGAATCCCGATTATGATATTATTAGTCATGTTAGTACGTTCCAAATATGCGGCGATAGGGATCATCGATAGGAAGAAACAGATTAGAGTGATGCAAATAGGATAGATCGCTTTAGAGCCTGATATTCTAAATGCAAGCAAGGTGTTATAATGTTTAAGTAGTCTTTCTTGCTGGTTATCAAATCTATCCGCAAAGTAATTCATTTGAAAGTCTCCCATGTGGAGTGGAGGAAACGATTATTGGGAGCCCATGTTCATGAGCTCCCAATAATCGTTTATACTTCCAGGTGGCTAGCAATTTTTATTCATCCCATCCACTGAGGCCGCAAGACCGATTACCCCAGAACCAATCGCTGCCCAACCAAGAGGGGTAAGGATTGTTGCGAATCCCAATGTCATATCCAGGACTGCAGCAAACGCGGCAGCTGAAGATAGAATGCAAGAGAATAACCCACCACCGGAAACCTGATCCAATTCGGATTCTGGAATTGTGAGCATAATTAACCTCCTTTAAAGATTTGATTTTATTTCCATACCTCCTCCCCAGCGCTCCGGAACGCTGGGGATCTTTGTCAACTGGCACCATGCCAGCGCAAACTCTTACTGAACATCAAAATTCTTTCCTCGCCCTGAACACCTCTGTCTAAACAGAAAAAATGCGAGCAGAAGGCTTGCCGCCAGGCCGAGGAAGAAATCGCGTTCGAGCCTAATGCCATCCAGGAAGAGCAGCATCAGAATCGCCGCTCCCAGGACGCCTGACAGTATTCTGGTTCGGATATTCATCCAATCTCGTTCCCACCCAACCTTCTCATCCTCGTCTCACCTGAATTTTACCAGCCGCGAACAATGGGTAAAATGTACTGCATCTCGGCATAGTTTCTTGCACTTGACCAGGGCCAATCCTCCGGCTTCTCGACGTACCCAGCCTTGAGAGGATTTCCATGAATATAATCCAGTTTTTGCAGGTACATGGCCTCGTCAGCAAGTTCTTCGGGGTGACTGCCCTCCTGCCAGATCTGATGAAACTTTGTTCGCTTATGCACTTTTTTTTCTTCTGCAAATCTTTCAAGCATTTCAAAATCATTGCGCCATGCGAAATAATGAAGGAAAGAAGCAGCAGTAGAAGATTTGAACTGCCCGATAATTCGTGAAAGATTTTCATGCTGGGCTATAAGATGGAGATGGTCTTTCATGATGACGTATCCGTGCAATCGTAGTCCTTTCTCGGTTTGGCACGTAGAGAGTGCTGCAATGGTGATATTGATGATGTCCGGGTTTGTGAAGATTGGAATCCAGCCGACAATTGTGCAGGTCAGAAAATAGGGATAGCTCGTGTTGTAAAATTTGTATCGAGATCGGGACATAAGTTTTGCCTTATTAACTCGCATTTTCTGTTTTGCTACAGCTGGATGCCATGACGCCTCTGGTCTTTTCGCGCCGACTCCGGGTGGGCGCGAGAGTGTAAACCCGGGTGGTAACGAGATTAGCCCGGGTGGGAGCGAGATTAAGATGACGCCTCTGGTCTTTTCGTGCCGACTCCGGGTGGGCGCGAGAGTGTAAACCCGGGTGGTAACGAGATTAGCCCGGGTGGGCGCGAGAGTGTAAACCCGGGTGGTAACGAGATTAGCCCGGGTGGGCGCGAGATTATGGCGCCCGATATAAATTACATCCTTTCCATATAGAGCGTCAGCCCCCACTGAAAAAGAACGACCACCGTCCACATCACCAGAACGACCAGGCCCGCATCCCGTTTCCTGAGCTGACCGGTCCGCGACAGTCCGAAGTAAAGGAGGGCAAGCCAGCCGATCTCGAAAAGATTAAAGTGACTGAAAAATCCCTGCACCGAGGCCGTGGCCACCTCGAGCCGCAGCAGCGAGGTCAGCGCCAGGGGCATCCAGTTCAGGTTGGCCTGGGTGAGCTGCTCCGCCGGGATGCCGGAGAGCCGCAGCAGCCTCACCCCCTCGAGGAGGATGAAGAGAAGGGAGGCGGCGGCCACGATGCGGAAGAGCTGCCGGAAAGGGATGTCGATGAAGCGCAGCACCAGCGGCAGCTGCAGCAGGGAGGCCACCAGCATGATCCGCAGCCCGATGATCAGGGGGATGGCCGCGAATCCCCACAGGCTCATCCGCTGGAGCAGGTCAAAGAGGGCGTCGATGCGCTGGGCGTCGAGCTGCGCCTGCAGGAGGGTGTGATAGACCTCGCGAGTGAGGATCCGCGACTGATAGAACCAGGTCAGCAGGGCCTCGCAGGCCACAAGCAGCAGGAAGAGGTGCCAGCCCTTCAACTGCAGGGGCTGCAGGAAAAAGCCTCTCCTGAGAGAAAAGAGTCGCGGCGGATGCAGCGGGAAGGTGGTCATGCCGTCCTCCCGACGCGGAGGCCTGCCGCAAGTGTTTTCGTCAGCATCAAATGCTGGAAGAGTCCGCCCGCATCGATCAGCTCAGCCGGTTCGCCCTCCTCCTCTATCCGTCCCTCACGCAGGAGGTAGAGATAATCGGTCCGCCGCAGGGAGTCGAGATTGTGGGTGATGAGCAGCACGGCGTGGTGACGGGCCCAGGCGGCGATGGTGGCGGCGAGGGTCTGCTCCAGCTCGATATCGATGGCGCTAAAGCCCTCGTCGATGACCAGCAGCTGCGGCCGGCCGTAGAGGGCCCGCGCCAGTGCGAGCAGCTGGGTCTCGCCGCCCGAGAGTTTGCGGCCTTCCTCGCCAAGGAGGGTTAAAAGGCCGTGGTTAAAACGCCCGGGCAGCGACGAGAGACCCAGCTCTTCCAGCCGGGCCGCGACCCCCTGCAGGGCAGCGGCCGGACGTCCGAGCAGAATGTTCTCCGCCAGGGTGGCATTGAAAATCCTGATCTGCTGCGGTACTACGCCGATGTGGGCGCGCAGGCTGCTCAGCTCGAACCGGTCGATGGGGATTTGGTCCAGGCAGATCCTGCCTGCAAGCGGCGGGTATTTGCGCTGCAGGAGCTGGACCAGGGTGCTCTTGCCGGCGCCGCTCGCTCCCCAGAGCCCGGTGATGCGGCCGCTGGGGATGGCCATGGTGACCTCGCGCAGCAGGGGCGGCGATTTGGGCCAGGCGAAGGAGAGCCCCTCGATGCGGAAGGTTGGGAAGGTTGGGAGAGGCGCACTGGAGCGGTGCTCTGCAGTATTACCTTGCGCGGCGGGATGAATTCTTTCCGTTTTTTCGGATGGCAGCCTGCGGCCGGTGACAGGCCCATCCGCTCGCTGCAGGGCATCGGATGCCTCCATCCGCGCCTCTCCTGTATTTTGCGGTGTCTGATTCTCCTCCTCACTCTCGACCAGCAGGAGGTCCATCAGCCGCTGCGCGGCCACCTCCGCGCCCTGGAACTCGATAAAGCCTCCGACCAGGCCGGTGACGGCGGGCAGGATGTAATTGAGCAGGGAGTAGGCGGCCATGAACTGGCCGAGCAGCAGCTCCCCGGCGATCACCTGCCCGGCGCCAAGGGCGAGCAACAGCACAGAAATTGCGGCCCCAAGCAGGCCGACCGCCAGGTTGACTCCGGCCTGCATCACTCCGAGGCGCTCGAGATGCTCCTGAAAGAGGCCGAACAGGGACTGGTTGAGCCGGGTGAAAGCGGGGGCGGCGCTGAAGCTCATGATCTCAGGAATGCCCTGGATGCTGTCGATGTAGGCGGCCTCGACTCCGGCGTGGCTCTTCATCACCTCGCGCTGCTGTCCCTTGAGGCGGCGGGCCTGGCGCCAGAGCAGGGCAGTGTAAAAGGGCAGCGCAGCCAGGGTGAGGGCGCCAAGCAGGGATGAGAACCAGAACATGAAGAGGAGGGAGCCGGCGACGAGCAGGAGATCGAGCAGGAGGCTCTGCATCACCAGCAGACAGGTGCGGTGGATGCGCAGGCTGTCGTCGATGCGAGAGGTGATGTCGCCGGTGCGGCGGGTGTCGAAAAAGGATTTGGGCAGGCGGAAGAGGTGGAGGAGAAAATCCCCGGTGACCTCGAGGCTGAGGCGCTTGTTGGCGGCGACGAGCAGACGGTCGCGGAGGTAGCCGATGCCGGCGCGCAGGGCGAGCAGGAGCAGCAGGGCGCCGGCGATGAAGAGGAGGTTTGGCAAATCCCCGGCCGGGATGAGGCGGTCGATGAGCAGCTGGACGAAGAGGGCGGTGAGCAGGCCGGCCGCGGTGTAGAGCAGGCCGGTGAAAAGGATCTGCTGCAGCCAGGCCTGCTGGCGCAGCAGATAGCCCCATATCCAGCGCAACCAGGAGCCCGAGTCGCGGCGGAGCAGCTCTGCCGGGGGCTCCGCTTCGAGAAGGAGGACGGCGCGCTCGCGCCAGATTTTCTCAAACTCCTCGCGCCTGAGCCAATAGCGCCCGCGGCCGGGATCGCCAATGAAGAGGCGGCCGGCCTGCGCCTTGTAAAGGACCAGATAGTGGCTCAGCCCCTCCGCCAGGTGGACATGGGCGATGCAGGGCATCCTCTCCCTGATCAGCTCCTCATAATTGCCACGGGCGCCCGCCGCCTTAAAGCCCAGCGCCCGTGCCGCGCGCAGCATGTCGAGCATGGTGGTGCCCTGAAGGTCGGTGCGGCAGAGCTGGCGGGTGTGGACCAGGGAGGTGTCACCGCCGTAAAAGCGCAGCACCGAGAGCAGCGCCGCCGGGCCGCAGTCGAGCTGGTCGTACTGGCGTACCAACGGGTATTTGGAGCGCAGCCTCATCTCACCGTCCTCAGGGGGTCGGCAAGAGCTTTTGGAACGCCTTGGGGGCCATGCCCTTATCCCGCCGGAAGGCGCCGCGGAAGGCGCGGTCGGAGCCGTAGCCGACCATGCGGGCGACCACCTGGATCTTTTCATGCTCGGCCAGCAGCCGGGAGGCTATTTCCATGCGGATGCGCTGGATCAGTCTCCGCGGTGATACATGAAAAAGCTGATGCACGATCTTGCGAAGATGCGAATTGGAGATGTGCAGCATGAGCGCAAGCCGCTTGACGCAAAACTGCTTGTCGCCGATGTGCTGACGGATGATCCCCTCCACAAGTGATTTGGTCATGATACCCCCCTTGATGGCGGTGAGCTGCAAGTGCGCGCTGCTGATCGGGGCGGCGAATGCTCCGCACATCCCCCGGGCAGGGCAAGGGCGCTTCATCAAGGTGCTGGGGTATACCGGATTGGACTATAACCAGGCAGGGCGGGTAGATAAAAGAAACCTCCACGGCACATCCCGAGGCGGTGCGGGGAGACCGCCTGCTGACATCGTGCTGCCACGCAGGTTTGCTTTACCTTATTCTGCACCGGACAAATATTACGGTATACACCCGATTTCTGCTGGCGCCGGAGTTTTCTGCTGGGGTTCGGTCTCACATCCGTTCCGGTGAGTAGGGGGAGTGTGATGATGGCGATGGAGATGCCGGGCTTGATGGTACAGGCCGGCCTGGGGAGGAGGGATCGGCGACGGCAGCGGTCAGTGGCAGTGGTTGTCAGGGCCCATGCTGTGCGTGTCACCCTCGGCCCTGAAAAATGATAATGAATTTTACATATCAGCGCAAGTAAAATCTGCGTCAAGGCGATTTTTGCCGTTTTTTGTCGTATTTACGAAACAAAAATGGCGGGAGAGCGAGGTCAGGTGGCGGATTGGGGCTTTGCTGTGACAGGAAGCCGGGCATTTTCTGCTTTTGGTCGAACGCCGCTGTTTTCCTGAACTTGCTCTCAACAGCACTCTCATTCTGATCAGCCAACAAAAAGCAGTTGTTATTTTTGCAGTAAAACTGTATACTTAATTACCGCCCACGGGAAAACAGAAAGGGAATTTCTTTTTCATGCTGATACGTCAATTAGATCAAGCGGAAGCCGGCTGGTATGCGTCGCACCTGTATGCCGTCCAGGATAGAGTCCTCGCCCGGATTGATTCGGACAGTTTTTATTTGACTGGAGGGACGTGCCTGTCCCGGTGCTATTACCATCACCGCTATTCTGACGATCTGGATTTTTTCTTTTTGGGCGCAAAGTATGACGCGGATGAGTTTGAGCACGAATTCGTCCGGATAGTCTCATCGCTGGGTTCCGAATTTAAAACGACTGTCACGGTGAATGAAAAACAGTATAAACGGGCATTCGTCGAAGAGGGGGCTGTTAATCTAAAAATCGAATTTGTTAATGAGCCATTTCCAGTCCTGGGAGATAGGGTAAGGATTTCCAGCTATCTGATCGATACCAAAGAGAATATTGCAGTTAACAAATTAACCGCTGTTTATGCTCGCAAAGCCTGTAAGGACTATTTCGATCTCTATTTTCTGCTGCAGGAATTTTCCTTGCCTGAATTGCTAAAGCTTTCAGAAAACAAGATGGTCCCGCCCTCCTATGAGGAACTTATCATGAGCCTGGAGAAATCGTTATGGGAAGGGCAGGTCCTGACCTCGTTAGAAATCACAGAGACTCAGTTTCTGTCTTTTGCTGCTGAACTGGTTGAGGATATCCTGGCATATGCCCGGCAGGCTGGATAAATATTTTTGGGATTCGCCGAGAGAGACTTTCTCGAAAGAATTTCAACTGGTGAGGCTGCTTGAATATGCCTCTTTTCCCGATCTCTTTGCCATCCCTTTCATCGATTTGCAGGATGCTCTTCCCCGGATCAATCTGGATCGTCATCGAATTCCTCCAAGCCGGCTATTGTTGTTTAAAGAGCTGCTCCCCTACATCGCCCGGAGCTCATCCCTTTATGAAGCCATCGAGCTTTTCGTGGCAGCCGCGTTTGCTAAAAGAGGCTATCGAATGGTGAACTGGAAGGTCTTTCCGGAGGGGAAGGAGTAATCCGGGCTGCCCCGCCTGGTGTGAGCGAGATTGTGCGGGCTGCCCCGCCTGGTGTGAGCGAGATTGTGCGGTGGGAGCGAGATTGTGCGGGCTGCCCCGCCTGGTGTGAGCGAGATTGTGCGGTGGGAGCGAGAGATCCGGGCTGCCCCGCCTAGTGGGAGCGAGATTATTTGTTACGGATGTCAGCCGTTGTCATCCCGGTAGGCCTCGAGGATGCGCTCGATGATATGGGTGGTCGAGAGCCCGGGCACTCCGGGCAGGAGTTCGATGCGCCCGCCCAGCCGCTCCATCAGCCGCCGCTCCGGCTGGTTGATGGTCTCGATGCTGTAATCCCCCCCCTTGGCGTAGATGTCGGGCTTGAGCCGCCCGATGAGTTCGACCGGCGACTGGTCGCCATAGAGAATGACAAAATCGACGCAAGCGAGGGCGGCGAGCAGTCGGGCGCGCTCGCGCTCCGGCACGATCGGCCGCAGCGGCCCCTTGTTGAGCTGCACCGAGGCGTCGGTGTTGAGGCCGACCACGAGCACATCGCCGAGCGCGGCGGCGCGTTCAAGATAAGTGACATGGCCGGCGTGGAGGATATCGAAAACCCCGTTGGTCCAGACCACCCTCCGTCCCGCCCGCCGCTCCTTCTGCAGCCGCTGCTTGAGCTGCTCCTCCGTGACGATCTTGCCCTCAGCGCTCGTTTTCATCTCTCTCCTTTTCCCATTCATTCAATATCAACCGGCAGCTCTCCTCTTCGCTCATGCCCTCAATGTCGATCCACCCGATGCGTTCGTCGCGGCGGAACCAGGTCATCTGCCGCTTGGCGTACTGGCGGGAGTGCTGCTGGATCAGGGCGGTGACGGCCGCCAGGTCGGCGCCCGGCTCGAGCAGCTCCGGGCATTCGAGAATCTCCTGATAGCCCACTGTGAGCAGGGCGTTGTTGTGCAGTCCGTATCCCATCGCCGTCAGCCGGCGGATCTCATCCAGCAGCCCCTCCCTGAACATCTGCTCGACGCGGAGGTCGATGCGTTCGTAGAGGGATTCGCGGGGGCGGGTGAGCCCGAAGAAGAGGGGGCGGAAGGCGGCCGGTTCCTCCTCGCCGCTCTGAAAGGCGGAGATGGGCTGGCCGGTGATTTCCTGGACCTCGAGGGCGCGGATGACGCGCTGGGTGTCGTTGGGATGGAGGCGCGCAGCGCTGGCCGGATCGACGAGGGCCAGCTCGGCATGGATTGCAGCCGCCCCCTCGGCGGCGATGCGCAGGCGCCATTTCTGCTTGACCGCCGGGTCCGAGGCCTGGGGGGCGAAGAGGCCGTCGACGAGGGCGCGGATGTAGAACCCCGAGCCGCCGGCCACGACCGGCTGGACGCCCCGCGCCAGCAGCTCATCGATGCACCGGCGCGCCGCGCGGCCGTAGGTCCCAGCGCTGTACTCCTCGTCGGGGTCGCAGAGGTCGATGAAATGGTGGCGGATGCGCCCCAGCTCCGCCGTGGAGGGCTTGGCCGTGCCGATGTCCATGTGGCGGTAGATCTGGCGCGAGTCGGCCGAGACGATCTCGCCGCCCAGCTTTTCCGCCAGGGCCAGGGCGACAGCGCTCTTGCCGACGGCGGTCGGGCCGACCAGGAGGGGAATGCAGGGTTTCAGTTCATTTCCGGTCAAATCGTCGGTCCAGTTCGTCCACGGTGATGGTGATCATCACCGGCCTGCCGTGCGGGCAGAAATAGGGGTTCTCGGTGGCGAAGAGCTGATCGATGAGGGCGTTCATCGCCTCGACCGAGAGCCGCTCGCCGGCCATGATCGCCGAGCGGCAGGCGAAGCTTTTGGCCACCCGCTCGCGCATGTCGGTCTCGGTGGCGGCATACTCGCGGTACTGGTCGATGATGCTCAGCAGGATGCGGTCCTCCGCCCCGATGCGCATGCCCGAGGGCACCCCCTCGACGACCACGGTGCGCCCCCCGAAGAGCTTGATCTGAAAGCCGATCTTCTCCAGCCACGGGGCGACCTCGACCACCACCTGATAGTCCTGGGCGGAGAGCTCGAGGGTCTGGGGGAAGAGCAGCTGCTGGGAGGCCCCCTCCGCCTGCGCGAAGCTTTGTTTGGCGCGCTCGTAGAGGATGCGCTCGTGGGCGACGTGCTGGTCGATCACCACCAGTCCGCTCTTGATCTGGGAGAGGATGTACTTGTTCTGCACCTGCCAGACGTTGGCGAGCTCGCGCGGACGCGGCACGGAGGGTTCGCCGGAGAGGGCAGGAGCCCGGCTCCCGCCAATGCCGGCGGCGGTTTCACCGGAGGCCGCGTCTGTGCCGGTTTCGCCGGCAGATTCCGGGAAGTTTTCGCCGGCCCCGGCATGGCCGGCATCCGCACCATCGAGAGAGGAAGGGCCGAAGGGCGTGCGGCCGGGCAGTCCCGCCGGATAGAGCCCGGGCGGGGGAAAGAACGGCTCGCCGCTCTCCCAGTCGAAGGAGCCCTGGTCGTCAGGCCTGACGATATCGCCACGGTTGACGGACGGGCCCGCAGGTGGGCCGCCGGCCCCCCAGCGCGGGGGGTAGAACTGCTGGATCTCCGGGATGATGTGGTCGGTGCGCAGGGCGCGCTTGACCGCGCTGCGCAAAAGGTCGAAGACCAGTCGCGAATCAGCGAACTTGACCTCGTTCTTGGTCGGATGGACGTTGACATCGACGCGCTCGGGGTCGATGTCGATGAAGAGGATGAAGAGGGGATAGTGCCCCTTGGGGATGGTCTCGCCGAAGGCCTGGGTGACCGCGTAGCTGAGGGTGCGGTCGTTGATGAAGCGGCGGTTGAGGAAGAGGTACTGGTCGTTGCGCGACTTGCGCATGGCGTCATAGTTGCCGATATAGCCGCTGATGGTCATCAGGGTGGTCTTGTCCTCGACCCGGACCAGGTTGTTGCGCACGCGCGCCCCGAGCACCTGGGTCAGCCGCTCTTGCAGCGCCGCCGGGGCGAGACGATAGACCTCGGCATCGTCGTTGACGACGTGAAAGCCGATCTCGGGAAAGGCGAGGGTAAAGTGGTTCATCATCGCCAGGATCGAGCGGTACTCAGTACTCTCCGCGCGCAGGAATTTGCGCCGCGCCGGGGTGTTGAAAAAGAGATTCTTGACCGCGATCGAGGTGCCGGGATTGCCGCCGGAGCCCTCCACCTTTTGCACCACGCCGCCCTCGACGAAGATGGCCGTCCCCTCGATCGCCCCTTTCGGCACGGTGCGCAGCTCGAGGCGCGAGACCGCGGCGATGCTGGCCAGCGCCTCGCCGCGAAAGCCGAGGGTGAGGATCTTTTCGATGTCCGCATAGGTGCGGATCTTGGAGGTGGCGTGGCGCTGCAGGGAGAGGATGGCATCCTCCTCGCTCATGCCGCTGCCGTTGTCGTTGACCTGGATGAGCTGGGCGCCTCCCTCCTTGATGATCAGGGTGATCCAGGTCGCCCCGGCGTCGATGGCGTTCTCGACCAGCTCCTTGACCACCGAGGCCGGGCGGTCGATGACCTCCCCGGCGGCGATCTTGTTGATCAGGTTCTCGGGCAGGACGTTGATGATGTGGGATTTTTTCTGCATGCGCTCCCTTGCTCCGTTTAGAATAGAGTGTAGCGAATTTCATGCACTTTTTCAAGGGGAATTTAGCGGAGCAGGAGCATCCTGAGCAGGGCGGCCTGGCGCGGGCTGGCCGGCGCGGAGGCTGCGGAGCCCGTGCCGCCAGCTGCCGCTGCATCGGAGGAAAGGCTCTCCTCGAGCCGGCAGAAATAGAGCCCGCTCGGCAGGCTGCCGGCCTCGAAGCGGAGCTGGTGCTCGCCGGCCTGGTGGAATCCCTGCAGCAGTGTGCGCAGCGGCCGTCCGAGGGCGTCGAGGAGGGTGAGGCGGACGCTCATCGCCCGGGCCATGCGGAAGCGGATGGTGGTGGCGGCGTTGAAGGGGTTGGGCCAGTTCTGCAGCAGGGCGAAGGCCTCCGGCTGCCGGGCGGGCTCGCGAGCCGCCGCGACGGCTGTGGTTTGTCCGGATCCGGCGCTGTCGGCCGGGACGATCAGCCAGGGGTTTCTGGCCAGCTTGTCCGCGATATAAGCGATGTAGAGGCTGGCGGGTCGGTTCTCGGCGATGAGCTGGCTCATCTCCTCCTCGGGCGGATGAAACGCGGTGCCGACCTCGATGGTGAGGCTGAAGCAGGGGCGGGAGGCGGGAGAGGTGCCGTAGAACCAGTCGTCGGCGTCGCCGTTGGTGCCGTAGAGGAGTCCCATCGCCCAGTTGCCGTACTCATAGCCGCCGGCCGCGGCGAGGTTGCGGCCGAGTTCGAGAAAGACCTGGTGATGGGGGGTGTTTTCATAGACATAGCCCCAGGGCAGGAGGACGGCGCGGGCGTAGCTGTGATAGTTGACCACGGCAGCGAAATGGTGGGCGGCGGCGAAATCGCGCAGGGCGGCGGTCTCGGGCTCGGAGAAGGGGGCGGCGCCGCGGTAGGTCTCCGATTTGGGCCGGGGCGAGGAGCCATAATCGTCATAGCCCCACATGTGGCCGAAATTGCGGTTGAGATCGACGCCCGTGGAGCCGTCCGCATTGGGGCGGCAGTTCTTGCGCCACCAGATGTCGCCGTCCTCGACGCGAATATGGCCGTCGGGATTGAGCATCGGCACCAGCCAGATCTGGCGCTCGTCGACCAGGCGGGTGAGCAGGGAGTCATGGCCATACTGTGTGGTGAGGTGGTGGATGAGGTCGAGGAGGATCTCCGGGGTGATGATCTCGCGCGCGTGGATGGCGGCAGTGAGGAGCACCTCCGCTTCTTCCTCCTCCTCGAGATCGGGGTGGTCGGAGAGCTTGACCGCCCAGATTTCGCGCCCCTCCACCGAGCGGCCGATGGAGGTGAGGTGCATGATGTCGGGATAGCTCTCGGCGAGGGCGGCGAGTTCGTCGCCCAGTTCCTGCCAGGTGTGATAGGCCCCCATGTCGCCGCTGATGGCGGCTTTGGTTTTGGCCAGGGAGGCGGGGGAGCTGAGCGGCTCGAGGAGAAAACCCTGTCTGTCCAGATCGGCCTCTTCGGCGGGGGAGAGGACCGCGTCGACGAATGCCCCGCTGCGGCGCGAGGCGAGGTCGATTCCATCGGCGAGCAGGAGGCGGATTTGCTCCGGGCGTTCGAGGCGGATGCGCACCAGGCGGCGGTCTTCAGCTTGCAGGGCGGTGCAGAGCAGCAGGAGGATGAGGAGAAGGGGCTTTTTCATGCAGTAAGGTAACATGCGGGGGATTGCCAGTCAACAGAAAATTGGCGGCGTGCAGGCCCCAGGGGATGCAAACTTTTCGTGCAGGCCGGCGATCACTCTTTCAGCTGCTGCGGCCGATCCCGGCGATGATGCCTGCCAGCTCCTGATGGCTCGTTCCAAGAGTGAAAAGGGATTTGATCAGAAGATCGATGGATACGGAGGGATCACCTGCTTCCATTTTTGCGATACGGGATTGATCGGATTTGAGCGCCTGGGCAAGCTCCTTCTGTGTGAGATTTTTCTCCAACCTTTTTTGTTTCAGGTTCTTTCCCAGGTTCAGCTTGATTTCAATGTAGGCGCTTTCACTTGCACTCAGGCCGAGAAAGTCCTCCGCCGAACCGATCCGCCACCCCATCGCTTCCAGTCTTTTTCGTTTTGCTGCATCCATTAATACATCCTTTGTGCCTAAAGCTCAAGGGCATCGTAAAGTTTCATTCGCTTCTGACAATTTTGAATGATGTGATCCGGCGTCATAAGTGGCTTGTCATCGCTGCCCATATCTATAATATATGTCAGATTTGACCTAATAGCAAGTATATTTTACATGAAGGGACCTTGCTATTGTTGCTGACGGTAACCATCCCCACACCCTAAGCTTCTCCCTGAGTATGTTTATAAAAAGGGAAATAATCGCCTCGGCGCTCTTTTTGCTTGCGCCGCCTTGGCAAAATCGCTATCATCGGGTAGGGGAAAAGCCGGCAGGGGCGTGTGAGAACCTGGGTGGGAGCGAGAGGGAGCCGGTTGGGGCGGGAAGAGCCGGCAGGGGCGTGTGAGAACCTGGGTGGGAGCGAGAGGGAGCCGGTTGGGGCGGGAAGAGCCGGCGGGGGCGTGTGAGAGCCTGGGTGGGAGCGAGAGGGAGCCGGTTGGGGCGAGAAGAGCCGGCGGGAGCGTGTGAGAACCTGGGTGGGAGCGAGAGGGAGCCGGTTGGCGCGAGAAGCTGGTGAGAGCGAGAAGCTGGCGGGAGGAGGCGGAAACCAGGGCTGCAGCGAACATGAGGAAGAAAGCCATGGCTGAATATCCCAACCGCATCACCGACTGGCCCGAGGAGGAGCGGCCGCGCGAACGGCTGCTGCGCCACGGGCCCGACGCCCTCTCCGAAGCGGAGCTGCTCGCCATCATCCTCCGCGTCGGCGCAGGCAAAACCACCGCCGTCGATCTGGCGCGTCGGCTCATCAGCGAGTTCGACGGCCTGCGCGGCCTCGACGCCGCCCCGGTCGCCTCCATCCGCCAGATCAAGGGCATGGGCGACGCCAAGGCCTGCCAGGTCAAGGCCGCCCTCGAGCTGGCCAAGCGCTTCAGCCAGCAAAAGTGGAACCGTCAGGAGGTGCGGGTGCAGAACTCCGGGGAGGTCTATCACTATCTGCATCTGCGTCTGCGCGACCTCTCGCGCGAGGTCTTCCAGGTCCTCTTCCTCACCACCCGCCACGACATCGTCGCCGACAAGATCCTCTTCGAGGGCTCCCTGACCGAGAGTGTGGTCTCGCCGCGGGAGATCATCACCGAGGCCCTGCACCATGCCGCCGCAGCCCTCATCCTCGTCCACAACCACCCCAGCGGGGATCCCCATCCCTCCATCGAGGACAAGAAGGTGACCGACAAGATCATCCAGGCCTGCCGGCCCTTCGACCTCGCCGTGCTCGATCATCTCATCATCGGCCGGGATTCGTACTACAGCTTTGCGGACCAGGGGCTGATCGCGGCGGGATAGGGCGGCGCCGGTCTACTCCGGAGCGCAGAAGCGCACCCGCTCATAGTACTCCAGGCTCTGCGGGGCGTAATAGCGGTCGGTCCAGCGGTCGTCCGCGGCCAGCACCAGCCGGCCGGGCGTGCCGCCGCCGCTGCGGGTCTTGATGTTGTAGCGGAAGCGGTAGTGATCGTAGAGGCGCATCATCTCGGTCACATAGATGTCGGCCGCCGCGGTCTCGCCGCTGATGATGAGCAGGTTCTCGTCGTTGCTGGCCGAAGCGCTGCGCGAAAAGTTGTTCGAGCCGGTGATGACGGTGGGGCTGGCGGTGCTGAAATCGGTGACGATGGTCTTGAGGTGGATGAGGATGTTGCCCTCCTGGCCGGCGTAGGATTCCTTGAGAAAGCCCTCCAGTCCGCTGTCGAGAAAGGCGGGCGTGACGAAGCGGGCATGGCGGTGGGTGCCGGTGATGCGCGATTTGGTGTTCTGCAGGCCGTAGCGGATGACGTCATCATCCTCTCCGCCGAGAAGGGCCTCCTCGATCTCGTCGAGGAGGTTGAAGGCGGTGCAGAAGACGAGGTCGCGCCGGGCCCGCCGGATGATTCCGGCCACCTCCTGGAGGTCGGTGAGATGCGAGCGCGGGCTGAAAAGCACCTGCGGGGCCGCCCCCGTCATGGTGGGATTGGTGTTGTTGATGTATTTGCGGGTGTCGCCGGGGGCCATGCCGTTGAAGAGCCGGTCGAAAAGCTCGAGGTAGCGGGCGGCGATATCGGGGTCCTCCATGATGTGGAGGACGTTGGCCTGGCGATAGACGGCGTTGGCGGTGAAATTGGTCGAGCCGGTGAGGAGGGCGGCCGGGGCGCGGCTGCCGTCGCCCTGGAGGCGGCTGAGTACGCAGAATTTGTGATGAAAGATGGCGGAGGTGATGCGGCGGGTCTTGATGTGGGCGGGCAGGGGCTCGAGGGTCTGCTCGTTGAGCGCGGTCTGGGGATCCTCGCTGCGGCCGTGATAGATGATGCGCACGTGCACTCCCCGCTCCATGGCCCGCGCCAGGGCGGCGACGGTCTCGGGCAGCTCGATCTCGTAGACGGCGACGTCGAGGGCCCAGCTGGCGTCGAGGGCCTGGTCGAAAAAGGACTGCAGCCGCTCATAGAGGCCGCGCGAGAGCCAGGCGCGCGCCTCCGCCTGATCCGGAAGGTCGGGATTGACATTGCCGAAGCGGCGGGCGTAGGCCTGGCTGGCCGCCGCCGCGCGGTTGAAGATGATCTGGTGCCGCCCCTCCAGCAGCGACTCGCTGCGCAGTTCGACCTCGGGGCCGTCGAGGTAGCGCAGCTTGCCCGGCCGGCCGTAGACGCCGTGAATTTTATAGCGGTAGGGGGTATTGGCGTAGACCGAATAGTCGGACCAGCGGAATTTCTGGATGGGGCCGAGGTTGCTGTCGACCGCGGCGTTGACGTCCTGGCTTTCACCGGGAAAACGCAGGCTGCCCTGAAGCCAGCGCACCCGGCCGGGAGCCGGGCCCTCCCGCTCGATGGCGAATCCGAGCAGTCCCTTGCGCTTGGCCGCCGAGGCATTCATCGCCAGCAGCACCCCGGTGGTGCCGGCGTAGGCCTGCAGGGTCAATCCGTTTTTCTTTTTGCTGACGCGCACTTCCGCCTCCCTTCCTTGGCGCCCGCCCTTGACTTTTTAATCTCCCGGCAGCTCCGGGCCCGGGGCTGAGCGGGCGCCTCTCACCTGGGCCGCCTAGACCGGCTTGGGCGGCTCGTTCATCCCCTTGTTGGTTTCGCTGAAGATCCGCGCCACCGTCGCCACCGTGCCCGCCACATCGGTCAGGTTGGCGGGGATGATCATGGTGTTGCTCTTGGTCGCCAGCTTGCCGAATTCGCCCAGGTACTGCTCGGCGATGCGCAGGTTGACCGCCTGGCTGCCGCCCGGAGCGGCGATGGCCGCGGCGATCTCGCGGATCCCCTTGGCGGTGGCCTGGGCGACGCGCTCGATCTCCTGGGCGCGGCCTTCGGCCTCGTTGATGCGCTTCATCTTTTCGCCTTCCGATTTGGCGATCGCCTCCTGCTTGTCGCCCTCGGCGCGGTTGATCTTGGCCTGCTTGTCGCCCTCCGACTCGGCGATGAGGGCGCGCTTTTCGCGCTCGGCGCGCATCTGCTTTTCCATCGCGTCCTTGATGCTCGGCGGCGGGACGATGTTCTTGATCTCGTAGCGGGTCACCTTCAGCCCCCAGGGCATCGAGGCCTTGTCGACCGCGGCAACGATCTCCGAATTGATCTTTTCTCGCTCCTCAAAGGTCTTGTCGAGATCGATCTTGCCGACCTCGGAACGCATCGTGGTCTGCGCGAGCTGGATCGAGGCGAAGGCATAGTCGTTGATGCCGTACGAAGCCTTGACCGGGTCGACGATCACAAAATAGAGAATGCCGTCGATGTCGACCTGAATGTTATCCTTGGTGATACAGGACTGCTCCGGGACGTCGATGGCGTTCTCCTTGAGCGAATGGACGTAGCGGATACGGTCGATGAAGGGGATGAGGATATGAAAACCGGCCTCGAGGGTGCCGCTGTACTTGCCGAGGCGCTCGACGATGTAGACGGTCTTTTGCGGCACCACCTTGGCCGATTTCGAGAGGATGATGATCGCCAGGATGATGAGTCCGATGAGGATCAGGGTTTCGGCTTGCAGCATGGAGTGCTCCTTTCGAAAAGAATTGAACGGCCAGCGGCACGGGCGCCTGCGGGGCTCATAGCGCCGCTTCCACCCGGGCGCCGGGCGGGGTTATGAGGCTATGGATCTTACCACCAGGGTCAGATTTTCACGTTTGATGATCTCGACAGGGGCGCCGGCAGGGATCGTCTCCGCGGATTCGGCACTCCACAGCGTGCCGTTGAACTCCACCCTGCCGTTGGGATCGCCCGGCTTGATCGCCTCGACCACTACTGCGCGCTTGCCGACGTAATCGTCCAGGGATTCAAAGGGGCCGAGCTTGCCCGATTTCTTGCCGTCGAAGAGGGTTTTGCCCTGCTTGCGGAAGAGGAGGAGGGAGGCCCCGGAGGCGAACAGGAAGACCAGCAGCTGCATGTTGAAGGAGCGGATGATCCCCAGTTCGAGCAAAAGGCAGGTCACCCAGGCGCCGACACCGAAAAAAATGACGATAAAGCCCGGCATCACCAGCTCGGTGAGGATGAGAAAAAAACCGATGAAAAACCACGCCAGGACGGCGCCGTCGATTCCGTACATTACGTTCTCCTTCCGGATCGGTTCTCGCTCGGGGCGGCTGGCGCCGCCGGTGGATGGATAATTGTAAGGTAGCGCCGGCGCGGAATAAAAGCAAGCCTTTTATCTGCCGTAAGACGCAGGTGCGGCCGGCGGGCGCGAACGAGATGGTAGCGAGAGCCGGGGTAGCGCCGACGCGGAATAAAAGCAAGCCTTTTATCTGCCGTAAGACGCGGATGCGGCCGGCGGTTGCGAACGGGGTGGGAGCGAGAGCCGGGGTAGCGCCGGCCTGGCTGCTCGCCGCGGCCACTCTTGCGCCGACCCAGGCCAGCTACGCCGGGGTGGGAACGAGATGGGAGACCCGGCGGGCGCGAACGAGATGGGAGCGAGATCAGGGAGTCAGGCAGGAAGCAGAGTTCGGGGGCAGCATGCGAGATATTTTCTTGCATCTTTTTTAAAAAGTATGTAAAATAAAAGCTGATAAAAAAAGCAAAAGGGAGTCCCTATGGCGGCAATTTCCGAGTTTCGCAATGGCATGGCCATCCGCTTCAACAATGATATCTGGATCATCACCGAGTTTCAGCACGTCACCCCGGGCAACTGGCGCGCCATGGTACGCACCAAACTCAAGAACGCCAAGACCGGCCGCGTCATCGAGAACACCTTCCGCATGACCGACAACATCGAGGCGGTCCGGCTCGAAGAGAAGGAGATGCAGTACCTCTACGAATCCGACGGCAGCCTCTATTTCATGGATACCGAGACCTTCGAGCAGACCTTCATCGCCACCGAGATGCTCGGCGATCAGACCCGCTTTCTCAAGGAGGGGGGGGTGTGCAACATCCGCTTCCTTGAAGGGGCGGCGCTGACGGCGGAACTGCCCAATTTCATCGATTTCAACGTCATCACCGCCGAACCGGGCGTGCGCGGCGACTCGGCCTCCAATGTCACCAAGTATTGCACAATCGAATCCGGGGCCAAGATCCTCGTCCCCCTCTTCATCAAGGAGGGCGACGTCATCAAGATCGACACCCGCACCGGCAAGTATCTCGAGCGGGTCTCGCGCGGCTGACACCCTTCAGGGCTCCCATCTAGAGGTGGGAGCCCTCCTTCGGGTTACACCTCCTCCTTCACCATCAGATAGTGATCGATTTTCGCCTCCTGAAACATCTCCCCTTTGGGCTTAAAACCGTGCACGCGGTAGAATTCGACCAAATGGGCTTGGGCGTGCATCTTGAACTTGTGGAACCCCCGCTCACGAGCGACCTCAAGCATGTACTCGACCAGCTCGCGCCCGAGCCCGCGGCCGCGCCAGGCCTTGCGCACAGCGATGCGCTCCAGCTTGGCGTATTCCCCGAGAAAGCGTATGCGCGCGGCCGCCATCGGCTCCCCTGCCATCTCGCCGAGGATGTGCAGGGCGCTGTGCTCAAGCTCATCGACCTCCTCGGCATAGGCGACCTGCTGCTCCTCCATGAAGACGATGGCGCGCACCATAAAGGCCTTGGCGAGATCGTCCAGGGTGGTGCAGATGCGAAATACGGGATGCGCCGGACTCATTTGCCCGGTCCCTTGCGGCCGAAGCTGCGTTTGGCGTCCACCGGTTTGCCTTTGCGTCCCTTGCCGTAGCCGCCGCTCTTGCCCCCGGGGCCGCTCTTGCGATCGGCGGGCTTGCCTTTGTAGGGCCGCGCGGGCTTGCCACCCGGTCTGGAGCCGTCCTCCGGCTTGCCTTTGTAGGGCTGCGCGGGCTTGCCACCCGGTTTGCCGCCCGGCCTGGAGCCGTCATCCGGCTTGCCCCGGAAGGGCCGCGCGGGCTTGCCGCCCGGTTTGGAGCCGTCCTCCGGCTTGCCCCGGTAGGGCCGTGAGGGCTTGCCGCCTGGCCTGGAGCCGTCCTTCGGCTTGCCCCGGTAGGGCCGCGCAGGCCGGCTGTCGTCGCGGTGACGGCGCGGCCGCTCCGCTCCTTCATCCCCGCCTTGCCTCTCCCTGCGTTTCGGGCCGCCCCTCTCCGCATCACCCTCCCGGCGTTTTTTGTAGGTTCGTTCCACTCTGCCCTTGTGGACAAAGCGGGGCTTTTCAGGGACCTCATGCTGCTCGATGGGCGGCGCCGGCGGGCGCGGAGTGAAGAGCAGGCAGCACTCCAGGTTGGCGGTGCCGGGAAAGAGGTCGAGTGGGACGATGCGGTCGAGGCGGTAGCCGGCGTGGAGCCAGTCGGGGACCTCGCGCGGGATCTGCTCGATGCCGCAAAAGATGTGCACCACGGCGGCGGGCTTGCGGCCGGCCAGTGTGGCGATCACCCCGTGCCGGGTGCCCGAGCGCGGGGGATCGAGGATGACATATTCTTTCAGCTCGTTGGGTTCGGGCAGGAGGCGGCGCAGGGCGCGGCCGTCGATCGAGGTGGTGGAGTAGACGATATTCGCATCGGGCAGGAGGTGCTGCCGGTTGCCTTCAGCGGCGCGGATGGCCCCGGGCGCGGCGTCCAGCCCGACCACGCCGGCCCAGGCCCCGGCCAGGCTGATTCCGAAGAGGCCATAGCCGCAGTAGAGGTCGATGAGCATGCCGCCGGGATCCCCGGGCAGGAGTTCGCGCACAACGCGCACCAGCTCGGGCACCATCGCCAGGTTGACCTGGGAAAAACCGGTCGGCTCGTAGTGGAAGCGCCGCCCCTCGACCTCAATGCTGAGGCTCTCCGGCCCGAAGAGTTTCTTGAAGATGACGTGCTCGTCGGGGCGCCGGCTCTCGAGATAATAATCCGAGCGTGAGGGGTCGAGGAACATGTAGGCGGAGAGGATCGGAATAGGACTCTCCTGGAGGTGGACGGCGAGCAGCTTGCCCTTGCGCACCACCTCGGCGTCGAACTGGTCAACGTTGAAGATGACGCTGTGCTCGGCGTAGGTGCCGCGGATGATGAGGAAATTGACGTGTTTGGCAAATTCGCGGTAGGCCGGCTTTTCCAGGTAGCCGAGGAGGAGATCGTAGATCTGCCGGTGGGCTTCGGGCTCAAGCTGCGTCAGATGGGACTGCTCGGGCAGGGGTTCAAGCTCGATGTTGTCGAGTTCGGCGGTGATGTGGCCCTGATGGACGATGATGCGGCGCTTGCTGGTGGTGCGGTAGTGGCGCGGCATGGGCGAGGCGATGATCTGCTCCGGCCGGCCGGGGAGGCGGTGCTGCTCCCAGAACTGTTCCAGAGCCCCCTGTTTGACCTCCAGCTCCTCCGGATAGGCGAGGCTCAGCAGCGAGGCCGCCTTTTTACGGCGGAGGTGCTGGGCGATGGTGCGGTTGAAATCAAAGCGGCCCGGAGCGGGCGCCGAAGAGGTGTCATATCGGATGGGCAAAATAGTTACCTCGTCATAAAAAGCAAGGCCCGAATTTCGGGCCTCGATGATGCCTGGACCCCGCTGCCGGCCGTGTGCCGGCGCAGGGGAGAGGCTGTGGTTACTTGAGCAGGGTCATCTTGCGCAGCTGCATCCCGCCGGCGCCCTGCAGGCGGACCAGATAGAGCCCGCTGGCGTGGGCGCGGCTCTGCCAGACCGCCTCGTGGCTTCCCGCCGGCTGGCGGCCCGTCACCAGGGTCTCGACCACCTCGCCGCGCAGGTTGAGGATGTCGAGGCGCACCTCCGCAGCCTGGCTCAGCTCGTAGCGAATGACCGTCCGGCTGTTGAAGGGATTGGGATAGTTGGCCGCCAGGTGCATCTTTTCCGGCAAGGCCGCCGCTCCGGGCTCCTCCTCCACGCCAACGGTGGTGCCGTTGTGAATGGTGTAGGGCAGATAGCGCTGGATCAGCACCGGGGTCACCTGCTTTTTGGTGGTGCGGTCCATGTGATAGAGCCCCATGGTCTGAAACTCCTTGACCCCCTGGGCGCCCTGCGAGCTGGAGTACCAGTCGTAAACGCACCACCAGGTGGCGGCCATGAGCATGCCCTGTTCGCGCACCGACCCGGTGGCGTTGACCGCGCCGCGCGCCTCGAGGGAGGTGAAGGTCTCGCGCATCACCTTGAGCTGGGTGGACTCGGAGCTGCCGGTGGGGGTGGACCAGTAGCCGTACTCTGTGCAGAGGGCCGGCTTGCCGGGCAGCTGTGAGGCGACGCTGTCGAGAAAGGCGGCGGTGCCGGTTCCGTAGGTTCCGCCATGAAAGATGCCGAAATACATGGTCCAGCCCATGACGTCGCAGACGCGCTGGGAGGCGTCGGTGCCGGGGTAGCGGGTGCTGGGCCGGTCGGCCGCGGCCGACTGGCTGACAAGGCGGCCGTCGGGGTAGAGGGTGTCGAGTTCATTATTGACGCCCTCAATGAAGATCTTGCGGTTGTCCACATCCCGGCATTCGTTGCAGGTGCTCCAGAGCAGGATGCTCGGGCGGTTGTAATCGCGGAAGATCATCTCACGCATCATCTGGGTATGGATATGGCGCTGCTCGTTCTGGATGAGCCAGGGCTCGGGGTCGTCGTACCACCAGACCGGGATCTCCTCCATGATGGTGAGGCCGATGCGGTCGGCGAAGAGATAGGTGGCGAGGTGATTCGGATAGTGGCCGGTGCGCAGGAACTGGCAGTTGATGTTCTTTTTGATCCCCTGCAGGTCCTTAAAGATCTCCGCGACCGGTATGCTGCGGCCGTAGAGGGGGTGATCCTCGTGGCGGGCGACGCCGGTGAAAAAGACCGGTTTGTGGTTGAGGCGCACCTTGTTGCCGTCGACGACCACGGTGCGGATGCCGAACTGGGTGTGGAACCGGTCGACGATGAGGCCGTCGCGGCGCACGGTGGCGCGCAGGATGTAGAGGTTGGGGGTTTTGGGCGACCAGAGGGCGGGATCGGCGATCTGCAGACTGGTCTGCCAGACCCGGCTGCCATAGCCGGGGAGGGTGAGGCTCGCTTGCGCGCTGCCGGAAAAGGCGGCCGGATCGCCGGTCAGCTCGGCGGCCTGCTCGCTCATCTGGTTGGCGGCGGTGACATCCGCCCGGAAGATTTCGATCTGCACATTTGCGCTGCGCTCAGCCTCGCCCTGGTTGCTGACCACGGTGCGCACGAGGATTTCCCCGGCGGTCGTCTGCGGCACCACCTCGCTGCGCACCACATGTATCGGATCGCTCGCTTCGAGGTAGAGGTCGTGGATCACCCCGGTATAGTTGAACCAGTCCACCCTGTAAAAAGGGACGATGTCCTTGCGCGTGCCCCAGGCCGGGTTGTCGACGCGAAGGGCGATGGTGTTGGTTTTGCCGTACTCCAGCTCCGGCGTGACATCGAAGGCGAAGGGGGTGTAGCCGCCCTCGTGCCAGCCGAGGTACTGGCCGTTGACCCAGACGTCGGCGACATAGTTGACGGCGTAAAAGATCAGCTTGATGTAGCGGCCTTGCAGGCTGTCCGGGACCTCGAAGGTGCGGCGGTACCAGACCCCGTCCTCGTAGAATTCGGGTTGGGCTTCATAGCTCATCATCTGGTTTTCGACCGCCGGCAGGCTCTTCACCGCCCAGGCGCTGTCGTCGAAATCGCGGCCCTCGCGGCCTTTGGCCTCATTGAGGAGGGCGGGCATGGCGGCGGCGCGGCTGCTCAGGGTGAGGGCGTCGTTGGCGTAAAAGCGCTCCTTGCGCCAGGGGCCGCTCAGGGGGATCATGGTGCGCTGCTGTTTCTCAAAAGCCGGCACGGGGATGCCGTTCTGGAATGGGACGGTGACGCCGTCGATGGTGCGCAGCTCGAGGGTGGCCTCGAGGGTGGCGGTCTGGGCCTGCGCGCCCGCGCTGGCGGAAAGGATCAGGCTGGTCAGGACGATCATTCGTTTCATGGATGGGCCCTTTGCAGTGTATGATGGCGGTGCGGGGATAACAGCGATAATATAAGCGATTTGGAGGAGAAGAAAAAGGAAAATGCGCGGGGAGGTGCCGGGCTGGACTTAAATCTCGTCCCCATCGAGGAAGACGGCCGGGTGGGCACCAGAGGGTCGGGGCAGGCGGGCCCCCCATCAATCTCGTTCCCACCCGGCTCCCGGCTGGCGCGCAGGCGGGCCCCCCATCCATCTCGTTCCCACCGTTATGTAATAAAGCAAGCGTTTATTGGTATTTTTTACAAATTGGATGCAGATCTCCCCTCGCTTCTAAAAAACCAAAAAGTTTTAAAGGCGACGAAAAGAGCTTGCTTGAACCGGGCGCGTCACTTCAACCAAACTGTTATAAACAGTCGTCTTGATAAAAGGTGGACGCTGCATTATGGCTATTAAATGAAAGAGCATTGTGGCCGCATTCTCGAAAAAGCAGACCAAAAGCGCTGCAGTGGGAGACGCAAACGGTCCACAATAGCACGCGGTTATGGAC
>Ga0302250_1000875_pt1 | contig 25477 bp, 18 predicted proteins | sample AAG_RA_Asp_MG_FD_193536 | JGI IMG/M metagenome (GOLD analysis project Ga0302250, IMG submission 193536) | Enriched activated sludge microbial communities from anaerobic digester in WTTP, New Holstein, Wisconsin, United States - AAG_RA_Asp | ecosystem: Engineered > Bioreactor > Anaerobic >... | reverse complement strand
CGGGACGCTGAGGCCCCTCCCCTGGCGGGATGGCATGGACGGCTTCTACATCGGGGCCTTCCGGGCAGGCGGCGATGCCCCGAAGCCCGGGACTCCACCCTCCTAGATTCCCGACGCGCCCCGATCCCCGGCGTCGCTCCGGGAATCCGCCTGGGCCTGGACCAGGATCGACACCAGCCGGTCCTCTCCGTCCCGCACCCCCTCCACATGGTGGAGTGCCGTGACGCTCCCGCCCGGACGGGGATACCGAAGGTCGATCCGGACCGGATCCCGGAGTCCCGAGAACAGCCGTTCCACGATGACATCGACGCCTTGCCGATCCGCGGGATCGACCAGGTCCTGCCAGTGCATCCCCTGCAAGTCCTGCCGCGAACGGTCGACCAGATCGCAGAAGGCGCCGTTGGCCTCGACAATCCTTCCCTCGGCGTCGAGCCAGGCGATGCCCAGGAGAGCCGTCTCGAAGACCCGCCGGTACCGGACCTCCCACTCCCGGGTCCGGGACTCGGCCTCCTCCTCCCCCGTCCGGTCCCGGAAGACCGTCACCCGCCCCAGGGAATCCCCTGCCGGTCCCGGCATCGGCACGGAGGCAATGCGGATGGGTCGCGCCGTCCCGTCCCGGCCCACCATTCGTGCCACCCGCGACTGCCCTCCCGGCGCCCCGACCTGGGGAACCGCCTCCTCGTCCACCAGAGCCAGGACCTCCCGCATCGGCCGGCCCCGGGCCGCCTCCCCGGACCAGCCGGTCAGTTGTTCAGCGAAGAGGTTCATCTGGATCACGTTGCCCCGGCGGTCGGTCACGACCACGCCGTCCCCGCTGTAGGGAGTCCCCCGGAGGGCTTCCATGGCCAGTTTCCGCAACCGCTCGCCCTCCAGCATGCGCCGGACCAGTCTCCCCTGGCCCCGGCTCCACCCGGCCCAGACCAGCAGGGCGGTCAGCGCCATCGCAAGCACCACGACCCCCCAGACGAGTCCGCCGATCCACCGGGCCTGGGCCAGCACCTCCTCCTGGTCCATCCAGGCCACCAGCACCCAGCGGGAGTCGGGGATTGTGCTGGCATAGCCGAACAGCGGCCGACCGTCGGAACCGTCCCGGCCGGTCAGGACCCCCCGGGATCCCTGGACCGCCTGGACCCGCAGATCCTCTTCGGCCGAATAGGGGATTCGGACCGTCATGGGCGGGTCCGACCGGTTCCGCTGGCGGGTCAGCACCAGCACCCCGTCCCCGTCCCCGACCACGATCTGGGTCTCGGCGGTCCGGGACGGGAGCGGCCAGGACTCCAGCAGGGGGAACAACAGGCGGTCCAGGTCCTCCTGGTGCACCAGCACCCCCAGGGTGGTCCCGTCCTCCCCGGGGACCGGGCAGGCCGCCTCCAGGATCGAGTCCTCCAGGCGGGCGGTCCGGGGCTCGCCCAGCAGGGCCTGACGCTGGGCCAGGGCCCGCAGGGCCAGGGAACGGGTCGCCTCCGTTACGCCCGGCAGGTCCTTGCGGAGCCGGATCACCAGTTCCCCTCCGGGGCCCAGCAGGATCTGGTCCCGGTAGCGGACGAACCCCTGACGCTCCTCCATGCGTTTCCGCAGGAGGTCCAGGGTCTCGGCGTCGAACCCCTTCCGGACCGCCTCCTGGACCAGCATGCCGAAGCGGCCGGTGGCGTTCGCCTGGACGTCCCCCAGCAGGTGCTGCCTCCATTCCGTCACCTGGCCGACCTTCAGTCGGGCGACCGCCTCCAGTTTCTCCAGGGCCTCCCGGGTCAGGTCCTCGACCACGTGCCGGTGGAAGAACCACCCGCCCACCCCCAGCAGGAGCAGGAGCACCGCCGTTCCACCCAGGATCTTCCCGTTGCCTCGCCCTCTCATGCCGGCCCCGGGCCCGCACCGTGGGAGGATTCCGCCCCACGCCGGGCTTCTGTTCGGATTGCACCGCCAATCATACAGGGGATCGATCGGAAGAGCGACCCTAGAGATTCCCCGTCGCCCAGAGCAGGACCCGGGCCAGGGCCAGCACGGGCATCGCCATCACCTTTCCCGCGAAGGAGATCAGCAGGGCGAAGGCCACGATCACGAAGATCGCGTTCCGTTGCAGCATCTCCACCTGCCGTCCCAGGGAGTCGGGCAGCAGGCCCACCAGCACCCGGCTCCCGTCCAGCGGAGGAACCGGCAGCAGGTTGAAGACCGCCAGGCCGATGTTGATCAGGAAGGTCATCGCCATCAGGGCCGCCAGGGCCCCCGCGGGCCCCTGCAGCAGCGCGCCCCCGCCGACTCCCATCTGCAGGATGAAGGGCACCTCGAAGACCCCCATGGCCAGGAGGCCCCGGTAGATGGCCGCCACCACGAAGGCGAAGAGGAAGTTCGACGCCGGGCCCGCGGCAGCGGTGATCAGCACGCCGGTCTTCATCCGCAGGCGCCGGGTGAGCCGTACCGGGTTGACGGGCACCGGCTTCGCCCATCCGAAGAAGGGAGCGCCGGACCCGATGGCCAGCAGGGGGATCACCACGGTCCCGAAGAGGTCGATGTGGGCCAGAGGATTCAGGGTCAGTCGCCCCATCCGGCCGGCCGTGTCGTCCCCCAGCAGCCAGGCCGACAGGGCATGGGCGTACTCGTGGACCGACAGCGACAGGATCATCGGCACCAGGATCAGGACCGCCTGCTGGACCAGTTCCACGGGGGCCTCCTCAACCAGGGGGATTCCCGGGCGTTCCCGGGAGGGGTCTTCGACGGCGGACCGCCCGGGACAGCGCCCACAGGGCCGCCAGCAGCGCCATCCAGGGCCATCCCGGGGACTCGGCGGGGCCGCCTGCCCCCTGGCAGCCCCCGCAACGGCACGGGGTCGTCTCCCTTTCCCCGAACCCGGTTTCCCGGAGGTCGGCCGGATCCCCGGCCCCCGGGTCCCCGCCGGTCCCCGGATCCCTCTCCGACGGATCCTGATCCCGGGGATCGCCCGCCTCCTCCAAGGCCCCGGGAACGTCCCGCCAGGGTCGGAGGCCGTCGGGCCAGCGGATCAGATCCGTCGCCCCTTCCTCGGGCAGGTCCTGGCGGGGATCCTCCGGGATCCCCTCCCCCTCACCGGAAGCGTCGTCGCCGCCGGGAGTTCCGCCGGCATCGGGGTCCGGCGGACCGGGCCAGGCCGCGTCGATGGCCAGCCACGGGTCAGCCAGGGACTCCTCGTATCCCAGGGCCCAGTAGGCCAGTCCCCCGATCCCCCGCCGGGCGACGATCCCCACCTTCGCCGTCAGGGACCGCAGGTCCTCGCACCAGGTCTGCCGGATGCCCCCGGAAGTCTCCGCGAACCAGGGCGTGTCGGAGTCGGCGTCCCAGGCGAACCCTCCGGCCTCCTGGGCCCTCTGCTGACAGTCGGCGTAGAACCGGGCCGTCCCGTTTCCGGTCTTCCGGGCTCCACGCTCGACGGAGGTCGCCGGCCAGTCGTAGCCGTACAGGGGCAGGGCCAGCAGGAACCGGCCCCGGTTCCCGGCCCCCCCGTAGCGATCGTAGTCGTCCAGGGTCCACTCCAGGGAGTACTTCCCCCAGAAGTCCGAAGGCCTCGACGGGGCGACGGGTCCCGGGTCTCCGCCCCGGTAGTGGTAGTCGTAGCCCATGATCACCAGCCCGTCCCCGGCCAGGGCCAGCTGGTCGTAGTCGTAGGCCCCGCTCCAGTCCACCGCCGGGGTGTCCACGGTGACCTGGGAGGCGTGCCCCAGGGCCTGATCCATCGCGGCCTTCAGTTCCTGGACGAACGTCACGAAGGCGGCCTTCTGGGCCACCGGAAGCCCCTCGAAATCGACGTTGACCCCTTCCCCGCCCCCCTCGATCACCAGGTTCACGATCCCCTCGACGGCCCGGCGGCGATTGGCCGCGCTGGAAAGCAGGGCCGCCATCTGGTTCCCGTCGAAGCAGGTCACCGCCAGCACCACCCGGACCCCGGCCCCCCGGGCCTCGGTCACGAGCGGCATCAGGGTGGCCGAGGCCCAGTCCCTCGCGGATCCCAGGCTGCCGTCCCCGTTGACGGGCACCGCGAAATAGGCCAGCGTGGTGATGCGATCGAGGGGGACCACCGCCGTCCCCAGGGTCCAGTAGGGCAGGAACCCCAGCACCTCCACCGGCGGACGTCGCGCTTCCTCGCGGACGAAGGCCACCGGAAGACCCTGCCAGGGGGGCATGTCCCGGTGGCGCTCCCACTCCAGCGACGGGAAGGACCTCCAGGGGCTCGCCTGCCAGGGCCCGTCCCCGGTCGTCTGTCCCCGGACGGGGAGGATCCCGGCGAGGAACGACGCGACGAACCCGAGGAACATCCGCGCGGCCTTCCCCCGGCTCCGTCCGGCCCCCCCCGCCATTCCTCGCCGCCCCATTCCTGCCCTCCGATCCCTCCCCGGCCCCGTCGTCCCGTTCGCCGGCTTCGGACAACCCGCGGCGGCCCCGAAACCCGGCCCGCCGACGGGGCATTCTACATCGTCGGGGCTCCGACCGGATGCGCTTGTGCTAGCATCCCGGCAGGAGGCTTGCGATGAACGAGTCCCAGGCCCGGCAAGAAGACGCGCGCCCCCTCCTCCGCTTCCCCCTGCCGCCCCCCCGCACCACCGGTGGGCCCGCTCTGTCGGAGGCCCTGGCTTCCCGGGCTTCCCTGCGGCGGTTCCTGGCCTCCCCCGTGTCCCGGGAGGACCTCGCCCAGATCCTCTGGGCCACCGACGGCGTGATCCCCGGCACCGGCCGGAGGGCCGCTCCCTCGGCCGGGGGGACCTATCCGCTGGAGGTCCGGGCGGTGCTGGGGGACGTCCCGGGCCTGCCGCCGGGGATCCATCGCTACCTCCCCGGGGAGCATTCCATCGAGCAGGAATCCGAGGGGGACCGGCGCACGGAACTGATGGCGGCCACGGTGGGACAGGCGGACCTGGCCGTGGCGCCGGTCATTGTGGTGATCTCGGCGGTGCCCGATCGGACCACCGCCCGGTACGGACCCCGGGGGATCCCCTACGTTCTGCTGGAGGCCGGTCACGCGGCCCAGAACCTGTGCCTCCAGGTGACCGCCCTGGGCCTGGGAACGGTGCCCATCGGGGCCTTCCGGGACGACGCGCTGCGACGGGTCCTGTCGCTTCATCCCGACGAGCAGCCCCTCTACCTGCTGCCCGTCGGCCTGCCCTTGCTCGGCTAGGAGGAACCGCGTCCCATGCCCTCGGAACTCCGCAAGGAACGGGACCGGGCGCGAACGGAGCGGCGCCGCCAGGCCCTGCTGGATGCCGCGGCACGGGTCTTCGTCCGCCACGGATTCCACCGCACCCTCGTGTCGGACATCGCCCGGGAGGCCCAGGTCGGCCAGGGGACCTTCTATCGGCATTTCCCGGACAAGACCGCGATCTTCGTGGCGCTGATGGACCGCTTCCTGGGGACCCTCTTTGAAGGGTTCGCGGAGATGTCCGAGCGCCGCCCCTCGAACCTGGACGAGTACCGGGAGGCGTCGGTGCGGGCTCTGATGCGCCTGGCGACGCACCTCGAGCGGAACCGGGAACTGGCCGTGATGCTGCTGCGGGAGGCCCCCTCGGTGGGGCCCGACGCCGAGGAACGCCTGGAAAACCTCTACCAGGGCCTCGCGGACCTGGCCCGGACCTTCCTGGACCATGCCATCGCAGAGGGTTTCGCGCCCCCGTGCGACTCGACGCTGGTGTCCCAGGCCATCGTCGCCCTGGGAACGGCGATGGCCCACCGGTGGTGGTCTGGCAGACTGGCCGGTTTCACCGTGGAGCAGGTGATCACGGGGCTGGTGGACTTCGCCTTCCTGGGCCTCTCCGGCGGCCCCCGGGTCCGTTGAAGGCCCATCCCCTTTTCCCATAGAATCCTCTTCTGGACGAACCGACGGCGATCCGTGAAGGGAACCTTCCAGGAGGAAGCCATGAACAGCCGTTCCACCCTGTGGCCGCTCTGCTGCGCGCTGGTGCTGGCCTGCGGCGGGGGACAGTCCCCGGCCATCGACGTCACGACCGGGGACACCCCCCCGTCGGACCTTGCCGGGGACCAGGCACCGGAAGACCTGGCGGTCCCGGACCAGGGTCGGGACCTCCCCCAGGACTCGCCTGGGGATCCGGGAACCGACGTCCCGGTGCCGGACATCGTTGACCCGGGTCCCGGGGGCGACCTTCCCCCGGACGTGCCCCAGCAGCGATGCGACAAGGACGACGACTGCGAGGCGGCCCTGGTCCCGATCTGCCATGCCCTGCGGTGCGACCTGGACACGCACCTCTGCGTGATGGCGGTGCTGGACGGCACGCCCTGCGATCCCCCGTCGGCCTGCGAGGTCCAGGGGACCTGCCGCCAGGGGGAGTGCCGGGGAGAACCCCGCAACTGCGACGACCGGAATGACTGCACGCGGGATTCGTGCGACCCGGGGGCGGGCTGCCTCCACGAACCCGTTGAAGGCCCCTGCGACGACGGCAACGCCTGCACCGAGGACGATCGCTGCGTGGACGGGGCATGCCAGGGGACGCCGACCATCACGTGCGCCTGCCGGCAGGACGAGGAGTGCGCCGCCTTCGAGGACGGGGACTTTTGCAACGGGACCCTCCGGTGCATCGACTCCCTCTGCCAGGTGGCCCCGGAGACCGTGGTCCAATGCGACCCTTCCGAGGACACCTTCTGCCGGGCGAACACCTGCATCCCGGAGACCGGACTCTGCGCGATGGCCCCGGTCCACGATGGCGAAGCCTGCAACGACGGCGATGCCTGCACGGTCGGGGACCTCTGCCAGGACGGGAACTGCCAGCCCGGGGAACCGGCGGTCTGCGAGGACCGGAATCCCTGCACCGTCGACTCGTGCGATCCGGTCCTCGGGTGCGTCTTCCAGGCGGTGCCGGGTTCCTGCGACGACGGCAACGCCTGCACCGACGACGACCAGTGCGTGTCGGGCCTCTGCCTGGGCACCCAGGTGACCTGCGACGACGACAACCCCTGCACCCAGGACTACTGCGACCCCGCCCGGGGATGCCAGGTGCGTGATGTCGAGGGCCCCTGCAACGACGGGGACGTCTGCACCATCGGAGATTTCTGCAGCGGGGGGACCTGCCAGCCGGGCCTGGAGGCCCTTCAGTGCGACGACGGCAACCTCTGCACCGCCGACACCTGCGACCCGGTGGACGGGTGCCTGTACCGGGTGCGGGACGGCGAGGCCTGCGACGACGTCAACGCCTGCACCGTGGAGGACCGGTGTGCCGGTCTCCTCTGCATCGGGGACCCGGCGCCGGACTGCGACGACGGCAACCTCTGCACCATCGACTCCTGTGACCCCGGCACCGGATGCGTCTTCGTCATCCGGGAGGGCATGGCCTGCGACGACCTCGACCGTTGCACCCAGAACGAACGCTGCACCGCCGAGGGCCTCTGCGCCGGAAGCCCCATCCGGTGCGACGACGGCAATTCGTGCACCCGGAACGACTGCGATCCGGCCACCGGCTGCACCTTTGTCTCCCTGGGAGAGGGCAGCCCCTGCGACGACGGGAATGCCTGCACTCTCGGGGACACCTGCGGCGCCGAGGACCGCTGCATGCCCGGCCCGGCCAGGGTCTGCCCCGCTGACGACAACCCCTGCACCGCGGAGGTCTGCGCGGCCAGCACGGGCGACTGCGTCTCGGTCCCGCTCCCCGGGACCTGCGACGACGGCAACCCCTGCACGATCGGGGACCTCTGCGTGGACGGCCGTTGCACCGGCGGGAACCAGAGCCTGTCCTGCGACGACGGCAACCTCTGCACGCTGGACACCTGCGACCCGGAGGCCGGGTGCCTGAACCTCCCCCTGCTGGACGGGACGCTCTGCGACGATGAAAGCGCCTGCACGGTCAACGACCGGTGCCTCGGGGGGATCTGCACCGGGGAAGGCATCACCTGCCCGCCGTCGCCCATTCCCTGCACGCGCTACGTCTGCCAGAACCCCGAGGTGGGCTGCCAGCTGGAGGTGGTGCCAGACGGGACGCCCTGCGACGACGGCAACTTCTGTACCCTGGCAGAGCAGTGCCAGATGGGCATCTGCAAGGCGGTGCTGACCACCTCGTGCGGCGACGGCAATCCCTGCACCACCGACGTCTGCAGGCCCGAGACCGGGGAGTGCGTCCACGGCTTCAACACCCTGCCCTGCGAGGACGGCAACCTCTGCACCCAGAACGACGTCTGCGACGGCGCGGGGCGCTGCATTCCCGGAACCCAGGTGACCTGCGACGACGGCAATCTCTGCACCGCCGACATCTGCGACCCGGCCCTGGGCTGCATCTTCCGGCCCATCGACGGTCTTCCCTGCGACGACGGCGACCAGTGCACCGTCGGCGACCGCTGCCTGGACGGTGCCTGCACCCCCACGGGCAACCTGTTCTGCGACGACGGGAGGGTCTGCACCTCCGACCGGTGCGATCCGGCCCGGGGCTGCATCTTCGAACCCCTGCCAAGCGGAACTCCCTGCGACGACGGCAACCGGTGCACCACCAGGGACTACTGCGACGCCAACGGCACCTGCCTCCCGGGACCCGCCCTGAACTGCGATGACGGCAACGTCTGCACGACGGATTCCTGCGACCCGCGGACCGGCTGCCTGCACGTCAACAACACGCTGCGGTGCGACGACGGCAATGCCTGTACCGAGAACGACCAGTGCGGCGGGGGCACCTGCCAGGGCAAGCCCGTGAACTGCTGGAACAACAACCCCTGCCTGCTTCCCGGGTGCGATCCGGCGGTCGGGTGCGTCTACTCGGCGGCCACGGGCGTCCCCTGCGACGACGGCAACGCCTGCACGGTGAAGGACCAGTGCACCGCGTCGGGAACCTGCGCCGGGGCCCCCATCAACCCCGACGACGGCAACCCCTGCACGTCGGAGGTCTGCGACCCGGTCCGGGGAATCATCCGGAACAACCTCAGCGGCGGGTCCTGCCGCGTGCCGTCCTTCCCGTACACCGGCACCTGTTCGAACGGGGTCTGCACCTCGCTCTGCGTCACTTCCTGCAACGCCGACGGATCCCCCTGCACCTACGACTGGTGTGCCGGCTGGTCCTGCCACCACGACGTCGCCGCCGGACCCGCCTGCTCCGACGGCGACGGGTGCACGACCGCCGACGTGTGCCAGTCCAGCGGCCAGTGCCTGGGTACGACGGTGATCTGCGACGACCGCAACCCCTGCACGAAGGACAGCTGCTCGGCGACGGGCGCCCAGTCGGGCTGCCAGTACGTCCGGCTGGAGAACGCCGCACCCTGCCCGGAGGGCCACTGCTGGTTCGGGGTCTGCCTGCCCCTGTGACCCGCCCGCGCGCCCACCCCGGGGCCTTCCCTCCGGGCGGTCCCCTGGGCGGTTCCCCGGGACGACCCGCCTCCTGGTGAAACGGGAACCTCCTCCGCCGTCAGGGGTCCGGGCCGTTCCGGTTCCGGAGGATGCCCGGGTCCGGGACCGGCAGATCCCGCCACTTCAGGCCCCGGGAACGGACCCAGGCCGCCAGGCCACCGGGCAGGTCCTCCCGGGGCAGTTCCCGGGCCACCGCCAGGGGCAGGGCCACGGGATGGCCGCACCGGCCCTCCCGGCAGGGTCTCCAGGGGTGTCCTTCATCGTGCCGCAACGCCTCGATCAGGGCCGCCACGGTCTCTGGCAGGACCTCGGGGTGATCCACCGGGAAGACCAGCAGGCCCGGCGCCTCGGGAGGAATGGCGTCCACGCCGCACCCGAGGGAGGACAGCATGCCCCGGGAGGGATCCGGGTTGACGACCAGGGCCAGGCCGGGCGGCGCCACGGCCTCGGCCCGGAACCGATCGGGCGGCCGGACCACCGCGACCACGGGCCAGGCGCCGCCGGCCAGGGCCACCGAGGCCACCCGGGAAAGGAAGGACTCCGGGAGGCCGGAAACGGGGTCCGCGAGGGTGCGGAAGGCCTTGGGACCGCCGGCTCGACGCCCCTCGCCGGCGGCCAGGATCACGCAGGCGATGGACGGCATGGCGCCTCCAGGCTCCGGCAGGACCGGGCCGGCCGGGACACTCAAGAGGCCAGGACGTCCCGGTTGAAGGCCTCGATGGCCGCCTCCAGGGCGGGAACCTCCTCCTCGAAGGTCCGCTGCCAGAAGGCCGGGTCCCACAGTTCCTCCAGGGCCTCGGAGGTCTTCCCCTGCTGCTCGACCCAGGTGTAGTACTTCAGGTTGTGCAGGGCCCTCCGGCCCCGGGAATCCAGTTCCCGAAACCAGTCGGTGCGCTGCCGGAGCAGGCTCCCCTCGAAGTCCCGGGCCGCCCGGACCTCGCCGTAGGGGCCCCGGTCCTCCCGGAGTTCCGCCACCCGGGACCCGTACATCTCCGCCGAGTCGGTGAAGACCGTCAACACGACGTCCCGGGGCCCCAGGTCCCACCACTTGGCCGCCTTCACGGCCGCCAGCAGGTTGCCGATCCCCGAAATGCCCAGCAGCGGCAGCCGGGAGACCACCTCCTCGGGGACCCCCTCCCGGCACAGGAAGGCCTGCCCGGACTCCTCGTTGAACAACCGCAGCAGGCGCATGCAGTCCTCGTCGTCGATGGCGGCCACCCCGTCGGTGTTGCGGACGTTGTGGACCCACGGGACGTGCTTGTCGCCGATGCCCTCGATGCGGTGCGCCCCGAACCCGTTCAGGAACAGGGTGGGGCACTGGAGGGCCTCCGAGGCCACCACGAAGGTCCCGGGGCGCCGGGCCTTCAGGAAGTCCCCGGCCGCGATGGTGCCGGCGGATCCCGTGGCGGACACGAAGCCCGCCAGTCGCAGGCCCTCCCCGGCCAGGGCCTCGAAGGCCTCCAGCAGCGCCGGCCCGGTCACCTGGTAGTGGAACAGCGGGTTCCCGAACTCGTCGAACTGGTTCAGGATCACGTTCGCCGGGTCCTTCCGCAACTCCCAGCACTTGTCGTAGATCTCCTTCACGTTGGACTCGGTCCCGGGGGTGGCGATCACCTCGGCCCCGATGCTCCGCAGCCACTCGAACCGCTCCCGGGACATCCCCTCGGGAAGGATCGCGACGGCGGTGCAGGCCAGGAGGGCGCAGTCGAAGGCCCCCCCTCGGCAGTAGTTCCCCGTGGAGGGCCACACGGCCCGGTCCCGGGTGGGATCGAAGGCCCCCGTGACCAGCCGTGGCGCCAGGCAGCCGTAGGCGGCCCCGACCTTGTGGGCCCCGGTGGGGAACCACTTGCCCACCAGCCCGGCGATCCGGCAGGGCACGCCGGTCAGGGCCGGAGGCAGTTCCAGGACGTTCACGGGGCCGAAGCCCCCGGTCACGGGGTCGTTCTTCCAGGTGATCCGGAACAGGTTCCGGGGATTCACGTCCCAGAGGCCGACCCCCGCCAGGGACTCGCGGATCGGGGCCGGGATCCGGGACGGATCCCGCATCTGGGCCAGCGTCGGCAACAGGATTCCCCGCTCGCGGCATCGGGCCACGGTCCGGGCTCTCACCTCCGGGTTCCCCTCGGGCAGTATCACCGACATCGTTCTTCCCCCCCTACAGCCCGATCCGGGCACGGTTGCGATCCGCGAGGCCCCGGACCGTCCCGGCCAGGTCCGGAAACCGGGCCGCCAGCATCATCGCGGCGATCACGAAGGGCTTGTAGCCGGCCTCCCGGTAGGTCCCCAGGCGCGCCTTCTCGAAGACCGTCGCCGAGACCTCCCCCTGGCGGCACGAGACGCCGGAGATGTCGGCGGGAAGGCAGTGCATGTAGAGGGCCTCCCCCCCGGCGGTCCGGGCCATCCGGGCCTCGTCGCATTCCCAGTCGGCGTGCCGGGCGTTTTCGGCCAGGGCCTCCTTCTCCAGTTCCTTCAGCCCCTCCCGGTCCCCCCGGTGGAGCAGTTCGGTCCGGCGTTCCATCACCCGGAACGGCGCCCAGGACTTGGGATAGACCACATGGGCCCCCTCGAAGGCCTCGTCCATCGAGTGGACCACCCGGAAGGCGCCCCCCGACTCCCCGGCCTGCCGCCGGGCCAGATCCACCACCTCGGGCAGGAGGTCGTACCCCTCCGGGTAGGCCAGCGTCACCTCCATCCCGAACCGGGTCATCAGGCCGATGATTCCCTGGGGCACGGACAGGGGCTTGCCGTAGGACGGGGAGTAGGCCCAGGTCATCGCCAGCCGCTTGCCCCGGAGGGCCTCGAAGGAACCGAAGTGCCTCTTCAGGTGCAGCAGGTCGGCCATCGACTGGGTCGGGTGGTCCACGTCGCACTGGAGGTTCACCAGGGTCGGGCGTTGGGGCAGCACCCCCTGCTCGTATCCTTCCTGGACCGCCTGGGCCACCTCCCGCATGTAGGCGTTGCCCTCCCGGAGGAACTTGTCGTCCCGGATGCCGATCACCTCGGTCAGGAACGAGATCATGTTCGCGGTCTCCCGGACCGTCTCGCCGTGGCTCACCTGGGACTTCTCCTCGTCCAGGTCCGCCACCGCCAGGCCCAGCAGGTTGGCCGCCGAGGCGAAGGAGAACCGCGTCCGGGTGGACTGGTCCCGGAAGATGCTGATGGCCAGGCCCGACTCGAAGACCCGGAGGCTGGCCCCCGCCCGATGGAGGGCCTGCAGCACCTCGGCCGCCGTCGCGATGGCCCGGATCTCGTCCAGCGTCCTCTCCCAGGTCCACAGGAAATCCTTCCCGTGCAGGTCCGTCTTCCACTGCGCCAGTTCTTCAAGCAGCCGTTCCATTCGGGTCTCCCTCCTCCTTCGTCCTGTCGGCCGGGGCGTCCGCCAGCCGGCGCGACGCCTCCATCACCGCGTCCACGATCTGCCGGTACCCCGTGCACCGGCACAGGTTGCCCTTCAAGGCCTCCCGGACCTGGGCCCGGGTGGGCCGGGGATTCCGCAGCAGCAGGCCCCAGGCGGCCAGCACCATGCCCGGGGTGCAGAACCCGCACTGGATGGCCCCCGCATCGACGAAGGCCTGCTGCACCGGGTGCAGGGACCCGTTTCGGGGGGTCAGCCCCTCGATGGTGGTCACGCGCCGGCCCTGGACGGTTCCCAGGGTCAGCAGGCAGGCCCGCTTCACCTGGTCGTCCACCAGGACGGTGCAGGTGCCGCACATCCCGATGCCGCAGCCGACCTTGGTCCCGGTCAGGTCCAGGTCCTCCCGGAGGAAATCCACCAGTTTCCGCCCCGCCTGTTCCTCCGGGACCTCCACGGCCTCCCCGTTCACGACGATCCTCATCGCCCGGCCTCCAGTCGCAGGGGAAGCCTCGTGAACCGCCGGCCGGTCGCGGCGTACACCGCGTTGGCGATGGCCGGCGCAGCCAGTTCGTTGGTCGGCTCCCCGACCCCCTTGGCCCCGGACGGGGACAGGGGATCCGGGTGCTCCACGACCCGGGCATGGAAATCCGGGAGGTCCGTGGCCCGGGGAATGCGGTAGCGATGGAAGTTCAGCGACACGATCCGCCCTCCCTCGTGGGCCACCTCCTCGAGGAGGGCATAGCCGCTCCCCATCGCCATGCCGCCGTAGAACTGCCCCAGGAGCATCTGGGGATTCACCGCCCGCCCGCAGTCGTGCACGGCCCAGAGGTCCAGCAGGCGGATGTGTCCCCGGTCCGGGTCCACCTCGACCTCGGCCACCTGGCACCCGTACACCCAGGTGAAATAGGCGTCGCCCTGGCCGGTCTCCTCGTCCCAGGTGACCCTGGGTGCCCGGAACACCCCGAAGGCATGGGGGAACTGCTGCCGCTGGTACATCCGCCGGGCCGCCTCGTCGAAGGGGATTCCCCGGCCGTCGGGACCCGCCAGGTGCCCGTCCCGGAAGCGCACCTCCCCGGGATCGCAGCCCAGGTCGGGGGCCAGCACCTCGGCCATCCGGGCCTTCAGGTCCCGGGCGGCCAGCACCACCGCCCCTCCCCCCATCAGCGTGGCCCGGGAGGCCACCGTGGTCCCCCCGTCCGGGATGTTGGATGTGGACGGCTGGCGGTAGCGGAGGCGGTGAAGGGGCAGACCCAGTTCCTCCGCCGCCAGGATCAGCATCGCCGACTCGCACCCCTGCCCGTTCTCGTGAACCGCCGCCTCGACCAGCACCGACCCGTCGGGCTGAACGTTCAGGATCGCGCTGGTCGCGTCGGTCCCCTCGGCCCCGAGGCTCATCCCCCGGTAGGAAATGGCGAACCCGATGCCGTACCAGGGCCGCCGGGACGGGTCGCCCCGGGAGCACCGGTCCCGCTTGGCCCGGTAGTCCGAGTCCCGGAGGGCCAGGCGCATCACCTCCCCCAGGCTCACCACGTGGCGGTCCAGGACCTGCCCGGTCACCGTGACGTCCCCCTGGCGCAGCAGGTTCCGCTCCCGCACCTCCACCGGGTCCAGTCCCACCCGCTCCCCGGCCATCTCGATCAGCTGCTCCACCGCGAAGTTGACCTGGGGGGACCCGAATCCCCGCATCGCCCCGGTGAACACGCGGTTCGTGTACGCGCCGAGGACGTCGGCCCGGACGTTGGGCACCCGGTAGGGCCCGCAGCACTGCACCGTGCTCCGCCAGGTGACCCAGGGGGTGACGCTGCAGCAGGCCCCGGCATCGGCCACGATCCGCACCTCGGCCCCCCGGATCCGGCCGTCCCGGCCCATTCCCAGGCGGTATCGCAGCCGGTACGGGTGCCGCTTGTAGGACTCCCGGATCGACCACTCCCGCTGGTAGGTCATCTTCACCGGGCGACCGGTCAGGTGCGCCGCCAGGGCGGCCCGGGCACAGACCACCGCCGCGGTGTCGTCCTTGCCCCCGAACCCGCCTCCCATGGCCACCGACCGGACCTCGACGTCCATCAGCGGCACGCCCAGCAGCGCCGCCACGAAGCGCCGGGTGCTGAAGGGGTGCTGCATGCTGCCGCAGACCTCCATCACCCCGTCGGGACGGGGCACCGCCAGGGCCGACTCCGGCTCCAGGTAGCCATGCTCGATGAACGGGGTCTCGAACTCGGCCTCGATCACCTCCTCGGCGTCGGCCAGGGGGTTTTCGTGGTCGCCCCGGCGGACCCGGTGGTGCACGACGCAGTTGTCGCCGTACTCGGGATGCAGCAGGGGGGCGCCCTCCCGGAGGGCCTCCTCGGGGTCCAGCACCTCGGGAAGGGGGTCCGCCTCCACCTGCACCCGGGACGCCGCGGCGATCGCCTCGGCCCGGGTCCGGGCCACCACGACTGCCACGACATCCCCAGGGTAACGGATGCGGTCATCGGCCAGCATCCGCAGGTCCTTCCGGATCTGTCCCCATCGGCAGGTCCCGGGGACGTCGGCCGCCGTCAGCACCCGCACGACCCCGGGGCAGGCCAGCGCCTCTTCCGTCCGGATTGCTCGGAGGGCCGCATGGACGAAGTCCGTGTAGACCGGCACGGCATGGAGCATCCCCGGGACCTTCAGGTCGTCGGCGTACCGGGCCCGACCGGTCACCTTGGCCACGGCATCGTTGCGCCAGGCCTTCTCCCTGCCCGTCACCGCCATCAGGCCATCCTCCCGCCCGTCCCCCCGGCACGGTCCATCCAGCCCAGGGGGGCCTCCACGTCCTTCAGGCCATGGCCGGTCACCAGCAGCACGACCCGCTCGTCGCCCCGGAGGCGGTTCCGGAAGGTCCGCAGTCCCGCGAGCCCCGCCGCGGAGGCCGGCTCCCCGAAGACGCCCGCCGACCGGGCAAGCCACGCCTGGGCGTCGAGGATCTCCTCGTCCGACACCACGACGCTCTCGCCCGCCGACTCCCGGAGGGCCGTCACGGCCAGGAACGCCGCCGCCGGGGTGCGCACCGAGATGGAATCGGCCACCGTCGCCGGCGATGTTGCGTCGGAATACGACCCCGTCCGGAAATGGCGATGAACGGCGTCGGAGGCCCGGGCCTGGACGGCCAGAATCCGGGGCAGCCGCCGGGCAAGGCCCACGCGCACCAGGTCCAGGAAGCCCTTGTACACCCCCGACAGGATGACCCCGTCCCCCGTCGGCACCACCACCCAGTCGGGGATCCGCCATCCCATCTGCCGGAAGATCTCCAGGGCGACGGTCTTCTTCCCCTCGATGGTCATCGGGTGCCAGGCGGTGTTGCGGTTCAGGCCGCCCCGGGTCCGGGTGTGTTCCAGGGACAGGCGGAAGGCGTCGTCGTAGGTGCCGTCCACCGGGTGTAGTTCGGCGCCGTGGATCCGCGCCTGGAGCAGTTTCGCCTTCGGGGCCGAGGCCGGCAGGTACAGCACCGCCTTCAGGCCCGCTGCGGCGCAGACCGCCGCCAGGGAGGACCCGGCGTTGCCCGTCGAGGCGGCCACGACCGTCGTCTCGCCGATCCGCAGGGCCTCGGCGACCACCGCGCAGGAGGCCCGGTCCTTCAGGGACCCCGACATCAGCAGGCCGTCGTGCTTCACCAGCAGGCCCGGCAGGTCCAGTTCCCGGGCCAGGCGGGGAGCCGGGAACAGCGGCGTCTCGGGCATCGGGTAGGGGGGACGCCAGGCGGGCTCGTCGGCGCGGAGCAGGTCCAGGTCCGGCGCCCGGGGGTCCAGGCGGGACCGGATGTCCTCCCAGGGGAACTCCCCCAGCAGGATGCCCCGGATGGGCCGGCCCGGTTCCCACCCCCCCAGGCAGTCCGGGCAGGGGGACTGCCCCTCGTCCCGGGACCGGACCGATCCACACTCGCTGCAACGCCAGTGGAACCCGTCCATCGCCTCCCCCTCACAGGCGGCCGTTCCAGCGGGCCACCAGGGCCGCGTAGAAGGCCGCCGCCGACGAGAGATGGTCCGTCGGGCAGGCCTCGTTCGGCGCGTGGGCCATCACCTCGTTGCCCGGCCCGAAGCCGATGCACGGAATGCCGTGGACCCCCATGATGGTGACGCCGTTCGTGCTGAAGGTCCACTTGTCCACCGTCGGTGGACGGTCGAACAGTTCCTGGAAGGCGTGCCGGGCGTCCCCGAGCCAGGGGGAGTCCTCGGGGATCACCCAGGTGGGGAAGTACTTGTCCATCTCGTGCACCCGGCCGGTCCAGGAGGGCTGGCGATAGACCGGGACCTCCACCTCCACCTCGACCCCTGCCCGCCGGGCCGCCTCCAGCACCTCCCCGATGGCCGATTCCCGGGTCTCCCCGGCGGTCAGGCGCCGGTCCAGGTGGATCTCGGCGCCGTCGGCCACCGCGCAGAGCGACGGCGACGACGACCGGAACTCGCTGACCGTCACGCTGCCCTTGCCCAGGAAGGGATCGTCGCGCAGTTCCCCGTGGAGTTTCTCGATCTCCAGCACGACCCGGGCCATCCGGTAGATGGCGTTGACGCCCCGCTCCGGCGCCGACCCGTGGCAGGACAGCCCCCGGGTCCGGACCTTGATCTCCATCCGGCCCCGGTGACCCCGGTACAGGTTCAGGTTGGTCGGCTCGGTGATCACCACCAGTTCCGGCCGGATGCCCTCCTCCCGGACCAGGTAGTCCCAGCAGAGGCCGTCGCAGTCCTCCTCCATCACGGTCCCGGTGAACAGCACGGTGAAGTCCCGGTTCAGGTCCATCTCCCGGATCAGGCGGGCCGCCGCGACCATCGAGGCCATGCCCCCCTCCTGGTCGACGCTGCCCCGGCCGATCACGTGCCCTCCCTCGATCCGGGCGTCGAAGGGGGGGGTCTTCCAGGCCGAGAGGTCGCCGGTCTCCACGGTGTCGATGTGGGCGTCGAAGGCCACGATCCTCGGGCCGTTCCCCAGGCGGCCGATCACGTTGCCCAGGCCGTCGATGCGCACCTCGTCCATGCCCGCCTCGCGCATCCGCCGGGCGATCACCTCGATCACCCCCTTCTCCTGCCCGCTGTACGAGGGCACCCGGATCATCTCGCACAGGAATTCCGCCGTTTCCCGCTCCAGTTCCCGGGCCCGCTGAAGGATCCCCATGGCCGTTCTCATCGCTCTCCTCCTCGTCCTTTCGCCCTTGGCCACCCCGCCCCGGTCCCGGGGCCATTCTTGCCGTCAGAAGCGTTCCCAGACCGCCGCCGCGCACTCCCGGGCCTTCGCGGCGATCTCCTCCTCGTCCAGGTCCAGCAGCAGCCGCCGGTCCTCCATCAGCACCCGCCCGGCGCAGATGGTCGTCATGACGTCCGCCTCGGCGATGCCGAAGACGAAGTGCCCCGGGAAGGTGTCCCCGTCGAGGGGAGTCGGGGGCCGGTAGTCCAGCACCGCCAGGTCCGCCGCGTGGCCCGGCGCCAGGGCCCCCACCGGCGGGTCGAAGTGGCGGCTCGCGATCCGGGCATTGTTGCGCAGCAGCAGCGCGACGGTCTCCAGGAAACCCGCCGAGGGATTCCCCTCCCGCAGGTGCCGCACGAACAGCGCCGTGCGGAGTTCCTGGCCCATCCGCACCGTCATCCCGTCGGTCCCGAGTCCCACCAGCACGCCTCGGGCCTGCATCCCCGCCACGTCGGCCATCCCCACGGCGTTGTTCAGGTTGGACTGGGGGTTGTGGGCCACCGCCGTCCCGGTGCGGGCCAGGATCTCCATCTCCCGGGGTTCCAGGTGGATGCAGTGGGCCAGCAGGCTTTGCGGTCCGAGGACCCCCGCGGCCTCCAGGCGTTCCACCACGCGGCGGTCGTGGAAGGCCATCGCGTGGCGCTGGTCCCCGGGGCCCTCGGCGACGTGCAGGTGGAAGCCCGTGCCAAGCCGCCGGGCCTCCGCCACCGCGAGTTCCAGAGTCCCGTCCCCCACCGTGAAGGAGGCGTGCAGCCCGAAGAGTCCCGCCAGGCGCGGATTGCCGCGCCGCCGGACCTCCTCGATCCAGGCGGCGTTCTCCTCGATGCCCTCCCGAGCCACGGCGCCTCCGTCCCGGTCCGAGACCTCGTAGCACAGGCAGGCCCGGAGTCCCGCCTGGTCCACCGCCTCGGCCACCCGGGCCAGGCTGCCCCGGACCGCCCGGGGGCTCGCGTGGTGATCGATCAGCGTCGTGGTACCAGCCCGCACGGCCTGGACCAGGGGCACCAGGGCGCTGTAGTAGCAGTCCCGGAGCGTCAGGGCCTTGTCCAGCCTCCACCACAGGTGGCGGAGCACCTGGTCGAAGTCCCGGGCCGGCGCGGCCTTCCCGAGCCCCCGGGCGAAGGTCCCGTAGAAGTGCATGTGGGTGTTGATGAACCCCGGCATCACCAGCCGCCCGGCCGCCTCCACGGTCCGGTCGAAGGTCCCCTGGACCTCCCGGGTCGGGAGCACCGCCTCCACCCGGTCGTCCCGGCAGATCACGTCATGGTCCGGCAGGACCCGGGGGTCGTCCCCCAGCGGGACCACCGTGCCTCCACGGACCCGGAGCGTCGCCATGTCATCCCTCCTTCAGAACCGCGGCCTCTTCGGGAGTCCTCGGCCGCAGGAAGATCGCCCCGCTGAAGCACTTCAGGGCGCAGAGCCCGCAACCGACGCACCGGGAGGGGTCGGTCACGGGAACCTTCCGGTCGTCCAGCGTGATCGCGAGGTAGGGACAGCGCGTGCAGTTGCCGCAGTGGAGGCACAGGTCCTCCCGGACCGCGCTGACCGGCTTTTCGGCCGACAGTTCCGGGAAGGGGGTGATCGCGTCGGGCAGCGCGATCCCGATCAGGGCCGGGACCGAGGGGATGCCCCGGAACTTCAGCAGCCAGGACAGGCCCTGGTGCAGGTCCCCGATCACCCCGACCCCGTACTTCAGGGCCACCGTGCAGAACTGCACGGTCCGGGCCCCCAGGGCCAGGAAGTGCGCCGCGGCCAGGTGGTCCATCGGCCCGCCGTTCCCCGAAATCACCAGGCCGTGACGGGAGGCGCTGGCCAGCGTGAGGTTGCTGATCGGCGCGACCCCCTCGCCGCTCATCCCCACCACGATGCCCTCCTCCCAGGACCTCTTCAGACCCGGCCGCAGGGCCAGCACCGGGAAGGTGTTGGCCAACGTGACCCCCGCCCGGGCCTCAGGGTGCCGGTCGAAGACCTCCCGGACGGCCTGCAGGATGGGATGGATCGAGGTCACCGCGGCGGTCAGTTTGAACAGTTTGGGAACGGCCGGGTCCCCGGTCCGTAGGACCCAGTCGATGATCCGCGCCGTCAGTTCCGCGTCCTGGGAGACGATGTCCCCCTTCGTCCCGTCGCCACCCTGGGGACAGGACAGGCTGTACTCGATCCCCGAGGCCCCGGCCTCCTCCAGTTTCCGGGTGTTCGATTGCCAGACCCGGGCGTCGCGGTCGTCGTCCCCCGTGACCGGTCCCCCGGTCCCCCCGATGGTGACCCGGTCGGGCCACTCCCGGCGGAGCCGCTCGATCTCCCGACACATCCGGTCCAGGGAATGCCCCGACACGTTGTCGCAGTTGCCGTACGTTCGATCCCCGAAGGCGACCATGTATCGCCCGGGAATGTGCACGGGCACCCCGTCGAAGGCGGTCTTCATCACCGCCCCGGACCACCCGGCCCGATAGGCCTTCACCACCGCGTCGTAGCCGTCCGAGGGGGGAGCCGCCGACAGCAGGAACGGCGACCTCAGGGGTATCCCGAAGAAGTCGCAGTCCAGCGGCACCGGCAGCCAGTCCCGGCCGGCGAGCATCACCGTGCTCGCCGTGGGACGCGGCGGCACCGGGGTTTCGGTCCCGTCCCAGGCCGCCAGCAGCCGGGCCGCCGCGTTCTTCCCCGAGGCGACGGCCTCCACCACCGTCGTCGGCCCGTGGGCCAGGTCCCCGGCCAGGACGATCCCGTCGCCTTCCGGGATCTGCCACGCCGGCCGGGCCCCGATGGCCAGGACCACGACCCGGAACTCCGGCCGGACCTGGCGGGTCCCCGGCACGCCCTCGCAGCGGCGGGGATGGAACGGGACGCCCGATGGCAGGGAGACCTTTTCCGTCACCAGGCCCTGGACCGTTCCGTCGCGGGTGCGGCGGATGCACACCACCCGGGTCCGCCCGCTCACCCGGATGCCCCGGTCCACCAGCACCTGCCGCTCCTTCCGGGTCAGGGGCATCTCCGAGAGGGTCTCCAGGGCGAAGACCTCCACCTCCGAGGCGCCCCGGTGCCGGGCCACCTCCGCGCAGTCCACCGCCACCGCCCCGCCGCCGATCACCGCTACCGCCCGGTCCCGGACCTCCCCCGGCGGGTCCCCCTCGAGCCAGGTTCGCCAGTCGATCGCGGCCCGCTCTCCCGGAATCCCCAGCCTGAGAGGCACGTCGAGCCCCGTCGCGACGACCACCCCGTCGAAACGGGACCGGAGCCTAGCCGGGTCCCGGACCCTCCGCCCCAGGTGCAGCCGGATGACCCCCTGGCGCAGCAGCCACGCGATGTCGGTCTGAAGCACGGTCGGGTCCAGGCGATCGACCGGGATGTCCAGGCACATCCCACCGGCCCGGTCCCGAGCCTCGAAGACCTCCACCCGCACACCGGCCCGGGCCAGCACCGCCGACGCCCCGAGGCCCGCCGGCCCGGCTCCGACGATGGCGACCTTCCGGGGACCCGGTCGCACGGGAGGCAGGTCCGGCAGCACTCCCAGGTCCTTCGCCCTCTGGACCAGGGCAGCCTGCACCGAGGGGATCTCCACGGGACGGTCCAGTCCCGCCCTTGTGCACGCCGCCATGCAGTGCCGGTCCGGGCAGACGGCACCGCAGACGCCGCCCAGGGGATTGGCCGTCAGGATCTCCCAGGCGGCCCGGGCGATGTCCGAGGGCTGGCCGGTTCCGGCGGCCCGGATGAAGTTCGCCGGCGAGCAGCGGGCCGGGCAGGCCTCCCGGCAGGGCTTCTCCTCGCAGTACTCGCAGAGGGCCAGTTGGACCCGCAACTGGGCATCGGTCAGGAAGGGCTTTTCCACGCCGCGACCTCCGCAGCACACAAACCGGGGATTCTACGACGGTTCCCGCTCCACCAGAAGGGGAAATCCCGCCGGGGAGATCTTGACCGGCGGGCGTCGTCCGATACAGTGTTCCTGGACCCGTCGGGCCGACCGGGACAGGAGGCGACGATGCCGTTTCGATTCCCCGCAGAGGAGAACGCCGAGGTGGTGCGGGCCCTGGAGATCCGCTATGGGCAGCACCTCCAGGGGGAGTTCTTCGAGGTCTCCGGGCGCATGGAGCCGACCTTCGGGGAACTGGTCGTGACCCTGGCCGACCGTCGGGAGACCATCCGTTACCGGATGGAGTTCCGGGCGGCCCTGGCGGAGAACCGCATCTCCCAGGCCGAGGCCCGGGAACTGCTGCTGGACTTCGTCGGGTACTACCTGGACCAGTACTTCGACAGCGGCCGGGAACTGCTGCTGCCCCTGGACTTCCAGCCCTACGAGATGGGGGATCACGTCGTCTATGCCCGGGGGGACGTGACCAACCCGACGCTGGACCGGATGGCCGACGAGATCCTCGACCGGGGCGTGCCGCTTCCACCCCGGGACCGCCGGCGGTCGGGCACGCCCAGGACCGAGGATTGACAGGGACCCCTTCCGATTCCCATCATCCGGGGGTCCCTTCCCGCGGGGTCGCTGCGATGAACCGACCGTGGATCCGGATCGTGCTTCCGGTGCTGGTGCTGTCCGCCTGCGGCGGCGGCGGGACGCCGAACCTGGAAACCCGGGATTTCCCGGGAACCGACCTCGGCCGGGAGATCCCCATAGAGGATGCGGTGGGGCCCCAGGACCGGGGGTCCGACCCGGCCCCGGATCCAGCGGACATTTTCCCGGATCTCCTGGAGGATCCCGGGATTCCGGAGGACCTCCCCACCGACGTCCCCCAGGATCTCCAGCAGCCCCCAAGGGACCTCCCCGGGGACCTGCCAGGGGATGTCCCGGCACCGGTGGACCTGGCCGAAACCGGTTCGCCGGACCTCCCGGGTCGCGACGATGCCTCCACGCCCCCGGATCCTGTCGATCCGGACACCGCTGGACCTTTCCCCACCGGGACCCGGAAGGCCGACGTCCGTCGGGGCAGCCGGACGATCCCGGTCGTCGCCCACGTCCCCGAAGGGACGGGGCCCTGGCCCCTGGTGGTCTTCCTGCCGGGCTTCCAGGCCTCGACCGATCTCTACCAGGGAACGGTCGATCGCCTGGCCACCCACGGGTTCCTGGTCGTCCGGGCCGCCCCGCCCGGATCGGCCCTGAACGTCAGCCACGTGGAGATGCGCGACGATGCCCGGGCCGTGATCGACTGGGCCCTCGATGGCCAGGGCCCCCTGAAGGGCCTGGGGGATCCGTCCCGCATCGGCATCATGGGGCACAGCCTCGGGGGCAAGATCGCCACGATGGCGGCCTTCGCCGACTCCCGCATCGGGGCGCTCTTCGCGATGGATCCGGTCAACGGGGGCAATCCCATCACGGGGTACAGCGCGTCGCTGCCGGACATCGTCCCGGACCAGGTGGCCCCCCTGCAGATCCCCCTGGGCTTCCCCGGGGAGGACTGGAGCGCCACCCACACCGCCCCCCTGAGCCCGTCCTGCGCCCCGGCGGACCAGAACTTCCGGACCTTCTACGACGCGGCCTCCTCGGCCCCCTGGAAGGCCCTCTGGTCCCTGGCCGGAGCGGACCACCAGGACTTCGTGGACGACCCGGCGGCCTGCGGCTTCACCTGCTCGCTCTGCCCCGACGGCCCCGGGGAGGACCGGGCCCAGATCGGCGCGGTGCGCACCTTGATGGTCGCCTTCTTCCGTCGTCACCTCCTGGGGGAGACGGCGATGGAGGACTGGCTCACGGGGGCGCGGCTCCCCGGGGAGGTCACCGAGGTCCTGCACGTCCCATAGAATCCGTCCGGAACGGTTCGCGGACGCCCCACGGACAGGATCCCCTTTGAAGCGAGGTCGGGCTTGACGGTCTGGGAATGGGCGCAACTGGTCCTGGGACTGGGCCTGGTCCTGCTGGCCGCCGAGGCCCTGGTCCGGGGGGCCTCGGAACTGGCCGCGGCCCTGGGCATCCCGCCCCTGGTGATCGGCCTGACGGTGGTGGCCTTCGGCACCTCCTCGCCGGAACTGGCGGTCAGCGTCGCCGCGGCCTTCCGGGGCAATGGGGACATCACCTTCGGCAACGTGGCGGGGTCCAACCTGTTCAACATCGCCGTGGTGCTGGGGGCCGCCGCCCTGATCCGTCCCGTCGAGGTGCCGATGGCCATCCGCAGGCAGGTCCGGTGGATCGAGGCGCCCCTGATGCTCGGGGCCGCCCTGGCCGCCGGGGCCGTGGCCTGGGACGGCCGGATCTCCCGCTGGGAGGGCCTGGTCCTGGTCCTGGCCCTGATCCTCTACATCCTCTGGCAGGTCCGGGAGGCCCGGGCCGGCCAGCAGACGCTGCCCGCGCCCGTCCTGGAGCCTCCCCGGAAGCCCTCCGAAGCCGTCCAGGCGGCGGGCCGGAGACGGGGCGCCCTCCTCCGGGACGGACTCCTGGTGCTGGGGGGCCTGGGGGGGCTCTACCTGGGATCGGAGTGGATGGTCGACGGCGCGGTGGCTCTGGCCCGCTGGGCCGGAGTGCCGGACCGGGTGATCGCCCTGACCCTGATCGCCGGCGGGACCTCCCTGCCCGAGGTGGCCACCTCGGTGGTGTCGGCCATCCGGCGACAGCCGGAGATCGCCCTGGGGAACGTCCTCGGGTCCAACCTCTTCAACGTCGCGGCGGTCCTCGGCCTGTCGGCCCTGGTGTCCCCCGCGGACCTCCCGGTGTCGCCGGACTCCCGCATCGTCGATCTGCCCGTGCTCGCAGGCCTCTCGACCCTCGCCTTCCTGATCCTGGCCATGCGCCCCCGGGTCTCGCGGCTGCACGGAGCCCTGCTGCTGGTCCTCTACGGGGGCTACGTCGCCTTCCTGGTCGCACGCCCCTGACCGGAGGCCGTCCTCCCGGCCGGAAGACGCCGGGTTCCCCGGGCAATGGGGTTTGACTTCAGGCCCCGGCATTCCGCTCCCGCCAGCGGGCCAGGACCCAGGAAGCCACGATCGACAGGGCGATCAGGATCCCCACGATCGCCAGGGACGTCTCCGGAGCCATCTCCCGGTGGAGAAGAGGCTCCAGGATCATCTTGCCCCCGACGAAGCCGAGCACCAGGGCCAGCCCGTAGTGCAGCAGCGAGAAGCGGTTCAGCATGCCCGCCAGCACGAAGTAGAGGGCCCGTAGGCCGAGGATCGCGAAGACGTTGGAGGTGTAGACGATGAAGGTGTCCCTGGTCACGGCGAAGACCGCCGGGACCGAGTCCACGGCGAACATCACGTCGGAGATCTCAATGAAGACCAGCACCAGGAAGAGTGGGGTCGCCCGCCAGATCCGTTCCCCGGGCTCCCGGACGAAGAACGCCGCGCCCCGGTAGTCGGCCGTGGTCTGGAAGAGGCGCCGGAAGGCCAGGAAGATCCGGTTGTGCTCGGGATCCACCTCGACGCCGTGGGGCCGCAACATCCGGAACGCCGTGACGATCAGCAGCCCCCCGAACCCGTACACCATCCACTCGAAGGCCTGGAGCAGCGCCCCGCCGACGAAGACGAAGATGGCCCGGAAGACCAGGGCCCCCAGCACGCCGTAGAAGAGAACCCGGTGCTGCAGTTCCGGAGGCACCCGGAACCAGGAGAAGATCGCCAGGAAGACGAAGAGGTTGTCCACCGAGAGGGACTTTTCGATCACCCACCCGGTCAGGAACTCGACGGCCTTGGTCTTCCCTTCCGCG
>Ga0302250_1000874_pt1 | contig 25535 bp, 27 predicted proteins | sample AAG_RA_Asp_MG_FD_193536 | JGI IMG/M metagenome (GOLD analysis project Ga0302250, IMG submission 193536) | Enriched activated sludge microbial communities from anaerobic digester in WTTP, New Holstein, Wisconsin, United States - AAG_RA_Asp | ecosystem: Engineered > Bioreactor > Anaerobic >... | reverse complement strand
GAGAATAACACAGATAATAGGGAAGAGTATCAACCATGGCATGAAAAATCCATGCCCCATCCATTGATTTACATACATCGTTCACTCCTTAACATCACATGGCATTATTGTAGCCCTTTTCTGTGAACAATCTGTTAATTAATTCAGTTTTTTAACATTATATTTGAGCTACAATATCCTACCCCATAGGATAGGATATGAAATGTTTCAACATCTCTCCCATATCGATGTACTTAAACGACTTAAAAGAGCGAGTGGTCACCTTCAAAGTATTATGACGATGATTGAGAAAGAACGTAACTGCTCTGAGATAGCCCAACAGCTTCATGCTGTTGAAAAAGCTATCGCAAATGCAAAAAAATTACTCATTCATGACCATATCGATCACTGCCTCGATAGTGCTGCTAAGCAAGGTACACTCAGTTCTGATGAAGTCATCAAAGAATTTAAACAAATCACAAAATATTTATAACAAGGTAAAGTATGACAGATATCGCTTCGATTATTCAAAACAATGCGTCCAATGCATGGCTCTTTCTCCCGAGTGCCATTCTTTTAGGTGCATTACATGGATTAGAGCCAGGACACTCTAAAACGATGATGGCAGCATTTATTATCGCCATTAAGGGAACAATTAAACAGTCTATCATGCTAGGTCTTGCTGCAACCATTTCTCATACAGCAGTGGTTTGGGTTATTGCTCTTTTGGGAATGACATTTGGCGCACGCTTTGCAAGTGAAGCAGTAGAGCCTTACCTAGAAGTTGTATCCGGATGTATTATGATTGGTATTGCACTGTGGACACTATGGCAGACCCGTAAAAATGAATCTGCCTGCCTCACACATTCTCACGCCCATGATCATCATTCACATGATCATGATCACGGTGAACATCATCATCACCATACCAAAGAAGAGATTATTTTTGAGGAACTTGGAAGTTGTAACGACCCACACGAGCTGGCCCATGCTAAAGATATTAAAAAGCGCTTTTCAAACAAAGAAGTTACAAACTGGCAGATTTTACTTTTTGGATTGACGGGAGGACTGATTCCTTGCCCTGCATCGATCACAGTGCTTCTTATTTGTTTACAATTCAAACAATTCACACTGGGTGTTGCGCTTGTACTCGCTTTTAGCGTAGGATTAGCACTTACATTGGTTTTATCAGGAGTGATTGCAGCACTTAGTATGCATCACCTCTCTAAAAGATGGAATGGCTTTGGAGCAATTGCGCAAAAAGCTCCCTATGTATCAGGTAGCCTTATATTGCTCGTTGGTTTGTATATAGGCTATCAAGGGTTACATCATCTTCTTTAAACTCTAATTGTATGTAAGGAATTCCTTACATACAACCCTAAATCTCTTTAAGACTGAGTGATACTTTTCCACGCTCTTTATCGACTTCAAGTACTCGAATACGCGTTAACTGTTGGTTGATACTTAGAACCTCTAATGGATGAGCAATACGCTTATCGCTCATTTGCGAAATGTGGATGAGTCCATCATTTTTAAGCCCTATATCCACAAATGCCCCAAAATCAGCTATGTTTCGCACCACACCTGAAACGATAGAGCCTTCGCTTAATTCACTGATATCCGTAAGGTCTGCACGAAACGCAATCGGTGGCAATGTCTCTCTAGGGTCAAAGCCTGGTTTTTGAAGCTCCATGACGATGTCTTTCAGTGTTGCTTCCCCTACACCGTACTCTTTTGCAAGCGCAGGAACATCTGTCTCACGCACGCTTTTTATATCAACACTCGCAAGTAGTTTTTGAGCAATAGCGTAGCTCTCAGGATGTACACCTGTGTTATCTAACACGCTTTTACCCCCACGAATACGGAAAAATCCCGCACACTGTTCATACGCTTTAGCGCCTAAGCCTTTTACACTGAGCAATTCACTTTTACTGTTAAACGCACCCTTACTTTCTCGATGTTCCACAATGGCTTTGGCGATTTTTGAACCTACACCAGCAACATAAGAGAGCAGTGATACCGAAGCACTGTTGGGGTCAACGCCGATTCGATTGACCAAGTCTTCGGTGACTTCATGCAGTTTTTTCTCCAATTGTTTTTGGTCCACATCGTGTTGATACTGCCCGATACCAAGGGATTTTGGATCGATCTTCACAAGAGCTGCCATCGGATCACGAAGACGCTGTGCGATGGAAATTGCCCCACGAATCGTTACATCAAGATTTGGGTACTCCTCTGTGGCAATTTTAGATGCGGAATAGATGGATGCGCCCGCTTCAGAAACGACGGTATAGGCGAGATTTAGCCCCGTTTCTTTGTTAAGTCTGGCAAAAAATTCTTGCGTTTCACGAGAGGCTGTACCATTGCCAATCGCCACAGCACTGATGTGATACTTCTGTGCAAACTCTTTAATGACATTAGCAGACTTCTCATAGTCACTTTGCGGTGGTGTTGGGTAGATGACGGCATGCGTCACGTACGTACCATGTTCATCGACAACTGCCAGTTTGCACCCTGTGCGATACGCTGGGTCAACACCCAAAATCACCCGCTTTGTTACTGGCGGAGTATTGAGCAGTTGAGAAAGATTTTTGCCAAATGTGACAATAGCCTGAGTATCGGCTTTTTCTTTGATGATAGCATGAATCTCTCGTTCCAAAGAAGGAAAAAGCAGTCGTTTAAAGCCATCCATATACGCCTCTAGCAAATAGTTTTTAGAACTTTTTGCATTGCGTGGAATACGGTAGCGATTTATGGCACTTTCTACTCTCTCCATATCATACGAGATTTTAACACTGAGCTCTTTTTCAGCTACACCACGCATCATGGCAAGATAACGATGAGAAGGAATAGAAGCGATACGCTCGCTTTTCCCAGCAAGTTTGGCATAGAGCCCATCTGCATTAAGGCTTTTACTTGCTTTGATTTCAAAAGAGGAGTAGTCATGTAGTTGCCCTCTCCAGTATTCTCTCTCTTTGGCATCATCACTGTAACGCTCCGCGATAATGTCTTGCGCCCCAGCAATAGCCTCTTTGACACTGCTTACTTTATCATTGACAAAACTCTGCGCCCTCTTCTCAAACGCATCGAGCTCTAGTTCGGCACGTTCTAGCATATCGGCTAAAGGTGAGAGACCCGCTGCTATCGCAACAGCAGCACGCGTGTTTTTCTTCTCTTTATACGGTCTATAGATATCTTCGAGTTCTTGGAGTGTCTGAGCTTTTTCAACCGCTTTTTTGACCTCATCGCTTAACTGAACTTTCTCCGCAATCAGGCGTAAAACTTCTTCTTTTCGCTCGTGCAGTTTCTTTGCATACGCATAAATGCTCTCAAATTCCCTAAGCTGTTCATCGCTCGCTCCACCTGTCATCTCTTTACGGTATCTGGCGATAAAAGGAATAGTGGCGCCCTCTTCTAGGAGTTTTAAAATGTTGATAATATTTTCTTTAGCGATACCTGTTTTTTGAACGAGAGTGCTAATCAGTGGAGTCATAAAGTCGTTTCCTTGTGGACATATAAAAATTTTGGAGGGGTATTGTAACGAAAATGCAGTATGTTCTTTGTAAAAGAGGAGGTGTCGCCCTCCTCTTTATGTTATTCATCTTTAAATGCAAATCCTTGTGCTTGAAAAGTAGTACCTGTCTTACGGTAAAATCCATCGGTGTAGTTACTGACAATTTTCTCTGAGTAGCTAGGAACTGCGCTACTTCCTGTTTTTTCTCGAAACTCTTTGAACTCTTTTTCATACGTCAATGCGCTCGAGCGGACTTTGTCACTATCGTAGCGATCTTCCATTACAAAGCTATCCAGTGCGACACGTGGTTTTAGTGGTGCATTTTTTGCCTGTTCTGTTGGCACGCCAATGGTCGTTCCCACCAACAAAAGTGTCTTTTTAGGAAGATTAAAGAGCGTGATAAACTCTTCCATACTGTTGCGTACAGAACCTAAGCATGTTGTTCCATAGCCCAATGCCTCTGCGGCACTTTGAAGATGGTTCAGCATAATTCCCGCATCGACTGCACCGATAATAATGCCTTCCGCACTTTGTTCAATCACTTGGTGTTTACCCAAACTTTCTGCCACAGCACTGGTACGGTTAAAGTCAATGACAATGCCTACAAAAACATCTGCTTTAGCAACATGAGCTTGCCCACCACACAGCTCAGCGATACGTGCTAATTTGGCTTTATCGCGAGTATATACCAAACTAATTTGCTGAGCATTGATAGACGTTGGAGCACGTTGAGCGGTTTTAAAGATCAGCTCCAAATCTGCATCGCTTATAGCTTCGCCTGTAAACTGACGGATCGATTTTCGATTTTGCAGTTGTGTGATAGTTGGATTTTCCATGGATTCTCCTATAAAATCTTTTCTAATTTTTGAATTGCCATACTCTTAACTTTACCCTCTAATGCTACTTGAAATGCTTTAAAATGGTCTTTTGTCATATGCTCTTCCAAAAGTGCTTCACTTTCCCATGTTTCAACAAAGACATAGGTATTTTCTTTTTCTTTATCTTTGTGAAGATCATACTGAATACAGCCTTTATCTTCTTGGTGTGTTGCTTTATGCAACGCTTTGAGTGCCTCTAGCACTTCATCATTTTGTCCATCTTTTAAGCTCAATGTTGCAACAACAATCACGTGTTTCATCTCTTTCCTTTGGGTTTAAATTCTACAAGAAGTATAAAGACTAAGCACTTAAAATACTCTTACGATACTTTTAGAATGTAATAGTAAAATATTTTCAAAAATGCACTTTGAAAAGCTTTTCTATTTTTGGCTTACTATATTAAGCTCCCATACTATAAAATAATTTAATGCATCTTGTACGCGAAGGCGTTTAAAAAGGATTTATTTTGGAAAACAACAAACATCATCTCATCACAGAGTACGAAAAAGGACTCAAGCAGTATGAAAGTTTTAGTGACAAGATGAACATCCTCATCAAAGAGTTGCTTGACCAGGAGAAAATCTCTTACCACTCCATCGAAAATCGTGTCAAAGAAAAAAACAGCTTAGCAAAAAAAATCGATGGTAAAAACAAGTACCAAGATTTAGGTGAAATCACTGATATTGTAGGTTGTCGTATTATCAGCTATTTTGAAATCGATGTTGAAAAAATTGTAACCCTTCTCTTTAAAGAGTTCAAAATAGACGAAGTAAACTCCATCGACAAAAAGAAAATCCTAGACCCTGACCGCTTTGGTTATCTCTCTTACCACATCATCTGCTCCATCAACGATGAAAGAGCGCAACTTAGAGAGTACAAAAACTATAAAGATCTCAAATTTGAAATTCAAGTGCGCACCATTCTTCAGCACGCATGGGCGGAGATAGAACATGACATCGGGTACAAGTCCAACATTGCCGTTCCAAGGGAGTTTCGTAGAAAATTCTCACGCATCGCAAGCATACTTGAAATTGCCGATGATGAATTTAGCAGACTCAAACTTGACATTCACAACTATGTTGAAAACCTCTCTAAACAAGGGTTTGAAAACACTGACATCAACGCCGAAAGCCTCAAACTGTTCATCGAGCAATCAAACGATCTAGAAGAGATAGAAGCCTATGTTATCGAAACATTGAACTTAACCAATCTCTCTTTTTCAGAACAGATGCAAGAGGCAAACATCAGTCTCTTTTTGAACATCATCAACACATTTACCACCTATAAAGAGATACTAGAGATTCAAAACTCCATTCAAAAAAACAAAGAGCTCATCAAACAGTTCATCGTAAAATGGGCATACACAAGAAGAAGTCTTCTTGAACGTTTCCACGAAAACTTTGAACAAAAAGATGGCTTTATTATAGGCTATGCTCTTATGCTCGAGTTTTTAGGAACCAACCATAAACAAGGTTTGAGCTCTTTTTTCCCGAGTCTTTCTCTGACTGAGAGAGAAGAAGCTGTAGCCCTAGCGATGGCAATCTATAGAGACATTACACGTCACTAAGTTTTACAGGATGATTTCTTCTATAACCGATAAAATGGATGTCTTTGCAGAAAATTTCACAGGAGTGAATCTGCACAAGCAAAAAATCACTAAAGCGGAGTTTGACGACTGTACCTTTGTCTCGTGCGACTTTAGCGAAACCTTTTTTTCTTCGTGCAGATTTATCGGGTGTCGTTTTGAAAACTGTAACTTAAGCCTTATGAAACTCACAGATACCAAAATGAACGGCGTTACCTTCTCCTCATGCAAAATGATAGGCATCGACTGGACGATGGCAAATTGTGAGAGTCTTCTCTCCATCGAACCTCTGCAATTTCACGACTGCCTTTTGAATGACAGCAATTTTTTTGGTTTAAAACTCAGTGAAATGGTTCTTAGAAACTGCCGTATCACCGAAGTGGACTTTCAAAATGCCATACTTGAAAAAGCGGACTTTCGAGGCTCCGATCTCAAAGGCACACTCTTTGGCAACACCCATCTTGAAGGCGCCAACTTCACTGATGCGCACAATGTCACGCTTGATCTACGCACCAACCATCTCAAAGGGACTGTCTTTAGCCGATTTGAGGCACTATCTTTACTTGAATTTATGGGGATTACATTAGTTTAAATGCAGACAATTTACGGCGATAGAGCAACGTGTTATAGATGTCACAGACCTAGAAGCTCCTGTATGTGTGAACACATTAGACCCATTGCGACACAGACCAAATTCATCGTTTTGATGCACCCTAAAGAGTTCAAAAAAACCAAAAATGGCACGGGACATTTCACCCATCTCTCACTCCCCAATTCTGAGCTTTTTATGGGCATCGACTTTAGTGACAATGCCCGCATTAATGAGATCATCGAAACACATGAGAGTTTCATTCTCTACCCTTCTAAACACGCCATCAATCTCAGTCATAAAAATCCACTGGCTGAAAAAGCACTGCCACTCAAGAAACCTATGGCGATTTTTCTCATCGACTCCACGTGGGCATGTTCACTCAAAATGATGCGTGAGAGCAAAAATTTACACGCTCTTGCACACATTAGTTTTGACTCCACAAAGCGTTCAGAGTTTAAGATCAAAGAGCAACCTTTGGAGTACTGTTTATCTACCATCGAGTCCACACTTACGGTTTTGGAGCTACTCACACACTGGAAGATAGAAACCATCGAGCCAACAAAATTTGAAGCGTTTCTTACTCCTTTTCATGCGATGGTTGATTATCAGCTTACGTGCATCCAAAACCCTCTGCACCAAGCGGTGAGGTTCAAGCCTAGAAAATCGTAACTGCGCTATAATTTCCTAAAAAAGGATAGCGGTGCGTTTTTTTCTTCTCTTTTGTACTCTTATAAGCTCTTTATGGTCACTCCCCAATGATGCTGAACTAAAAAAAATGATAGGACATATGCTTGTCGTTGGCTTTGATGATGCGACCATTAACGCACAAAGCCCCATCGTCAAAGAGCTGCAAACGTATGAGCTGGGTGGTGTCATTTTATTTGATCGCTTTTATAAAGAGAGAAGTCGTACCAAAAACATTAGCTCACCAGAACAGTTAAAAGAGCTGACCAAGCAACTCAAACACTATGCAAAAAGACCACTGCTCATCTCCATCGACCAAGAGGGTGGCAAAGTTGCAAGACTCAAGCCTAGTTACGGTTTTGCAGAAATTCCCTCCGCTTTTGCACTCTCCAAAACCTCTCTTGACAATGCCAAAACGGTTTACACTTCCATGGCGCAGATGCTTAAAGACAATGGCATCAACTGTGATTTTGGGCCAGTAGTGGACTTAGCGGTTAATGAGAAAAATAGCGTTATTGTGGGCTTAGAACGCTCGTATGGGCAAGAGAGTGAAACCGTTACACAATTTGCCAAAGTCTTCATCGATGCACTTAAAAGCAAAGGTGTTATCAGCGTGCTAAAACACTTTCCAGGGCACGGCTCTTCACTAGGCGATTCACATTTGGGGTTTGTGGATGTTACACAAACATGGAGTGAGAGGGAGCTAGAGCCGTACCAAAAGCTTATCGCTTCCAACAGCGTTTCTATGATCATGTCTGCACATGTTTATAATGCAAAGCTTGATGCAACCTACCCAGCAACACTCTCTTATGCCATTAATTCAAAGCTTTTGAGAGAAAAAATGCACTATAATGGTGTCTTGATAAGTGATGATTTGCAGATGGAAGCAATCTCAAAGTTTTATACACTAAAAGAGACCGTGACCTTGGCGATAAACTCGGGTATTGATATGCTTCTTTTTGGCAACCAACTGTCTCAAACCAAAACGGATGAGATCGTAGAAACCATCATGGCACAAGTAAAAAATGGTGCGATTTCGCTTGAGCGCATTATAGAAGCAAACGAGCGTATTGCGCGCTTAAACCTCTAAAACGTTTCACATGCAAGGAGTTACCATGCATTATCTCAAACCCCTCAGTCTTTTCTTACTACTCTCTCTTTTTGTAGGATGTACCACAACACCCAATTTGCCACAAGGTGACAATGAAGGTGCAACTTCAGCACTTTATGAGCGCTCTTTTGATGCCAATGTGCCCAATATCGCACTACTGAACCTCTTTTTCACGCAAATGCCAAAAGGCGGTGACTTACACCACCATTACTCTGGCTCTATCTATGCGGAGACCTATCTTGAGTGGGTAAAGAACAAACACTGGTACATCGATAGCTGTACTTTCAAAATCGTTCAAATGAAAAATAACGATGGCTGTAAAGCCCTTAGCGTTGATGAACTCATCGCCAATGACACGCTTTATCGCAAACTACTCACACTGTGGTCAGATAAAGACTTTTCCAACCACAGCCACGAGCAACTACCGCCAGATAGCAACTTTTTCAACACATTTGGCTATTTTTCACCTATCTCAGACCAATACATGGATGTAGGCTTGAACATCATCAAAGAACGTGCCATCAATGAAAATGTTTCCTACATCGAAAGTATGCTCTCACGTGTTGGACTTAGCAGTTCAGAGTTTTTTAACTCCGATGAAATCAAAATGTTTAACAACGAACTGCGCAATGCTTCTACACAAGAAGAAACCAACGCTTTATTGGAGCGCATCAGTGCTGTGTACGAACATAGCCCAGCATTTAATGCCAAAGTGCAAAACTTTGTAAAAGAGTTAGAGAGAAGACACCAAGGTATTGACACAGAAACCTTTACAATGCGTTATCAAACCTATGCTATCAGAGTGGTTGAGCCTTTACAAGTTTATACCGACCTTCTCGCTGGTTATAAAGCCGTTCAAAGTACTCCACTTCTTGTAGGTGTGAATATCGTAGCGCCTGAAAACAACACTATAGCGATTAATGACTACACGCTTCATATGCGTATGTTTAACTACTTGATGACAAAATACCCCAATGTACACCGCACGCTTCATGCAGGCGAGTTAACACTGGGTATGGTTGAGCCTAAAGAGCTTCTCTTTCACATATCGCAAGCACGTAACATCGCTGGGGCAGAACGCATCGGTCATGGTGTGGATGTCATGTATGAAAAAGAGCCGCTTCTACTTTTAGAAGCATTGAAAAAATATGCAGCCATAGAGATAAATCTTACAAGCAATGAGTTTATTTTAGGCGTAAAAGAGAGTGAACACCCCTACTCCATCTATGCCACTTATGGTGTGCCTATCGTTATTTCTACCGATGATTCAGGTGTTTCAAGAAACAACCTTAGCCATGAGTATGTCCTGCTTGCACGTCGCTACCATCCAAGCTACAAAACCATCAAAACTTATGTGTACAACAGCATCGAATACTCGTTTTTAACACCTGCAGAAAAAACGAAGATGAGAGCACAGTTGGATAAAAAATTTGAAATTTTTGAAAAAGAGATGAGTCTCTTGGCAAAGCGTTTAAACTAAGGGTGAGAATTTCTCACCCAAGTGCCAACCATACCCCAACACCGAGCATCAAAGTACCTGCGATGCGGTTCATCAGCCTGACATTGTCACCTTTTTGCAAAAATTTGCGCAAAGTATTGCCGCCACTGGCATAGAAAATCATACAGATAAATTCAAGCGTTAAAATAATGGCTAACAACACAGAGATTTGAGGAACAAGCGGTTTTGCTTGGTTGATAAAAGGTGGCAAAAGTGCTATGAAAAATGCCCAGCCTTTTGGGTTTGCGATGGCTGTTATAAAGCCCTGAAGTGCTAAAGAAGTTGCGGAGATGCTTACAGAACATTCGGTATTGGAAAGTGCCATTTTCCCACGATTGAGCCAGAGTTGTACCCCTAAAAAGCCTAAGTAGATTCCACCTGCATACTTAAAAATGGTAAAAATATCAGGATGATTGATCATGATTGCCGCGACACCCACCACCGAAGAGAGCGCTACAATGCCAACGCCAATGAGTTCACCGATCATCATATAAAAGGTACGCTTTAGCCCGATGCTCATGCCAAGGCTCATCGCAAGTGTCATACACATACCAGGTGTTACAGAGACAAAAAAGAACGTAGGAAGAAAAAGCGCCATAATAGAAAAATCAACTGCTGAAGCCACGGTACATCCTTTCAACAAAAAAGAATTATACCCCATGTTTTCTTTCTAAAAAATGGAAGTTAATGTTAAGCTGTCTCATTTAATTTCAAAAAAGTTTCGTACAATACATAAAACACGAAAAGGCTAGATGATGACCGTATCGGAAGCACTCAAAGAGCGAAAATCCACTCGCGCTTTTTTACCTAAAGCCGTACCACAAACACTTATAGAAGAAATCCTTGAAGATGCCAAGCATGCACCCTCCGGTGTCAATATGCAACCATGGCATGTGTGTGTTGTGAGTGGTGAGAAAAAACGCATACTAGAACAAAGAGTCATCAAAGCCTTTGAGAGCGGACATAAAGAGGTGATGGACTATGCCTACTACCCTTCCACGTGGGAAGAGCCTTATAAAAGTAGGCGTAAAGAGACAGGACTTTTGATGTACAGCACACTAGGTATCGCCAAAGAGGACAAGCAAAGACAAATGGAGCAATGGAAACTTAACTACCGTGCCTTTGACGCGCCTGTTGTTCTCTACTTTTTTATCGATGCGAGTTTAGAAAAAGGCTCTTACCTCGACTATGGTATGTTTTTGCAGTCCGTTATGCTGAGCGCCACCGAAAAAGGGTTGGCGACCTGCCCACAAGCCGCTTTGGCTGAATTTCCAAGCATCGTTAAAGAGGAGCTAGCCATAAAAGACAATAAGCTTCTGCTCTGCGGCATCGCCATGGGTTATGAGGACAAAGAAGCGCTCATCAATAGCTATCGAACGCCTCGCATTGCCCTTAGTGAGTTTGCGACGTTTTACCATTAACCCAGATTCTAGTACAATACCTCAAAAAAACAAGGTTGACATATGAGACTGCTTGGTAACATCATCTGGTTTTTGTTTGGTGGTATTTTCATGGGATTGGCATGGTGGTTTTTCGGCGTGATTGCCCTCATTAGCATCATCGGCATTCCTTGGGCAAAAGCCTGCTTTGTCATCGGTCAATTTACCTTTTTCCCCTTTGGCAAAGAGTCTATTAGCCGAAAAGCTCTGCATCAAAAAGAGGACATCGGCACAGGAACATGGGGACTTTTAGGCAACATCCTCTGGTTTGTTTTCGCAGGCATTTGGCTTGCCATCGGGCACATCACCTCAGCTATCGCATGTGCCATCACCATCATCGGCATCCCTTTTGCCATTCAGCATCTTAAACTTGCCGTTATTTCCCTTGCACCGATTGGTCAGACGATTGTCGATAAAGAGGTGGCAGCGGTGCTCAGAAAACAAGCGGCTGAGGCGTATGTAAGCGAAGTTCAAAATCGTTAAATGAAACCTATCGCTATTGTACCTTACAACTTTTGTTCTTTTTGTGAGATTGCAGATCTCTATCACGCAAGTGTTCATGCTATCGATCCTGCTATTTATACAGAAAAGCAACAAGAGGCTTGGGCTCCAACACCTCCAAATTATGATGCATGGCATGAGCGATTAAAGATAACCCAGCCTTTTTTAGCATTAGTTGAGAACAAAATTGTTGGTTTTATAGAATTAGAAGATGATGGTCATATTGATTGTGCTTACACACATCCACATTATCAAAAATGCGGAGTTATGACACACCTCTATAACTATATTGAATTATATGCTTATGAGAAAAAACTTCCACGCCTTTACGTTGAGGCATCATTTATTATTCAACCTTTTTTTGAAAAACGAGGATTTAGAACGATACGTGAAAATACATTGGTAAGGAATGGGTGTATCCTTACCAATTATTCAATGGAGAAAATACTACGCAGTTAAATTCACACCTCTATCTTCTGCAACTTATAGTAAAGCACTGGTATCACTATAGAAGCCAAGGGTCAGAGCTTGATTTTTAACTCTAAACTCACTTTCCCCACTTTAATCAACATCTAACATACCTTTTTATATACTTCCATCCTCGTCATTAGGGAGTAGTCGCTCTTCTTTATCAAAGAAGTTGGCTTGTATCAACATAATTGAGTTTTACTCATGGTGCAAGCGGTTGAAAAACTTGGCAAGACTTTTGGCTACAAAATATTTACGCTTTGTAAATGCTTTGTACTCAATGGTTGATGTCACAATGTATTTATAAAGTAACAGAGGAGACTTACTTGGATTCACTACTTATTTCTACTGGTGTTGTCGCTTTAGCCGAAATCGGCGATAAAACGCAACTACTCGCTTTTCTTCTAGCCGCACGATTTAAAAAGCCACTGCCTATTATCTTGGGTATTTTAGTTGCTACCATTTTCAATCATGCATTAGCAGGTGCTTTAGGTGCTTGGATTACGACGGTGATAAGCCCTGAATTGCTTCGTTGGATACTAGGAGGCTCGTTCATCGCTATGGCTATTTGGACGCTTATTCCCGATGAAATCGAAGAAGAAGAGACACAAATCGCAAAACAGTTTGGCGTGTTTGGCGCTACACTAATTACTTTCTTTTTAGCCGAGATGGGCGATAAAACACAAGTCGCTACCGTTGCTATGGCAGCACACTTTAGCAATGCCCTCTTCGTTGTTGCAGGCACAACACTGGGCATGCTCATTGCCGACATACCTGCTGTTTTCATTGGCAATAAATTTGCCAGCAAAATCCCGATGAAACTTGTACACAGTGTTGCCGCGGCTATTTTTGCTATTTTAGGTCTTTTAACACTCTTTAAAGTTGAAGAGTATTTTTAATCTTAGTGATAGGGTGTGAAATCACACCCTATACACCTTAAATATTCTTGACATTGTCACTCACTCGTAATACAATTTCTTTTATAATTTGATGCTAAAGGATACACAATGTATACCATCTTAGTTGCCAGTTTAAATGAAAACATGAAGTTAGCAAAACTGATTCAAAACCATTTGGAATCTATGAACATCCAAAGTGAGATTATCAATTTAGTTGATTTAAATATACCCTTGTATGACTCTTTCAAAGAGACAAATGATGGCATTCCAAGTAAAATCCTTGAACTCTCAAACACAATGAAGAATGCCACTGGGTACATCATTGTAGCACCTGAATATAACTTTTCCATTCCTCCTGTTTTAACCAATGTCATCGCGTGGTTATCTAGAAGCGGTGAGAATTTCAGAGAACTCTTTGCCTTGAAATACGTTCAACTAGCAACGCACTCAGGAATTACTGGAAATGATGTTTGCAATGCGATGAGGACACAGTTTTCAAAACTAGGAGCCATTGTTGCGCCAAGAGAGATTTTAACGACCTATGATAAACACATTGAAGAAGGGAGTTTACAGAGAATTTTGACACAATTTATCAATATTTCTCAAAAGTAAAAGTCATTTTGAAGCATCTCCAAAAGAGGTAAACCTTACTTATGAAAGCACTTTTTATTTTTAATTGACTTATCAATACTTGTCTTGACAACTAAATTTTTGATTGCTATAATGTACATCAAGGAGTCAAGATGAAATTTGATATGGACAATTCTCTAGGTTTTATTTTAAACAAAACGGCATTACTTTCCAAAGCGCATTTCAATAACTATCTCAAAGAATACGACATTTCTCCAGAACAATGGTCACTCGTTTTTCGAGTGGTTGAACGTAGCGGACTGACGCAAAAAGAGCTTTCTGACTCAACTTACAAAGATCAAGCCAATATCACTCGAAGTATCGATCGCTTAGAACAAAAAGGATTTTTAAAACGTATCGAAAATCCAAATGATCGCAGATCGTTTCAACTGGTTCCGACCCAAGATGCAATAGCATTGGTCGAACGCATCATTCCTCTCTCACAAGCATTTAACGCACAATTGACGCAAGGCTTTAGTGAAGAAGAAACAAAAATGCTAATTGCATTGCTCAACAAAGTACATCATAATTTAGAAGGAAAATCCGTATGTTAACCAACAAAACTATTTTAATTACAGGAGCCAATGGTGGTCTAGGTATGGCACTTGTTAAAGAGGCACTTGCACTAAATGCCAAAAAAATTCACGCTTGTGTTCGCAATGTTAAAAATGCATCGGCATTAGAAGCGCTCGATCCACGAGTGGAAGTTCATAACCTTACCATAACAGCAAGTGACAGTGTAGAAAATTTGGCTGCGAGTATCAATGAGATTGATATTTTGATCAATAACGCTGGTGTCAATAGTGAAAAAAGAGTTCTAGAACCATGTAAAAGTGATTTTGAAACCAATGTTTTTGGAACACTAAAAATGTGTCGTGCTTTTGAAAATAAAATCGCAAAACATGGTGCTATCATCAATGTCACTTCGATTTTAGCGTTGGTTAATTTACCTATTATGGGATTATACTCTGCATCTAAAAGTGCATTACACTCGATAACACAAGCATTACGAGCAGAGTTTGCCCTCAAAAACATCGACGTCTATGAAGTTTTTCCAGGTCCTATGGATACCAAAATGACACAAAACCAAGTGTTCGATAAAGCCGACACAAAAGACGTCGCGCAGGAAATTTGGGCGGGCTACAAAGCAAAAATATTTGAAATCTATCCAGACGCTGCCTCCAAAGGCATGAAAGAAGGACTACAACACGCTCCAGAAGCCGTTGTAGCTGAGTGTGCAAAATCGCTTTTAGGCTAAAAAACATGTAAGGATTTCTCCTTACATGTATCTAGGTTAACCCTCTTTTTTTTGTAGCATATAGTAAAGTACTGGGATAACCAAAAGCGTGAGTATCGCTGAACTTACCACACCACCAATCATCGGAGCGGCGATGCGTTGCATCACTTCGCTTCCCACGCCATCGAGCCACATAATGGGTAAAAGTCCTCCAAGGATGGCAAAAACGGTCATCAGTTTTGGTCGAACCCTTAAAACTGCTCCTTCAAAGATGGCTTCTTGAACATTTTTGGCTGTTCGTTCTTTCACATGAGCCATCGCCTCTTCAAGGTAGATAATCATAACAATCGCCGTCTCCACCGCGATACCAATGAGTGCTAAAAAGCCTACGATAACGGCAATGGAAAGATTATAATTTAAGTAGTCCACATACAAAAACCCACCTACCGCGGCTAATGGCAAGGTCAAAAAGACCAAAAGCGCATTTCTAAACGAGCCCAGTCCTAAGTAAATGAGCATAAAGGTGATGAGTAATGTGAGAGGCAAGATAAACTGCAAGCGCTCCATCGCACTCTCTAAGTACTCGCTCTCGCCTGCCCAACCGATGTAAAAACCTGTTGGAAGTTCTACACTCTCTTTTAAAATCTTAGTTGCCTCTTCTTTATACGTTTTAGACGAAAAGCCCTCTTTTAGGGTGATGTAGATGTAGTTCACTTTTTTGCCCATTTCAGACTTCAGCTCACTCGCTCCTACATCGTAACTAAGTTCCACAAAATGCCCTAAACGCTGGAACCCATACGCTGTTTTGATGGGAAGCTCCGCAATGGCATTCAGATCTTTTCTACTCTCTTCTTCCAGCCTTAATGTAATCGCATAGCGCTCAATGCCTTGGTAAAAGGTACTCACTTTTGAGCCACCGATGGCATTATCCACAAAGTTAAGGATTTCCTCTTTTGTAATCCCATACGCAGCGATATTTTCAGGCTTTAACGTCATATTGAGGTAGTAACCGCTGTTGGCTTTGTCCGCAAAAATGCTTTTGGTTCCCTCATAGTTTGCAAGCACACTTGCTATTTTGTTCGCACTCTCTTCCAACGCTTGGTCATTGTCACCGTAAAGTTTAATGCCAAGAGGGGTTCGTATACCTGTAATGAGCATATCGATACGCCCACGAATTGGATATGTCCATGAATTTGTAAGCCCCAGCATTTGAAGCTGTTCGTTCATCTCATCTCTGAGTTTCTCATAGGTCATACCAACACGCCACTGCTCTTTTGGTTTGAGCTGTATGATAGTTTCTATCATCGATAAAGGTGCTGGGTCTGTCGCACTCTCCGCACGCCCTGCTTTAGCAAAGGTGCTTTCAACCTCTGGAAAACTTTTGATGACCTCATTACTCTTTTGTGCATACTCTTTTGCCATTTCTATGCTGATGCCAAAAGGAGTAACAGGCATATACATAAATGTCTGCTCATTGAGTGGCGGCATAAACTCCCAACGCTGTTTGGTGTAAGTGTGATACCCAAGCACTAAAAAGCCCATAAATAGGGCTATAGCAACATACCAAAAACGCATATGCAGTTTTAAAAGTGGTGCATAGAGCCAAATGAAAAGACGGTTGAGCGGATTTTTATGCTCTTCAAGGATTTTGCCTTTAACGAGGTACAACATCAAAAGTGGAACCAACGTGATAGAGAGTAACGCACCAATCAGCATCGCAAAGGTTTTCGTGTAGGCAAGCGGTTTAAAGAGTGCCCCTTCTTGTCCTGAGAGCGCGAAAATCGGTAAGAAACTGACCACAATCAGTAAGAGTGCAAAAAAGATAGGACGTCCTACTTGTTTGGATGAAGCGATGATGAGAGCTTTGCGCTCCTCTTCGTCTTTGACTTCAGTGTGTGAGAGCTTTTTATGGGCATTTTCAATCATCACGATACACGCATCGACCATCGCACCAATCGCTATGGCGATGCCACCCAAACTCATGATGTTTGACTCCAACCCAAAAAGTTTCATACATAAAAAGGTTAAAGCAATGGTCAGTGGCAGAACGATGATAACAACAAGCGCACTTCTAAAGTGCAGCAAGAAAAGCATAACTACCGCTAAAACGACGATGCTCTCCTCTAAGAGGGCTCGTTTGAGGTTGTTAATTGCCTTTGTTATCAGGTCGCTTCGATCATACGTCGTGACTACTTCCACGTCACTCACATGCAACTGTGAAAGCTTCTCTTTCACCGCTTGGATGACCTTGTAAGCGTTCTCTTTATGGCGCACAACAACGACACCACCCACGACTTCACCCTCGCCATTGAGCTCTGCCATACCACTTCTATAGGTTGGAACGACACGAATATCAGCGATGTCAGAGAGTTTAAGCGGAATGCCACTCACCGTTTTAATGGTGCTGTTAGAGAGATCATCCAGTGATCTTGAAAAACCTCTGGCTTGAATGATCTGCTCAAAACCGTTTTCAAGTACCACACGACCACCCAAATCGCTGTTGTTTTTAGAAAGTGCGTTCATCAAATCATCGATGCTTAGGTCGTACTTGTAGAGGGCATCTGGGCGAAGTGTGACTTCATAGTCTTTCACGTAACCGCCCACACTTGCGACTTCACTTACCCCTTCCACGCCTAACAGTGCGTAACGGTAAAGGTAGTCTTGAATACTTCTAAGCTCATCTAAACTTCTGTTTTTAGAAGTGAGTGCATACTCAAAAGCCCAGCCGATGCCCGTTGCATCGGGTCCTAGCTTGATGGTCGCGTTTTTAGGAGCGTTTTTGGAGACGTTTTGGATGACTTCATTCACCCTATCTCGCGCCCAGTAAAGGTCGGTACTCTCTTCAAAGATGATGTACACGATGGCATTTTCATACGAGGTAAACGCGCGCACGGTTTTGGTTTTAGCAACCGATAACAGCGCATTGGTCAGTTCATAAATGAGCTGATCTTGAATGATTTTAGGTGACTGCCCTAAATACTTCACATTCACAATGACCTGTGGAGGCGTGAGGTCTGGCAAAGCATCTAAAGGTGTTTGCTTTATCGCCCAAAAAGAGACAAAAGCGGCGATAATGAGGCTTAGAAGAAGCAGCGCCCTATTTTTAACGCTCTTTTCAATGATAGATTCTATCATTGCATTGCCCCTCCGTTATTTTGGGCATCGGCATCAAACATAAAGAGCGCGTTTGCAACAACCACATCGCCCTCTTTCAGTCCAGAGATAATCTCAAAAGTGTCATTGTTCAGGCGTTTTGCTTCGATCTCTCTTGGCTCATACTCGCCTTCAAATTCGCCTTTGACAAAAACACTCGTCTTCGCACCTTTGGTCATCACCGCACTTTTTGGAAGAGCAAGGTATTCTCGCTTAGCAGTACCAAAACGCGCTTTTGCAAAAGCATTTTCGTAGATTTCAAGCTCTTTATTATCGATGACTAAGCGTACATCCACACTTTTCGTTTGTGGATCGACTTTAGGGTAGATAAAATCGATTTTAGCTTTGTAAGGTTTAGAGTTCATATCAAAAAAGATGTCGGCATTTTGCGCCTTCTTTACAAACTCAAGGTCTTTTTCATAGACTTTCACGATAAGCCATAAATTCGTATAGTCGCTGATCTCGTAGAGTTTTGTCCCTTTAGGAGCGAATGAGCCTTGATTGATAGCTTTGGCTGTTACGATGCCATTGTAAGGCGAAACGATGGTGATATTTTCAGGCACGTTTTTCTCAGCAATAATCTTCGCTATGGTCTTTTCATCAACCCCTAAGAGTTTGAGCTTTTGGGTAATGCTCTGCACCATGCTGTCACTTTTGATGCGTAGCGCGTTGATGAGCTCCAACTCCGCAGTGTAAATCTCCTGCGAGTAGAGCTTCGCAAGCGGTTCTCCTTTTTTCACACTGGTAAAACTCTTATTGACATAAAGCTGTTCGATAAATGCGTCATAACGAAGTGCGACCTCTTTCACGCTCTCCTCATTGACTTTGGTGTAGCCATAAAACTCTTTAGCGGAGCCTTCAAGGACTTTTTTCACTTCGATGGTTTTGACGTTAAACATCTGCTTAGCGTCAAGTTGGGAACCTAAAAGTAAAAGCGCTGTTAAAATAAGATGGGTGTATTTCATAATGGCTCTCCTAAAAGCGTGTAAATTTTGATGATAGACTCGTTATACGCAAAGGTATTGGCGTTGATCTGTTTTTGTGCTTCAAGCATTTGTGTTAGCACATTTAAAAGGCTCAAAAGAGCGTCATTTTGAGAAAGCGCTGTACTTTGAAGCACTTCATACATCTTCTGATTTTCATGCAACACCTCTTTTGCAAGAGCAATTTTGTCGTACTGTAACTCTTTGTTCAATAATTCATCTTTGAGCTCAAAAAGAAGCTGTTTTTGCGTATTTAACACATTTTGCTCCGAAGCTGAATGGGTGAGTTTTGCTTTTTGAATGGAAAGATTTTCTTTGCCATAGATAGGCAGTGGTATCTCAAAGCCTAAAAAGGCGTAGTCATCTCGTCCTTGTCTTCGGTTGTAACCTAAACTGATCGTAACATCAGGGATTTTGGTCGCTTTTTCATAGCGTAAATTTAAAAGCTCTTTTGTACTTTGAAGGTTTTGAAGCTGTAATTTAGGTGCTTTCTCCAAACGCTTCTCTTCATCACTCAGCCCATAACTCAAAAGCCCTTCTTTTGCGTGCCATTCAGGCATAGAAGTCGCCAAAATACTCTCTAGTTTTCGCTCAAGTGAAGCCTTCTCTTTAAGCAGTGTTTTTTTCTCGATGGAGAGATTTTTCTGCAAGATAGTATTGTTCAGCGTATCGACATAGTGCGCACTTGTAGTGTTGTAAGCAAGGTGAGCGTTTTTAAGATCTTCTAGGATTTTCTCATACTTAGCAACCAATGCTAAATCTTGCGTGATGCGCACATACGTTTGCTCTAGCGTAGCAATCTCTTGTTGCATCTCTAGCTTTTTGGTTTGAAGCTCTAACTTTTTGATAGCAACATCTTGCAAAGCAATCGACTCTTTGATGTCAAGCTTTCCACCCAACGGAATTTTTTGAGAGAGTGAAATAGCCTCATTTTGGGCTTCTTGATTTCGAATAAGCGGCTCACGTAAGAAAATATCGTTTACACCCAAATTGAGAGTTGGATTTTCCCAAATCTTGCTTAGATCAACCTCTTTTTCAAGAGCACTTAGTTCTGACTCAAGCGCTTTAAGTTCATGGTTATGGCTGTAGGCTAAAGAGAGAAGCTCACTTTGAGCCCATGCGTAGCCCGCAAAGGCTACGACTAAAAGAGCTCGTTTCATTAGAGGTTCACACTTGATTTTAAGCGCTGTTTTTTGCCATCAGCGGTTTCAACCACGATGTTAATCTGCCATGTACCGTTCATAGAAAAGATCACATTAGCTTCATACGCACCGTCTTTATATACAGCATCTGCTTTTTCTTCCATAGCGTGCATTCCAGGCATTGCTGGCATTGAAGCGATGACGCTCACTTTGGCATCTTTCACTTCTTTAGCGCCATCCATGACTTTTACTTTGATGAGATTCAGCCCCTGAGAGATAGGCTTTAGCGTACTGTACTCTACTTCTAAATTGCCTGCCATACCTTTTTTAGAAAGCGCTTCTGCACCAAAAGCACTACCAAGGCTTAACGCCACCGCTAGGAACATTCCTAATATCTTCTTCATCACTTACTCCTTGTAAAGTTATGCAAGAAGTATAAAAAGTGTGTGTGGAATATTTGTGGAGCGGGTATAATATAACACATAAAAAATTTTCAGAGGGAATACTTATGTATTACATTCTTTTTTACAACTATGTTGATAACATCATCGAAAAACGTGTTCCTTTTAGAGAGGCGCATCTTGCCCTCGCAACCTCTTTCGTAGAGAGTGGAGAATTACTTCTTGGTGGTGCTTTTGCAAATCCCGCAGATGGTGCTATTCTTATCTTTAAAGTCGGAAATAAAACACAAGTAGAAGCATTTGTCAAACAAGATCCCTATGTTCAAAACGGTCTTGTCACAAGCTGGAATATTCGCGAGTGGAGTGTCGTTGTGGGTGCAGCATTGTAATTGAAATATCTCTTTTAATTTTCATGTATAATGCCTTTTATGAAAATCCTACTCTTAGAAGATGACCCCATTCTTAGCGAAATTATTGAAGAGTTTTTAGTCGAACATGGCTTGCATGTGACACTCTTCTACGATGGTAAAGAAGCGCTTGATGCCATTTTTGAAAACAAATTTGACATCTTTGTCTTAGACATCAATGTGCCAAGTCTCAGTGGTTTTGAGCTTTTAAAAACACTCAAAGACGCGAACATCACGACGCCGACCATCTTCATCACTTCACTGGATCAAATCAGCGATGTGAAAAAAGGCTTTGCGTTGGGAGCGGAGGATTACCTCAAAAAACCGTTTGAGCTTGAAGAGCTTTTGGTGCGCATCGAGCGAACCAAAAAACTACACCATATCGAAGAAAACACCCTTGTGTATTTAGCACCGCAGATCAGTTACGATCCACAAAATTTTCAGATCATCACACCTGAGCAAACCTATAATCTTCGCAAAAAAGAGGCACAGCTTTTGGAGTATTTTTTAGCACATCAAAATCGCCTTCTTAGTTTTGAGGAGATCATCGAAGAGGTATGGCGTTTTGATGAAGTACCTACACATTCAACGCTTCGTACCTACATCAAAAACTTGCGCAGTTTCGGGCTTGAGAGTCTTATAGAGAACATCAAAGGAGTGGGATATCGCTTTAAGTGCTTATGAAAAACGCTCACTTTTGAGGTTTTTACTCATCTACCTTGGCTCTATTTACGCCTTTATCTGCCTACTCGCATGGATGTTTTACACCATCGAGATTAAAAACTTGCATGAAAATTATGCCCTTAAGATGCGTGCCACCGCTTCAAGCATCGCTCATAAAATCGTCACGGCGCACATGATGGAAGATGGAACCTTACACCAATGTCTTGCTAAAAATGCTCCTGAGACATGTTTTGGTTTAGAAAAAGAGTATCAACTCGGACTCTTTGGCGAAGGCAACACACCTTTACACGTCAGTTTTTCGGAGCCTATTGATTTTAGCAAAAGCTTTTACCTTGAAAATGACAGTTTTTATACACTAGATGAGAGCACACAAGGGCATCTTGGTATTCATACCATTGTTCTTAAACACATGCATATCTCAAGCGCCGTAAATGCGCTTCGTTCACAAGTGCTGCTCTATTTTTTACTCAGTCTTGCTTTTGCAACTCTTTTAGGCTACGTGCTTGCTAAACAATTTCTCAAACCTATCCAAGAAGAGATCAACCATCTTGATACCTTTATCAAAGACTCAACGCATGAGCTCAATACGCCTATTACAGCGATTTTGATGAGTATTGGAACGCTCAAAAATGTGGATGAAAAAAAACGTAAACGTATTGAACTCAGTGCCAAACGCATCGCAACGTTGTATGGAAATCTGAGCTTCATGCTTCTGCACGACAAACAAAATGAAGAGAAAAACGATGTCGATGTGAAAAAACTCATCGAGGAAAGAGTCGAGTATTTTGCAGATTTGATGGCAAGTAAACGCATCGAACTAAGCCTTAAGCTCGAAGAAAAAAGCCTTTATATCAACGAAGAGAGTCTCATCAAACTCATCGACAATCTACTTTCCAACGCTATCAAATACAACCGTTTGGGTGGAACTATCGAAGTGTTACTGGACTTTGAAAAACTGAGCATCAAAGACAACGGCATTGGTATAGCAAGCTCAAAACTTGGCGACATCACCAAACGCTACAAACGCGCGAACTCCGATAAAGGTGGCTTTGGCATCGGTTTAGACATCGTGAACACCATCTGCAAAACCAACGGTTTTAGACTCGAAATCAGTTCCGTTGAAAATGAAGGCTCAACCTTTAGTATCTATTTTTAAACAAAATGTATCAGACGATTTGCATCAATCTCAAATCCTATCGTATCGCCTACCCTTAGGCTATCATCAAAGCTATATGCCATTACTGTCTCATTTTCACATTCCAAGGTGACTTCGTAAAAATTACCATAAAAGACTATCTCGTTTATGCGTGCTTTGTGCTTAAACTTTGCTCCTAAACGCACCGCATCCAAACGGCAATAGACCTCTTTTTCACCTTGCATAAAGCGTTTTGGCAACAAATTCATTTTGCCTAAAAAGTTAGCGCAGTAAAGAGTTGTCGGATGATTATAAATCTCTTTAGGTGTGCCTATTTGCAAGATGTCCCCACCATCCATAATGGCGATGCGGTCGGAAAGGTAAAACGCATCTTCTTTGTCATGGGTGATGAAAAGCGCTGTGATGCCAAAGAGTTTGATCATCTCTTTAAGCTCTGCCCTTAAAATGGCTCTTAGCTCGGTGTCGATGTTGCTGAGTGGTTCATCCAAGAGGAGAATTTTGGGCTTATCCAAAATGGCACGAGCAAGGGCAACGCGTTGTTGTTGACCACCGCTGATTTCATGTGGGTATTTTGAAGCAAGGGCGTCTATCTTTGTTTTTTGCATCACCGCTAACACCTCATCTTTGCTCGCTTTGCTTCCAAAAGCGATGTTTTGCGCGATGTTTAGGTGTGGCAAAAGGGCATAATTTTGAAACACAATGGCGATATCTCTCTGATTGGGTGGAAGATTTGTTTTAGCATCAAATACGACTTTATCGCCAATGCAAATTTTCCCACTATCTGGCGTTTCAAGACCACTTAGCATACGTAAAAGCGTGGTTTTTCCGCTCCCGCTTCTGCCCAAAATGGTAAAAATTTCACCTTCTTGAATGGAAAAAGAGACTTCATTGGCAACGCAAATGCTCCCTTTGCAAAAACGTTTGTGTAAATTTTCAATGGTGACGATAGGTTTCATCTTCTGCCTCGTACAAATTTTGAATTGAGTAACAAAACGGCAATGGCGGTTGTACCAACCAATAAAAGCGATGGGAAGGCACTTTTATAAAGGATTTCATTGCTGGCTAGCTCATAAATGCGAATCGCAATGGTGTCATAATTAAAGGGTCTAAGAAGCAAGGTTGCGGGAAGTTCTTTGGCAAGGTCGATGTAGAGAATCAAAAAACCACTGAGCAAATAAGGTCGCATCAAAGGCAGGTAGACCCTAAAAATGCGCTCAAAATCATCTGTTCCAAAAACCTTTGTCGCATCATCAATGCTTTTGTCGATCTTACTAAAACCGTTTTCAACTGAGCCTATACTTGCAGCAAAATAACGCGTCAAATATGCAAAAACCAGCGCAACAAAAGAGCCTCCAAGCACTACTTTTCCAAGACTCTGGTCGATAAAATTGGTGAGCAGCAAAATGCCAATACCCACAATCGCCCCAGGGATGGAGTAGCCCAGCATGGAGAGTTTTTGACTTAGCACGCCCCATCTGCTTGGATAAAACCGTGAAGCATAGACCATCATAAACGCTAAAGCGATGATACATAAAGAAGAAATGCCATTCAAACTCAACGTGCGGTACAAATAACCGAGCGTCTCCCACTCTAGGGTATGAAAATCAAGATAAAACCAGTACAAAAGCACACCCAAAGGGATGAAAAGCGTTACTGTGGCTATGAGAAGAGAAAGCATAAAAATCACGACATTTCTCCATCCTTTTAGCTTTATTTTCGCGGCTTTTTTGGCACTGTGTGTTGAGCTGATAAACCGAAATTTTGCTCTTAAGCGCGCTTCACCAAACATCAAAACAAACACCACGACTAAAAGCATCATAGAGAGATTGATCGCCTCTTTAAGATTGCCATAACCAAACCAACTTTTAAAAATGCCCACACTAAAGGTATCAACCCCAAAGTAGGCGACCGTACCGTAATCGCTTAGCACCTCCATCAACGAGAGCACAAGCCCTGCAAAAATGGCGGGATATGCCAAAGGCAGATAGACACTCCAAAACGCTTTGAGAGGAGAAAGCTGTTTTAGAGAAACCAGTTCAACCACGGTTGAAGAGATAGATGCAAACGAAACACGCGCTAAGATGTAAACATAAGGAAACATCGCAAAAGAGAGAATGGCGATAACGCCGTAGATATTTAAAATATCGAGTTTAAATTTTGGAACTCCTAGAAGTGTGGAAAGGATGCCATGAAACTCAAAAAAGCCTACATAGGTATAGCCGATGATGTAAGCAGGAAACGCTAAAGGCAGTACAAAAGCAAGGCTAAAAAAGGGACTTCCAAAGTACTCAAAACGCGCACTTATAAATGCTGTACTGATGCCCAAAAGCAGCACTAAAAAAGCTGCTCCAAGGAGAACAAAAAGCGTATTTTTTGCATACAGTAACAACTCTGGAACACGAAAATTTGCTACAGAGAAGTCGCCCTGTGCGATAAAATAGATGAACAGTGCAAAAATAGGTAAAGAAATGAGTAGCCCCAAAGAAGGGGCTAGCGCGTATTTAAGTTTTTGCATTATCGCCAATTTGCCTTTGTTGCGACTTCCACCGCTTTTTTGTTGTATTTGCCAACTTCACTGAGTGGTAAGGTATCTT
>Ga0302250_1000873_pt1 | contig 25539 bp, 18 predicted proteins | sample AAG_RA_Asp_MG_FD_193536 | JGI IMG/M metagenome (GOLD analysis project Ga0302250, IMG submission 193536) | Enriched activated sludge microbial communities from anaerobic digester in WTTP, New Holstein, Wisconsin, United States - AAG_RA_Asp | ecosystem: Engineered > Bioreactor > Anaerobic >... | reverse complement strand
TCACTTTCGAATCGGAGCGGGCGAGCAACCAGACTGCGGAGGGGAAGGTCGGCTGCGAATAGTCGATGAGTTTCTTGCGCGGCGGCAGGATGGTCAGGCCGTTGGCAATGATGTCGCCGCGGATGGCACGCTTGTTCGTGGTACGCACTTCCGGTCTGTACTCCACGTCGTAGCCGATCAGGTCCTGGATGACGTTGATCCAGTCGGTCGGAACATATTCGTAGCGGACGCCGATGCGCTTGGCGAACAGTTGCATGATCTCGGCGTCGAAACCCTCGCCGTTGCCCATGACGAACCGCGCGTACGGTACGCCCAGGTGGCGGATGACGCCCCGTTCCTTGATGGCGGCAAGATCTTGCGCCTGAACGGCTGTTCCCGACAGGAGCAATGCCAGTCCGAGCAGGGGGGCAGTGGCGGCGCGCCGGATTTTTTGCGGCAGGGAGGCAATGTATTTCATGGCGTGGGGGGATGGGCGGGGAAGGCTCCGAACGATATACCAGAACGATACGAATATAGCATTCTTCGCCACCTCTCCACGGCGAGATTGCCGATGTGGATGCCGCGCCGCGGGAATGAGGCCCGGTCCGGCTAAAGACCGTATTTCCGGATCTTGTCGTGCAGGGTGGTTTTTGCGATGCCCAGCGCCTCGGCACAACGTGAAAGACTGGCGGGGTGGCGCTGCATCGCTTCGGCGATCAGGGCGCGCTCGAACGCCTCGACGGCGTCGGGCAGGGGGCGCGATTGTTCCTGTATCTCTTCGCCGAACGGAGGGGCTCCGAACTCGATGCCGAGGACGCAGCGGTCGGCGACATTGCGCAGTTCGCGTACGTTGCCGGGCCAGGCGTAGCCCATCAGCTGCTGCAGGCGCGCGGTGTCGACCGGCGGTACCGGCCGCTCGTGCCGGGCGGCGGCTTGCAGCAGGAAATGCTGGAATAGCAGCGGGATGTCGTCGAGACGTTCGCGCAGGGGCGGCAGCATGATCGTCGCGACACTCAGGCGGTAGTAGAGGTCGGCGCGGAACTGGCCGCGCTCGGCGAGCGCGCGCAGGTCGACCTTCGTCGCCGCGACGACCCGGCAATCGATCGGAATCGGCGTGTTCGAGCCGAGGCGTTCGAGCGTACGTTCCTGCAGCACGCGCAGCAGCTTGATCTGCATCGCCATCGGCATCGACTCGATTTCGTCGAGGAACAGCGTGCCGCCACTGGCGTATTCGATGCGCCCGATCCGTTTTTTTCCCGCGCCGGTATAGGCACCTGCCTCATGCCCGAAGATTTCGCTCTCGAACAGCGTGTCGGGAAGGCCGCCGCAGTTGATCGCGACGTAATTGCCGCGGCAGCGCGGGCTGGCCTCGTGCAGGCAGCGGGCGACGAGTTCCTTGCCGGTGCCGGTTTCACCGTGGATCAGTACGTCGGCGGCACTGTTGGCCAGGCTGGTTATCAGCGAGCGAACGCGGGTCATGCCCGCGGATTGCCCGATCAGCCGGGCGTCGACCTTGTCCTGTCCGTCAAGGCGCGCGCGGAGTTGCCGGACCTCGAGGACCAGCCGCCGCTTCTCGATGGCGCGTCGGACGACGTCGACCAGTTGTTCGGGAGGAAAAGGCTTCTGGATGAAGTCGTAGGCGCCGTCCTTCATCGCCTGGACGGCCATCGACACGTCGCCGTGGCCGGTAATCAGCACGACAGGGAGTTCGGAGTCGATTCCCGCCAGCTTGCGCTGGAAGCTCAGCCCGTCCATGCGCGGCAGGCGGATGTCGCTGACCACGATGCCCGGAAAGTCGGCACTGACGAGTGCTTCGGCCTCCTCGGCGCTGGCTACGCCGGCAGTGGAAATGCCTTCGAGCTGGAGCGCCTGCTCGCAGCCGAGACGGACGTCCGGGTCGTCCTCAATGATGAGTACCTTGAGATTCATGCGTTGCTGGCGTTCGGTCGAGTGGAAGTTCCAGGGTGAATATCGCCCCGCCTTCGGGGTGGTTGGCGCCGGTGAGGGTACCACCGAAATCGTTGACGATTCCGGCGGAAATCGCCAGGCCGAGGCCCAGGCCATGCCCTGCCTCCTTGGTGGTGAAGAAGGGTTCGAAAAGCCGCCGGCGCGCCTCGTCGCTCAGCCCGGGCCCGTGATCGCGTACGTGCAGGGCGATGGCGCTGTCGTCGGTCTCCATGCCGATTTCGATCTTGCACTGTTCCTGGCCGGCGACGGCGTCGATGGCGTTGCCGACCAGATTGACGACGACCTGTTCGATCCGGTTGGGGTCGCACAGCGCCATCGCGGGGAGTTCAGGCAGATGGGTGTTGACGGTCGCGCCAGCCGCACGCAGGCGTTGATCCAGGAGCGCGACCGCGTTGCTGACGACCGTGCGCAGGTCCACCGGCTGGGCCTTGCCCGTTGATTTGCGGGCAAAGGCTTTCAGTTGGCCGGTAATCTGGCCCATGCGGTCGACCAGCTGACCGATCCGCTCGAGATTGGCGCGTGCCGTCGCTTCGTCGCCGCGTTCGAGAAAACGCGTCGCGTTGCCTGACAGCGTTCGCAGGGCGGCCAGCGGCTGATTGAGTTCGTGCACGATTCCTGCCGAGAGCTGGCCGATGACGGCGAGTTTCCCAGCCTGGATCAGTTCGTCCTGCGCGGCGCGCAAGGTGCGCTCGGCGCGGGTGCGTTCGGCGACTTCGTCCTGCAGTTGGCGGTTGGCGGCCGACAGGTCGGCGGTGCGCTCCTCGACCTTGCGTTCGAGTTCGTCGTAGGCTTTTTGCAGCGCTTCGCGGGCGGCCAGGCGGTCGCGCAGATGGCGCCGCCGCTGCAGAAACATCGCCGCGAGAATGTAAAGGAGGATGGCGGTGATCCCGGCTACGGCGGCGCGAATGCGGCTCATGCTTTCGACCGGGTCGATATGGGAGAACACGGTGAGGGTCCACGGCGTACCGGGCATCGGCAGCGACTGCCAGAGGAATTTCCCGGCAACCGGATAGGCCGTGACGGTTTCCTGCTGCTCGTGATTGAGGCGGACGACCCGGGCGCCGAAATCAAGCAGTGAAAGTTCCGTGACGCCGAGCGGCTGGAGGGCACGTCGGTTGTATTGCTGCGTACGGTCGAAAAGGTTGCGCGTGCTTTCGTCGAGCGGCCGCAGGGTGGTGAATTTCCAGTCCTGGACCGAACTGAGGATGACGACCCCGTTCTCGTCGGCGACCAGCACGGGCGCCTCGACGGTCGTCCAGGATTTTTCCAGTTGTTCCAGGCTGACCTTGACCACGGCCACGCCGAGTACCTTGTCCTGATCGGCGAGGGCGGACGAGAGGTAATACCCTGGTTCGCTGCGTGTCGTGCCGATGCCGAACAGGCGGCCGTTGCCGTTTTCCATGGCATCGCGGAAATATTCGCGGAAAGAGAGATCTTCCCCGACGAAGCTGTCGCCGCGTCGCCAGTTGCTTGAGGCGAGAACCTTGCCGCGGCGGTCGAGGATATAGATGGCGAGGGTGCCGGCCCGTTCGTTGAGCCGTTCCAGATAGCTGTTCAGCGTACCGGCGAGGCGGGAATTGTCTGGCTGCGCCAGGAGATCGAGCACGTCGCGTTCGAGTCCGAGCGTGGCGGGGAAATAGGCGTATTTGCCGATTTCGCGTTCCAGGCTGGTGGCGTAGAGGTCCAGGCGGTGGCGACCGGTGGCCTGCAGTTCCGACAGGCCCATCTGCTGACTGATCCGGTAGGTGCCCCAGGCGACGGCACCGACCAGGATGGCAACGGAGGTGAGAACGAGGAGCAGTCGGAGCGGGTTAAGTTGGCGCATACGGCAGTCAGGCGTTGCGGACAGAGGTCCGATGGTAGCTCAGTGGTGCCGTCGAGAGAACACGGCGACACCGGGAGGAAAAAAACGGCCCCGGGGGAGGTCCGGGGCCGTGGCAAAGACCGCGCCGGCAGGCTCAGGCGCGGGCTTGATCGCAGTTGGAGTCGGAGGTCAGGCGGTCGCTTTCGCTTCCTGGCCTTCCCAGCGGCTCATGTCCATTTCGTCTTCGCCCTTGGCAACGATGGCAGTGCACACCATGTCGCCGGTGACGTTCAGGCAGGTGCGGCCCATGTCGAGCAGTGCGTCGATGCCGAGGATCATCGCGTAACCGGCAGCCACGGCAGAACCGGCTTCGACCTTCAGGCCGATCGATTCCATCACCATCAGCAGCATGATTGCGCCGGCGCCAGGAACACCGGCGGTGCCGATGGCGGCCAGGGTGGCGGTGGTGACGACAGTCATCTGCTGGGCGAAGGTCAGCGGCTGGCCGATGGCGTAGCCGATGAACATGGCGCAGACGCCGAGGTAGATCGCCGTGCCGTTCATGTTGATGGTGGCGCCGAGCGGCAGGGTGAAGGACGAGATCGAACGCGGGATGCCCAGCTTTTCTTCACAGACGCGCATCGTGACCGGCAAGGAACCGCTCGACGAACGGGTGACGAAGGCGGTGATCATGGCTTCGTTGGCGCCCTTGAGGAACTTGAAGAAGCCCATGCGGAACACCGCGAGCAGGCCGCCATAGCCGATGACCGTCAGGGCGATCAGCGCGAGGTACACGGTGAGCGTCACCATCAGCAGCGGGCCGAGTGCTTTCGGGCCCTGCTGGGCGAAGACGATGGAGATCAGGAAGAAGACGCCGATCGGGGCGTACTGCATGATGCCGTTCACGATCTTGTACATTGTCTCGGCGGCGGCGTTGACCATGTCGTGCAGGGTTCCTGCGCTCTTCACCAGCGATTCATCCTTCGAATCCTTCAGGAAGGAAATGGCCAGACCGAAGAGCATGGCGAAGAAGATGATCGGCAACACGTCGCCCTTGGCCAGCGACTCGGCCGGGTTGGTCGGGATGATGTTGAGGAAGACGGTGGCCAGCGACGGGGCGGCGGCCGCCTTGCCTTGCACGCCTGCCGTTCCGACGAGACCGAGACCGTTGCCCGGCTGGATGAGGTTGGCGAAGAACAGCCCAAGCGACACGGACAGCGCGGACGTGGCCATGTAGAAGGCGATGATCTTGACACCGACCCGGCCGAGTTTCGACGGCGCGATGCTGGCAGCACCACTGATCAGCGAGAACAGGATGACCGGCACGACGATCATTTTCAGCAGGCGGATGAAGATGTCGCCGAAGACCTTGGTGTTATCCACGAACGCCTTGACGGTGTCCTGATCGCCATAGCCGAGCGCAATGCCGACGACCACGCCGGCGACCAGGGCGATCATGATCCGGGAGAGAAGATTGGACTTGAAGTACCAATCAAGCTTGCCTTTCTTTGTTGCCATGTGAGACTCCTCCTTGAAGGATTGTGTTGAAAACTTGGTTTCCTGAAGGCCGGCGGCAGCCGGCCTTTCCGGGTTACTTCTCGAACTTCGGATTGATCAGGTTTTCGAACGAGAAAACCTCGTCCCAGCGATTCTGGGTCAGCAGCTTCCGCTCCTTGACCACCACGTCGTGCAGCGACTTGCCGGTCTGGTAGCACTCGCGGGCGATTTCGGCACACTGCTTGTAGCCAAGCGATGGTTTGAGGACCGTGATGATTCCCAGCGAGTTGAGGACCATGTTGCGCGTGTGCTCGGCGTTGGCGGTGATGCCGTCGATGCAGTTCGTGCGCAGGCTGTTGACCGCGTTCTCCATGGTGAAGATGGACTTGAACAGGGCGTAGGTGATCACCGGTTCCATCACGTTGAGCTGCAACTGCCCGGCCGATGCGGCCAGTGTGACGGTCAGGTCGAGACCGATGACCAGGAATCCGGTCTGGTTGACCACTTCCGGGATCACCGGATTGACTTTGCCCGGCATGATCGAGCTGCCCGGCTGCATCTGCGGCAGGTTGATTTCATTCAGGCCGCAGCGCGGACCGGAGGCCAGCATGCGGATGTCGTTGCAGATCTTGGTCAGCTTGGTCGAGGTGCGCTTCAATACGCCGGAGAGCTGCACGTAGGCGCCGGTGTCCGAAGTCGCTTCCACAAGGTCGCCGCCGAGGATGAACTGGACGTCGGTCAGTTCCGACAGGTACTTGGTGGCCAATTGCGGGTAGCCGGGAGCGGCTGTGACCATGGTGCCAATGGCCGTGGCGCCGAGGTTGATCTCGCGCAGCAGGTTGCGCACTTCGGTGATGCGCTCGACTTCCTCGCCGATGGTCGTGCCCCAGCCGTGGAACTCCTGGCCGAGCGACATCGGTACGGCGTCCTGCAGATGGGTGCGGCCCATCTTGAGTACGCGCTCGAACTCCTTGGCCTTGGCGAAGAACGAACCTTGCAGCTTGCGCAGGGCTTCCATGTAGCTGGCGAGGCGCAGGATCAGCGCCAAGCGGAAGGCGGTCGGATAGACGTCGTTGGTCGATTGCCCGAAATTGACATGGTCGTTCGGGTTGATGATGTGGTAGTCGCCTTTCCGGTGCCCCAGTGCCTCAAGCGCGACGTTGGCGATGACCTCGTTGGCGTTCATGTTCACCGAGGTGCCGGCGCCGCCCTGGATGAAGTCGGTGACGAAGTGCTCGCGCAGTTCGCCGGCGATCAGCCGGTCGCAAGCGCCGATGATAGCGTTGGCGATCTTGCCGTCGAGGCAGCCGAGGTCGCGGTTCGCCATCGCCGCCGCCTTCTTGACATAGCCGAAGGCCTTGACGAAATAGGGCTCGGCCGACATCTGTGTGCCGGTGATATGGAAATTATCCTTGCCGCGCTGCGTCTGCACGCCGTAGTAGGCGTCAGCCGGAATCTGTTTTTCTCCCAGAAAATCTTTTTCGATGCGATAGGTCGTAGTGTCGGTGCTCATCTTGGCTCCTGCGTTTGTGGAATGGGCCACAGCCTTGCCGGTTTGCCCGGTGGCTGTTGTATTGCACAGGGCGTGCCAGCACCTTGGTTTGTTTAAGTTGTTGATTGTTAATGTTATATAAATTTTGTTTTGCGATCTCGTTCAGGTTTCCGTGCGGAGGCGGTGTTTTGTGGTCGGAAAGCCGAACGGCAAGGGGCGAGCGAAGCGCTCACGTTGTTGGCACTTTTCTATTGTTATGATTCGCGCCTGCAATCAGGATATCGGGAGAGACGAACCCCCGTGCCCTTCTATTCGGTTATGGCTTGATGGATTTCATTTCTCTTGACGCCCTGCGCACTCACAACCCGGCATGGCGCCTGTTGCGCTCGGACCATGCGCCGCTGGTGGCGAGTTTTTTGCAGCGCGTTTTCGTTACGCCCAATGTGCGGGTTATGGCGGCGGCCGATCTGGCCGAGTCCCTGGAGGACGAGTTGTACGCGCTACGCCTGCAACTCGGCGAAAAAGCGTTCCCAAAGTCCGCGATCGACTATCTGAACGACTGGGCAGCAGCAGACAAGGGCTGGCTGCGCAAGTTCTACAAACCGGGCACCGACGAAGCGCAGTTCGACCTAACCCCGGCCACCGAGAAGGTCATTGCATGGCTTGAGCAGTTGTCCGAGCGCCAGTTCGTTGGCACTGAGTCACGCCTGCTCACCCTGTTCGACCTGCTCAAGCAGATGCACGAAGGCAGCGAGGCCGATCCGGTCAAGCGCGTGGCCGAGTTGCACAGAAAGCGTAGTGAGATCGATGCCGAGATCGCGCGGATTGAAGCTGGCGAAATGCAACTGCTCGACGACACGGCCCTGAAAGACCGTTTTCAGCAATTCATGCAGGGGGCGCGCGAGCTGCTGGCTGATTTTCGCGAGGTTGAACACAACTTTCGTCAGCTAGACCGGCGCGTGCGCGAGCGCATCGCCCTGTGGGAAGGCAGCAAGGGGGCGTTGCTGGAACAGATCATGGGCGAACGCGACGCGATCGCCGATTCGGACCAGGGCAAGAGCTTCCGCGCCTTCTGGGACTTTCTGCTCTCCAGCCGCCGCCAGGAAGAACTGACCGAGCTGCTGGAGCGGGTGCTGGACTTGCCGGCTGTCGCCGCGATGCAGCCGGATGCCCGCACCCGCCGCCTGCACTACGACTGGATGGAAGCCGGCGAACACACCCAGCGCACCGTCGCGGCTTTGTCGCAGCAGCTGCGCCGTTTTCTGGATGACCAGGCCTGGCTGGAAAACCGCCGCATCATGGACATCCTGCACGGCATCGAGAGCAAGGCCCTGGCCCTGCGCGAAGCGCCGCCTGCCGGCACGGTGATGGAGATCGCCGAGGCGTGCGCCGACATCGACCTGGCGATGGAACGCCCACTATTCACCCCGGCGCTGAAGCCGGTCATCGCCAGTCTGGCGCTGCAAGCCGGTGAACAGGACATCGACGCCGGCGCGCTGTTCGATCAGGTCGTGGTCGATAAGGCGCGGCTGACCCGACATATCCGTCACGCGCTACAAGACAAGGCGCAGATCAGCCTGGCCGAACTCGTCGGTGCCCAACCGCTGCAGCACGGTCTGGCCGAGTTGGTGGCCTACCTGCAGCTGGGCAGCGATACTTTCAATGCCGTGATCGACGAAGATGCTCCCGAACCGATCCAGTGGCAGGCGCATACCGCCAGCGGTGAGCCGGTGACCCGGACCGCGCACTTGCCGCGCGTGATCTTCATGCGCTGAAACACAGGAAATCTCACGGACAAGACAAGCAATGGAACCAGACATCACCAGCGCCCCCGATCTTTCGGCATTGTTGATCGGACTGCTCAAGGGCGTGCAATACCGCGAGCAGGATGAAACCCAGTGGGCCGCGCTGCTCAACTTGCAGGCTCGGGTGCGCGACTACGTGGCCGTGCTCAACCTCGACCTGGTGCTGGACGAGGCCGAGGGTTACGCCTTCCTCAAGAGCCGCCCGGAACCGCCCGAGGAGGATCCCTCACCGCGCTTGCCGCGCCTGATTGCGCGCCGCCAGCTCTCTTTCCCGGTGAGCTTGCTGCTGGCCTTGCTGCGCAAGAAGCTGGCCGAGTTCGACGCCAGCGGCGGCGACACGCGGCTGGTGCTTGCGCGCGACGAGATCGTCGAGCTGGTGCGTGTATTTCTCCCGGCGGGCCCCAACGAAGCAAGGCTGATCGACCAGATGGAAACCACCATCAACAAGGTGGCGGAGCTGGGATTTCTCCACAAGCTTAAGACCGCCGGCAGCGCGACGGGGCCGGCGAGCTATGAAGTGCGGCGGATTCTGAAGGCCTTTGTCGATGCGCAATGGCTGGCCGAATTCGACGCCAGGCTGGCGGTGTACCAAACGGCCTTGTCTGCCACCAGTACCGGCAAGGGGACGCGCGATGACTGAAACACAATCCCTCGCGCTGGATTTTACGGCGGACGACACCTTGTCCGGTTTTCGCCTGAGCCGGCTCGAAGTGTTCAACTGGGGCACCTTTGACGGCCGTGTGTGGACGCTGCAACTCGACGGCCGGAACGGCCTGCTCACCGGTGACATCGGCTCCGGCAAATCGACGCTGGTCGATGCCATCACCACGCTGCTGGTCCCGGCCAACCGTGTCGCCTACAACAAGGCCGCCGGCGCCGACGCCAAGGAGCGCACGCTGCGCTCCTACGTGCTCGGCCATTACAAATCGGAGCGCAACGAGGTGACCGGCGCGGCCAAACCGGTGTCGCTCCGCGAACCCAACAGCTATTCGGTGATTCTGGGGGTCTTTCACAACGCCGGCTACGACCAGACCGTCAGCCTCGCGCAGGTGTTCTGGATGAAGGATGCGCAGGGCCAGCCGGCGCGCTTCTTCCTTGGCGCCGAACGCGATCTGTCGATCGCGGACAATTTCGCCAGCTTCGGCAGCGACATCACCGCGCTGCGCAAACGGCTGCGAGGCCTGGGCGCCGAACTGCACGACACGTTTCCGCCCTACGCGGCCTGGTTCCGCCGTCGCTTCGGCATCGAGAACGACCAGGCGCTGGAGCTCTTTCACCAGACGGTGTCGATGAAATCGGTCGGCAATCTCACCGACTTCGTGCGCAGCCACATGCTCGAACCGTTCGAGGTCGCCCCGCGCATCCAGGCGCTGATCGGCCACTTCGACGACCTCAACCGCGCGCATCAGGCGGTGCTCAAGGCTCAGCAGCAGGTCGAACTGCTCACGCCGTTGGTGGCCGACTGCAAACGTTATGGCGAACTGCTTGCCGAGGTCGACAGGTCGCGCCTCTGTCGCGACAGCCTGCGTGCCTACTTCGCCGGCCTGAAGCTCGACCTGCTCGACAAGCGCCTGGGCATTCTGGACGAGGAATGGAGCCGGGCCGAGGCGCAGGTGCGCCGGAACGATCTCGCCCGCGAGGAACAGGGGCGGCAGGTCGACGAGCTCAAACAGGCGATCAGCGACAACGGCGGCGACCGGCTGGAGCGGCTGGCCGCCGAGATCCGCAAGAAGGAAAGCGTGCGCGATGCGTGCCAGGCCAAGGCCCGGCGCTACGGTGATCTGACGGCGGTATTGGGCGAGCCGGCAGCGCGCGATGAAGCCGCGTTTGCAGCACAGCGCGCGCAGTTCAAGGATTGGCGCGAGGATCTGCGTCAGCGCGAGGCCGATTTGCAGAACACGCTGACCGAACACGGCGTCACCCTGCGCCAGGGCAAGCAGGAGCACGAAACACTGAGTACCGAGATCGACAGCCTGAAACGGCGCCGCAGCAACATCGACGACCAGCAGATCCAGATTCGTGCCGCCCTGTGCGCGGCATTGAAACTCGATGTCGACGAGATGCCCTTTGCCGGCGAACTGATCCAGGTCCGCGACGACGAACGCGACTGGGAGGGCGCGGCCGAGCGCCTGCTGCGCGGCTTCGGCCTCGCGCTGCTGATTCCGGACGCGCATTACAAGTCGGTGGCCGAGTGGGTCGACAACAGCCATCTTCGCGGCCGCCTGGTGTATTTCCACATCCGTCCGCGCAAGGGCGCGGAACTGCCCGAGCTGCATCGCGACTCGCTCGTCCGGAAGCTCTCGATCAAACCCGATTCGCCGCACTACGACTGGCTGGAGCGCGAGCTGGCGCATCGCTTCGACGTGGCCTGTTGCGTCACGCAAGAACAGTTCCGACGCGAAACCCGTGCGATTACCCGCGCCGGTCAGATCAAGGATCCGAGCGGCCGGCACGAGAAAGACGATCGCCACCGCATCGACGATCGCAGTCGTTACGTGCTCGGCTGGAGCAACAGCGCCAAGATCGCTGCGTTGCAAACCCGGCGCGGCCAGTTGGAAATCCGCCTGCAAACGATCTCCGACCAGATCGGCGCCATCCAGCAAGAGCGCAACGGCCTGCAGAGCCGGCTCGACGCGCTGACCCGGCTGGAAGAATTCACCCTGTTCGAAGAGCTCGACTGGGCCAGTGTGGCGACCGAGATCGCTAATCTCGAAGACGAGCGCCGCGCTCTGGAGCAGGCCTCCGATATTCTCAAGCAGCTGACCGAGCGCCTGGGCGAATTGCAGCAGGCGCTGAGAAACACCGAGGCCGAACTGCACGCCGCGCGCGACCGACGCGCCAAGGTGGAGCAGCGGCGTACCGATGCGCAGGCACTGCGCGAACAAACCGGGCAGTTGCTGCAAGGCGTGGCCGTTGATGCGACGCTCATCGCCACACTGGAAGCCGTGCGCGCCGAAGCGCTGGGCGAGCATCAGTTGAGTGTGGAGTCCTGCGACAACCGCGAGCAGGACGTGCGCGGCTGGCTGCAGGCTCGAATCGATGGCGAAGACCAGAAACTCAAGCGCCTGTCCGAGAAGATCATCAAGGCCATGGTCTCGTTCAAGGAACTGTTCAAGCTCGAAACCGCCGAGTTCGACGCCAGCCTGGACGCGGCCTTCGAGTATGAAAACCTGCTGGCACAGCTGAACCGCGACGACCTGCCGCGCTTTGTCGCGCGCTTCAAGGAACTGCTCAACGTCAACACCATCAACGAAATCGCCAACTTCAACGCGCAACTGGCGCGCGAGCGCGAAACCATCAAGGAGCGCATCGCCCACATCAATAAGTCGCTGGGCGAAATCGACTACAACCCCGGGCGCTACATCGTGCTTGAATCGCAGATCAGCCCCGACGCCGAAATCCGCGACTTCCAGCAAGCGCTGCGTGCCTGCACCGAGGGCGCCGTCACCGGGTCTGACGATGCGCAGTACTCCGAGGCCAAATTCCTGCAGGTGAAGGAGATCATCGACCGCTTCCGTGGCCGCGACGGCCTGTCCGAACAGGACCGACGCTGGACGGCCAAGGTCACTGACGTGCGCAACTGGTTTCTCTTCGCCGCCAGCGAGCGCTGGCGCGAGGACAACAGCGAGCACGAGCATTACTCGGATTCCGGCGGGAAGTCGGGCGGACAGAAGGAAAAGCTCGCCTACACGATTCTCGCCGCGAGTCTGGCTTACCAGTTCGGCCTGGAATGGGGCGCGGTGCGCTCGCGCTCGTTCCGCTTCGTGGTCATCGACGAAGCCTTCGGTCGCGGCTCGGACGAATCCGCGCAATACGGCCTGAGGTTGTTCCAGCAGCTCAATCTGCAACTCCTGATCGTCACGCCGCTGCAGAAGATCCACATCATCGAACCGTTCGTCTCCAGCGTCGGCTTCGTGCATAACGAAGGCGGCCGGGATTCGAAACTGCGCAATCTGTCGATCGAAGACTATCAGGCGCAAAAGGCGGAGCGCCCGGCGTGAGTTGGAGTGCGCCACAAGACTTCAAGGCGCAGCTGCTGCGGCTGTGGGAGCGTGGCGAGTTGCTGCGCGACCTGTTCTCCGAAGAGGCGCGCTTTCCCTTGCGCTTGACGGCCAGGGTGCCGACCTCGGCCGAAATCACCGATCGTTTCGAGGCGGTGCGTAACTGGGCCGCCACGCTGGCGACTACGCCGCCGCTGCGTGTGGAGTGGCAGGAAGTCCGACACCGCGTACATGGGCTGCAACGCCTGCCCGCCTGTGTCTGGATTGATTCGGCCGATGAGGCCTTGGGCTGGTTGGGGAAGCGCCGGGAGCGGGATCGATTCGCCGATCTGCTGGCGGTTACGCGTGTGCAGTGCGCAGCGGTAGTGCCCTGGCTGGAGAAGCGCCCCTTGCAGGCATTGGCGCTGGCCGACGAATGGCCGAAACTTCTGGCCGTGGTGAACTGGGTCACAGCGCATCCGCGGCCCGGCGTCTATCTTCGCCAGGTCGATGTGCCGGGCGTACATAGCAAATTCATCGAAGCGCACCGGGCCCTGCTCGCAGAACTGCTTGATCTGGCCCTGTCGCCCGACTGCGTTGATGCCTCGAAGACTGGCGTCGCGCAATTCGCCGCCCGTTATGGCTTCCGGGACAAGCCGCTACGCATTCGCCTGCGTCTGCTCGACCCGACTATCCGCGTCTTTGCCGGATTGGCCGGCCCCGACGTCACGCTGGATGCCGACAGCTTCAGCCGTCTTGCCCTTGAGGTGTCGCGCGTGATCATCGCCGAGAATGAAACCAACTTTCTTGTGCTGCCCGAAATGCCCGGCACGCTCGCCATCTTCGGTGCCGGCTACGGCTGGGACGCGCTCTCGCGGGCACGCTGGCTGACCCAGTGTTCAATTCACTACTGGGGCGATATCGACACGCACGGCTTTGCCATCCTCGATCAGCTGCGCGGGCATTTTACACACGTCAGATCGTTCCTGATGGACCGCGATACGCTCGAAGCGCATGCCGTTTTCTGGGGTCGCGAGGAGTCGCCGCAACGGGCCGATCTCCACCGGCTGACGCCAGACGAGTGCGACCTCTACAACGCCCTGCGCGACAACCGCATCCGCGAAGGGCTGCGGCTGGAGCAGGAATATCTGGGCTTTGGCTGGGTACGTGAACGGCTCGAACGGTTGTCGCGGGGGTAACGCTGTTTCAAGCGTCGTCCATCGATCCGCACGAACAGAAAAGATTCCGGTCCCCATACACATCGTCGATGCGGTTGACGCTCGGCCAGAACTTGTTTTCGCGCACATACGGCAGCGGGAAGACGGCTTCCTCCCGGCTGTACGGTCGATCCCACTCGCCGACGATGTCCGCCTGCGTGTGCGGCGCGTGCTTGAGCGGGTTGTCGTCGGTTGGCCAGACGCCCTGTTCGATTTTCCGGATTTCCTCGCGGATGGCGATCATTGCGGCGATGAAGCGGTCGAGTTCGGCATTCGACTCCGATTCGGTCGGTTCGACCATGATCGTACCGGCCACCGGAAAGCTGACCGTCGGCGCGTGGAAACCGTAGTCCATCAGGCGCTTGGCGATGTCGATCTCGGCGATTCCCGTCGCTGCCTTGATCGGGCGGATGTCGAGGATGCATTCGTGCGCGACGCGGCCGTTAGTACCGGTGTAGAGCACCGGGTAGTGTTCGTTCAGGCGCGCGGCGACGTAGTTCGCGTTGAGGATGGCGACTTCGGTGGCGCGTTTCAGGCCGGCGCCACCGAGCATCGCGATGTACATCCACGAGATCGGCAGGATCGACGCCGAGCCCCAAGGCGCCGCGGAGACGGCGCTTTGCCCCCGGTGCGGCCCGTCGATCGGCTGCACGGCATGGTTGGCCATGAACGGAGCGAGGTGCGCTTTCAGGCCGATCGGACCCATGCCCGGCCCGCCGCCGCCGTGCGGGATGGCGAAGGTCTTGTGCAGGTTCATGTGACTGACGTCGGCGCCGATGTGCCCCGGCGAGGTGAGGCCGACCTGCGCGTTGAGGTTGGCGCCATCCATGTAAACCTGCCCGCCATGGGCGTGGATCACGGTGCAAATCTCCTTGACGGCTTCCTCGAAGACGCCGTGCGTCGAGGGATAGGTGATCATCAGGCAGGCGAGGTTGGCGGCGTGCTGTTCGGCTTTGGCCTTAAGATCCATGACGTCGACGTTGCCGTTCTCGTCGCAGTTCACTACAACGATCTCCAGTCCGCACATCTGCGCGGTCGCCGGGTTGGTGCCGTGCGCCGACTTGGGGATCAGGCAGATGTTTCGGTGGCTCTCGCCGCGGCTGGCGTGGTAGCGGCGGATGGCGACGATCCCGGCGTATTCGCCCTGTGCGCCCGAGTTCGACTGCATGCTGATCGCGTCGAAGCCGGTGATCGCCTTCAGCCAGCTTTCCAGTCCGCCGATCATCTCCATGTAGCCCTGCGCCTGATCGAGTGGCGCAAACGGGTGCACCCTGGCGAACTCCGGCCAGGAAATCGGGATCATCTCGCTGGTGGCGTTGAGCTTCATCGTGCACGAACCGAGCGAGATCATCGAATGGTCGAGCGCCAGATCCTTGTTCTGCAGGCGCTTCAGGTAGCGCAACATCTCGTGTTCGGTGTGGTAACGGTTGAACACCGGGTGGGCCAGGATTGCGTCGGTCCGGCGCAAGGCGGCCGGCAGATATTCGTCCTTCGTCTGCAGCTGGCGGTCGAGTGCATCGAGGTCGACGGAGGCGCCGGCAACGAGCTGCACCAGTTCCGCGACGTCGTCGCGCGTCGTCGTTTCGTTGAAGGCGACGCCAAGGACGCCGTCGCCGACGAGACGCAGGTTGAAGCCTGCGGCGAGTGCGGCTTGATACACGGACGACGCCTGCGCTCCGAGATCGATGCGCACTGTGTCGAAGACATGGGTGTTGCGTACGGCGATCCCCGCTTGCCTGACCGCCTCGGCAAAAAGTGCGGTCAGCCGGTGGATACGTTCGGCAATCGTTTGCAACCCCTGCGGGCCGTGATAGACGGCGTACAGGCCGGCCATGTTGGCGAGCAGCACTTGCGAGGTGCAGATGTTCGAGTTGGCCTTTTCGCGGCGGATGTGCTGCTCGCGTGTCTGCAGCGCCATGCGCAGCGCCCGCTTGCCGCGCGCGTCGACCGAGACGCCGATGATGCGGCCGGGCACCTGCCGCTTGTGTTCGTCGCGGGTGGCGAAGTACGCCGCGTGCGGACCGCCGAAGCCCATCGGGATGCCGAATCGTTGCGTTGAGCCGAGCGCGATGTCGGCGCCCATTTCGCCGGGCGATTTCAGCAGCACCAGCGCCATCGGGTCGGCGGCGACCGCAACCACGCCGCCGCGCGATTTGACGGCAGCGATCGGAGCAGTGAGGTCGAAAATTTCGCCGGCATCGTTCGGATACTGGAAGAGGGCGCCGAAAACCTCCTGCTGCGCAGCTTCTTCCGGGTCACCGAAGACCAGTTCAAAGCCGAAATAGCCAGCACGGGTCTTCAGCACGTCGATCGTCTGCGGGAAGCACAGCGCGTCGACGAAAAACAGATTCGATTTGGACTTGCTGACCCGCCGCGCCATCGTCATCGCCTCGGCGGCGGCGGTCGCCTCGTCGAGCAGGGAGGCGTTGGCCAGTTCCAGTCCGGTCAGGTCGATGACCATCTGCTGGTAGTTGAGCAACGCTTCCAGCCGGCCTTGCGCGATTTCCGCCTGGTACGGCGTGTAGGCCGTGTACCAGCCCGGGTTTTCCAGCACGTTGCGCAGGATCGCCGTCGGCGTCAGCGTGTCCGCGTAGCCCATGCCGATCAGCGACTTGTTGATGACGTTCTTTTCAGCGACGGCCTTGAGCGCGGCGAGGGCTTCGGCTTCTGGGCGGGGGGCGGGCAGCGGAAGCGGCGCCGGCAGACGGATCGCCGCCGGCACGGTTTCGTCGATCAGTGCGTCGACCGACGCCGCGCCGATGGCGTCGAGCATGGCCGGGATGTCCTCCGGCGATGGGCCGATGTGACGGGCGATGAACTCGTCGCGGTTTTCAAGAACGTTCAGGGAGACGCTGGGAATGGGGCTGAGCGGCATGACAGGTCCGGAACAGGCGAATACGGTCGTGGAAAACGGGCCGCTCGATACAAGGCGGCGGCCCGTGAATGCTGAGTCGCGGTGGCGTTACTCCGCTGCGCTGGCAGCGTAGGCTGTTGCGTCGAGCAGGGCGTCGACATCGGCGGCGTTCGCCGGCTTCATCTTGAACAGCCAGGCGGCGTAGGCATCCTGGTTGACGCTCTCGGGCGCGTCGGGAACAGCATCATTCACGGCAACCACCGTGCCGGCGATTGGCGCATAGACGTCCGAGGCGGCCTTGACCGACTCGACGACGGCGGCCTCCTGCTCGGCGGCGAGTTCCTTGCCGACATCCGGCAGTTCGACGAAGACGAGGTCGCCCAACAACTCCTGGGCGTGATCGGTGATGCCGACCGTGACCGTGCCGTCGGCTTCGACGCGCACCCACTCGTGGCTCTTGGTGTATTTGAGATCGGAAGGAATGTTCATCATGGCTCCTGAAGATTGAGTCGGGTGGGGTTAAATCAGCGCCTTGCCGTTGCGGACAAAGCAGGGTTTGACGATTTCGGCATCGAGCAGCTTGTCGCGGATCTGGACCTTGACTGTTTCGCCGATGGCGCACGCCAGCGGCAGGCGGGCGAGGGCGATGGACTGCTGCAGGGTCGGCGAGAAGGTGCCGCTGGTGATCTCGCCGTCGCCGTGTGCGGTGACGACTTTCTGGTGTGCGCGCAGAACGCCCTTGTCGACCAGGCGCAGGCCGAGGAATCGCTGCTGCTGCGGCTGGGCGAGCAGGGCGGCCTTGCCGACGAAGTCGCGGGGCGCGGCAAGATCGACCGTCCAGGCGAGTCCGGCGTCGAGCGGCGACACCGATTCATCCATGTCCTGCCCATAGAGGTTCATGCCGGCTTCGAGGCGCAGCGTATCGCGGGCGCCGAGGCCGATCGGCCGGACGCCGGCGTCGAGCAGCTTCTGCCAGAGCGATTCGGCCTGTGCAGCGGGAAGGGCGAGCTCGAAGCCCGCTTCACCCGTGTAGCCGGTTGTGGCAACGAAACAGTCGCCGACAGTTACGCCGAAGAACGGCTTGAGCGGCTCGCTGGCCGCGCGTGTTTCAGGCAGGACCTGCCAGACGCGGGCCTTGGCGTTCGGCCCCTGCACGGCGATCATCGCCAGATCGCGGCGGGCGGCGATGCTCACGTCGAATGCCCATTCGTCGCGGCGGGCGGCCATCCAGGCGAGATCCTTCTCGGCGGTGCCGGCGTTGATGACAACGCGGTAGCGGCTTTCGGCGATGAAATAGACGATGAGGTCGTCGACCACGCCGCCGGTCTCGTTGAGCATCGCGCTGTATAGCGCCTTGCCAGGTTCCTTCAGTTTGTCGACGTTGTTGGCGATCAGGCGGAGCAGGAACGCTTTGGCGTCCTTGCCCGTGACGTCGACGGCGCACATGTGCGAGACGTCGAACATGCCGCAGTCGCGGCGCACCGCGTGATGTTCCTCGATCTGCGAGCCGTAGTGGAGCGGCATGTCCCAGCCGCCGAAGTCGACCATCTTCGCGCCGAGGCGGCGATGGGCGTCGTTAAGGACAGTTTTCTGCGTCATATCAATCCCTTGGGAAAAGGTTTTGAAACGGGTTCCAGAAACGAAAAAAGGGTGAACCCCTGCCGGGTTCACCCCCCTGTCCTTGTACCTGAGAGATTGCCGCTCTGGAATTCCGTCCCCAAACCGCCACTGACATTGTCGACTTCGCCTCGCCGTGCAGAATGCACTGTCTGCGGCTCGTCTTCGCGTCAGTGACGCTTTGTAAACGGAATTGACTCCGTTGCGTTGCCCCATCGGTGGGCGCCATGACACAGGCGCCGCTCTCCAGAGTTCATTGCACGAACGGTCCTTTTGCCTGAGCGTTTTCGGGTGGATTGCGCCTTCGGCGGCGGGAGTTGGGTTCCGAGTGTTTCACTGCCGCTCTCTCCCGTTCGCGGGTCGAACTATAGCGCGAGGCTGCCGCCGCCCGCAACTGCGAAGCTTTCATAATCCGGGTGGGAAAGGGGGGCTGTGCTATCATCCCGCTCTTGCTTTTTTCCCGGATTCTGCCTCTCCCGTGTTCATCGCCGACCTTCATTGTCATTCTTCCGCGTCAGACGGACTGCTGGCGCCCGCCGAAGTGGCGGCGCGGGCGGCCGCCAACGGGGTCGATATGCTGGCCTTGACCGATCACGACGATCTTGGCGGTCTGGCGAAGGCGCGCGAGGTTGCCGAGCGCTCCGGGGTGCGTTTCATCAACGGAGTCGAAATCTCCATCGAGTGGGGCGGCTTGCAGGTGCACATCGTCGGCCTCGATTTCCACATGGGAAACGAGGCGTTGAACGCCGGTCTGGCGTCGATCCGTTCGGGGCGCATCAGCCGTGCCCAGCGCATGTCGGCCGAGCTGGAAAAGATCGGCATCCGCGGTTGTTTCGATGGCGCGATGCGTCATTCGGAGAACCCGAGCCTGATCAGCCGCTCGCACTTTGCCCGTTATCTGGTCGAGATCGGCGTCAGCAAGGACGTGCGCAGCGTCTTCGAATCCTATCTGGTGCCCGGCAAGCCGGGCTACGTGACGCATCACTGGGCGACGCTGAGCGAAGCGGTCGGGTGGATTCTCGGTGCCGGCGGTACCGCCGTGGTTGCCCATCCGGGGCGCTACAAGTTTTCCCGCCTGGAAATGCGCAACCTGCTCGACGAGTTCGCCGGTTGCGGCGGGCAGGCCATCGAGGTCATCTCCGGCAGTCATTCGCAGGAGAATGTGAACCAGTTTTCGCGGCTGGCACGGGAGTACCGCTTCCTCGCATCCTGCGGTTCGGATTTTCACGGGCCGGAAGAGAGCTACATCGACCTCGGCGGAACGCCGGCGTTGCCGAGTGGCCTGACGCCGGTCTGGACCGCGTTTTCTTCCTGACAGGCGCTCATGGCCCGCTACCTCTCGATTCATCCGGATGATCCCCAGCCGCGCTTCCTGGCGCAGGCAGCGGAGGTGGTGCGCAACGGCGGCATCGTCGCGCTGCCCACCGACTCGTGTTATTCGCTGGGATGCCGCCTCGGGGACAAAGAGGCTGTCGAGCGCATACGGCACCTGCGCGGTCTCGACGATCGTCATCACCTGACGCTGATGTGCCGCGACCTCTCGGAAATCGCCCAGTTCGCCCGCGTCGACAACGCGCAGTACCGTCTGCTCAAAGCGACGACGCCGGGCAGCTACGTGTTCATTCTGGAAGGGACCAAGGAGTTGCCGCGGCGGGTGCTGCACCCGAAGCGCAAGACGATCGGCCTGCGTATTCCCGATCATCGCGTTGCGCTGGCCTTGCTCGAGGCGCTCGGCGAACCGCTTCTGACCTCGACGCTGCTCCTGCCGGGCGAAGAAGCGCCATTGACCGAAGGCTGGGAAATCCAGGACCGGCTCGACGACCTGATCGAACTGATCCTTGACGGCGGCTCTTGCGGCACGACGCCGACGACCGTGATCGATCTGACCAGCGTGCCGCCGACGCTGGTGCGCGCGGGGCGCGGTTCCCTCGAACCGTTCGGTCTGGAAGAGGAGGCGTGACGCGGTGGCGGAATTGTCAGCCCTGATCCAGACCATCACCATTGCGGCCTTGCCGGTGATCTTCGCGATCACCCTGCATGAAGCAGCGCACGGCTACGCCGCTCGTCATTTTGGGGACAACATGGCCTGGGTCGCCGGGCGCATCAGCCTGAATCCACTGCGTCACATCGACCCGATCGGCACGCTGCTGGTGCCGGCACTGATCCTGATTACCAGCTATTCCGTCTCCGGCAGCGCGATGCTGTTTGGCTGGGCGAAACCGGTGCCGGTCAATTTCGGCCGCCTGCGCAATCCCTTGCGCGACATGATGTGGGTCGCTGCGGCCGGTCCGGCGGTGAATTTCCTGATGGCCCTCGGCTGGGCACTGATGCTCAAGTTGGCCGTCGTTTTGCCCGAGAATATCTACACCCTGCCGATGGGGCAGATGGCCGTGACCGGGATCAACGTGAACCTGGTCCTGATGGTGCTCAACCTGCTGCCGCTGCCGCCGCTCGACGGCGGGCGGATTGCGGTCAGCCTGTTGCCGTATCGGTTGGCTGTACCTTTTTCGCAGCTCGAACGCTGGGGGTTTCCGATTCTGCTCCTGCTGCTGTTTACCGATGTTCTCGGCCTGATCATGTGGCCGTTCATCTCCTTCTTCAAACAACTGATCCTCTTCCTTTTCCAGCTGATCTGACATCATGTACGCAGAACGAGTCCTCTCCGGCATGCGCCCCACCGGCAGCCTGCACCTTGGCCACTACCACGGCGTGCTCAAGAACTGGGTCAGGCTCCAGAACGAGTATCCCTGCCTGTTTTTCGTTGCCGACTGGCACGCGTTGACCACGCAGTACGACGATCCGCGCGGGATCGAACAGGCGACCTGGGATATGGTCATCGACTGGCTGGCCGCCGGCGTCGATCCGAACAAGGCGTCCCTTTTCATTCAGTCGCAGGTGCCGGAGCATGCCGAACTGCACCTGTTGTTCTCGATGATGACGCCGCTCGGCTGGCTGGAACGCGTGCCGACCTACAAGGACCAGCAGGAAAAACTGGCCGGCAAGGATTTGACAACCTACGGTTTCCTTGGCTATCCGCTGCTGATGAGCGCGGACATCCTGATCTACCGGGCGGACAAGGTGCCGGTCGGCGAAGACCAGATTCCGCACGTCGAGTTCTCGCGCGAACTGGCCCGGCGCTTCAACCACCTGTACGGCCGCGAGCCAGGCTTCGAGGAAAAGGCCAGGGAGGCGGTCGGCAAGCTCAACAGCAAGAACAAGCGCTCCTTCGAGCATCTGCGCAAGCGCTTCCAGCAGGACGGCGATACCGATGCGCTGGAACAGGCGCGCGCGCTGGTCCAGGAGGCGCAAAGCCTGTCGCACGCCGACCGCGAGCGGCTGATGGGCTACCTGGAAGGGACCGGCAAGATGATCCTCGTCGAACCCGGCTACCTGTTGACCGAAGCGTCGAAGATGCCCGGCCTTGACGGACAGAAAATGTCCAAGTCGTACAACAACACGATCACCCTGCGTGAGGACGCCGCCTCGGTTACGCAGAAGGTCAAGCGCATGCCCACCGACCCGTCGCGGGTGCGCCGTACCGACGCCGGCGACCCGGACAAATGCCCGGTGTGGCAGCTGCATCAGGTGTATTCGGATGACGCGTGCAAGGACTGGGTGCAGAAGGGCTGCCGCAGCGCGGGGATCGGCTGTCTCGAATGCAAGCAACCGGTGATCGATGGCATTCTCAGGGAACAGGCGCCGATGCAGGAACGCGCCCAGTCCTACCTGGACAACCCGGCGCTGGTGCGCGACATCATTGCCGACGGCAACGCCAAGGCGAGCAAGCTGGCGCGCGAGACCATGCGCGACGTGCGTGCCGCGATGGGTCTGAGCTACCGGTAAAGCCGTCGCCGGTTGTCGCCAACCGGGAAGAAGAGGAATCGATGAACCGATGAACGATGAGGCTGTAATCGAACAGGTTCCCGAAACCTCCGGCGAGGCGATGACGCCGCTCGCCCGCATCTACGGGCAGCCGGTCGAGCAGTTGCCGCTCGACCTGTACATCCCGCCGGACGCCATGGCGGTGATGCTCGATGCCTTCGAGGGACCGCTCGATCTTCTGCTGTACCTGATCCGCAAGGCGAACGTCAATGTCCTCGACATCCCGATGGCGCCGCTGACCGAGCAGTATCTGACCTACGTCGAGGCGATGCGCTCGCATAACCTCGAACTGGCGGCCGACTATCTGGTGATGGCGGCGATGCTGATCGAGATCAAGTCGCGCATGCTCCTGCCGAAGATCCGGAGCGTTGAGGGTGAGGAGGTGGAGGACCCCCGCGCCGAACTGGTTCGCCGTCTGGTCGAGTACGAGCAGATGAAGCAGGCGGCGCGGAGGATCGATGAGTTGCCGCAGGCCGAGCGCGACTTCGACTGGGTCGAGGTGTGGGTCGAAAAATCGATGCTCCGGCGTCTGCCGGAGGTTCGCCCGGAGGATTTGCGCGACGCCTGGCAGGCCATTGTGCGGCAGGCCAAGCTGCATACAAGGCATACGATTCAGCGCGAGGAATTGTCGGTGCGCGAGCACATGGGCGTGATCCTGCGCAAGCTGCGCGATGCGGGCGGCTTCGTCGAGTTCGCTGACATGTTCGACGTGACGCTCGGCGCGCCGGTGCTGGTGGTACATTTCCTCGCCATGCTGGAACTGGCGCGCGAGCATTTGCTCGCAATGACGCAATCGGAAGCGTTTGCCCCGATTTACGTGAGACTGACGGATGGACGAAGCGAAGAAGGAACAGAACACGCCGCCGCTGATGGAATCGATGCCGGAATCGATGCCGGAAGTGACCACGCCGGATAACCCGACGCAGTTCAAGCGCGTTCTCGAAGCCGTGCTGCTCAGTGCGACGCAGCCGGTGACGCTCTACGAGCTGAAAAAGGTTTTCGCCGACGAGATCGGTGGCGATGTCCTGCGCGTACTGCTGGAAGAACTGCGTGGCGAGTGGGCCGAGCGGCCGCTCGAACTCGTGCAGGTGGCGAGCGGCTGGCGCTTTCGCACCCGTGCCGAGTTTTTACCCTATCTGGAACGGCTCAATCCGGAAAAGCCGCCGAAATACTCGCGCGCGGTGCTGGAAACGCTGGCAATCATCGCTTACCGTCAACCGGTGACCCGCGGCGACATCGAGGAAATCCGCGGCGTGACGGTGGCGACGCAGGTGATCAAGGCGCTCGAAGAGCGTGGCTGGATCGACGTCGTCGGCCACCGCGATACGCCCGGGCGTCCGGCGCTGCTGGCGACGACCAAGAAATTCCTCGACGACCTCGGCTTGCGCAGCGTTACCGAGTTGCCGCCGCTGGAAATGATCAACCAAACCCTGGACCTGACCGATGCCCAACAAACCGCGTAATACGCCCTTCCGCCCCGCGTCGCCCGATTCGCGCCGCTCCCGTGTGCGCAAGCCGGTTGCCGATGAACTCGATACGGTAGAAGCGACACCGGAAAAAAGACCGGAGAGGGGCGAGCGTCGCGTCGCCTCCGGCCCGGATAAACGCGGCCGGCATGCTGAAGTCGCGGTGAAGCCGGAGCGACTGCACAAGTTGCTGGCGCAGAGCGGTGTCGGGTCGCGGCGGGAAATGGAGGAGCTGATCGCCGCGGGACGCGTCACGGTCAATGGCGAAACGGCGCAGATCGGTCAGTCGGCGACGCCGGCCGACCGGATCAAGGTCAACGGGCGCCTGGTCAACCTGAAGTTCTTCAGCCGGCCGCCGCGCATGATCATCTATCACAAGCCGGAAGGCGAGATCGTTTCGCGCGACGACCCCGACCATCGTCCGAGCGTGTTCAACTCGCTGCCGCGTCTCTCCGGTTCGCGCTGGGTGGCTGTCGGACGGCTCGACTTCAATACCAGCGGGTTGCTGTTGTTCACCACCTCCGGCGAGTTGGCGAATCACCTGATGCATCCGCGCAACAACCTGGTGCGAGAGTACGCTGTGCGGGTGCTCGGCGACCTGTCGGCGGAGGCGCAGCAACAGCTGCTGCAAGGCGTCGAACTCGACGATGGGCCGGCCCAGTTTTCGACCTTGCAGGATGCCGGCGGCGATGGCGCCAATCATTGGTATCGCGTGTCGCTGTTCGAGGGTCGCAACCGCGAGGTGCGCCGCATGTTCGAAGCGGTCGGCGTGACGGTCAGCCGTCTGATGCGGGTGCGTTACGGTCCGTTCGTTCTTCCGCCCAATCTCAGGCGCGGACAGGTGCTCGAGCTTGACGAGCGCGAAGTGCAGAAACTGATGGGCGAGCTAGGCATGGACGTGCCGCCCGTCGCACGTCGCGTCACGCCGCGTCGGGGAAAATAGCGGTTCAGGATGCCGTGCGGCGGCTGACGGCCGCCGTGCCCAGCGCGTTCATCCCGGCGATCAGGGCATCGCGCAGCGCGCGGAGTTCCCCGAGACGTTGCATCGCCGCTCCAGTTTCGCCCTTGGCGTGCAGAACCACGATTGCGCGGGCGAGTTCATGCACCTTGCTGTGCAGAGAGCCAACCGCGTTGAACTCCGGCGCCTGTCCATAGCGCCGTTTTCCTTCGCCTTCGAACCATTGGCCGAAGCGGCATTTTCTCGCGTCCAGCTCGGGGTGGGCGATGTCCGGCTCCACGAGGGCGTCCTCCAGTTGCTTCATCCAGTTCCTGTGATCGACTTCCGCATAGGTGATCGGTAATTCGTCTCGCTGGGGAAACGCGTTGCGCGGGTCGGACCATGCCGGATGCGGGCGCCAACCGGCGATCCAGCCGGGTAATTCGTCGGCGGGCATCGGACGGGCGATGCCATAGCCTTGCGCGAGGTCGCAGCCGAGACGGAGCAGCAGTTCGCCGTGTTCGGAGGTTTCGACGCCTTCAGCGATCACGGCGCGGCGGAAGGCGGTCGCCAGGCCGATGACCCCTTCCACGATGGCCAGGTCGCCAAGGTCCCAAAGCATGTCGCGAACGAAGCTCTGGTCGATCTTCAGGACGCTGGCCGGCAACCGTCGCAGATAGGTCAGGGACGAGTAGCCGGTGCCGAAATCGTCGAGGGAAAAACGGACGCCGAGTGCCTGGCAGTCTTCGATCAGTTGGGAAATCTGTGTTACGCCTTCGAGCGCAGCGGATTCGACGACCTCCAGTTCGAGCCGGTCCGGGGTGATTTCCGGGACGGCGGCCAGCATGTTGCGCAGCCGCGGGAGGAAGTCGTTCTGCTGGAGGTGGTTGGCCGCGACATTGACACTGACGGCGAGGTCGAGTCCCTGTCTCTTCCAGGCAAGCATCTGCGCCAATGCAGTTGCGATGACCCAGTCGCCGACACGTATCGCCAGTTCGCTGCCCTCGATCAGCGGCAGGAATTCGCCGGGCGGCAGCACGC
>Ga0302250_1000872_pt1 | contig 25550 bp, 19 predicted proteins | sample AAG_RA_Asp_MG_FD_193536 | JGI IMG/M metagenome (GOLD analysis project Ga0302250, IMG submission 193536) | Enriched activated sludge microbial communities from anaerobic digester in WTTP, New Holstein, Wisconsin, United States - AAG_RA_Asp | ecosystem: Engineered > Bioreactor > Anaerobic >... | reverse complement strand
CTCGTTGGGCGTGCCCAGGGCGTGCCGCGCGCCCCGCTCGATCCGGGCGGTCCAGCCGATGCCCCCCCGCTCCGCGGCCTGGGCCAGCCGCCACCGGAAGTACCCCGGCGCCGCGAAGGGCAGCACCGACTGCCCGAAGTACTCCCCGGCGGCATCGGTCTCCATCAGCCCGGGAACCCGGTCCGACACGGGCATGGTCGGGTCGAAGGGATTGTAGGGCTGCCAGTCGTTCACCGAGTCCTTGTGCATCGAGACCATCGGGAGGCACCGGACCGCCCCGAAGCCCTCCCGGTGCCAGGCGTTCTCCTCGGGCTCGTGGACGAAGACCCGGGCGATCAGTTCCTTGCCCATTTCCCGGACCACCACCCGTCCCATCCGTTCCGTCACCAGCCGCAGCCGCTCGGCCTGGGGCGGGCTGTCGAACTCCTGCCCCCACCGGTCCCAGCACCACTCGCAATCGCAGATCGTGAACCAGGGAGGCGTCCCGGCCGATCCGAACATCAGCACCACCCCGTCCACGTCGGGGATGCGCCCCAGGGCGGTCCTCCAGACCGCCTCCCGCTGGCGCCAGATGTCCCCCTCGGGGCCGTAGCAGACCGGGATGACCCCCTCGGGGAACTCGTGGTGCCAGACGAACACCTTCATGGCCCGCCCGTGGGCCAACGAAATGGCCCGGTTCAACCGGGCCACTCGCGCTTCCACTTCGGAACCGTCCCCCACGATCTCGTCCAGGTCCATGATCAGGTCGTGGGACAACTGGATCTGGCCGACCCCGAACCGGGCCGCCGCCTCGATGGAGGCCTCGACCGCCGCGTCGTCCGGGTCCAGCAGGATGAATCCCCGGATCGGGCCCGTCCCGGGGCCGGGGCCCGGGGGACAGGGCTCCCCTCCCCCGTCGGCCGTTCCCTCGTTCCCCGGGTCCTCCGGCCCGTCCGCCTGGCCGTCTCCCGGGTCGTTCCCCGGATCCCCCGCCTCCGGGCCGCCATCCCCCTCGTCCCGTGTCCCGGAACCGTCCTCCCACCCCGGGTCTCCCCGAACCTCCCCCGACGGGAGGTCCGCACCGGACAGCCGGTCCCCCGGGGATCCCCCGCCCCCGCATCCCCAGAGGATCCACGGCACCAGCATTCCCACCCAGCGTCTCTTCATCCCGGTCTCTCCGTTCCGGAACGTTCCAGGGTCTTTCGGGAATCCTCTCACAAAGACCCCCTGCCGCAACAGCCCGCCCCCGGGAAGGCGGCCAGGAGGGATTGATCGGGCCGGGACTTGCGCCCACAATGCCCCCGATGGAAGGCATGCCGCCACCGCTCCCGTTCTTCGCCACGGCCGCCAAGGGCACCGAAGGGGCCCTCCGAGACGAGCTGCGCGAACTCCGCCTGCCCGGCGTCCGGGCGGACCGGGGCGGGGTCCATTTCGCCGGCGACTGGCCCGACGCCTGGCGGGTCTGCCTCCACAGCCGGATCGCCCTCCGGGTCCTCGCCCAGGTGACGCGGTTCCCGGCCCCCGACGAGCGGGCGCTGTACGGCGGGGTCCGGTCGGTGGACTGGCGTCCCTTCCTGACCCCGGAACGGACCCTGGCGGTGTCGGCCGTCTGCCGGGACAGCTGCCTGACCCACACGGGGTTCCTGGCCCAGAAGACCAAGGACGCCGTGGTGGACCAGATGCGGGGACGCCTGGGGTCCCGCCCCGACGTGGACCGGAAGGACCCCGACGTCTCCCTGTTCCTGCACCTGCGCCAGGACGTCGCCACCCTCTACCTGGACCTCGCCGGGGAGTCCCTGCACCGCCGGGGCTGGCGCACCGAGGGAGGCGAGGCCCCCCTGAAGGAGACCCTGGCCGCGGCGATCCTGCGCCTCTCGGGCTGGGACCGGCGGTGCCCTCTCCACGACCCTCTCTGCGGGTCCGGGACCCTCCCGATCGAGGCGGACCTCTGGGCCCGGAACGTGGCCCCCGGCCTGTTTCGGCCCCGCTTCGGGTTCGAGCGATGGGCCTGCCACGGGGAATCCGCCCGGGAGCGGATGGCCGCCCTCCGGGACCAGGCCCGGCAGGCGATCCGGGACACGGGGCCCCTGGTCCTGGGCACCGACCGGGACCCCGCGGCCATCGAACGGGCCAGGTCCCACGCCCGGCAGGCGGGATCCCGAGCGGACTTCCAGGTGGCGGACCTGGCCGACCTCCGCCCCCTCTCGCCGCCGGGCTTCGTGGTGGCCAATCCCCCCTACGGCGCCCGCCTGAAGGCCGATCCCTCCCTGGCGGAGGACCTCGATCGCCTGGGGGAACGACTCCCGGGACACACCGTCGTGCTGCTGCTGGGGTCCGAGGACCTGCGCCTGCGCCGCCGCCCCGACCGCTGGCTGGCCCTGTTCAACGGGGACATCCCCTGCCGGCTCGTGATCTACCGACCGGCGGCCTCGTGACCCCTCCGGGAGTCCAGGAATTCCTCCCGCAACCGGGACAGCAGCCGGTGCTCCCGTCGCATCACCGACTGGGGACTCTGGCCGAGGACCTGGGAGGCCTCCCGGAGGGAGAGCCCCTGGCGGAACCGCAGGTCCAGCAGCCGGGCCTCCTCGGCCGACAGCCGGTCCGCCAGGTCCGCGAGGAACTTCCGGAACCGCAGCAGCATCACCCGGGACTCGGGGGAGTGGGACTCCTCCCGCCGGAACTCCGCCGGCTCCTCCCCGGACTCCCCCGCCGAGGAGGCGACCTCCCGGGACCGGCGGGAGACCTTCCGGAGATGGTCCCACATGGCCCCCCGGATGCGGCAGGCGCCGTAGGCCTCCAGGGCGATTCCCCGGGAGGGGTCGTAGCGGGCGGCGGCCTCCAGCAGGCCGATCGCTCCCTCCTGGGCCGCATCCTCCCGGTCGGCCTCCTGGTAGAAGCGGGGCGCGAACTCCCGGGCGATGCGCTGGAGCTCGGACAGCGGGGCGGACTGGAATTCCATCGGGCCCTCCGGGCAAATGATGCCCGGGACCCGATTCCAGAACCGTGCCACCGGACGGGGCCCTCGGTCGCCCCGGTCGTCGGTCCCGGCGCGTGGCGGAACGACGGGCCGTTCCCGGTCCGGTTCCCCGGGCGTCCGGCCGACGGGCTGGGGTCTGGCGGCTCCGGGCCCGGGGTCCCGGGACCCCCTCATTCCCCGAAACCGTTGCCGTCCAGGTCCACGTAGATGGGGTTGGTGAAGGCGAACGGAACGCCCCGGCCCACCGGGGACAGGGTGCCGGATCCCCGGACCACGAAGACGTACCAGGTGTCCCGGTCCGGGTAGAGGCGCAGGATGGCGTCCATGCGCGTCGTCGGCGAATGGATCCCCGTGGACAGCGGCAGCGGCACCCGCAGGTGCTGATCCGGCGGCACCAGGACGTCCTGGAGCAGCACCCCGGCCACCTCGGTCACCGGCAGGGGACGCCCGTTGGCATAGACCTCCAGATGGTTCACGTCCACCCAGGTCGGCGCCTGGACCACCAGCCGGATCACCACCTCGTCACGGTTCGGAGGCACCACCGGTTCCTCCGTCCCCATCGCGTCCTTCCCCTCGTGGATCACCCGGACGAAGATGCCGTTGCCGGCAACGACCTTCTGGGCGGCCAGGGCCCGGGTGATCGTCTCGACGGCCACGTCCCCGGGCCGGTCGGTCCCCACCCGGACCCAGTTCCGCCCGGATCCCACGCCGTCGTTCCGGTTGTGGGCATCGGAGTTCGCCACGGCGGTGATCGGACCCCGCTGCAGCAGCGAGAACCAGTCCCGCAGCACCGGGACCCGGGCCGGGGAGTTCCTGGCGATCTGGGACATCGTCGCGTCGGCCGTGGCCAGGAAGTCCTCGGGCTGCCCCAGGGAGTCCTTCACCTCGATTAGGTGCCAGGGGGTGAACAGGGTCCTGTCGTCCAGGCTCCTTCCCTGGACGGGGTCCCAACGCAGCCAGGACAGGTAGGCGTGGCCGTCCCGGGGATGGTTCATCTGGATGAGGGACACCCCGGGGACCTCCAGGGCCGCCGCCAGGGTCTCCTCGATGGGGCGATTGGCGTAGAACTGCCCCCCGACGAAGGGCAGCAGGTCCCCGGCGGTCCGGTCCGTCCGCAGCACGCTCCCGACGGGCGTGAAGATGTTGAAGTGGGCCACGAGGCTCACGGAGACCTCGTCGCCGTCGTAGGCCGTCACGAAGTCCCACAACCGCAGCCGGTCGATCGCCGGGCGATAGGAGGTCATCATGTCGTGGTCCGTGCAGCCCGCGATCTCCACGTTCTCCACGGCGTTCTCGATCACCTTCTGCTCGTGGGTCATCTCGGCGTCGATGCTTCCGATGGTGTGCTGGTGCAGGTCGGCCGACAGGAAGCCCGGGGTCTCCACCGATCGCAGCAGCCGGACGTCCAGCCACTTCGTCTGGCCGGGGTCAATCACCAGGTCCGGCTCCTCGAAGACCTCGTACTCGGGCCCCCGGGAGACGATCACCCGGTACCGGCCGGGCATCACCGGCTGGGCGAGGGCCTTCCCGTCCGGGTTGTAGTGGACGGCGCACAGTCCCCTTCCCTCCCGATCCCCCAGTTCCGCCCAGGGAGCCGGGGTGTCCTCCAGGCACAGCAGCGAGGCCTTCGCCGGGATGTGCCCCTTCAGGGTCCCCTCCCGGTCCACCTCCTGGACCTCCATGCCCAGCATCGCCGGGGGCTCCAGGGCGACGTCCAGGGCGGCGTCCCCGCCGGTGAGGTCCACCGTCCTCCGTTCCCGGATCCGGCCAGGGGCATCGAACACCAGGTCATAGCGCCCCGGGGGAAGCGCCAGGTCGTAGGCCCCGGGGCTCTTCCCCCGGCCGGTCCGGGCCTGGGACAGGGCGTGGCCCCCCGCCTCGGGGGTCCCCTTCCCTTCCGCGAAGGCCGTGACCCTGCCCCCGGGGACCTCCTCCCCCGACACCACGTCCCGGACCGTGCCCGAAACCCGGTGGAAAGTCGCCTTCCGCAGCGACATCACCGTTTCCAGCACCGAGGCCAGGTCCTCCCCGACGGCCAGGAAGCGGTCGAAGGACACCCGCCCGCCGTTGGCCGGGATCGTCATCGCCGCGGACACCAGGGTCAGCGTGCCGTTCGAGTCCACCATCGGGACGTCGAAGGAATCGGTGGCAACCCCGTAGGCGTAGGCGACGGACCCCGCGACGCCGGCCATCGCCTGCATCCTCGACGGATTCCCGGTGAAGCCGCCCTCGGTGCTGAAGACGAACGACGCGCCGCCCAGGGCCAGGAAGTCCCCCGCCATCACGTCGGGAATCGCCGCTCCCGGGTCGGAGTTCACCACCGTGGTCCGCATCCAGACGTAGGGCGTGTCGGGGGTCAGGATGTAGTCAGTGAAGATCGTCGCTTCCAGGGGGGTCGCGAGGGGGTCGATGTCGGGCAGGATGCCCGTCGGGCCGTCGGTGCCGGTCACCCGGATCACCGCGCTCTGGCCGTCGGAGCCGTCCTTCAGCACCTCGATGCGCTCGGGGACCACCGCCCGCAACCCCACGATGGGAAAGATCTCCCGGAAGTGGTCCTGGCCCTCCTCCCCCGGTCCCCGTTGCAGGTCCAGATCGATCAGGGATCCGCCGTACGGGTCCAGGTGGATGGCCGACCCGCGGTCCTGGATCACCAGCCTGACCCGGGAGTTCTCCATCACGTAGGCCTTCCCGGCCACCCCCCAGGCGTTGGGCCCCTGGACGAGGTCCGCCGCCCGGACCGCCGGACGGGCCGACAGCAGCGGCTTCGGTCCCGGATCCCCCGCCTCGTCCGGCACGACGTCCCCGGGTCCCTGGTCCGACACGCCGTCCTCCGGCCCCGGGACGTCCGCCGGCACGTCGCCCGGCACGTCTGCCGAATCCTCGAACCCCGCGTCCGGAGCGAGGTCCGTTGCCGGAGCCACGCCCCCCACCTCTCCCCCGGTGCATGCCCAGGTGCCGAGGATCCCCATCGCCACGAGGAAGGGCCTTCTCATGGTCGCCTCCTGGAAGCCCGCCGCATTGTATCACCTCCGGTCTCCCCGCGGCCCGGAACGTCGCCCCCTCGGCACTCCGGGACCCCTCCGAAGCCGGTCTTTCAGTCCCCGAAAAATCCGTGCAATCCGACAGGTCTTTTCCTAGAATACGGCGGCTGCGCGGAGCACCCCGAATGGAGAGAAGCCGCATGAGATCGAGTCGCTGGTACGGGCTGCTGCTGGCCGGAGCAATGGCGTGCCAGGGGGGCGGGGAAGTCCCGGGACTGGGACGACTGGACGTTCCGGGAACGCCCGACGGGGTCTCTCCCGACGCCGACCTCACCGATCTTCCCGGGGACGCGACCCGGCCGGACGTCCCGGTCGAGCCGGACGTTCCCGTGCCCGACGGCGCCCTCTGCCGTCCCGGACAGACCCAGTGCCTGGGTTCCAACTTCCTGAAGTGCAAGTCCGACGGATCGGATTTCGAGATCACCCCCTGCACGGGCGGGAAGGTCTGCACCCCCCAGGGTTGCCAGGGGGCGTCCACCTGCACTCCGAACGTGGCACGGTGCAACGACCAGGGCGCCGTGGAGGTCTGCCTGCCCGACGGCAGCGGCTACGGCCCGGCCACCGCATGCGAGGGCGGCTACACCTGCCAGGGGGGGCGCTGCGTCGCCTCGATCTGCACCCCCGGCCAGACCGAGTGCACCCAGACCTCCCTGCTGACCTGCCAGGGGGACCCGCCGGCCTGGAAGGAGGAGCCCTGCGGGGAACAGCAGATCTGCTTCCGGGGCCGGTGCATCGACTGCTTCAGCGACGACCAGTGCGAGGCCCCGATGGTCTGCCAGGACGGTGCCTGCACGATCGCGCCGCTGGAGGTCCTGACCCGGGACCTGCCCGACGGGGCGATCCAGACCGACTACCAGGCGACCCTGCTGGCCAAGGGCGGCATCCCGCCCTACTCCTGGACCCTGGAGTCGGGAGACCTGCCCCCCGGCCTGGCCCTCGGGGCCGCCGGGGAGATCATCGGTCGGCCGACGAAGGCCGGGACCTTCGCCTTCGAGGTCGCGGTCCACGACACCCAGGCCCTGACCCGGGTCCAGGCGCTGGACATCGTCATCCGGGCCACCTCGGACCTGGCGATCACCAGCAAGTCCCCGCTGCCCGCCGCCGAGGAGGGCACCACCTACCAGTACCAGTTCACCGCCGTCGGCGGCCAGAAGCCCTACGGGTGGATGGTGACGGCGGGGAGCCTCCCCGCCGGGCTGGGCCTGGACTCCACGGGCCTGCTCCAGGGCACGCCGGCGGCCCACGGGGACTTCGACTTCACGGTGCGGGTGGTGGACGTCGGCGATCCCATCGGGGTCGATGCCAGGCCCTTCCGGCTCACCGTGAAGATCGCTCCCCTGGAGATCGTCGGGGACCAGGTGATCAACCTCTTCTTGACCAAGGCGGTCATCCTGCCTCTCATCACCATCGTGGAAGGGATCCCGATCCCCTACCGGGCGCAGCTGCAGGCCAAGGGAGGCGTGAAGCCCTACCACTGGACCGAGCAGAAACTGCCCGCGATGCTTTCGACCTTCATCCCGAAGGCGGGGATCCCCCAGGGCCTCACGCTGGCCGACGACGGCACCCTGTCGGGGTCCGTCACCGACACGTCGCTGGTCTTCGAGTTGAACATCCCCTTCGTCAACTACAAGCTGACGGGCTTCTTCTTCATGGCGAAGGTCGAGGACTCCCAGTCCCCGGCCGACAGCGACCAGGCCATCTTCCTGATTCCCACGATCCCCGTGGACCTGGGCGGCGGCGGGCTGCCCTTCTAGCCCGCCGGTTTCCCGAGACGCTCTGCCTGCGGACCGGATCGACCGGCCAGCCCTCCCGGAAGACGGGCATCAGGAGCCCGCAGGACGCCGATGCCTCCGGATGGCCCCGCGGACCAGCCGCCCCACGAGGTCCGGGAAGGGAATCCCGGCGACCGACGCGGCCTTCGGGAACAGGGAGACCTCCGTGAGTCCCGGGATCGTGTTGGTCTCCAGCGCCCAGGGGCCCGAATCGTCCACCAGGAAGTCGGTCCGGGAGAACCCCGCGAGGGCCAGGGCCCGGTGGGCCCGCACTCCCAGGTCCTGCAGGATCCGGAACAGGCCCTCGGGGATCGGCGCGGGACAGATCTCCTGGGCCAGCCGGGGATCGTACTTGGACTCGGTGTCGAAGAACGCATGGGAAGCCACCCGGATCTCGATCACGGGCAGGGCCACGGGGTTCCCGGTGTCGGGGTCCTCCAGGACCGGCACGGTGAACTCCCGGCCCGCGTGGTAGCGCTCCAGGAGCCAGCGGCCACCCCCGTCCTCCCAGGGAATCGACCGCAACGCATCGAGGTCCCGGACCAGGAACACCCCGAAGGAGGACCCCTCCCGGGGGACCTTGGCCACCAGGGGGAGTCCCAGGTCGGCCACGATCCGCCCAAGTTCCTGCTGCCCGGGCGCCCCGCGGGTCTCCAGGACCCGGAATGCCGGCGTGGGAATGCCGGCCATCCCGAAGAGGGCCTTCCCGAACACCTTGTCCAGCGCCGCCGAGGAACCCGCCACGTCGGACCCGACACAGGGGATTCCCATCCAGTCGCAGAGGGCCTGGATCCGCCCGTCCTCGCCGAAGACCCCGTGGAGGGCCGGAAACGCGCAGACCGGGGAGGCCTCCGCGATCCGGGCCACGGCCGCCGGCAGCGCCAGGGATTCCGCGGGGGCATCCAGGTCTTCCGCCGGAGGGAACTCGAAGGCGCCCCGTCGGCTCACCCGGACCGGCAGGACCCGGAAGCCCGCATCCCGCAGCCCCCGGACCACGGCAGCCCCCGATCTCAGGCTGACGTCGTGCTCCCGGGAGGGTCCTCCTAAGAACACCACCACGCAACCCGTCGCCTCACCCATCGACTCCTCCCCGATCCCCGGTTTCCTCCCCGGCGTCCGCCGCCGGCCCCTAGGGATCCCGGCGGAAGGCCAGGCACCCTCCCCGCATCACCCAGGACACCCGGGACGTCCCGTACTCGTAGAAGGGTCCCCGGGGATCCTCCCCCCGGAAGGCCGCCAGGTCCGCGGCCATGCCCGGGGCGACTCTCCCGACCTCCCGGTCCATCCCCAGGGCCGCCGCGGCCCAGGTCGTCAGGGCCGCCCAGGTCTCCCAGAGCGTCAGGCCGCACCACGCCATCCCGAAGGTGCCCATCAGGGGCAGGTTCCGGGTCGGGGAGGTCCCGGGGTTGAAGTCGGTGGACAGGGCCACCCGCAGGCCCGCCCTCCGGAGGGGGCGGGCGTCGGGGAAGTCCCGGCGCCCCAGGGCCGGCATGCACCCCGGAAGCAGCACCGCCACCGTCCCTGCCCGGGCCATCGCCTCGAGGGACGGCCCGGGAGCCCGGTCCAGGTGGTCCGCCGACACCGCCCCCACCCGGGCCGCCAGGGCGCTCCCGCCGCAGTCGGACAACTGGTCCGCGTGGATCTTCGGTCGCAGTCCGTGGCGCAGCCCCGCCCGGAGGATCTCTTCGGACTCCTCCGCGTCGAAGGCCACGGATTCGCAGAAGACGTCGCAGAACCGGGCGATGCCCTGGCGGGCGACCTCGGGGATCCAGCGATCCCGGATGTCCCGGACCCATGCCCGCCGATCCCCCCGGCCTTCCGGCGGGATCCCATGGGCTCCCAGGAAGGTCGGGACCACCGTCAGGGGGACCCGCCGGCCGATCCGGTCGATCACCCGCAGCAGACGCAGTTCCTGTTCCAGGTCGAGCCCGTAGCCCGACTTCACCTCCAGGGTCGTCACCCCCTGTTCCAGGAAGTCCCGGGCGCGGTCCTCGGCCAGGCGCAGCAGTTCGTCGTCGCCGGCCTGCCGGGTGGCACGCACGGTGGCCAGAATGCCGCCCCCTTCCCGGGCGATCTCCTCGTAGGAACGTCCCGACAGCCTGGCCTCGAACTCCCCGGCCCGGTTTCCGGCGAAGACCAGGTGGGTGTGGCACTCGACCAGCCCGGGGGTCACGAGCCCCCCCTCGGCCGACAGCACCGGCAGGTCCCGGACGAGGTCCGGGTCCAGGTCCCGGGCGGCCCCCGCCCAGGCGATGCGCCCTCGCCGGACCACCACCGCCGCGTCCCGGACCCCGTCCCCGTCGCCGGGGCGGTCCATCGTCAGCAGGGTCCCGATGTCCCGGATCCACCAGTCCACAGGCCCCGGCCCCCGCCGGGGCCCCGGCCCGTCCTCCGGGATTCCTCCCCGACCGTTCACCGGGACCCCCGGGATCCGGGAGGGGCCGACTGCTGCCGGGCCTGCTCGATCCAGCTCCGGACGCTATCCACGTCCGGCAGTTTTCCCAGCACCCCGATCCTCCGGTTGGTCTCCTCGATGATCCGGGTCAGCGCCTCGGGATCCTGCCGAGCCAGTTCCTTCCGATCCCGGACGCCCGATTCGGTGAGCACCCGGGCCACCCGGGGCCCGACCCCGCCGATGAACATCAGGTCGCACAGGCGGTGCCATTCCCGCAGCCTGGGAACGGGAATCCGGGTCTTCCGGGCCAGTCGCCCGAGGCCCTTCCCGGTCCGGGTGGCCTTCCACAGGTCCTCGGTCGTCTCGATTCCCGCCGATGCCAGCGCCGCCAGGGTCGCCTCGTCGGCCCACTCGACGGAGGCCAGTTCATAGTGGCCCGCCCGGGCCTCCCGGGGAACACCGCCCACCCCCCCGCACAGGACTCCCAGCAACACGCCTGTCCACAGATGCTTCTTCATGGAACCTCCCGCCCGGATCGGCCGCGGATTCCCTGCGGCGACCTTCCGCCCGAGCCCGTCCCGGATGACGACCGGCCGTCTCCCCCGGCCTGGACCGGCCCGGGGAACGGGAAGACCCGCGCCGCATCAGAATCCCTGGCGGACCTCGGGAAGGAAGAAGGACACCCCGATCATCACCGTGGGGTTCTGGGTGAACCGGGACGGCCGGGACCGGGTCTCCTGACGGGGAATCATGTAGTCGTTGACGTCCAGGTTGACCGAGAGGAGCTTGATGGGGAAGTACCGGAACCCCGCCCCGACCAGCGCGGCCACCCGGACGGTTCCGGGATGGTTCTCCCAGTCCATGTACTTCAGGGTCGCCATCCCGACCCCCACGTTGACGTGGAAGTCCACGTATCCCAGGTAGCGCCCCCCGAGCACCAGTTTCCCTCCCAGGGGCACCACCGACGCCTTCGCCAGCGCCAGCAGCCCGATGCCCGACCGGGCGACCCGGTAGGTGTTCGGGTCCTCGGTCCGGCGCCCCTCTTCCTCGACGCCCTTCGTCAGGCCGGTCTTGAAAGAGACTCCACCGTACCCGATCTCGAGGCCCGCCGAGATCCAGTCGGTGAAGTGGTACTGGTAGGAGGCCTGGAACACCATGTCCAGGTTGTAGGCCTTGCCCACGGTGATCCCGAAGGCCGGCGTCAGTTCGTGGCGGCCCTTCCGGAGCAGGTTCTGGTGGCGGATCGCCGGAGCGTCGGCCAGCGAGGTCATCCGGGCCTGGGCCTCCCCTGCACCCACCAACAGGAGCAGGATGATCGCGAAGCGTTTCATGGCGGTCACCCTCCTATCGCGATTCCTTGTGCTGGAAGGGCAGGAAGATGGCCAGCCCCACCGTGAAGACCACGTTGTTCACCACCTTGTCCTGGTGGGCGTAGTTCTCCTGGAAGATGTAGTCCCGGATCTCCAGGTTGGTGGCCAGCCAGGGCGCCCACTGGAACCGCACGCCGGCCCCGAAGTTCCCGGATCCGTGGTAGCGGCCGTGGAGGGTCTTCTGGGCGCCTCCCCCGGCGATCAGGTGGAAGTCCCAGAACACCGGCCGTCCCAGGTGCGCGAACCACAGGAACTTCCCCATCAGGGGCGAGTACTGGAGGTGGCCGCCGACGTAGAAGTCCATCAGGCGCTTTTCCGGGTAGACCTGGTAGGCCTCCCCGACCTCCCGGGCCAGGTCGGTCGACCAGCCCCAGTACTTGATGTATTCCGCCGCGATCGCCCACTCGTCCGTGATGTGGAACCGGGCCTGCACGCCAGCCCCGACGTGCCGGGTCATCGTGTCGTTCAGGGTCAGGTGGAACGTGGGCTCCACCTCGAACCGCATGGCCTTCACGAAGGCTTTCTTCTGGAAGACCTGGATCTGGCGTTCGCTCTCCGCGGGCCCCCCGGCCTTGGGATCGGCGGGTTCCGCCCGGCCCGCCGCAGACGCCAGCAACACACTACACAAGGCAACAATCCCTGCGCCCCTCGTCTTCATGAAGCCCTCGTTCGATGGAGGCGATCCGGACCGACTTTATCCCCCCCCCGGGAAAAGGTCAACAGAACCGTGAGGTCCTCGCAGGGAGGTTCCCGGGATGTCCTCACTCGACGGCGATCGTGACCGGAACGGTCATCACGTCCCCCCGGAAGGCCGGGAACACGGTGGACCGCAGCGTGGCCTCGACGCACCCGGAGGCGCCCTTGGTCTCGCTCCCGTTGACGCTCGTCACGCTGCCGCTGTTCGAGATGGTGATCCGGGCGGTCGCGCGGAACGGCAGGGGCAGTCCCGCGGCCCGGATGCACCCCTGCAGGGCGGCCTGCTTCTTCCGGAGCACGGACGAGATCTGGGCCGACGAGAGCTGGAGGGGCAGGGAGGAGTCGTCCCCCGCCGCGGCCGGTTTCTGGGTCCCGCCGGCGGCTCCCTGGGCGGCGGGCCGATCCCTTCCCTGCGATAGGGCCGCCAGCAGCGCGTTGGCATCCTCCTCCTGGCGGGCGGCCGGCTTCGGGGACTCCGCCGGCTTGTCCGGAGCCGCGGTCGCGGAGGCGGGCTTCGGGGGGGTCTTCCCTTCCGCCCTGGCGGCCGTCTCCCTGGGCGAGTGCGCCTTCGCGGGAGCCTGGGCCGCTTCCTTCCTGGCCGGCTCCTCGGCCGCCGCGGCCGGAGCGGGGGCCTGGGGCGCCGGGGCGGCCGCCGGCTCCGGGGCCTTCGGCGGAGGCTCGGGAGGCGGAGGCACCGCCGGACGGGGCGCCTCGACGGCCACCGGAGCCGGTTCCGGCGCGGGGGACTGGGATTGCCAGAGCACCACCGCCCCGGCGATCACCACGACCCCGATCCCGATGCCCAGCCCGACCAGCAGGTTGCGCCGGCGCTGCCGCCTGCGAGCCATCGCCTCGGCCACCTGCCGGACCTCGGCCTCGTCCAGCGTGATCCGGGGGGCCACCACCGGCGGCTGGGAGACGGCGACTTTGGTCTCCAGGGGTTCCACGGCCCGGGAGGCCGGCGGGACCTCGACCAGGGGCACCGCGGCGACGCCCCGGGTCCCCTTGCGTTGCTTGTAGTCGTCCACCGAGAAGAGGACCGACGTCTCCCGGCGCTGCCACACCAGCCCCCCGTCCCCGCCGGCGGCCTGCTCCCGGGGCGGCTCCACCGAGGGACCGGCAGGCTGGGCCCGCAGCCGTGCCACGTCCACCAGCTGGGTCGCCCCTCCGTCCTCGTCGAAGGAGTGGAAGGCCCCCCGGAATTCCTCGAACTCCCCGAGGGGGGTCCAGTCGGCGAGTCCCTTGCGCCAGGCGAGCGTTTCCAGCGTCGCCTCCTTGGAGGCGAGACGCCCCTTCACCTCCTCCATCGTGAAGGGGCCGAGGCGCTCCCCTCCCGATGCCAGGTACCACTTCAGCGAAACCGGAGTTTCCGAGGCGCTGGCAGGCGCGGCGCTGGCGGGAGCCGAGGCCCCGACGGCCGTCGCGGCGCTCTCGACCTGGATGGCGGGGGACGACTGGGTCAGGCGCGCCTCCGGAAGTCCCGCCTCCTGGGAAGGCTCGGAGTCCGCCTCCGGCTGCACCTCGATCACCTGGCCGCACTTCTTGCACCGGACCTTGACGGTCCCCGTTCCCCGGACCTTCTCGGCGGGCAACTTGTACGACGCGCTGCAGTTCGGACATCGGACCTTCATCTTCCGCTCCTCCCTTCTGCCCGGAATACCGTCCCCCGGCTGGAACGATTCCGCGCCGTAGTATAGACCATCCATCCCAGCGCGAAAACGACGATCCTCGCGTGGCCCTTCCCGGGGCGGAATCCGTCGCCCGGAGCCGAGACGGAGCATCCGCCAGAGCGCGTTCCTCGCCCTCCGGTTCCCGGGACGCCCTCCGACATCCCCTCGTCGGCGCCTCCGGGAACGGGCTCCTCGGGGCCCCCGTCCCCGCCTTCGATCCCCGGATCCGGCAGGTTCTCTCCGGTCCCGGGGTCCCCTGCGGCGATGGCATCGGGCAGGCCGTGCTCCGACGGGGGATCGCCCGGGCCTCCCCCGGCGTCGCAATCGGGGCGATCACAGACCCAGGCCGGTCCCTGGCAGTCCGAAGAATCGAGGCATTCCCCCTGGAAGGCCCCCTCGGGGGCAAGGCACGTCCCCTCCAGGCACTGGCCGTCCTGGACCCGTTTCGCCAGCGTTCCCATGGGAATGGTCCGGGCGATGCAGTGCAGGGCCCCTCCCCAGCCGATGATCCCCTCGGACTCGACGGGCACCACCCGGGCGCCGGGGACCGCCCGGCTCCATGCCGCAAGGGCCTCGGTCTCCAGGCCCCGATCGGCCTCGTAGACCGGCACCAGCACCACCCCGTTGACCATCGCCGCATTGGTGTAGGTCCGCCAGACGCCGTCGAGCTGGTAGGGCATCGGGATGCGGATCACCTCCAGGCGGGTGCCGTCCCGGCGAACCACCTCCTCCAGGATCGCCGCGTTCGCCTCCAGGTTCCCGACGGTCTCCTCCGTGTTGCGGTCCGGGCTGCCCTGGCCCAGCAGGAAGGTCCGGGGGCCGGCGAGCCGTCCCAGCATGTCCAGGTGGTGCGTGCCGTCCGCCAGCGGGAACAGGACCACGAGCCGGTCGCAGCCGAGATACTCCCGGAGCATTCCCCGGATCTCCTCCTCGGTGCGATCGGGGTTGCCCTGGAACAGACGCCGGGTGGTGTAGCAGGTGCCTTCCCCGTCGCCCTGGAGGTTGCCTCCCTCCAGGTCCAGAGGGGGGCGATAGGTCGTTACGCCGAGGAGGCGTCCCAGCCAGGAAGGGACCGCGTCGTCCCGGGGGCGATCCCGGAAGTAGCGGAAATCCGCGAAGGCCAGCCGGCCCCGGTCGTCCAGCAGCGGGACCGGCCCGAAGTCCATCGTCCAGAGGGATTCGGTGGCGAACGGAAGGAAGCGCACCCGTTCCTCGAGGTCCGATGGGGACAGGCCCGCCGCCAGCAGGTTGTCCTCCATCACCCTCCGGATGCTCGCGCCGGGAACGAGCACGTGCCACTCCGCCTCCCGGATCCCCTCCCGGATCATCCCGGCCAGGATCCCGTGAATGGATGCCCCCAGGTCGTCGGGGAGGTCCAGCAGCACGGACCGGACCGGCTCCCACTCCCCGGGCAGCCGGAAGGCCCCCTCGGGAGGGACCGTGACGGCGTAGTACTCCGGGTGATCCGCCCGGGGATCGGACGCCGGGGACTGCAGGAAACGGGACTCCTGGCGAACGGCCGAAGGCCATGCCGGGAGGATCGCCAGCGCGGGACCGACCGCCGCCGATGTCAGGACCTGGAATCCCAGCAGGCCCCCCAGGAGCAGCCCCTTCATCCCGACGGCCCCCTTTCCTGGAACGGGTCCCCAGGGCACCACCCCCGGACATCACCGGTCCTCACGCCCGGAACCCCCGGTAGACCCGGGCCCTCCGGATCGCCTGGTTCCGGAGCATCGGCACCCGGCGGTCCACGAAATCCACCACCACGGCCCGGGTCTTGCCGGGGGACGGGCGCAGGGCCCGGCCCAGAGACTGGGTGGTCCGGGCGACGTTGCCGCTGGGGGTCGTCAGGAACACCGTGTCCAGTTCCGGCAGGTCGAACCCCTCCCCCACCAGGGAGGTCGTCGCGACCAGCACGTCCAGTTCCCCGCCGGCCAGCCGGGCCAGCACCTGCTGCCGCTCGTCCCGGGGAACCTCCCCGGTCAGGAACGCCGTGCGAAGCCCCTGCCGTCCCAGCGCCTCGGCCAGCCAGTGGCAGTGGTCCACCCGGTCCGTCAGCACCAGGGATCGCTGCCCGCGATGCCGCCGCACGTTCTCGACGATGCAGGCGTTGCGGTCGGGGTCCCGGACCAGCCGTTCCACCAGCCGGGCGAAGTTCCGGCGATAGCGGGCCTCGAAGGAGGTCTCCACCTCGACGACCTCCACCGGCACCAGGGCGCCGCCGGCCACCAGGTCCCGGGCCGGAACCCGATGGACCAGGGGCCCGACGACCTCGTAGAGGACGGGGTGGAGGCGGTCCTTCCGGGTCGGCGTCGCGGTGAGCCCGATCCGCCAGCGGGCCGCGAAGGCCTGGACCAGCGACTGGAAACTGTCCGCCGGGCAGTGGTGGCACTCGTCCAGCACCACCATCCCGAAGGCCTCCCGCAGGGGGGCCAGGTCCCGGCGCCGGAGCGTCTGCACCATCGCCACGGTGACGTCCCGAAGGTCCTCCCGGCCGGCGCCGATCACCCCGGGTTCCATCCCCAGGAAGGCCCGCAGCCGTTCGACCGTCTGGTCCAGCAGGACTCCGGTGTGGACCAGGATCAGCGTGCGTACCCGGACCCGGGAGATCAGCGCCGCGGTGATGACCGTCTTCCCGCTGCCTGTGGGAGCCTGGAGGACCCCTTCCTCGGCTTCCACCAGGCGATCCACGGCCTCCTGCTGGTAGTCCCGCAACTCCCCCCGGAAGGGAGGCAGCGACGCCGCCGGTGCCGAGCGGCGGTCCTCCACCGTCGCCCCGAAGGGTGCCACCAGGGATCGGACGAGCCCCGAGACCCCCCGGGGCAGGGAGACCTCGGCGGCCCCCTCCCGGCGGAACAGCCGGATCTCCCTCGGGATATGGCGGCAGGGGCGCCGGTTGCGCCGGGCGTCCCAGTAGACCGGGTTCTCGTGGGTGAATCGCTTCTCGAGGCCCTCCACGAGGTCCGCCTGCCGGCCGTCCTCCAGGTCCAGGTCGAGGATCCGGATGCGCTCGTCCAGCAGGCACCGCATGTCCCTCCCTTGCCAGAACCCGCCCCCGGCGTCAACGGGGAGACGGCCCGGGGTCCAGGGTGCCGAGAACCCGACCCCCGAGGATGGTTCCCGGCTCCCCGACCCGCGGCCCGGAAAGACGCGCACCGGCCGGCGACGGTCGGATCCGCGACGGCGGCACTGCCCGGCGCGGAGAGGCGTGGTATACTTCGCCCCGCGACGGGGAGCGATCATGGAGGAGCGGCGCCTCGGCAGGCGGATCCTGAAGATGATGCGGGCCTTTCCCCTGGAGGGATCGGGGGAGATGGTCCTCGAATCAGACAACGTGTCGGCCCGGGGGGCCTATTTCATCGGGGACCCGGGATTCCCGGTGGGGGCCACGCCCTGGCTTCGCATGGAGGTCGGGACGGACCTGCGGGGGAAGGAGAACCTCTTCCCGCTCTGCGTCCAGGTCCGCGTGGCCCGCCTCTCGCGGTCCGGCGACGGATCGGTGGCCGGATTCGGGTCCGAGTGGCTGGTGGCCTGGAGTGCAGGGGATGTCGTTCCCCTCCAGGAGTTCCTGCGCCAGACCCTCTCCCTGAACGGGGGATTCATCGAGAAGATCCCCCCCTCGGAACGGGGTCGCGCGGTGTCCTTCGTCCACGTCTTTCCCGCTGCCGGGGCCTGGGTACCCCCCGCGCCGCCGTCGCCCCGGGATGCCAACGCCCCCTCCTCCCCGGAGATCCGGATCGAGGAACCCCTGGACCTCGATTTCAAGACCCCCCTGCCCGTGGCCGATCGCAGCGCCATCAGCGTCTATACCTCGATGCCCATCTCCTGGATCGCAGAGGAGGGGGAACTCGAAGGTCGCACGGTGAAGATGCACGCGATGGGAGTCCGCATCGCGTCGATCCACCCGCCTCCGCCGGTCTATCGCAAGGTGCAGGTCCGGATTCCCGTCCGCCAGAAGGACAAGTCGGCCTTCCTGTCCCTGGCCGCCACGGTGGTCACCTCCCGGCCCTCCCGGGATCCGGCCCAGGAACACCAGTTCGAGGTCCAGTGGACCCTCGGGAACGACCCGGACACCCTCCGTCTCTACCGGAAGATCCTGGACCGCCTGGCGACCCAGCCCCCGGCCGACGGCCAGTGACGCATCCCCCCGGCGGTTCGTGATCCCGCCGTGCCGGAACTCCTTGGACCCGGCGGGGCCCTGTGGTATCTTTCGCCCCGCCTGGTCGGAGGGAGAGGCCATGCGGAGAATCGCTGTCTGCCTGGGGATCGGATGGGCGCTCTGGGGCTGCGACCGCGACCCGGTCCTGGCCGCCCGCCGGGCGCTGCCGAAGGACCCCTCCCGGGCGATCCAGGTCCTGGAGCAGGCGGTCCAGCAGAAACCGGACTGCTTCGAGTGCCTCGCCTGGCTGGGAGCCGTCCGGGAACAGCAGAAGGACTGGACCGGTGCCGCCGAGGCCTACCGGAAGGCCATGGCCCTCCCGGACGCCAGGACCCGGACCGAGCCCGTGACCGGGCGGCTGTGGCTGGTTCTGGAAGCCCTGTTCCAGGCCAGCAGCGACCCCGCGACCCGGACGGCCCTGGCCCGGGAGGCCGCCGCCCTGGAAAGCGAGATGAAGGTGGCCCGTCCCTGGGGCAACCAGTTCCTGCTGGAGGAGGCCCGGAAGGAGATGGCCTCCCTGGCGAAGGAGGGCCGGGAGCCCGATCTCCGGAAGGCCCTCCAGCAGGCGATGGACCTCTACCTGCCGGCGGACGTGAAGAAATCGCTGTCCGAGGAGGGAACCGGCTGGCTCCGCGAGACCTTCGTGGCCCGGGCCAGGGAGGCCTTCCGGTCCGGCGATCTGACCGCCCGTCTGTCCGAGGAGAAGATTTTCGACCCCGAGACGGACGAAGTGGTGCTGGCCAACCGGTTCCGGATCCCCTCGGCCCGGGAGGACTCGCGCTTCAGCCCCGGGTCGGCGGACTTCTGGGCCGCCGTTCGCCAGGAGGCCTGCCTGCCCCTGCGGCAGCGCCTGGAGTCGCTGGTGCGGGAAGTCCAGCAGCCCCTGGGACTCCGGGACCCCGCCCCCGCCGACCTGGACTGGATCTTCGCCGAAATCTTCCCGAAAGCCCGGGGCGGCTATGCCCGCCACGGCACTCCGGACCGGAACCCCGCGGGAGAGGAGTGGCTCTGCGAGGTGCGGCTGCCCCTCGAGGCCTTCCTCCAGCAGGTGTTCCGCCTCTCGGAGTGACCATGCGCCGCCCCCTGAACCGGCGGAACCGGGCCGTGGCCCTGGCGCTGGCCGCGATCCACCTGGCCCTGCTGGCCGCCACGCTGGACGTCGGATTCTCCCGGGACGAGTCCTTCTATTTCAACGCCGCCGAGCAGTATTCCCGCTGGTTCGACGTGCTGAAGGAGACCCCCTCCAAGGCCTTTTCGAAGGAGACCGTCGATCGGGTCTTCGCCTACAACGGCGAGCACCCGGCCCTTCCCAAGATCCTGTTCGGGGCCTCGTGGCGGCTGCTGGGAAGCCCTCGGGATCCCTCCGTCGAGCCCTGGACCCGGTCCTGGTACCACGAGGGGAAGCCCCCGAAGCCCATCCTGGGCTGGTTCCGGGAATCCACGGCGATGCGCCTGCCGGCCCTGCTGCTGGCCGCCGTGCTGGTGGCCGCCATCTACCTGTTCGGGGCGGAGTTCCTGGGTCACCGGGCGGGCCTGGCCGCCGCCCTGCTGTGGATGTTCCAGCCCCACGCCTTCTGGCATTCCCACTTCGCCTGCTTCGACGTGCCCGTCACCGCGTGGTGGTTCCTGTCGGCATACGCCTTCTGGAAGAGCCTGCCCTCCGAGGACGGCAGCCGCCGGCCGTCGCCGGGATGGGCCGTCGCCGCGGCGGTCTCCCTGGCCCTGGCCCTCAACACCAAGCACAACGCCTTCTTCTTCCCGCCCCTGGTCCTGGCCTGGTGGCTGTGGACCCGACGGGGCGCCTTCCGGCTGGTCCCGACCTCCTCGGGACCCCGGCTGGCCATCCCCTCGATCCCCTGGGCATTCCTGGGGTACCTGACCATCACGCCGATCCTCTACTGGGCCCTGTGGCCCCGGCTGTGGCACGACCCCGTCGGACACCTGAAGTGGTACTTCGGTTTCCACGCCAAGCACGAGTACTACTGGGCCTACTTCTTCGGCACCCTCTACACGAAGCCCCCCTTCCCCTGGTCCTTCCCCTTTGCGATGTCGGCGATGACGATCCCCGGGCCGACGGTGATCCTCTTCGGCATCGGCCTGGTCCGGATGGCCCGGGAAGGCCTGGTGCGCGGGCTGGCCCGGATCGCCCCGGTGCTCCGCCGCATCCGGGATGGGCTGCCCGACCGGGAGCCCGGACTGCTGTCCTTCCTGTTCCTGAACTTCCTGGTCCCCTTCGCGATCATCGCCCATCCCAGCGTCCCCATCTTCGGGGGCACGAAGCACTGGCTCCACGGGGTCCCCTTCCTGTGCCTGATCGCGGGCCTGGGATTCGAGGCCGTGTTGCGGGGCCTCCCGGGGAACGCGGACGGGACCGGCGAATCGCCGGAACCCCGCGGACCCGGCCGCCTGCGGCGGCTGGCCTGGATCTCCCTGTCCTTCTTGCTGCTGGTGGGCCCCGCGGCCTGGGACACCCTCACGCACACCGCCGACGGCTCGTCGTACTACAACGCCTTCGTCGGAGGACGGGCCGTGATGGGCCAGCAGGGGATGCAGCGGGAGTTCTGGGGCAACTCCGCCTTCGGCGCCCTGGAATACCTGGACGAGGCCCTCCCGCCCAACACCCGGGTGGACTTCCATGACACCACCTGGGACGCCGTCCGGATGTACTGGCGGGACGGGCTGTTGAGGCGGGACATCGTCCCGGTCTGGGACTTCCGGAACGCCGACGTCTTCCTGTTCCACTGGCACAAGGAGTTCACGGACCTGGAGGGGGACGTGCGCCGGGACTTCGGCGCCACGGGCCCCTCCTTCGTGTGGGCGCCCGGCGGAGTGCCCCTGCTGGACGTCTGGCGCCGGCCCTCGACCGCGGAGCAGCCATGACCCGGCGATTCCTGGCAAGTCTCTCCGTGCTGGCCGTCGCCGCGGGGTATTTCGTCCTCGCCCGGGTGCAGGAGGCCCGGGTTCCCGGGGCCGGGGACTGGGCCCGGGCCGCCCAGGAGGTCCGGGCCCGCTGGCAGCCGGGCGACTTCATCGTCTTCTCGCCGGCCTGGGCCCACGCGGGATCGCCCTGGCTGTCGGGACTGCCGATGGACATCGCCGAGCAGACCGATTGGTACGAGGCCTCGAAGCACTCCCGGGTCTTCGTCGTGGCCTCCTTCCCGGACCGATCCCCGGTGCCGCCGGACGGCTGGAGGGTGATTGAGACGATCCCCCAGGACCGGGTCACGGTCCACCTCTGGAAGCCCCCGGACCGGGAGGCCCTGGCCTGGGACGCCCGGCAGCACGTGCAGGAGGCCCGGGTCAGCCGGGGCCTGGGCCCGGGGAAGGTTCCCTGCGACACCTTCCGGGACGGGCGGTGGCACTGCGGCGCCCCCCACCCGTGGCAGAACGTCGGCCGGATCGACCGGGACATCGCCGGGCGGGTCCGGGAGGTCCTCTGGGCCCACGCCCGGGATCGGGGGGAGCCCCTGGAGGTCGCCTGGGAGGACCTGCCGGCCGCCCGCCGGCTGACCGTCCACTGGGGCCTGACCCAGCGGGCCGTCGAGCAGGATACAGGATCCCCGGTCGTGGCCGAGGTCCTCCTGGGAGACCGGGTGGTGGTCCGGCAGACCCTCGGCATCCACGAGGCGGGGTGGTTCCGGCACGACATTCCCCTGGCGGACGGAGAGGGCCGGTCCTTCCGGGTCCGGGTGACCGCCCAGAAGAACCAGGACCGCCAGTTCTGCTTCACCGCCGACCTCTGGAAGTGATCCCGGAAGGGTCTCCTCCCCCTCCTGCCGCCGCCCCGGAATCCCCCCTGCGGACTCGTGCCGGCCTCCCGGTGCTACAATCGCCCCGAGCGGAGGACAGCGTCATGCTGGATCGCACCGGTCTCCGATGGATCTCGATGGCCGCACTGTGGCTCCTCCCGGCCCTGGCACCGGCCCGTTCGTTCCAGCCGGACTCCCGGGCCTTCCTCCAGGCCTGCACCGCCTCCCCCTGCGACCCGGTCGATCGGTCCGGCTTCGACGACGTGATCTCCCAGATCGGCAGCGGCATCGCCGGCCGGTTCGCCGGGCCGGCCCACACCACGGGCCCCTGGGGGATCGAGATCGCCTACGCCGTCGGACTGGTGGAACTGGATCGATCCCGGCCGGTCTGGCAGGGGGACGCCGCCACCGGACGCCCCCCGGTCTTCCGGGACCCGGGACCGGTGCTGACCACCGGGCAGTTGCAGGTGCGCAAGGGCCTGCCGGCAGGCTTCCAGATCGGGGGCCTGCTGACCCAGGTCTTCGACAGTCGCCTCTGGGGCCTGGGCCTGGAACTGGCCTGGGCGTTCCTGGAGGGCCTGGACCGGGTGCCCGACCTGGCGATCCACCTCCAGGCGGGAACCCTGCTGGGAGCGGACGACCTGCTGCTCCTCGACGCCGCCGGGGCCCTGATCCTCTCCAAGTCCCTGCCCGTCGCGGGCCTCTTCCGGCTGGCGCCCTTCGGAGGCTACCAGTTCCTTTACACGATGGGCAGCACGCACCTGACCGCGGCCCCCGGCCCCGGGGAGACCCGCCTGACGTACTACTCCCTGGAACCGCGGCACCTCTTCGCCCACCGCCTGGTGGCGGGCCTCCAGGCCGCCGCCTCCTTCGTCACCGCCGGCTTCGAGATGACCCTGGACGTCCCGACCTGGAGACGGACCTACGCGTTGAAGATCGGGTTCCTGTTCTGATCCGGAAGCAAGCCAGGCGGCCCCCGGCGGGAATTCTCCCGGCTACAGCCGGAACTGCATCTCGGTGGATCCGAGCCGGATCGAGTCCCCGTCCTTCAGGAACACCTTCAGGACCTTCTGGCCGTTGACCCGGACCCCGTTCACCGACTGCATGTCCTCCAGCAGGTAGGAGCGGTCCTTGCTGATCGTGATGCTGCAGTGGCGCTTCCCGACCGAGGAGTCGGGGATGCAGACGTGGTTGTCCGGCGCCCGGCCGATGTAGGACACGTCTTCGACCAGATGGAAGGTCCGGTTCTGGGCCGGACCCTCCCGGACGATCAGGCGGCCCCGGGAGGGGCCATCGTAGGATTCCGCTGCGGCCCTGGCCTGCTCCTCCTGCTGGCGTCTCCGGCGGGCCGCCGCCGCCAGCACGATCAGGCGCACCACCAGGACCAGGATCACCAGTCCGACGACCGCCACCGCGATCAGCAGCACCATCCGGACCCAGCCGGTCTTCCGCTGGAGGTTCCCCACCGGCACGGGATCGCTGCGATACTCGTCCTTGCCCCTCCGGGCGACCAGCGTCATCTCGGCATTCTTCCGGGAGAGGCGATCCTGCACCTGCCACTGGACCTGGTACACCCCCCGCCCCGACAGCCAGGGCCCCAGTTCCTTCATCTGGGCGGTCAGGGCCCTCCGGGCCACGGCGGCCCGGTAGACCCCGGCGGCCCCGAGCCTCTGGAGGTCCTCGCCTCGGAGGTTCTCCTCGAGCCCCACCACATAGACCTCGACCCAGCGGTCGCTCGACTGGGTCTGGAGGCTCCGGGCCCAGTTCTCCTGGATCTCCTCGCTGCTCTGTCCGTCGGACACGATCACCACGACGTACCGCTGGCGGCCCGGGGTCTTCGCCATGAATCCCTTGATCCCGTCCATCAGCAGCGTCGGCAGCCGGGGAGCCTCGCCGGAGGCATCGCCGGACGCGCACTTCTCGGCCACCGTGGACAGGTCCTCGGGCAGCCGGATCGAGGAGGCCGCCGCCGCCTTGCCCGAGATCTCCGAGGGCAGCACCCGGCTTTCGTTGTAGCAGCCCACCATCAGGGTGTCCTCGTCCCGGACCTGCGTCTTCAGCGCCGCCAGGCCGTCCCAGGCGTACTGGAACGGCGTCCGGGCCCGGTCGGAACCGGCCTTCGCGCTGTCATCGGGCTTCACGAAGGCCTGGGTCGCCGGGATCAGGATCAGCACCGCGGTGCGGGAAGGCGTCACCGACGAGAACGGGGTCACCTGGGCCTGGGCCTCCACCTCCCGGTCGCCCAGCAGCAGTCTCCATTCCCCCTGCTGGAGTTCTTCCAGGGGCCCGTTCTCGTCCTGGGCCGACACGGTGAAGGACAGGCCCCCCGATTCGGCGTAGTCCTGCGTGCCGAAGGATCGCACCTTCAGGGGCGCGGCCTCGACCGCGTTGGCCATCGCCGTCAGCACGACCCAGGCGGCCCACGCCCGCCAGGCTCCGATGCCGCTCATGGTGTCCTCCCGTGCACGGGGTCGTCAGTCCAGGGCCTTGAACCGCAACTCGGTGTGTCCCACGATGATGGTGTCGTTGTCCACGATCTGCGCCTGGTCCACCTTCCGGCCATTGACCCGGGTGCCGTTCTTGCTCCCGGCATCGCTGATCCGGTAGCCGTCCTCCTCGTTGTACACGATCGTCGCGTGGTGCCCACTGACGTAGGGGTCCGTCAGCACCACCTCCATGTCGGCCGCCGTCCCGATCCGGTTGCGCCCGGCGACCAGGCGGAAGTCCCGGCCCTGCTGGACCCCGTTCATCACCACGACCCAACCCACGCAGGGCTGGAAGTTCGCGTCGTCGAACTCCCCCAGGTTGATGGCCTGGGTCTTCGCCTCGGCCATCTCCTCCTCGTCCACGGGTGCGGATCCTCCCGCCGCCTGGCCCTTCTTCTTTCCAATCCAGGGGAATCCCATCTTCCTTCCCTCCGGTTTCGGGGCCTTCTTCCCGCCGGAGGTCGCGGCGCCCTTGGCCTTCGCGACCCCCCCGTCCACCGCCGCGTTGAACTTCGACGCCACCTTCCCCTGGGCCCGGGCCCGGGCCGCGTACACCTTCCCCTTCGCGCCGATCTGGACGCCTTCCACGCGGCTGCGGAAGAGGCCCTTGATGAAGTCGATGACGAACATGCTGGCTGCATTATCGCAGCCTGGAAAGCCAAGTCAATTGCGGAAGGAGGAGACCGCCGGCGGGATCCGTCCCCCCAGGCGGATGAACGGTCCCGACTGGAAGGGCTTGACCTCCATCACGATCAGTTCGCCCAGCAGCCCGCCCAGGTCCACCGTGTCCCCCGCCCGGGCGCCGGGGACGGGGATCAGGCGGCACGCCGTCGTCTTGTGGTTCATCACCCCGATGGCCATCTCGTCGGCGATGATCGCCGCGATGGTCTCGGGAGGGGTGTCGCCGGGCAGCGCCACCATGTCCAGGCCGACGCTGCAGATCGCCGTCATCGCCTCCAGCTTGTCCAGCGTCAGGGCCCCGACCCGGGTCGCTTGGACCATGCCGCCGTCCTCGCTGACGGGGATGAAGGCCCCCGACAGCCCTCCCACGGACGACGACGCCATCAGGCCTCCCTTCTTGACCGCCTCGGTCAGCAGGAAGAGCGCCGCCGTCGTCCCGTGGGTGCCCGCGACCTCCAGGCCCATCGCCACCAGGATGTCCGCCACCGAGTCCCCCTGGGCCGGCGTCGGGGCGAGGGAGAGGTCCACCACGCCGAATTGGACCGGCGGTCCCAGGCGCGCCACCACCTCCCGGC
>Ga0302250_1000871_pt1 | contig 25560 bp, 26 predicted proteins | sample AAG_RA_Asp_MG_FD_193536 | JGI IMG/M metagenome (GOLD analysis project Ga0302250, IMG submission 193536) | Enriched activated sludge microbial communities from anaerobic digester in WTTP, New Holstein, Wisconsin, United States - AAG_RA_Asp | ecosystem: Engineered > Bioreactor > Anaerobic >... | reverse complement strand
GTTTGGGAGTCCGGAAAAATTTTGACCTCTTATATTAAGTCATTAAATTCCTTACAATTAGGCTCTAAATCTAAAAATAAGTGTAATTTATGGCTATTTGTCGAAAAGTGCCTCAGCCCGGCGTCCAAAAGAAGCCTGAAAATCGCTCCGATTTACACTCGCGCGAACTGAAGTTGCAAGATAAAAAATCATAGGTCAATCAAAGAGAACACTCCAAGATTCTGGTCCTGCTACATGAGATTAGTTTGTTATCAACTCTAATTTTTTATAATATTCGATTTCTTGAAGGACCCTATTATACGCCCCTTCAAAATCAGGAAGTGCATGCATTTGATGTGAGAGCGAAGTATCCCACGATGCGCGAAACCGCTCTTTACGGTCTCTAAATATTTCACTATCAATTATGACTTCTTTTTTTCTACATTTTTGCTCAAGTATTGATTTGACTTGCGATCTATCGATAAAATCAGCTATTTGACTGACATCATAGAGATCCCTCGGCCTCACTCTTTGAAACAATGAGCGAATTTTCTCTGCCATTATTTCTTCGAGGGAATATGCAGTTACATTACTCTCTATTTTATCGGAATAATTGTGAAAAATCGGCTTGTTTTCAACCGGTAACAATATTTCCTCATTTTCCGGTTCGGTTAGATCTAAATCAATTTTAATTAATGATGTTCGGCTTGAAGGAATTATGCTGAAATAAATCACTGCGCGATGGCCACTTCTTGTTGGTATAAAACTTATATCGTCTTTAAACGCAATTCCAATATCTTCCCTAGCATTTATTATCGATTGCTCGATTTTTCCTTTCAATACTTCACTGTCATAATGTTGAATTAAAGTAAAATCCAAATCATCAGAGAAGCGATAATCTTTGAAATAAACTTTACGAATACCAGTACCTCCCTTCAACGCCATTGAAATTTCAGATAAATATACTAACAACCAGTTTTGTGCATAATCTCGTTCTATTGTCGAAGGCGGTACTCCTAAAGTTCGCGCTTTTTCCTTAATTTCTAGAATCGGGATCATTCTAGCTCTTCTTTTATCGTATCATCAATGTTAATAATCAACTTCCATTTGGGATTATTATTGCCTGAAATGGGCATTGTTGGATCTAATCGTAAATATTTTTTTGATTTCGGGAGGGGAAGGTTATGTTGCATATCCATTAAATCAAAAAAGTATCCTAATCTTCGGATTACAGCGATATTTCCAATTTTTTGAGCATAATCGGAAATTAACTCATAATCTAATGAGTTGTATTTTATCGCCTTCGCAACTTCAATGATACCCCCTGAATATTGTGGCATATCCAAACAATCAATTATCGTCTTTTCTTTATCCGTGATCATTATCGGAATATCTTCAATCCATTCTTTTTTTTGTCCAAAAAATTTCTCTTCTTTAACACGCACGATTTGATATTTTATCCCAAAAATTTCAACGATTTGTTTATTTTTTCTTTTAGTTGTTTGAATAAACACAGTGCTAGGTATCTGTTCTGTCAAACCATGATAATTTAAAGCACTCCAATAAGAAATCGCAGATGGTGTAACAATGCTTGATCCAATAATGAATTCATGCAGAGTATACTTACCTTTTTCACTATTAAGCGGAATAATTAGATATTTGCCTTTTTGAATTTTCTCAATATATCCCTTATTTTCGAGGCGTGATAATACTACATTTAACACTTCTTTGTTTCTTTTTGTCTTCTCATAGAGATCATTAGTTGTGAAGATCTGTTTATCTTTCGCTATTAACTTGAGGACTTCTAATGACATTTTCCCCCTTTAGTACATTATCATTAACATTTATGTTATTTTCGATGTACTAAAGGGGGGATTTCTCTATTATAATATGTAATTTTATCCCAATTACTATTTCTAGTATTATCTTACCCAAACCGAGAGATTTGAGATATTTCTCAGCACTATGTCAACTACCCTATCTTCTAAAATCATCATTTTATTCAACCTAATCATCCTCTTTAACATGGCAGTCTTCTTCAATATTGTTGTCTTCATTGCCACCACAATCCTATTCCAAATCGTCCTCACCTCTCAAGATTAATTTGCTCCCCCTTTATCCGATACAGTAACGCTTTTCCTTCCCCACTTTCAGGAGCCCCCGTTCATCCTTATTTCACCGATTTTACCATGCTAGTCTGCAGGAAATGACTTCCATCATTTCCCTGCAGGAATGACACATGAGCGATCAACTCGTGGTAACACGGGAAGCAATCGAGGCCTACGAACGCCGGACGGGGTTCGTGGGCATCGGGGAGTTCTTTCAGAGGAAAGGGCTCTTTGTCCTGAAGGACGGTGAAGCATGCAACGAGAAGTAGTGGGCTCCTCCAGACCCAACGTATCTTCCACAACAGCCGGTAAAGAGGAACCCAGAATATCCTCTCGTTTCGGAATAAAAAAGGTATTGTTACCCGAATATCGAGGCCGGCGCCGGAGAGGGGCCTGATACCCATGGCGAAGCATCTGGTTTCTGATGTTCCCCTCTACCTCATCCCCCAGGCACTCTCTGACGTGATCAAAAAATACGGGGATGCCATTGCAGAGGTCAGGATCAAGCGTACCTTCGGACATAGTTTCGTCCTGCAGGTGAAGTATGACACACGGAGTGACCGCAGTGACTGAACCCGGGACACTTTCACTCTGTGAGCATGAGGCCCTCCTTGTCAAGATCGACGGTGATTCCTTCCGGATCGAACCAAAGGATGTCAGGGCTCTCATCCTCCATGGCCGGGTTGTTCCCATTGTCCAGGTCCGGCGGAAGATCCCAGGAGATGACGATTGCAAGGTTAAGGACACATTCATCGAGGGGCATGCGGCTATCAACCGAGCAGGGAAAGCGGTTGTATTCTACACTCGGGCTGGCCATTATATTGTCCCGCTCGTAAGCTTCCATCGCGTGGCCCGGGGTGAGGCGGTCTCAGCACCGCTCTTTCCCCTCATCTCTGACTGCCAGGACGGCCCGGCATGAGCGATGAGATTCGAAAGACCCTCGCGACACTCTTCCCCAGCGGCGGGGTCGTGGAGCTCCGAGCCCTGACCGATCACTCGGTCCATAGCGGGTACTTTGACGACTTCGATGTCCTCGCCGAGAAGGCAGCGAACGTCGATACGCTCCCAGAAGTCGCGGGCGTGTACGTCACTCTCAACGAGGTTGACCCTGCCCTCCTCTCGCGGAGAGCCAATAGGGTGAAGATGAACCTGGGCCGAAAGGACCCGACCACCAGCGATACCGATGTACTCCGCAGGCGATGGCTTCCGATCGACCTGGACCCGGTCAGGCCGAGCGGAGTCTCGTCGACCAATGAGGAACACCAGGCTGCTCTTGTCCGGGCCGCGGAGATCGCCGCCTTCCTGGGCAGGGAGCAGGGGTGGCCCGCCCCAATCATGGCCGACTCCGGCAACGGAGCCCACCTGCTCTACCGGATTGATCTTCCGAACGATGACGAAAGCCGGGACCTCGTGAAGAGGTGCCTGGAGACTCTTGACATCATGTTTTCGAACAGCGCGGTCACTGTGGATACCGCGAACTTCAACGCGGCCCGTATCTGGAAAATCTACGGAACCACATCACGAAAGGGCGACAATACCAAGGACCGTCCGCACCGAAAATCGCTCGTGGTATCAGGTGATGACCAGTTGAAAGTCGTTGATACACAGGCATTACGCAAATTGGCCGAAGCATTTCCGTGCGCTCCACCGGAAATAAAGGGGTATAAAAAAGCTATCGATCTCCGGGATTGGCTCACCTCCCATGGCCTTCACATTGCCCACGAGAAGCCCTACCAGGGTGGGATGCTCTTTGTCCTGGAAGAATGCCCCTTCTCAGGAAATCACCAGGACGGGGCGTTTGCAATCCAGTTTCCCAATGGGGCAATACACGCAGGATGCCACCATGCGTCCTGCGGGGGAGGAACGCAGCGGTGGAAAGAGTTGCGGGAACGGTGTGAGCCATGCCAGCGGGAGAAGAAGGAGGGGAGGTATATACCGAACACTGCACCAACCCCCACACCCCCTCCTCCTCCCACGGCTGTCGTACTCGAGGCCCGGGCCCGTGCAGAGGAGGTCTTGCGGTCCGGCAACCCGCTCGCATTCATCCTGGACGTCTTCCACCGGGAGCATGTCGGGGACCGGGTCGTGGGCGAATGCCTCGTCCTCTCGGTCGCCTCCCAGTCGGTCGAGAACACTCAGGGCCTCCATGTCGCCATCTCAGGGAACTCGGGCAAGGGCAAGACCCATGCCTGCCGGGCGATGCTCAACCTGCTGCCGGAGAAGTTCAAGCTGAAAGGGACGGTCTCCGACAAGGCGCTCTACTACCACCCGGTCCAGCCGGGCACGGTCCTCCTCTTCGACGATGTCACGCTCTCCGATGACCTGCAGGAGATCCTGAAGTCGGCGACCGCGAGCTTCCGGGAGCCGATCGAGCACCGGACGCTCACCAGCGACCGGCAGGTCAGGATCTGCACCATCCCGGAGCGGTGTGTCTGGTGGCTCGCGAAGGTGGAGCTTGCCGGCGACGACCAGGTCATGAACCGGATGCTCTGCGCCTGGATCGATGACTCGGCCGCCCAGGATGCGGCGGTCCTCGCCCACCTGAAGGAGCATGAGGCGAGGGTGGCCATGGCGGGAGAAGACCCGGACGTCCTCGTCTGCCGGGCGATCTGGGAGGTCGTGAAAGAGCAGGTCCTGTACGTCCGCGTACCGTTCGCCCCGGAGGTCCATTTCTCCACGGCCCAGAACCGGCGGAACCCGGGGATGCTCTTCGACCTGATCAAGTGCCACGCGAGGCTCTTTTTCCTCCAGCGGGGGCGGGACGAGCACGGGAGCATCCTCGCCACCCGCGAGGACTTCGAGTATGCCCGCCGGCTCTTTATCGACCTGACCGGAGAGACCGGGGCCCAGGAGACGAAGCAGACCCGAAACGAGGCAGCAGCCCTCGAGAGCATCGCAAAGATGGGGCTCGAGGTCTTCACCATCAAGCAGCTCCAGGAGACCCTCGGGCTCTCGTACCACCAGGTCTACCGGCTGCTGAAGGGTTACCGGAACGGCCGCGGGTTCTACACCGGCATCCTCGACAAGTGCCCGGCGGTGAGTTACATCGACGCGACGGTCGCCGAGGACATCTACGGGATGGAGGTGAAACACCGCGAGCACTACTTCTCGTTCGATGTCGGGCTCTACAAGAGCTGGACGGCCCGGGCAGAGATCTGGTTGGAGGACGAGGTGATGAAGGATGAGAGGAGGGACCCGGGACCCGGTAGCCGGCATGAGAGTGACACCTTCGCACCAGGTTTGCCAGGCCAAGGTGTCAATGAACAAAGTGCGGATTCCTGTCCCGGATCAAAGAATGACGATGTTAGTACTGAGAGAGGTGCTTCTTCAGATACTTCTTTTCATCATTTACCAGTAACGCAGAACACGAGGACGGAGACGAGCGGAGGTTCTTCCTGTGCGTGCGTCCCAGGAAGTGGTGAGAACACATCTCCCGCATGCGCACAGAAGTCCCTGATCCCACGTTCGGCCCTGCAAAACAGTTCTTCGCTCTCCACCAGCCTCCGTAAAGATATGCAAAGAAGGGAAAAGGGTGCGAAGAGTGAGAAGCCGTTCCGCATCGATCCGCTCCCGGGGCTCCTGGACCACCGGGACTTTGTGAGAGTGAAGATTCCGCAAAACCGGTGTGATATTTGCCAGGAAGGAATAGCGGTATTCCGGTGTGCGGAGAAACATGTCGAGGTGTGCGAGGGGTGCTATGCAAAGATGGTGAGGGAGTGGAATGAAAAAGCAGGGATAAAATAGCAGAAAAAGACTTAACAAGGTTTTTCATTCCTCAAGTTCTCATTTCATTCAGATTATCCCGACCCTGAGCAACCAGCGGATTTCAAGATCCGGTTCTAAAAAGGTAGTGAGTTTTCATGGAAAACTTCAATGAAAAAGTCAATCTCATCTGGTCAATAGCGGAGCTTATCCGCGGCCCATACCGGCCGAACCAATACAAAGATGTCATCCTGCCGCTGATTGTCCTCCGTCGATTGGACTGTGTTCTTGAGCCGACCAAGAAGGAAGTCCTGGCAGCATATGAATCGCACAAGGAGGGGAAAATAACAAATCTCGAACCACTTCTGAACAAAGTCAGTGGATTCCCGTTTCACAATACCAGCCGGTTCACCTTCAAGGAACTCAAGGACGATCCGAATGATATCGCCCATAACCTGACACAATACATCAAGGGATTCTCATCACGCGCCCGGGATATCATCGAACATTTTGGATTCGAGGAACACATCGCAAAGCTGGACAGAGCAAACAGGCTGTACCTGGTGGTAAAGAGGTTTTATGAAACCGATCTCCATCCTGACAGGGTCTCGAATCTCGAAATGGGATATATTTTTGAAGAACTGATCCGGAGGTTCAATGAAGCCAGCAACGAAGAGGCGGGTGACCATTTCACTCCCCGTGAAGTCATTCATTTGATGGTCAACCTCCTGTTCCTCACCGACAACGACGTACTGACCAAGAAAAATATTATCAGGACCCTCTACGACCCGGCCTGCGGGACCGGGGGAATGCTCTCTATATCGGATGAGTATCTCCGGAAGCTCAATCCTGATGCCCATCTCGAAGTGTTCGGCCAGGACTACAACGATCAGGCGTATGCCATCTGTGGCTCCGACATGATGATCAAAGGTCAGAGCCTGGACAATATCTACTGCGGAGACAGTTTCACCGACGACCATTTCACGGGGAAACATTTCGACTACATGCTGGCGAATCCGCCATTCGGAGTTGAGTGGAAACCCGAAGAGGAGTTCATCAAAAAAGAACACCAGCAACAGGGATTCGGTGGAAGGTTCGGCGCCGGTCTCCCTCCGATCAACGATGGGGCGTTCCTCTTCCTCCAGCATATGATCTCCAAGATGAAACCACCCGATGGTGGTGGGACACGTCTTGCGATTGTGTTCAATGGGTCGCCACTCTTTACAGGATCGGCCGGGTCAGGACCGAGTGAGATACGGAGATGGATTATCGAGAACGATTGGCTGGAGGCCATTGTCGCGTTACCTGATCAGCTCTTCTACAACACAGGTATCTCCACCTATCTATGGATTGTCACCAACCGGAAGTCGCCGAGCAGGAGGGGAAAGATCCAGCTGGTCGACGCCCGGACGTTCTTTAAGAAGATGCGGAAGAGCCTGGGAAACAAGCGCAACGAGATCTGTGAGGAACAACGGGATATCATCACCAGGTTGTATGGGGAGTTCCAGGAGAACGAATTTGTCCGCGTCTTCGACAATGCAGATTTCGGATATTCCAGGATCACCGTTGAACAGCCATTGCGGTTGAATTTCGCTGTGACAGACGAACGCATCGCCCGTCTGAAAGAGACGCCAGCATTCGTAAACCTGGCCGAAAGCAAGAAAAGGAAAGACAAGGACCAGATTACTGAAGAAGTGGAAGAGGGTCGGCGGAAACAAGAGGCTATCCTCGCGGCGCTCGAACCGTTACGGGCGCTGGGTGTGGTGAAGAGCAGGGAATCGTTCGCCGATTCGCTCAAGGCATCCTTCAGGAAGTCAGGAGTGATTGTCCCTGCGGCGTTATTCAAGTCTGTGCTCATGGCCCTCTCTGAACAGGACGAAACCGCCGGGATTTGTCTCGATTCAAAGGGGAAGCCCGAACCGGATTCGTCCTTGAGGGACTATGAAAACGTTCCATTGAAGGAGGACATCGGTTCATACATGGCCCGGGAAGTCCTCCCCCATGTCCCCGATGCCTGGGTCGACGAGAGCAAGACAAAAGTAGGATACGAGATCAATTTCAACCGGTATTTCTACACCTACACTCCCCCACGACCCCTCGATGAGATAGAAGCCGACCTGAAAGTGCTGGAAGAGGAGATCGCGTCCCTGCTGAAGGAGATGATCTGAATGGAGCCGTATACCCCCCACCCCCTCCCCCTACCCCTGTCGTGTATCGACTGGACGGCCCACATCACCAATATCGGAAGAGCCAATGCGGCTCTCGCCCGGTACGACGGCATCCTTCAGGGAGTGCCGAACCCCGGGCTGCTCCTCGCCCCGCTCACTACCCGCGAGGCGGTGTTGTCATCGCGGATCGAGGGAACACAGGCCTCCTTCGAGGATGTGCTCCAGTACGAGGCGAAGGTCCGGGCGAAGATCACGCCAGAAAGGACCGCCGACATCCAGGAGATCATCAATTACCGCGAGGCCATGCAGTTCGCCGTCCGGGAACTCGCACACCGCCCGTTCAGCATCAACCTGATCCGGGACCTGCACCGGATCCTTCTCTCGAGCGTGCGGGGCAGGGACAAAGAACCAGGAGAGATCCGGCACACCCAGAATTATATCGGGAGGCCCGGGACACCGATCGAGCAGGCGATTTTTATTCCACCCCGCCCGGAGATCGTGATGGATGCGCTCTCCAACTGGGAGTCCTACCTCCACGCGGAAGAGAAAGATGTGCTTGTGCAACTCGCCGTACTCAAAGCGCAGTTCGAGCTGATCCATCCCTTCCGGGACGGAAACGGAAGGATTGGCAGGATGCTTGTCCCGCTCGTCCTTTTCCGTAAGAGGATGATATCGCAGCCGATGTTCTACATTAGCGCCTACCTGGAAGCGAACCGGGACATCTACTACGACAGGTTGAACGGCCTTTCGCGGGAGGATGACTGGAATGGATGGATCACATTTTTCCTCGGAGCGGTAGTGGCACAGTCTGAAGAGAACTGCCAGAAGGCCCGGGCGATCCTCGACCTCTACAACGATATGAAACAGAGAATTCCCGAGATCATCCGGTCCCAATACACAATTCAGGCAATCGATGCCATCTTCTCCCGGCCGATATTCAGTGCCACTGATTTTTCCGCGAACTCCGGGATTCCGAAACGGAGCGCCCTACGGATCCTTGCGGGCCTCATCCAACACCAGGTGATCGTGGTTCTGGAGGAGGCAAAGGGGAGCCAGGCGGGAAGCTTCCAGTTCCCGGACCTGGTCCGCATCGTGGACGGGGACGTGCGTCAGGTATGACGTGCAAATCAGGTTGTGAGACATTGTGGCACAATTGTGGCACACAAATCCAATTGTGCGACATGGGTGACGCACAATATAGGAGATATCAATGACAGGTTCAGAGCTTGGAACGGACACTCGCTCTATTTCTCAAAAAAAGTGGCGGAGGTACCCTCGCTACAAGGACTCCGGTGTAGAATGGCTGAGGGAGATACCGGAAGGGTGGGAAATTAAAAAAATTAAACACACCACATACGTAAAAGGTCGAATCGGATGGCAAGGGTTGAGATCCGATGAATTTATTGATGATGGTCCATTTCTCGTGACAGGAACAGATTTTAATGACGGTTCAATAAATTGGGCAACTTGTTACCATGTATCCGAGAAACGTTATGAGGAAGATCCTTATATCCAACTTCAAGAAAACGATTTGTTACTCACAAAAGATGGTTCAATTGGAAAAACTGCGATTGTAAAAAATCTCCCTGGAAAAGCAACATTAAATAGCGGATTATTTTTAACACGTTTAAAAAATAAAGCCTATTCAACAAAATTTATGTATTACCTATTTAATTCCAATGTTTTTTCTTCATTTATTGAATTTAAAAAAATGGGAACTACAATATCTCATTTGTATCAAAATGTGTTTGTAGAATTTTCTTATCCTCTTCCAAGATCTCTGGAACAAAATGCTATCATTACATTCCTCGACCGTGAAACAGCCCGCATTGATGCCCTGATTGCGAAGAAAGAACGGCAGATCGAAATACTCCAGGAGAAACGGGCCGCACTTATCAGCCACGCCGTCACCAAGGGGCTGGACCCTTCGGTTCCGATGAAGGATTCCGGGATTGAATGGTTGGGGTCTATTCCATGTCATTGGGAAATTATATTGCTGAAGTATCTCTCCTGTGTTCAAACTGGGATTGCGAAAGGAAAAGATTTGACGGGCAAAGAAGTCATAGAAATTCCGTATTTGAGAGTCGCAAATGTGCAAGATGGATTTCTTGATTTATCCGATATCACTACTATTGAGATTGAACCACACGAAATTCATAGATATTCTCTCAAGAAAGGGGACATCTTAATGAACGAAGGGGGGGATGAAGACAAATTGGGAAGAGGGACAATTTGGAATGAAGAAATTACTCCATGTATCCATCAGAATCATGTCTTTGCGGTTCGCCCGTTCGATCTCTCAAATTCAATGTGGATAGATCTTATTACGTTATCAGATTACGCAAAATTTTATTTTTTAGTTAATGCGAAAAAAACTACCAATTTAGCCTCTATTTCTGCTACGAATATCAGCCAACTTCCTGTAATTTTTCCCCCAAAGGAAGAGAGATTTCAGATTTTGAATTACATTCAAGAACAAGAGCGGGGATTGCAAATCGCTATGCGTAAAATAAAAAGTTCTATAGAGAAATTAACAGAATATCGTTCCTCCCTTATCTCTGCAGCAGTAACAGGGAAAATCGATGTTCGGCAAGAGGTAACAATATGATACGCAACCTGGATCTGGTAAGAAAAATTCTTTTAGAGATTGAATCGGAATCAGGAGGTTTTTCATCGAAATCGCTTGAACTCGAAGGATTTTCAAAAGATGAAATCGAATATCATCTCACGATAATGCTTGAGGCTGGATTGATTCAGGGTGCAAGTCATAATCGTAGCGGGCACTATTATCCATTGATTATACCCTCACGACTGACCTGGGCCGGTCATGATTTCCTCGATGCATGCCGGGACGAAGGGCGATGGAAGGAAGCAAAAGAGATTTTCATAAAGGCAGGTGGGGTGACGTTCGACGTTGCAAAAGAAGTACTCGTCCGATTGATGTTGAGTGGAATTTCCCAATATCTCTCCGGAGGTGTCCCTGGTGGTTAAGCGGTACTCCGAGGCCGCCTTCGAGACCGCCATCGAAGAGAGTCTTCTCACCCAGGGAGGTTTCCTGAAGGGAGACCCCAGCAATTTCGATCCCGAACGAGCACTCGATCCCACTGTGTTCCTGGATTTTATCCGCGAGACCCAACCGAACGAATGGGAATACCTCGAACGGATCCATGGGGAAAAGGCCGGACTGACCCTCCTCCAGGATTTGACACGAGCCCTCGATTCTCCGCACGAAGGCTGCCTGAGCGTGCTCCGCCATGGATTCAAGTCCTTCGGAAAACTCTTCCACGTAGCGTATTTCGCCCCGGCAAGCGGCCTGAACCCCGAGACCAGGCGGCTGTATGCAGCCAATAGGCTGACCATCACCCGTCAGGTGAGGTATTCTTCCAGCCACCACAACACGCTCGATGTGGTTCTCGGGGTGAACGGCATCCCTGTCGTGACTGTGGAACTGAAGAATCCCCTCACCGGCCAGACCTGGCAGGACGCGGTGAAGCAGTACAAGCGGGACCGGGATCCGAACGATCTCATCTTCCAGTTCAAGAAACGGTCCCTGGTGCACTTCGCTGTCGATCCCGACGAATCCTGGATGACCACCCGCCTGACGGGTGCCACCACGCACTTCCTCCCCTTCAACAAGGGAGACCACGGAGGTGCAGGGAACCCGGAAAATCCGGGCAACTTCAAGACCGCATATCTCTGGGAAGAGGTCCTGGCCCGGGATAGCCTGCTCGATCTCCTCGCCAGGTTCGTGCATGTACAAGTGGAGGAGAAAACGTTCAACGGCCGGAAGATCCGGGCCGAACACACTATCTTCCCCCGGTATCACCAGTTGGAAGCAGTCCGGAATATTGTCGCCGAAACCCGCGAGAAAGGCGTGGGCGAGAACTATCTCGTCCAGCACTCTGCCGGAAGCGGGAAGAGCAATACCATCGCGTGGCTCGCGCACCGGCTCGCCAGCCTCTACAGCGGGAGAGACGAGAAGATCTACGATTCAGTCATCGTGGTGACGGACCGGCTGGTCCTCGACCAGCAACTGCAGAATACTATCTACCAGTTCGAGCACAAGCAAGGCGTCGTCAAGAAGATCAACGTTGATTCGGCCCAGCTCGCCGAGGCGCTGGCCACCGGAACCCCTATCGTGATCACCACGCTCCAGAAATTTCCATTCGTCACCGAGAAGATCGGAGAACTCCCCAAACGGCGCTACGCGGTGATCATCGACGAGGCCCACAGCTCCCAGGGCGGCGAAAGCGCCATCGAACTCAAAGGCGTGCTCGCCTCCGCCGCGGTGCGGGAAGAAGCAGCAAGATACATGGAGGAGCACCAGATCCCGGACCAGGAAGAACAGATCATCAGGACCATGCTGGCCAGGGGCCGACAGAAGAACATCAGCTTCTATGCCTTCACCGCCACCCCGAAATACCGGACCCTCGAAATTTTTGGAAAACCGGGAGCGGACGGAAAGCCCCAACCGTTCCACCTCTATACCATGAGGCAGGCGATCGAGGAAGGATTCATCCTCGACGTCCTGCAGAACTATACCACCTACAAAACATATTTCAGACTGATCAAGTCAATCGAGGACGACCCCGAAGTCGACAAGAGGAAGGCGGCCCGTGCCCTCGCCCGGTTCATGTCGCTTCACCCCTACAACATCGCCCAGAAGACCGAACTGATGGTGGAGCATTTCCGCCATTTCACCAAGCACAAGATCGGTGGAAGGGCCAAGGCGATGGTGGTGACATCCAGCCGGCTCTCGGCAGTGAAGTACAAACTCGCATTCGATGACTATCTCGCGTCGAAAGGCTACGATGATATCAAGGCCCTGGTCGCCTTCTCCGGCGAGGTGACGGACCCGGACTTCCCTGAACGGAAATACACAGAAGTCGAGATGAACAAAGGGATCAGGGAAAAAGAGCTCCCCCAACGGTTCAATACTGACGAGTTCAAGGTGCTCCTCGTCGCCGAGAAGTATCAGACGGGATTCGATCAGCCGCTCCTCCACACCATGTATGTGGACAAACGTCTAGCTGGCATCCAGGCGGTCCAGACGCTCTCCAGGTTGAACCGTATCCATCCGGGAAAAGAGGACACCTTCATCCTCGACTTCGTCAACGATCCAGAGGAGATCCGCGAGGCGTTCCAGCCGTATTACGAGCAGACATTCATTGGGGAGCAGGTCGAGGTCGGACAGCTCTATGAGTTGCAGGCAAGACTGGACGGTTTCCAGATCTATTACAAGCCGGAACTCGAGGAGTTCTGCCGGATCTTCTTCACACCACGGATGAAACAGACTCCCTCTGATCTCGCTCGGATGAACGCATGCCTCGATCCGGCGGTGGGACGGTTCAACCAGGCCGATGACGACATCAAGGAAGAGTTCAGGACCGCGACGATCGCATTCAGAAATCTGTATGCGTTCCTCTCCCAGATCATTCCATTCCAGGACTCTGACCTGGAGAAACACTACACATACATCCGGTTCCTCATCAACAAGCTTCCAAAGCGTGGACAGGGTCCGATCTACAACTTCAATGAAGAAGTCACACTCCAGTACTATCGACTTCAGAAGATCAGCGAGGGTTCGATCAATCTTGAAAAGGGTAAGGGGGGGAGTATCGACGGTCCTACCGAAGTCGGCACCGGAGCCGAGCGCCCTTCCAAGATCGAACTCTCCCAGCTCATCGAACTCCTGAACGAAAGGTTCGGAACGGATTTCACCCCGGCCGACCAGCTCTTTTTCGATTCCATCAAGGAGGATGCAGTTGCCAATTCCAATCTACGTCAGGCGGCTATGGCAAACACGATGGAAAACTTCGGATATATGTTCTCCCGGGTTCTGGAGGGGCTCTTCCTTGATCGGATGGAGCAGAACGAGGAGATAACCGCGAAATTCATGAATGAAGAAGAGTTCCGTGATATTGTGGCAAGATACCTAATCCGCCAGGTTTACAACCAGATCCGGTCGGAGGAGACCGGAAAAGCAGATACCGCATAACGAAAAACAGCGAGATTGTGAAGAAGGGGACTTCTGATGCCCGACCGTCTCACCCGCATACTTCCTTCACCTTCTCCGGCTCCCACCGAAGCGCAATCTCCCTCGTCCTCCCGTTCATGGCCAGGTGCGAGAGCTCGACGAGCCGCATCTGGTCAAACTTCCTGAGTTTGTCGTAGAAGCTCGTGTAGCTCATCTTCATGTTCTCGGTCGCTGCTTCGAAGACTGCGCCTGTAGATAGGTATGACTCTGTCTCGACGGCCATGTCGGCGATCATGTAGAGCAGGGACCGCTCGGGAGAGGTCAGGGCTTTAACCGACGCAGAAAGCTGTACATACTTGGAGATCTCGTACGCGGCGAGCACGTCGTCTTCCTGGATGGCCATCCTTCCCGCCCGTTCGGCGAGCAGGGCGCTCTGCTTGACGAGGTCCAGCCCGACCCGGAGATCCCCGCTCCGCATGGTCTGTTTGACGATGATGTCGAACAGTACGTCAGATATGACGTTCGGGTAGAGGCCTTTGCGGATCCGCTCCTTCAGGATCCCGGCGATCTCCTCCTCCGTGTAGGGGGGAAAGAAGATCTCCTTGAGCTGGAGGACCGACAGCACGCCGGAATCCAGTTCCTGCGGAAGTTGTATGTCCATGGCACTCATCGGGAGGATGACGCCTGCCCTGGCGTTCGGAAAATCCTGGTGGAGCCGGAGGATGGAGAAGAGGACCCCGTTCAAGGTCTTGTTGAAGAGGAGGTAGTTGGCATCGTCGAGGCAGACCGAGAGCACGGTCCCTCTCTCGCTCATGATCCGCCCCACTTTCTCGATCAGCGTGCGCACGGGAGTCCCGGTCGGTGGCGCCTGCTGGCCATTCAGTGCACTGTACATCTTCGCGAAGATGCCGTACTTCGTGTTCTCGGTCTGGCAGTTCACGTAGACCGGGACTAGGCGCCGCGTCGTCTCTTCCACCTCGGCAAAGATCCGCCGGACCGCAGTCGTCTTCCCAGTCCCGGGCAAGCCCCGGAGCGCAATATTCAGCGGCCGGCGACCGTGCAGTGCGGGCTGGAGGGAAAAGGCGATGTCCTTTAGCTGGGACTCGCGGTGGTTGAACTCTTCCGGGACGTAATCTATCTCAAACAAATCTCCGTTGCGGAAGAGTGTCTCGTCGGAATAGAGGTATTTTTTCATCGGAACCGATCACTCTCAGCCCATGATTGATATAGCCTTGAACCGCGGGAACTGAAAGTGAGCTATGATAAAGGTTTCAATCTCCCTTAAGAGAGCAGAAAGCCGGAACAATTTTTTATCGTGAATCTAATAGGGGATGAAGGAGACAATTATGGCCCAATTTTTAGACACCACTGCGGTATCACACGAATTGACTCAATTGATTAAGAAGGCTGATGAAAAACTCTATTTAATCAGCCCTTATTTGCAAATTGCCACCGCATTGAAAGATTTAATCAGGGAACGGGACTCTCGTAAGATAGATATCCGCGTGGTGTATGGTAAACAGGATAAATTGAATCCGGAAGATCTCAGTTTTCTTCAGGAGCTATCAAGCGTGAAGGTCTCCTTTTGTGAGAATTTGCATGCAAAATGCTATTTGAACGAATCAACGGCAATCATTACCTCGATGAATTTATACCAATATTCACAGCAGAATAACCGGGAAATGGGAATTAAAGTAGATAAGGCCACTGATACGGAGTTGTACAACGAAATTGTTGCCGAATCCCGAAGAATTATCCAAACCAGCACCGAGCCACAATTCATTGTAAAGAAGAAGATACCTGAACCATCAACCCCACAGATGCAGAAGAAGCCATCTTCTCAATCTGGTTTCTGCATCCGTTGTAAAACCACTATCCCATTAGACCCGAGTCATCCGTTATGCTCAACTTGCTATCAATCGTGGGCGAACTATTCGGATCCGACCTACCGTGAGAAACATTGCCATGTATGTGGAAAAAGTTCACAGACCTCATATGCGAAACCGATCTGCTATGATTGCTTCAAGAAAATGACGAAATAAATCTTTTACGCACGATTTTCTATCTTTTTTATTTTTGATACAGTCACGCCCAAATACTCCTTCTCCTTTATATACTGGACGTCTACCCGAGATCCCGGGAAATCAGTAGACAGGAGTATCAGCAACATGGCAGACTTTGTCGAACAGAGCGTCACCAAGAGTGCCGTTCGTGAACTGACCACCCCGTTTGCGGATGCAGCCGCACTCACAACTGTCGTGAACTCGGTGATCAGCACCAATCCCTTCGGGTGCACCTCCTACGAAGTAGGCGGTGTGACCATGGACCCGGTCACCAAGACCCGGGAGAGCTATAACGCCCGCATCCTCTATCAGGATGACGACGGGAAGACTGTCGGGACCGTGTCCGTGCGTACCCCGACCACCGCGGCCTTCGGCACCATGAAGACCGAGGTCCTCGGTGATGCCGAGATGACCGCGGCCATGGGCGGCGACCCGGTGAATGACCAGGAGCGGGAGACCTATTCCGTTGCCCTGCGGTGTCACGACCCCTCCGGGGAGACCTACTACGTGACCTTCACCCGTGACCAGGTCCGCGTCAGTTCCTATCAGGACGACGCAATCCTCGCACTCGTTGAGGCCTGGGCCGACACTGTGCCCGCACTGGCGTGAGCAACGAACAGTAAACATCCCTTTCCAGGGAGGGAGGGACCATGGATGAAGGATTCATGTTCCTCCTCGGCGTGTGCCTCGGTGGCCTGACGATGCTCTTTGTCATCCTTAGGATCATCACCGGGATGCACGACCGGATGGAGCAGAACCTGGGGAAGCGGTGAACACTTTCACCACTTCCCTCTGACGGCGGGACCTCCCCCTGGAGGTGAATGCTATGGAACAAGAACTTGTCCAGATTTTTGAGCTGCTTGTGGCGTTGGTGGCGGCCATCGTCGCTTACTGGCAGCACCGGCAGAAGAGCCAGGCAGTCGAGGCTCGAGAGGAGGCGGTCGTTGAGAAGGAAGTTGCCGAGGCCCTGCAGTTCGCTGCAGAGTCCGAGAAGAACGAGGTTGTCTCGTATTTCGACCCTTCCGACGATTCGGTGACCAAGCCCCCGGAATCGGTCCCGGCCAGGTCCTGGAAGATGAGCGATGAGACCAAGCGGTGGGTGACCTTCAATCATAAGCCCGATGAACAGGCTTCTCTCCTGAAGCAGATTGCGGAAGCTGAGGAGCAGAAGAAGGTATGTTATTTCATTTCGGTGCCCGGGTGCTTCTACGAAGTGGAGTACGGGTTGGTGAAGGGGGGTGGGAGGGGGTAAAAAATCGAAGATTTCTTTGATTTTTTAATTTAATCTGTTTTTATATGACTTATAAAATGTTGATTCATGCTCCCAATATCAAGTTGATATTCGTGCAGCTTTTCCTTAATAGAATCAGGAGATAAACTGTCTCGGTGCATAGCTGTTAGAGCAGTATAAATAGCTTTCACCCCAGACTTCAATCTATCGAGGGATTCAACATCAATTGCATATGCAGGTTCAATTACTGAAGCACCTGACATGAATTTTTTTGATGGGTGAATAATAATTGGAGTACATTTAGAATCTGGATAATTAGATTTGAACCAACTGATAGAACCTGAAAGTTGTGTTGCTTCATCTTGGGAAATCCCTCTATCTGTTGCCACTTCATTTTTACATTCTATCAACCAGAAATGTTTATCACCTACTTGCCATAAGTTATCAGGACCTTCGCCGTAGGTCTTATCGGGACGCTGTACATTAAATCCTAAAAAAATACCTATTTCATCAATAGCTTCTTCGAAAAGATCGGAGGGCATTCCAAAAACAGCATTTTCCAATACCCTATTTATGTGTAATATCACCGCAGTTGGATTTTCTTTTGAGATAATAAAATCCTGGATTTTCCTAGCCCTATTTGTCCCAACGTGTGATAATTTTGAATATCTGATACCAGATATTGGCCGAAAAACTTTACTATTTGACTCAAAAGCTCGTATTTGAATATCCATCGCTGTTGATTTATTGATTTCATATTGATAGATCGCTTTGAGTTGCAAATACCATCCAAGGTCTCTAGGGCTGTCTTTAACAGAATCGATTAATTGTCCTGAATAATGAATTGCTTTATCTATTTGGCCTTTTTGAAAACACAACTCTGCATTTCTTTCCAAGATTGATCTCGTAATAAATTCGGGGTTAGGTGATTTTAATTGAATTTTAGACATTTTCTGAATGTAAAATTTTCTCCAATCCTCATCGCGTCGCAGGCATTGTTCAATTAATTTCTCAATAACCTTTAATGGCTCACCCTCTTCTTTCAACAATTCCGCCAGTTCTTCCCCGATCATAATTTGACACTGGGCTTCTGGCGAAAGAAAACTCCGTTTTATATTTTCAGATAGAAATTCAGAAATATCGGTCCCAATGATTAGGACTATACAATGATCCGTACTTCCTCTGATACCACGACCCATTCCCTGTTCAATTCTTTGAGCTAACGCCCTCCGATAGAGACTTGTTTCAGCTCTAACATTTTGTTGATACCTATCAATGAGCGAGTTATAAGAAGGAAGAGAATCTAAGCATAAAATTTGACATGTTTTTCCAGGTAAATCTATACCATCATATCTATTTACTAGGACGATCACTTTTTTTGCGGTACCTTTTTTAATCTCCTCTCCAACATTTCGAATACATTCTTCAATATTCATCGTTGTCGGAACAATCGAGCCTTCCCAAGATATTGCATGATTTTTTGATGGAACAATTGAAAATATTCCAAATGAACCATTCTTCTCTGCGAGCTTTGAAATCCATTTTATTAGAGAGAATCGACTTAATGAAGGATCGATTATTGTTGGAATTAAAATCAGTCTCTCTCCGGAGTATTTCATACCTGTGAAGGTAAGAGGATTTGTTACTCGTTGCGGTTCAATATCCATATCTTTTATGAGAAATGCGTCCTCAGTAAGTGTAGCGGATAGAAAAATTCGTCTTTTTGCTTCTGAGAATGACGGAAATAGATTAATCGGTAATAATCGAGGAACAATTTCGAGTCTTTTTCCTGAAAAAACACAGGTACAGAATTCAAGATGATTTTTTATCAAATCCCATGTAAAAACTAATTCATCAGTATCCTTGTATTTCTGTAAAATTTTAAGAACTTCGGAATTTTTTTCATACCATGACCAATATGGAACAGCAAGAACACACTCATCGTGACCTTCATAAATATCAGCAAATGTCCCTGGTGCTTGGCCTTTTAATGAATCCTCAAATAGCTTAAAGATCTCATCAAAAATTGGGTTCCTTCCATCGTTGTTAAATGCATAAATACGAACCGAAAATGATTCGCGGATTATATCAAGACATTTATGCGCATCATCGAGAACAATACAGCCAATATTAACGGGTTCTCTCCCAGATCCATCGACTCCAAAGACAGATTTCCCATTAAATAATTTTTTACATGTCGTTACGAGGATTGCTTCCGAATTCAAGAATTCGCGAGGAAGTGCGGTTGTTTCTTTCCTAGGCTCAATAGTGTTTATTCCGAATGACTTCGCTTGTTGAATAGTCTGAGAAACTAGATAGTTATTTGGACAGAGATATAATGCCGGGCCGTGTCCTTGATTTAAAAAGGATTGTAAAATCAAAAGACCAATTAATGTCTTTCCTTGGCCTGTGTATAGTTTTACGATTGTATTTTTCTCTCCCCTATACCTTGCGTTCCATTCCCTTAATACGGAGTCTTGAGCCGCCCATAGATATGCTTTATCACTATCTTTATCGAGACTATTGAAAATTTCAATTGGATCTATTGGCTTAGTAATTTCAGTGTGATCAAGTAATTTTTTAAAATCGACCATGTTTCAGGATTTAAGATTGATGCTATTAAATTTTCTCTTAAGCCTTGGATCACCCGGGAGGAAATATCATATTTCGTTAATTCTGAAACACCCATCTGCTTTTTTTAGACGCGAGGCATTCGAATCTTGATTTACTGTTCTATCCATCTATTCAAGCGATTTCTTAATTTATCGAACATCATTAATGCTAATACTCCTCCACAAGCGCCAATTAATATTCCTACAATAAAATTTTGCATTGCATAATACACTCCAACAATAAACACTAAAATTCCAATTAACAACAGTGCGACGGCTCCAAGATTTGTTGGTTGCATACTATATCCTCGATAATTAATACTGATAATATAGATTATTTATTGATTTTATCGGTTATCCACACCCCCGCCCTTGCGTCACGCCGGGGGATAGGCAAGTATCCCCCTCTCTCCGCATCCTCCGAACCGGGCTCCTCCTCTCCCTGATGGAGAGGCAGTGAATAGGATACCTCCCCTTCGGGCCAGAACCGGTGTACCGGGATCTCGCAGACCGCGCCCGGTTGACCTGCCGGACGGCGAAGCGGAGCGACAGCGAAGCAGCCGACCGGGAGAGTCAAGCCTGGCGGTCGTCATCAGGACCTAAACAACCTGGGCCAGCGCAGCGGAGGCCGCCACCGAGCACAGTGAGGGCGTCTCCGGAGCGAAGCGACGCAGGCCCTGAGCAACTTCCCCGCAGGGCGAGCCCTCGATGCGAGCGGCAGCGAGCCGTGGGCGAGGCCCGGAGGGCAGAAACCTATTGCGCAAAATATGCAGATTATATACACCATGAGTAATTTGATATCACTTTCACACCGCGTGGCGGCAGTATATCATCTCTCCCGTCGATGACTATGTGGTGAGAAACACCATGCATCACAACACCACCACCTTTGAACACATCGGGAGCGTGAAGAACGCCGAGGGTGTGCTCCGCATCGACATCAAGACCCGCCAGTGCGTTATCGCAAAGACTGACGTCCAGCGCCTCATCGAGAGGTGGCCGGTCAACATCTACGACATCGCCGATGTGATCCGGACCTGCGGACAGCCAGACGCGATCGGCCAGGCATGGATCTCCCGGTCCGGCAAGGCGGTTGTGTTCCGCATCAACGGCTTCTCGTATGTGTCACCGTTCTCGCAGGTGAAGGGTATCCTCTCTGGTGAGAAGAAATATGCCCACCTCGCCATGATGGTCGAGCAGCCTGGGCAGGGATGCACGGCAGGGGCAGCAGCACCGGCAGCAGTCGCGGGGGTCTCGGCATGAGCACCCAGGTCGTTGTCCAGAGCCAGGAACGCCAGCCCCTCGTGGTGGCGTTCACCTCCCACAACCTCGAATGGTTGGACACAATGCGGAGAGAGTTCAACCGGCGGTTTGACCAGGACCTCACCATTGAGCAGATTCTCGAGGGTGCGATCATCAACGAGATCTGGAACCTCTCTCGCGAGATGAGGATGAGCGAGAACCAGACATTCTCAATCGGCATACAGGGGGAGCTGTGATCATGACCCTCACATCCCCCTTTGCCCACGATGAGATCATCTTCGCCTACACACGCGCCGATGCAATCAGCGACGGAGTACTCATCGATCTCCCGGAGCAGGTAGTCAACGAAGCAGGGATTAAGGTGAAGGTCGCCGTGACCCGCGCGGTGTGGGATGAATACCTGGCGCCGGACTACCTGGAGGATCTCCCCGGCCAGAGCGTCGAGGGGAGGACCTGGGACCTGCTCTGGATGTTCGGGTGTGCCGCAAGGAGAAGCCGGCATGCCAGCACGATACAGTTCCGGGTTCTGTTTGCGACTATGAAAGGATTGGAATCTTTTACCACCGAGGACGTTCTCCTGAAAGCAGTGTGCGGCCCAGGCGACGAGGGCGAGCCGGTGATTACCATTATGCTCCCCGGAGAGGACTAACCCATGGAAGAAGTGATCGTGAAGAAGATCATCGAGGGCCCGACATTCCAGGACAGCATTGAAATCGGGACGCCGGGAAAGGGCGGGGCAATCAAGGTCTATGGCGACTTTGGCCAGCCCGAGGAGTTCGAGAAGAGGATTCTGGACGCGGTCCACTTGAGGAAGATGACCGCGGACCTCATGGAAGGATCATGACCTCCCCCAAATTTTACACCACTGAAGAAGTCGCGGAGATGCTCAAGTTGAACGTCCGGACAGTCCGGGCGATGATCAACCAGAGGAAATTGCGGGCAGTAAAGATCGGGAATGAGTACCGGGTCACCGACGACCACTTGCGGAAGTTCATCGAGGATTTCGAAACGTGATCGCCGGGGAGATCTCCGGTCCGAAACACCATGCATCACCAAAGTATTCAGACCGGCCGCGGCCCCGGCTGAATAGTACATAGCCGACCCTTCATATCTCTGTTCTGGTATCCCTCCTGCAGGTCCCGCCACCTCCTCCCGCCTGCCGGCCCGCGACTGCTCGCTCTTCGCGAGCCGTAACCGGGGCCGTCTTCCCACCCACTTGGTATACCGGGGCCAGACCTCCGCTCGTCACCCCTCGACTTCGGGCTGATGCCCTCAGTAACCGGGGGCTCCTCGCTGGTCCCCGGTTCTCCAGAGATTGTTGACGGTCGACCGTGCTCGACTCCACTCCCTCCGGTCCGTTCCGCTCGTACCGTCTCCCTGGTATTTCATCCTGAACTGTTGGCGATGATGACGCCCGTGATTTCGTCGCAGGCTCCTCATCACCGGCTGCACAATCCCGCTCCTCGCGGACCGTTCCACGGACCGCTCGTCGCTGTTGCATGAAACACTGTGATATTACAGAATGCCCCAAACAAGGGTGTGGCCCGAAGGGCATCCATCATGATCACTGCCTCTCCCCTGGGAGAGGAGGAGGCCGTCCCATCGGAGCGAGGAGCGGGGGACCGTAGCAGTGCCGGTCCCGGAAGCGACGAGAGGCCGGGGGAGTGGGTTGCCACAGCAGCCCAAGCGACTGCCGGTTACGACGCACATCAGCGGGGGGGTCGTGCGGCCGCGAGTCACAGAGCGTCAGTCGTGTACGGGACACAGCGACAAACACGATGCGAAGCATGGTGTGAGGAGAGGGATGGGGCAGCTTCCGGTAGGGAATGAAATGACTAAACCGGGAGCTTCTGAAGGAGATTGGTGGTATATAAATAGGATTTGGAATTGCCAGATTGATTAAGGTAATACTCAAAAATTAGGGCTATTCCTTCAAGGTCTTTAATCGGCTTGTTAAAAGTTTTTGAAGATCGGCTCTCCCTTCATCATTATCTAAGTAAATTAGAATCCGATGATGTTGAATATCAAAGGGAACGTCTGCCATATTCTGACTTATCGGAATTACTTTTCTGCCTAATGTATGGGCGATTCCCAATTCATAAAATACATTTGGATTTTTACCTGTAATATCTGCAATCACTATTTTTGACGAATATATCAATTCGAAAATATCTTGAATTATTTCGGAATTTTTCCATATATTATCACTCCTATTACAATTCAAATCAAGAGATTTTGCAGTTTCATAAATTGTATGATATACATTGTCGAATTTTGATTCGAAAGGCATTATTACTGCAATCTTATTTTTTTCGATATCAATTGTAGGTGTTTTAAATACCTCTGGAAAGATTGCGATTGCTTTTGTAATAACCTGTAATTCACTGTCATTTGACGATATTAGTCCCTGAACAGAAAAGATGTCGACCTTACCTGTTTCTTCATCCACTTTAACAGTGAGGGCTTCTGGTTTCAATAGAGTGTTAATTCGATCAAGAGCTTTATCAAAATTGGAGTTGCCTGATGCAAATTCTACAGGATCGATTACAGCTTGGATTACAGTTAATATCTCCTTTGAAGGGAGTTCTTTCGGATCTTCGCTCGACTTTTCATTCAATTCCTTTAAGGTTGACTCTACCCACCATTTCCGAGTTGTGCCATCATGGACGTAAGGTAAATTGATATTTGTAAAAAAAGCTGTTATGTAAGAGGAACTCCGATAGGGGAATATTCCTGTATAGGGTTCGTCTCCGCATATCATAAGTGCTAATTGTAGAATTGTTCGCGAAGAAAGTCTCATATCAAGAACTCTTCTTACTCAATAAAAATTTTCTTCTATTCTGCTATTGTCAATCATCTCCTGAATTTCGAAGATAACTTTATTCTCCATCACATCTGCAACAATCCGGTCATCAGCGACGAGCACGATGCGGAGCATGGTGCGAGGAGCGGGAGGGGAGCAGCTGCCGGTGAGGAGTAAAACGACGAAACCGGGAGCGTCATCTTATCACAATTAACCGTGAGAGAACAGGCTCATGGTGGGAGCGAAATGGAGTGGAGTGAGCACCGGCCGGAGCGCAACGAAGCGAAATGGAGGCGAGCACGATGGGCCGTCATCTCTCCTCTGAATCCCATGGCCCCGCCCCTTCGGCTTGGTGGGGCGGGCACCGGGAGGGGCGGTCCGGAAGAAAAGGAAAATTATTCCTGCACGGTTGCCGGTGCCCTGTCCAGGTATTCCATAAGCTCCGCTTTGTGCTCCTTCACGAACTTCTGGATATCCTCTTCTTTTACCGCACGGCTTTTCAGGAGGGACTCGCCGCAGAGTGCACAGTAATCGGCGACCGGTGGCATGATCGAGTGGCAATTCGGGCAAATCCGGGGCTCTAGTTTCGGGACCCGTTTCTTTTCTTCTCCCGCCTGGATTCCATAGACCCGGCGCAACTCATCGTCGATGTCTTTTCCTGTCAGGTGGGCATAGACCTTGAACATCGTGGTATGCACCGAACCCCACATTATCATCTTGATCACACTCTCCGACACTCCTTCGTTGATGAGGTGAGTGATTCGCGAGTGGCGGAAGAGGTGAGGCGTGACGTGCTTTGTCACGCCGGCGCGGTCGCATATGCAGCGGAGTTGCTTGATGACCCCGCCGTTTGTAAGTGGCCGCTTCTGCTCATTCAGGAATACCAATGTATCCCCCTCGGGGGTACCGGGATAATCCGCCCGCCACTGGGAGAGGTATGCTTTTGCCATGATGATCCTGACATACCGGGGAATCCCGGTTTTGAAATTGACATTGGCGACTACTCCGGTACTGTCGAACGAGAGATCGCTCCACTTCATCTGGGCAAGCTCGCCAATCCTGAATCCCCCTTCGTAGAGCATGCCGATGAGGGCCCGGTCCCGGCTCCAGCGACAGGCCGCAAGGATTGCCTTCACCTCTTCAGGGTTGAGTAGGTCGGCTGCCTTGTGGGTCATGGTGTCCTTGGTAGGGACCTGGATTCGGCGGATCTTCCGCTCCGGGAGATTGGAATATTCGTTCTCGATCATCCAGAGAAGAAACTGCCGGAGGACCCGGACCCAATCATGCTTGGTGTTCTGCTTGAAGGGGGTGCCTTTCTGCGTGAGGCTGTTCTTCATCGTGTCAATGCTGGTATAGACATCGGCAATCGAGACCTCGTCGAAGGGCCCGATGAACCGCCTCCATCCAACCAGGACATAGGTGAACTTGTTCGCCCTGCTGGTGCCAATGTTGGCGGCCACCTTCCGCTCAGCGATGAACTCTTTGATGAGATCGGCATCGCGTTTTGTAATCCGGTTCGATGCCAATGCAGCATCGATCGTGTGCATCCCATACTCGGGTTTGATACAAGAGAAACGGTGCGAAGATGCAACTTCGGCCCGTACGGTAGTGGCTATCGTGGAAGATACCATAGAAACGGGTCAGAAAGGATATA
>Ga0302250_1000870_pt1 | contig 25612 bp, 23 predicted proteins | sample AAG_RA_Asp_MG_FD_193536 | JGI IMG/M metagenome (GOLD analysis project Ga0302250, IMG submission 193536) | Enriched activated sludge microbial communities from anaerobic digester in WTTP, New Holstein, Wisconsin, United States - AAG_RA_Asp | ecosystem: Engineered > Bioreactor > Anaerobic >... | reverse complement strand
ACAATAAAATATTTTTTTACTATAATTTCGACCTCATTCAAAGTGTTCCGAATTAGCTCAGCGGTAGAGTAGGTGACTGTTAATCACTTGGTCGCTGGTTCGAATCCAGCATTCGGAGCCACTCTTTCTTTCCCTAAAATAGGGACTTTCAAGCAAATTTTATTAAAAATTAAAGTTTCAAAAATCAAGTTACTTCCAACCAACTTCCAACAAGAGAAGTTTTTTAGGCAAATGCCATCAAAATTCCCCACTGATCACAGAAATAGCCTTGTTTAAATCCATTTCCTCAATTTCATACATCCCATGATAGTAAAACCTATCTTTGTATTCCATATTCATTTCAATTTCAACTTCCAACAAATGGTTGGAAGTAATTTCATAGAAATGTAGTATATCAAATAGCTTTTGATCAGACCCTTGAAAAGTAGCTTGGCACATAGTATAACGCATTGCCTTCTTTTGAAAAAAATCAAGGTTGTTGTATATCTCTTGTTTGATATCTGTATCCAGTAAAGTATTTTTGTATGCCTCGTAAAATTCTTTAATTGCTTTCCTATCAAATGAAACTACCTCTTCCTTGTTAATCTCAAATGTAAACAGACCTTCCATCTCCATTTTTTCCAATACTTCATAAATAGGGATGGTTGAGTATTTGATGGCAAGTAAAATATCCGCATAATTTTCTTTGAGGTATTGATACATTTTGTCAATCTTATTTTGCGTAGTATGGTAAAAGTTTGAGGTTCTAAATAACTTGTACTTGGAGAAGTAGCGTCTAAACTTATTAAAAAAGGATGCCTCTTCTATTGCTTCATTATCATTAAATGATTTTATGAGGTATTTTGAAAGGTAGGTGGATGCTTTGCCTCGTTGGGTATCAATGATTTTATAATTTTGTGCCTTCTGTTGTATAGGTGTAAGGCTTTCTAAATAATGCTCCCATGTTTCATGCAAGTTGTTTAGTTGAATAGCATTGCAGTAAAACAGTACATGCAAATGCAATGTAAGGCTTTTGTGGGGTTCAAACATCACAATGTAGTCTAACTTATCCTTATCACCACTTCGTTGATTTTTGAGCTTAAAGAAGCGGTACAACTCTCTAAAGCTTGCATTGAGTGTGTTGTAGGATTTTTCAATCAACTCTTCTAAGTTCTCGTCACTGATTTGTAAAAGTCCTTCGCCATTGCCAAGCTTTATTTCTTTGGTTTTAATATATTTTCTAAAACTTCGATCCAGAGTCATGGTGATCATTACGGGTGTTTTATGGCTATTTTTATAATCTAAATATTTGACCTTGGCAAGTTTTTTATAGGCATAGTTTGAATCTAACCTTTCAATGAAGTTGGTATTGCCTTTGTGCACATGGGTTTCTAACTGATTGGATAGCTCAATAATTTTATTTTCATCACTCTCTTTTGCAAGAGCAAAGAGTATTTTTTTATTAATGCTACTTTGGTAATTGTCTGTAAGCATATGCCTATTGTTTTTTACAAGAAAGTTTTGGCTCTTGTGATTAAAGGCATTGGCAATATGGGTTAAAAAATATGCTTCACTATTGTGGCTTTTTTGAGCATAGGTCGTGTGTATGGTATCAACCAAATGTGCAAAGGTTTCTGCTTTATTGGGTTCAAGGTTTAATTCATTAATGTATTTTCTTAACGAATAGCTGATGCCGATAGTTTGGGTTGAATAATTGATAATAGGTTTCATGTATTTAGTATAAAGATTATTTTAAGATTTATTTTATTTTTTGAAATAGTGTGTGTTTTTGGAGTGTTTTTGTTCGATGACAGTTGGTGTAAGTGATTCAAGAGTGGTTGCGCTGCAACCACACACCGCCAACTGCACCTAAGACAAGCTATTGCCTTCGCCACCTTGTGGCTTGTCCATAGCTTTCTTTATTCGCAGTTTTCTTCGTGTGGGTTAATTGAAGTTGGCAAAGATCGTTCCTTTGTATTCCACATAGCGGTCAATTTCTAAATCTCTTTGTATTTTGTCATAGTCTATATAACTATAAATGGCACTGTTCTCTGGTACTTCCAAGAAATTTTCAATAAAATCTTCTATGGCTACATCCCAACTTTCATAAGAGATAATCCCATCCAAGGCTTCATCATCAATTTGGTCAATCGAATAGCCTTCATATAGAAGATAGCTAATTTTTTGAATATCGTGTTCATGAGCATTTTCTAACAGCTCTTCTAATCTTTGAAGGGCTTTGATGTCGGTGTAAATGTTGTCTAAGTTAATATCCACATCACACTCCCAATCCACTATCTCATACTCTTCAGCATCAATGCCGTAATGGTTATTGGCTTCTTTTAGCACCAAGGTTGCCTCTTTAAAGAGGTTTTGCAATTCATGCTCAAACTCACTCACCTCAATCCATTTTCCTACCCCATACATTGAATTGTAAGTGGCTAACTCTTGTACATAAACTCTTATCATTGTTGTGTCTCCTTTTCGTGTAGTAAAATCTGATAGAGATACCTTACATAAATGCCAAGCAAAGCATTTCTATCAATTGAATAGATGGTTACAAGCCTTAAATAGTTGGTGTAACCATCGCCAATATGTTCTTTAATCAGCCCTCGAAGCTCTGTAATCTCATATTTATTGAGGGGCTCTTGCAGCGCTTTCATCTCTTTGGCAAAGTGGTAGTGCTCTTTTAACACCTCAAATTTTGCTTCATCAATTTCAATCATGCCATTGCCTCCTTGGCGTGAAAATCCAAAAGAGCTTCACTGAAATGTCTCAGATTTTCATTAATGCTTAGAAGAAAAGAGGCAGTAAAGGCTTTTTCTTTTTGCAGAATATGGCGAAGGGCATTTTGGTAGGTGTATTCCACAATCTGGTCAAAGAACTTTGGAATAGTGTTGTCATAATGTGCCAAGGCAGATTGAACTAATGCCTCTTTATCAGGGCGTCTCATTCGAAAGCCCTCACTCATAATAAGCTCATAGTGCTCTATTTTTAAAAAAGGCTCATTAATGATGGTGTAACGCGCTAAAAAATCAGCATCAAGGTAGGGCTTGGAAAAAGAAAGAGAGCCTTTGGTAAAAGACAACTCTTGAAATTCAAGCCCCAAAGATTTTAAGACCCCAATACAGTCCAACAGGGCAAACTCATGGTTTGTATATGCCATTTTTAACCTCCTAAATAATGTAGTTAGTATGATTATAATTAGAAAAAAGATTATTTTATTTTTTAGAGAGAAGAAATGAAAGAATCAATCTCTTCTGTTTTATCTTCATTTTTTAACGCTTTTTTGGAGCGCATTTTTGAAGCTAAATCACTTAAATGGTTGCTTGGAATTAGGGGCACATCCTCTTTGGGTGGTGATTCAATAATACAGGATGCAATGGGTGATTGGAAATGCTCTTCAACTCCTAAATCGTTGGCAAGCTCATAAATGGAGTAATACGCATCCTCCTCTTTGGCACTCTTTTTGAGTTCATCAAGAGCTTGAATATAAAAGGGTTTGAGTTCTTCTTCAAAGAGAATATGCGCATCACTTGGTTTTAAGACAATGTCCTCAATAAAATCATCAGGCACATACAAGCTTCTTACTTCATAGATATCATTATTGGCTTCATTGATGACCACATTTTTACCCACATCATACTTGGTGGGAAAAATACCAAGTTCTGCCAACTCTTCTATGGGTTTAATGGTGCCTACTTGCAGATTTGAGCCCAATTGATGGGTGATTTTTAGTTTGGTATTGTTTTTCATACCACTACTAAGACCAGATGAAGTGGAAAGATAACTTTGAGTGGAGTAGAAGATTTTAAACCCTTGGCTTCTACCAGTTCGAAGAAGGCTTTCAAGATAAAAAGCAATCTTTTCTTGAAGCGCACGCTCCTCTTTGTTAGAGGGAGCATAATCCAATATTTCAGCCAACTCATCAAAGATAAGCACAATGTAATGCAAACTCATTTTTTTCATTTTATGAGCTTTTAGATACTGCATTCTGGCTTTATTAATCACATACAAGCGCTTTAAGACACCATACAAGCCAATACGATTATCATCTAAAATATCAATTTTTCCACTCTTAAAACGCGCTTCCAAATCTTTGATAGGCTCCGCCTCAATACCACCTTTGAAATCCACCAAGTAAAAATGATGCACCCAATCAAAGTTATAAAAAAGTGAATAGAGATACTGATTCATAGTATTCGATTTACCACCACCGGCACTTCCAAGATTAGCCACACCTTGAGGAATATCTTCAAGACGCAAGTATCGAGGTAAGAATGTGTTGTGTAAGAGCTCTTTTTTATCAAAGACTTCACCTACATTAGGGAGTCCTATGCCTAAGAAGAGATAGTTGGGTTTTAGAAAAGTGGAGACTTTATACTCTTTTAAATCATCAATGGTTGGAAAGCCATGGGAGTATTGAAGCACCACACCGTTTTCTCCGTATCGTTTAACTCTGAGGTTTTCTACATTAAGCACTTGGGAGAGATTTTCCAATTGGTTTAGAAAACTCTGGTATTGGTTCTTCGTGCCTTTTTTAAACTTCAAATAAATGTTCTGACCAGCTCGTTTATGGAAATAGTATTGAGACAATCCTACACTTGAAAGTGCTGCTTGAAATTTTGAGTTAGCAACCACACGTTTATAGAGAAACGCATAAAGCACCAAAGGAGGTACAAGGCAGACCCATAGAGCCATAAGATACATAGAATCAATGGGGATAATCTCATTGGTCGTAAAGTAGGTTGTAAAAAGCGTGTAATGAAACATGTAAAAATCCATGCCTATATCTTGCCAAGCTTCGACACAATTTAAGGTTGGAACATCATAGTAAATCACCCCATAGCATCCAAAGAGCAAAAGGGTGTAACTCCACATAAAGAGTACCATTAAGTGAGATTTGAGCTTGGTGTGGTTGATAATACCATTGGAGTTGTAATAGCCTAAATCATAAATGGCATCTGTGGCTTTTTCGTTTTGTTTTGTATTGTTCATGAGAGCTTCTTTAAAGAGTAAAGAGAAAAATCTCTTTACTTGATTTTGAGCTTAGAGCACACATAGTTTTTACCCACTTGTGCTAAGTCTAAAACCACAATCTCTTTGCCTTTAAGGGTTTGGGCTTTTTGAAAGGTTACGCCATTGGCAATAATCTTATGAAGGCTTACCAAAGTGTCATTTTCCACTTCGTAGATTAAAATGCTTTTATCTTTATCCACCACTTGGGCTTTTTTTCGCATATCGTATTTGATGCTTGGGATAACCTCTTTTACTCTAAATTCCACAATCTTGTACAGTTCAAAGCCACTTTCAATCGTTTTATCAATCACTTTCACATTATTTGCTTGGTATAAATAGCGCTCTATTTTTCCAAAGTCATAGGTACCATCACTTTTTTTCACGTAGACTGGAGATTCACTGACATCTATAATTTCAACACTTTTTCCTAAAAAGCTTTTGGCTTCTTTATCACTGTAAATGCCAGCATCTTTCCTTAGTCTAATAGACTTATCTTCTAAATCAATGAAGTCAATGCCGCCAATACTTTTATTGATTTTATGCTCAAATTTGAGTTGTAATGAGCCATCATCATGTACTTTATACGATCTTACAAGCCCTTGGATTTTTACTTTGTACCAAGGTTCAAACTCTCTTTTTGGCTCATTAGTTTCATTGGTTTCACCAATGAAGAGGTTGTCTTCACTGTAAATAGAAGTGTTTGGTGTCACTTCACCTTTTTGGGTGGTTGGTTTTTTTTCAATGGTTGTTTCCATAGTTGATCCTTTTAATAAATTTTTTTGGTCTTACAATTTCATTATAAATATTATTTCTGCTTTTTTAAAATATTTCTCAAAAAGTTGAATAAAAAGAAAAATCTTGTGAGGTTGGAGAGGATTTCTTCATTCCAGACCATGACAAGGGGTTATTTTTGGGTTAATAGGGGCTCAGTTTGAATCAGGTGTGTGAGATGATTGATAAAATCGGGTATATCGTAGGTATCCCAATCAAATAGTTCAGCTTCTTCTTTCATCTTTTGGGTAAATGGCTCATGAGGTATCGCTTTACCTTGTGAGATAACCATAGCATCAAGGTCTGAGCCATATTCATAAATGGACAACACATCAAAACTAAGTCCTTTAAATTTTTTAGACATATCTGTTAAAAAGCGTAGCAACTCTTCATGCTCATCTCCTCCATTAGGAAAATCAAATGCATAGAGAGTGCTTTCATCATACTCATATGCCTCTTCTGAGGAAAATTCATAGGTTTTATTCTTATATTCAAAGTACCCATCCTCACACATCGCCTCATGTGCTCGCATTAAAAGAGAGATAAATTTTCCCACAACTTCTTCTTTACCACGTATGATTACACTACCTTCGATTCTTACTGACATTTCTTACTCCTTAATATTTCAAATTTTAGTTGATAAGCCTTTGACTGCCTTGTTGCCATTATTTTATTGACAATACCCATAACGAAAACGACATTGTTTATGGGATTATTTTTATATCTTGTGTCGATGCCTCCTTGTAATAATTCATAGTGATAAAAGCTTTTTACAATGCTTCAAAAAGCACTTTAAAAAACCTCTTATGCCGCTTGAAGCATTTGAGATTTTGGGAGATAATCACTTAATAAGCTACGTAATAGTTCATCTAAGAGATCAACACTTATAGCATTGGCAATTTGCTTTCTTGCTTGGGTTTGAGAAACTGGAAAAGAAAAGTCATAGAACCCTTGAATATGCGCCATTTCATCAAGGGTAAGATAACGATAAATGCCATTAATTTCATCAAAAAAGTGGTGTCTATTTTTTGTTCTAAAACAAGGAGCTATGCCAGAACTGCTATAAATCAATCGGTCAGAGAGATAGTTAAGGTGTGGGAAAAGAGCAACACATTTCATATCACTTTTTTTAGGTAACATGACTTTTTCAATCAAAGAAACATCATACATAACATGGGTGTAATCTGCCCCTTTGGTGATATAGTCATTAATAGAAGGTTTTTTGGAACATGATTGGATGGATGTAAAATGACTTCTGACATCCTTTCGAATACCAACCACGACTAATCTTTCACAATTTTGGGCACTACCAAACTCTTTTGCATTGAGCACTTGGTAAAAGAGCTTATAATCGTTCAAACTTTGAAAATATCCACTCACATCTGAAATAACTGTTTGATTGTTTAAAAAGCCTGCAACATTTTCAAAGATAAAAAATTTTGGCTTTTTAACATGGACAATATAGAGCCCATCGTAAAAAAGTTTAGCACTTTGATCAGACATACCATTACGTAACCCATTGCTTGAAAATGCTTTTCCGGGAGAACTCCACATATAACAATCAATATCTGGTAATTCATAAGGATTAATATGTGTAATATCACCATAAAAATGTTTCACTTGATGGTTTGCCAAATACGTTTGCTTGGCAAATTTATCTTTCTCAATAGCAAACATATTGATATGATCGATACCTAAATTTTTCAAAGATTGTTCAAATGCGCCAATACCACTAAACGCACTACCACATCTAAGTGTAGCTTTGTGAAAACTCTTTGTGTTATTGATTGCCTTAAATGCCACTACCTTGTTCATTGTATTTCTCATTTTTTTCTCCTTGTGTTGTATTGTTGTAAATTGATTAACCGCCACTGTAAGACACCTTTAAAATGCTTCAACAAGCACTTTAAAGAAGCCTCAGGCTACTTTAACTGTATGATTCGACATATAGTTTGCAATCGCCAGAAGACTAAAACTCACTTTTGAGTTTTTTGAGTCGTTGTTTCCCTTGACATATGCAGGGATCCCTTTACCTTTTACGATGGCATTGTTAATTGATGAGACAGAAACTCCTAATTCGTATGCCAACTCTTTTTTGTTTAAAGCCATTTTGTTGTATTTGTTCAAGAGGTATTTGTAAATCTCGTCGTTGATGTAAGTGCTTGTCATGTTTTCTCCTTTTATTTTTAAGTTTTATAAATGACATTAAATCTAAATTTAAAAGTCGAACTTTAAAGTCTATTTGAAGAGCATATTGTGAAAAAGGATGAAAGAAAAATGTGAGATAAAATTACAAAAGCACGTATTTTAGGGATTTGACAAATATCATTAAATTGTGTTTTTTGAAGAACAGCAAAGGTACTTTAAAATGGTTAGAGCTAAATTTCTTCAAAAAACCACTAAAAAATTAAAAATATTTCTTTAAGTAAGTTGAAAAGTCCTAAATAAAGCCACTTGCTTTTTTTAAACTATATAATGTATTATATTGCCTTACAATATAAGTAAAAAGGGCTTGTGTGGAAAGCGACATAGTAAGTATTTTAAATCTAAAAAATGGCGTTGGGTGTAGTTGTTTGGCATGGAATATAGCGCACACGCTTCAACTTAATCTTTACCAACATGACAAAGCAATGCATCACATCTATAATGCAAAAAGAAATGAAACACATGAAGATAATATAGAAAGCATGCTCCCTTGTATGATTCAAACATACCCCATTGTTAAAAATCAGTTTCACAATGGGGTTTATGACCTTGGAAGCGATATTAATTATGCACACATTAAAAAGATTATTGCTAAAAGTAAGGTTATTATCATTCCTTGCGAGTTAGGTCATGAAACACTTATGAAAACTATTGCCACTATTCGTTTTGTATCAGCGTTAAATCAAAAAGCCTCTATCTTTATTGTGATAAATAAACTATTGCCATTAGGTAGTACTACGCGTGAGCAGAAATATACACAAGATGCCAAAGAGTTAATTGAACAATATCTTGATTATAATGCTAAATTTTTCTATATACGCCATAGTTTTACATTGTTTCGCTGCCTTGATGCAGGTTTTTTCTTTTTAGACAATTATATAGTCCAAGCAAATATTCAAATGAATTATAAAACAAGACCTGATATTCAACCTTTTGAATTACTACAACATACCCGATGGAACAAGCTCCATACAATGAAAAACGAAAAAAAGAAAAAGAAAGAACTTGAGGAGAGCTCATTTTACTTTGAACACGAACAATATTTTCAAGAGTTTATCAAGCTTCACCCATTTGATAATATTATTGATGGCTCAGTTTCTTTCAAAAATCAAAGAGCAATCAAGGATATGTTGATTTTAACAACACATATTAAAAGAGCATTGGAAGGTAAAGAATGATAGAAAGAGATCAGGACGATTTTATCGAAGCCATATTGGGACAGTTTGACATCACTAAACGAAAAACAAAAGGACAAGACCATTCTAAAAATTATCATAAAATCACGATAAGCCTCAGTGAGAAAGATAAAGAATCCATTGCCGCTTATGCACAAAAACACAATATTAAAGTGAGTGAGTTGATTCGTGAAGCACTGAAAGAGAAAGGGATATTAAATTAACATAACCCTACGACTTAATCTAACCACCAAAGCAGTAGTTCACATAATTAATTATGGCTCTAACTATATTTGCCATCATTGTATCTACAAAGAAAGTCATGAAATTTCCTTCTATTTATTCTACTAATTTGATATGTTAGAATATTTATACACTTGTAAAGTTATTACTATTTGCAATAAATTGTTAATATAGCAATTCTGCTGAATTTCTACTCTATCTAACTTTTATTAGAAATTAGATTCCCAGCAAAATTAATTTTCAATTAGTCGCATGAATTATTGAAAATTTCTGAATTACCAAATTCATCAGGATCTTCTGTAATGCCTGTTTGTATATTTTGTAAAAAACGTTTATTTAAATATTCACCAAAAATAGACTTTTCATTTGAGCTTGATTGAGATGGCACCTGCTCAAAATCTGAAACAGCTAATACTCCAAAACATAGCATTCCTAAACTCAAAATTAAAATAATCCCTTTCAACATAAACTCCTTTTAAATTTATATTGAAATAATAAAATAGAATTACGACAACATTGTGACGTTATGAATAAACTTGAGAAATTAGGGTTATTATATTCGAAGCATTTACAAAGATAAATACTGAACAAGTGTTGTAAAAGATTCGTTATGCAAGGGAAATGAAAATTTGACATTACTTTTGGAAGGAATAAGAGATAATGCATTACAATCCAAATCAATATTTTCATGTGCAAGAATCAGAAACATATCGCCTTTAATTCGAAATAAAAGAGCTTCAGGCGTTCTCTTTTTTAAGCACTCTGCAATATCATTTAGCAAGATATTTCCTTCTTCCCATCCATGAGCATCATTATACTTGTAAAATTTTTCTATACATAAACAGCTGCAATATTCATAGGAACATTCATCATTTAAAAACATATAATCTAAATAGTTTTGATTAAACAGTTTTGTAAGTTGGTCTTTGAAAAAGAAAGAGAAGCGTTCATATTCTAAGAGGCTTTTGGGACGTTGATCTGCTATTTGATTTAAAGAAATAGTTTTAAAATATTTTAATGCTATATCAACAATTTCTTTTTTAAAGTGTATATCTTTAAGCCCATTAATTTCCAAAAGAGCATCTTCCTTTGTCATTGTACGTTTATAAATTCTTCGTGTTGTCATTGCATCAAAACAATCTGATATTGCAATGAGTTGAGATTCTATGGGAATTTGATCATTTTTTAATCCAAGAGGATAGCCGCTACCATCAATTCTTTCATGATGACTCTCTATGATTGGCACAAGCTCACGAAACATTGGGATTTTGTCTAAAATGGACTTAGACATTGAAACATGTTGTTGGATTAATCGATATTCAACATTACTCAAACGCTCAGGTTTTAATAAAATGGAATCAGGGATAACTGTTTTACCAATATCATGTAGCATACCTGCTTGATAAACTTTATTACAAAGATCATCATCTAATCCCATCAATTGAGCTATTCCTTTCGCATAATATGCAACACGCATGGAATGTCCACCTGTATATGTATCTCGTTCTTCAACAAGATTTACCAAACCAAATAAAAATTCTTTATAAGATTTTTCTTGCTCTTTTTCAAGTTCTAATATCTCTGCAAGCTGTCGATTAACTTCTGATTGTAGATAGCTTTTATAACGCTCATTTTCTTTAGTATGATTTATTTTTTCACATAGTTTTGAAAAAACTAATTGTGCTTGTTCTTTAACAAAAGGCTTTGAAATATAGCCATCAACACCTAAGTGCATTGATTGGATAAAAGCTTCTTTTTCTGTATAAGTTGAGACCATCACAATATTTTGATGTGGATTGTTCGCTTTAATAATTTGACTTAGTTCCAAGCCATTTATATCTGGTATATCAAAATCAATTATAATAAGGTCATAAGAATTTGTTTCTAATTGTAGTAATACCTCATTGATATCACTACAACAATTAGAAACACTGCTGAAATAACTACACAAGTAGTTATATAAAGTTAAATTAAATGTTTTTTGATCGTCAACATATAAAACCCTTATATTCAACAATATAGTGAGCTCCTACCTAAATTTTAATTAATGAGCATTACTAACAATATATGCATAATTTTATCGTACTCTTATTTTATATGCTTCATAGCGTTTGCATTCATCAGATAAAGTTATTTTCCCATCGAAAGTTTCTGTATTTCTTCTAGGATCACACGCTGCTTTATAGGCTTGAAGAGCATCCTGTGGACTTTGTTCAATAGCATATAAATTCCCTAATTCAGTGCATGCTGGTTGTTTGAAAGCTATTCCCATGTCACCGTAACAAACTTGTCTAAAGAAATTTACTGCTTTAAATTTATCTTTTTGAATTCCATTCCCGATATAATACATTCTTGCAAGAAGCAGACATCCTTCTCCATTACCATTATCACAAGATTTTTTAGCATATTGAAATGCCGTCTTCGGTTCTTTGTCATAAAATTTACGAGCCAAGTGAGCACAACCATTTGCAGTCAAAAGCTCACTTCCAAATTTGCTTTCATCTCCATCCATACCGCAAGATTTTTTATAATAGCCTAATGCTTTAGTTTCATCTTTATTGATACCCAAACCAGATTCATAGCTATCTGCAAGAAGATAACATCCTAATGTTGAATTATTATCACATGCTTTTTGATAATGTTTGGTAGCTCCTTCATCATCAAAAGTACGTTCTTCAAGTCCCCAACCAACTCTCATCAAATAACCTAATCTTGCACAACTATCACCGTTTCCTTGATCGCAACCTTGTTTATGAAACTTTCGAGCCTGTGCATAATCTCCTTTTTTTTCCATTCGTAAGCCCATATCTAAGGCATCTGCATACATATTAGTTACAGTTATTAAAAATATTATGATCAGAGAAAGTATTGTTTTTTGCATGAATTTTCCTTCATTATTTTGGTATTCTTGTTAACATGTTAATTCCGCTTACTTTAGACCCAGCGATCAACTTTTTATCTTCAGTATATGCGAGTGAAGTTAGAGTATCATATTTACCTTTTTCATCAAGACCAAAATCAATTGTTCTAATTTTTGCCAGAGTATTTAAATCTAAGACTTCTAAGATAGCGCTGTTACCCACAACGACAATAATATTCTTTTCTTTATCAATGATGAAATTCTTAGTAAATTGAAAATTTGGGTGAAATTGATACTTCTGTTGTTCACTTGTTTTTAAATTGATTTTTGAAAACAAATGTGTTTTAACAGACCCAAATGCTTCTCCTGATGATATAGCTAAGATTTGATTTGAATCTTGTAAATATTTGATAGCTTTGATGTATCCAATTTGCGGAGAAATAGTATTAATTTCTGAATAAGTTGATGCATCATAAATTCGTATTTTTGAATTTGAGACCATTCCATCTTGATGATTAACAAAAAGAAATTGTTTTTCATCTGGTAATATAAAAATTTGGCTCACAGTTCTACCATCATTTTGGATTGACTTTATATTTGTCATAGTATTGATATCCCAAATTTTAATAGTTTTATCATCGCCACCAGCTGAGATAAGTTTTGTGCCATTGTGTAAAAATTTTAATGAAATAACATTCTCTGTATGACCAGACAATTGTCCAACCAAACTCATTGTATTTAAATCCCAAATTTTTATTACCTTACTGGATGAACCAATAGCTAAAAGATTTTTTGTTTTATCATAAGCTATAGCATAAATTTCTCCATTTTCTTGAATAATATTTTCTAATTTTGGTACATCTTGTATATCCCATATCTCAACTGTATTTTTTTTCACGATAGAAAATTTTGTTTTATTTATAAGTTCAATGCTTTCATATGAATCATGCCAATCTTTACCAGAACCAAATTTGTGAATATTATAAATATTAAACTTTTCAATTCTATTATCATGCGAGAAGCGTAATGAATCAAATTCTACAGTGCATTCTTTACAAGGGTAGGCTTGGTATTCAGTAGAAACACCATTATTTGTAAGTTTAAATTCTCCAAATTTTGGATGGGCTTTTTCTATATATGAAAAGACGGCATCTTTGTAACCTGTTCCATAAGCATAAATTTCACCATTTATTTTTGTCAATCCAAAGTATTGTCCACCATTTAAGGCTAAAAAGAAATTACGAGCTTGACTTACTATTTTACTATTGATTTGAGTATATTCATTTTTCGGTCGAATCATAGCATCAACATATATATTAACTAATTGTTCTAATACATCTTTATTTGCATAATCAATTATTTGCTCTTTTGTACCAAGAATACTACAACGAGTTATATTGGGTGAATATTGTTTATAAAATGGCTGTTCAAACCGTTCATCGTAAAATTTATTTGCGAAATAGTCCATAGTACAATGATTCCTACCACTTGCAGGATTAAAAAAAACAGGATTTTGATTAACGGTAAGAGTAAAAGAAAAATAATTGTGAAAACGTTTTCCACTTCCAGAAAGGTCTACCAAACTATTCCAATTATCTATATAACTATTAAATGTCATAGGGTTGGCTTTATTACCTGCCCATTCCCAAGTCCTTAATCGACCATCATCACCAGCAGTTGTAATTATATTTTTATCAAAAGAGTCATATTCCAATCCATTTACTGTATTAAAATGGTCATGCATAAATTCTCCAACTTCTAAACCTTTTTCAATATCATATTCTTTAATATATTTTGATTTAGATGCCACAGCGATACGTTGTTCATTTGGTGAAAAATCCATAGATGTTATTTGGTCAACATTAAAAGAAGCAGATACTTTTGAATCGTAAATATTAAATATTTTCAGTTTATTTTTGTCACTATAGGCTAAGTATTTCCCAGATTTGCTCATTTTAGCAAAAATAATTTCATTATCATGTTTTATAAGGATTTTGTTTAACTTAGCTTGTTTATTAGTATTTAATTGCCATAATGAAATTTGATTATCTTCTGTCACAACCACAATTTCTTGTAAATCATTTTTAGGGAGAAGCAAAACTTGTTTTATCGGAGCATTAGAACGTATGCGATAAAAATCATTTTGTAAATTTTTACTGGCAAGTTTAGTTATATTGCTAAGTGAAAATGGTGCAACGATAGCTTCATTTTTACTTGCTACATAAACAAAAAAATTCTTATTTGCATCAAAAACATTCTTCCCTGTAATATATGTATTTAATTTAATTTCATTACCCTCTAATGTTTTCCCATCGAGATTAATATTAAATTTACTATTGTTTAAATACCTAAAAGTGATTTTTTTATTTGTATCTACATAAGCGATAATTGTACTGCCATGATTTTCTTCTACTACTTTTAGGTCAATGATAGCTACGCTTGAAAGTTCTTCAGGATTCAACTCAATAGTATTTTTTTTACTTGAAGTTGCTACTGAATAAGTTGACTTATTTTGTATGGGAGCGACTGTTGGTTTGACTTCTACATAGGATGTACCACAGCCTAAGATTGTCAATGTAATAATAATGAGCCCTAATTGTTTGAGAACAAATTGTTTTATCATTTATTTTCCTTTTTTTGAATTATCAACATTAAAAATTGTTTTTATTAGATCATGATAAGAATGCTTAAGAGAAAATTCCGATGCTTTCCTTCCATCGTCAAAATAATAATCTTTTGGCAATATCCCATTGTCGTTTACCTCCAAGCTTATTATTTACTCAATTGTTTAATATGTGTATCTTGTCCAACATTTCTTATAATAGGAAATTGTTGTTCCATATTGTTGGATGGCTCTTGTAATGTTTTTGAAAGCTCTACAATAGATATCCACTTATCCCCATTTTTATCTGTTTTTGGATCTTCAAGTGCTTTTAAAATATTATAAGTAAAAACGCCATGTTGAACATTTTTATCTGGATGTTCAAATGCATAAGTCCCTTTTGTAGTTGCCATAAGAACATGTACTCCTGATTGTTTTGCTAAAACTGAAGCTTTTGCATCATAAACTGAGGCCATAATATCACTTGCTTTGCCAGACTCACATGCATCAATTACAAAAATTTGATCTAACGCAGAAATTGATTGAACTTCTTTAAAAATCTCTTCAAAATTGATCCAATTTTTAACACTTTTATTATTTTGAGGTACAAGGAATAGATTTCCGTTGACTGCTTTTCCATGTGTAGATACGTAGAAAATTACTTTATCTTCAAGTCCCGCTTTTGCTTTAATATTTTGAAGAGCCTTTTGGATATTTTCTTTTGTCATATTTACACCTGTTAATAAAGTAACATCTGTTTGGAAAGAAGTAGCTTGTCTGATTTTTGCTGCAATTTCATTTGCATCATTTTCTGAATATTTTAAAGGACTTACGCTACTTTGTTCAAATTCATTAACGCCTAATGCAATTGCATAGATTTTTGGCTCTTTAGGCTTAATGGAAGCATTGATATTAACGCTATCACGATAACTTACAACCGTATTTGTTTTATTAAAAGCTTCGATAGAAATTGTATTGTTTCCTGCTTTTAAAGGAAGCTCTATGGTGTGTGTTCCCTTTGTGCTAATAGCTGATCCATTATCAAGAGTTACATTTTCAACCAATTCATTAGTATTAAACTCTCGCCCAAGTGATTTAGTGACAGTATCTTCCAGTTTTGCAAGATAGATATTTTGTGCTTCTTTAGATTTTTTATCAATCTTAGCTTCTTCTGTTTTAATATCCACATCTGCACTTTGGCGATTAACTTGACCGCTACCTATGGTTTTAACTAATTTCCCTTCTTGATAAATACGTATTAATCCAGAACCACCATTGTTTTCTGTAACTGAAAAACTGACTTTAGCCATAGGTGTAGTAAGACTTGTTTTTTTGTCAGACGAGTTAATAGCCGTACCATTAATTGAAGCAATTGAAACAGTCGGTGGAAGATTTTGCAATACTTCTTTGTACGTTATACCATTAGTATATTTACTGATATCTTCACCTTTAAGTTTTAATTTTACAAGATCTGGACGGAAAAAATAGTCGTAGAGTTTATCAATACTAATCCATTCAGCTTCTTTGTCATAACCTTTATTGAGGTGGTAGCCTATATACTGAGTACTATTTTGTGATGATAAGAAATAACCTTCTTCTGTATAGGCTATATATTCGTTATTTTTATCTACAAAAAGAGTCAAAGAGGGGTAAATAACTTTCTCTTTGCTTAATTGATGCAAATTCCATATTTTTATTGAACCATCATTCGCAACACTTACAAGTCTTTCACCTTCTACTGCTATAGATAAGACATCACCAGTATGTCCAACTAAATTTGTGACTATTGCTCCAGATGTATCATATACAGTCAAACGCCCAAAATGACCACCAGCAATGATATAATCGCCATACCAACCATAACAATTATAATTAGAATTATGTGAATCCATATATTGTTTTGGAGTGGTCATGTCATGACTCCAAAATATTGCTAAATATTTTCTATCACCAATATAATGGTCGACGGCTTTTAATACATATCGGTTTTTCCTTGTAGATATTTGTTTAAAATCTTGAGAAATAACATTTTGAATTTGGAAATTTTCTAAATTGATAGATTTCTCAAAGACAACACTTGCATCGGGCGATTGATACTTAGTTCCCCATGCTATAATATTTTTATTTATCCCTATAGATTGTATTGATGCATTCATATTCGAGAATTCTTGAATTATTTTGCCAGTATTGAAATCCCATAAAAAAAGCTCATGTTTATTGCCTCCCCCACTCACAACGGTATTTTGATTTACAAACTTAACACTCATTACTACATTAGTATGTTGTGAAAAAGTTTTTTTAACTTCATAATTTTTTTTCACATCATAAATATTGATATCATATTTATTAACATCAGATGCAGCTAAATAAGCACCATCTGAAGAATATGATAAGCTGGTTGGTCTATCTTTTGTTGTAATTGTTTTTATAAGATTTAAATCTGTATCGAATATATCAATATCATGTTCATTACGTGCCATAGCAATATGCTTTTCAGACACTGCAAGTGCTCGCACTGCTTCTTTGGCTGTTGCCGAATTATATTTTGATTCATATATTTTTACAATTTTCTTATTTTCAATATCATATAACCAAGTAACAACTTGTCCTAACGCAAGGACAACGATGTTCTTATTATTTTTTGATATGAACGAAGTATTGTGAAATGGATAATATTCTGATTTAATAGTATTATTTAAACTAAAGTTGTCATATGCATTCCATATTTTAGCTGTTTTGTCTCCAGAAGCAGAAACTAAGTATTTTCCGTCTTTACTAAAAGATAAAGAGAATGTTACATCTGTATGAGACTTTAATATTTTGAATAATTTACCTGTTTTATAATCATATATTCTTATAACATGTTCAGGGAAATACCCTCCTACTGCAAGATACTTTTCATCGGGGCTTAAAGCAAGCGTATAAATTTTCCCTTCATGCCCAGCTTGTGCTTCTCCTAAGATTTTTCTTATTGTATTGCCCTTTTTATCCCATACTCTAATTGTCTTATCGTTACTACCGCTAATGAGATTTTGATCTTTTGTAACAATAATATCATCAATTCTTGCTATATGACCTTGTGGATCAAGAGCTAAAAACATGTCTTTTTTTACAATTTCATTATCTTTAACAAGATTACTTTGACGCTCTGCACATCCCATAAAAAAACTTATTATGAAAAGAAAAAAGAAAAAGTGAATTGTTGATTTCATTTATTATTCCTTCTCAATTTTTTTACTAATTAATTTTTCATCAAGACCATTGAAAACTTCCAATTGCATTCCAGATTCAAGCAACTTTCTTGGAATTCTAAACAGTGTTTCTGTGCTATCTTCATTCTCAAGACGAATGATTTCTTGGTTCTGAGCATTCTTAACAATAGCTATAACAGGTAACGGTCCAAATTCTTTTGCATGCAAGATAAGTTCTGTTTGCTCTTTTTTAAGAGTAAGGGTACCTCCTTGCTCAAACTCTGCAACACCTTTTGTTGCGGTACCATGTTTCACATTTTCCGAAGAATCCCATAAAGACGTGCTTGCTAATGTTTTTAATGAATTAACTTGAGAAGTAATTGAATTATTTGAGACAGGCAACATGATACATTGACCATTCTTTTTAAGCTGTCTTTTTAACTCAGGAATTTTGATGCTACCTTCTCCACTTATGAAACAAAGCGTTGAACCATCCAAAATTTCTTTGGTCTCTCCATTTTTCAATACGATCTCTTGTGAATTGATAGTAATAGTAACGTCAGCATTTTGTCCTTGAATGGTTAACGCTAACAAGGGGCTAATCATAAATCCTAATAATAGAAACATTTTATACATACCAACTCCTTTTTTATCATTTAATTTTTGTCAATAAATTTGAAATTTTCTGCCTTGGTTGTCTTAATAGTAAAATACCAAGATATGCATTGGATAAAATAGCTGGTATCATCCAATTAAACCATATTCGATAATACACTAAACCAATATAAGATATGAAAAATAAAATAGCTGTTGCAACCCAAATAGAGTAATTATCTTGAAATTTTTCTCTTTTGACCGCAATTAAAATACTTAGCAACTTGTAACGAATACTAATCAATTTTGTAGGGGTTAGTTTAAAAACTTGCTTACTTTTTTTACGAAGCTGTAACAGAGGCTTGAAAATCATACCAAAAAGATAATCACATCCAAAGACTGTTAGAAAAACAATCAAAAGAGTAAGCCATAAAGACAGCTTTTGTAGATTGCCATCAAGATAATAAAGTGTCATTAACGATTCACCATGAAGTTCTACACCATTTTTTTTACTCTTTAACGATGTTCCAAATACATCATTGCTAAATTCATGTGCGGCACCCAACATTAGCACAGAGCTTTGCAGTACATCTTCATCTAAAGTATCCAATGGAAAATGTGCAGAAAATCCCATCAAGTTTGACCAACGACTTTGCCAAGTCATATAGGTACCATCAAAAAATTCTTCTTTTTCTTTCAAAATAATGCGATTCTCAATTAAGCTTGTTTTAGTTTGGCTAAACATTTTTTCTGTTTCAAAATAATCTTTTTTATCTTGCTTCCATAGCTCAATGGCTATATTTATGAAGAGTTGATCTTTATAGTGTTCATAGGGATAATATCTGCGACTAATGTCATCTCCAGATAATGCTAAACCTGTAGAAACAAAGACAATTTTTTTATCACGAATTTTTTGTTGAAGGTCAGGATTTTTCGAATCATAAATGAAATTATATGAAGAGGTCATTGGCAGATAAATGGTGTAAGTTCTCTCTTTTTGTAACGCTTCAATCAATGCTATGTCTCCACTGCTTAGTGTTTGATTGAGTGGGTCACTTGTGTAGCTCAAATCATAATCAATAAACAGAGCTTTTGGATGTTTTAAAGGGTCAATTGAAGATAAAGTTTCATCAATAGAATTGATAATTGATGCAAGATACTCTCGTGGAAAAATATAGCCATATCGTGTTTCATTGTTTTCATCAATAAGATCTGTAGAGCGAAGATAATGATTGTCTACCATTAGTATGATAATGTTAGGAGCTGTAGCTACCTTAGTTGGTTTCTGAGAAAGGGCTATCTTATTAATCGTATCAAAAGCAAAATCTTCAATAGAAGAACGAATAAATTCAATATAAAAAAATTGATATACACAAAATGTGATAATAGAAGCAATGATACTTTTTTGTAGAGCATGCCAGAAAATAGACTGGTCACGTTTAGTCATTGATACACTTTATGTATTTAGACAACTCTTCTTTAAAAGCATTCCTATAAGATAGCGGTGCTAAAATTTGGACATCTGGAAGCCAAGATTTAACAAGATTATCTATTTCTTCAAAATGTGTGACATCAAATGAAATAATCAAATATCCATCCTTTGTCTCTTCGCATATTTTTTGAGATGGAAGGTGCATTTTAAGTTTAAAATAGTGTGCTACACGAGGTGATACTTTAATAGTAACTGACAAATGTGTTTTTGTGTTGAAAAATGGAGTATGTGCATTTTCATATAATTTTTTTTCGTATGCATTAAGTGTGTGCTTTTCTTCTAATAAACACACAGATTGAATGGTAGAAATCATATTAATTGATACTTCACAATCTTCTTTACCGAGCAAATACCAAAAGCCGTCGAAATTAATGATTTTTATTGGTGCGATTATCTGTTCTTGATTTGTTTTATATGTGACTTTAATCAAATTAGCATAAGTAATAGCCTCTTCTAAGGCATTTAAAAGAGATGAATCCATGTCAATATATTCAGAAGGTGCAGGCTTAATATAATAAGGCATAAAAACCTTTTCATAAAGAATTTTATCCATCAAATTTTGAGATGCTTTTTGAAACTCTTTTCCTTTATTTTTTATTAGTTCTAAAGAAAGCGTCATTGTCATCATCTCTTCAATACTTAACTTTGTACGACTAAGGCTAAATCCATCTATAAATTGTAATTGTTTTGATGAATTAACTATGATAGGAAATTTATTAAGTCGAACGTATATATCACGTTGTATAGTTCGCATAGAAACGTTATATTCTTTTGCTAAATCATTCAATGTAGGTACTTGATGTTGTGCAAGTTTTGTTAAAATATCTGTTAATCTAAAAAGAATTTTGTCGTACTCTTTTGACATTGATTGCCCTAAAAATATAAAAATATAAAAAATAAATTTTATCTAAATTATGTTTTTCTCACACTATGAGTATTATTAGTATTATATTAATATGGATAGTAAAATCCATTTTTGTGGTATTTGGTAACATTTCTATCGCTATCTCTGCATATTGCTTCTATTATTTTTTGCAAAATACGCTCTTTATTTAAGATCTACAATGGCATGTTCTACTCTTCACTGGTATTTGTTTTATGTAATTTTACAATTTTAAAACGACAGGGTAGTGTCATTATATTCAATATAAAAAATAATTTATAGACGTCATAATGTTGTCGTTAATATTTTCTAAGATTGCACTATTAAATAAATTCTTTTACAAAAGGCGATCAATGAGAAGCATTACATTACCTTACATCAACAAAATTCATCAAGGATATAAAAGCTGTTTGGACAGTTGTTAGTAAGAATTATTGTTTCATTAACCAGTGTATTTATTTGATTAGTTTTGTATCTTAATATTTTAAAGGAGTTATACCATGAAAAAAATATCATTTTTTCTATTCTTAATTTTGACTTTGGGTCTTTTAACAGGTTGTGCTGCTATGTCCTACCAAACGGGGCATTCATCTGTACAAAATATGCGAAGTGCGGATAAATATGTTGTTGGACAAACAACACTAAATGAAGTTCAGGAAGAGCTTGGTGCAACCATGTATATTTTTGAAAAAGAGAATGGTACTAAAAAATACGTTTGGCAATCAGAAGTTATTGAAAATAGCGTTAATTCCACTGCCTTTATCCCAATTGTTGGCATGGTAACAGGTGCTAATTTAAAAGAAACAACGAATCGTACAACCTTAGCGCTTACTTTTGATAAAAACAATATGCTTATACAAAAATCATTAAAAAACGGTGATTATTTAGATCCTGATATTGCGGCAATGGCATCCCAAATGATGCAACAAGGGATTAGAAAACCTCTATAAACATTTTATTATGAGAGCATGAGCGATACCTGCGATGCTCTCACTTTTAATGGTACAATCAACGATCGGCATTTTTCTTTGATTATTACTTTGTATGCTATCCGCTAAACAGTCAAAATCTTGTATATGTAAATGCCAAAAGAAGGCTTAAATATTTTATAGACAAGATTTACCATAGACTTGAACTATAAATATATAAATTATTACTTAATTTAACAAGTTTTTTTACTAATAAACTTTTCAAATATGCTATAATAACTCTTAAAAAAAGGAGGTATTATGTCAATAGCAAAAATCACACGTAATTTTGTAGATTCTATTGAAACAGGCAAAATTTTTGTGTACGATGACATACCAAGCGATAATAAAATGGGTATTGCTATTGAACTAAGCCGACTGTATAAAAAAGGTATTATCAAAAAAGTTTCTAAGGGGAAATACTATAAAGCAAAAGTAACTCCTTTTGGAGAGATAGCACCTGATAGTGAAGAAAAAATAAAAAGCTTTTTTAGTGCATCCAGCGATTATATTGCAGGTCTTTCAAGTTTGAATCAATTAGGACTTACAACACAAGTGCCTAATGTTATTACCATCGCATCCAATCAATCACCACGCAAAATTTCTTTACAAAATACCATTATTAAGGTTATCCCTAAAAGAGCGAATGGTTCTAAAGAAGACGTCGAATTATTGCAACTTTTAGATGCGCTCAATAGCATTAAAAAAATACCCGATGTTTCTATCAATGAAGCGTTTCAAATAATTAAAGGCATGATAGAGCGATTAAGCCTAAATGAGCAACAATGTTTGGCGAAGTTGGTTCTTACCTACCCCCCACGCACCAAAGCATTGGTTGGAGCTATTCTCAAAAATAGAGGACTTTGGGAAGAGGCTTACAAACTAAAAGCCACTTTGAATCCAATAAGTGTATATAAATTTGGTATCAGTGAAGAGTTGCTACCTAATAAAAGTGAATGGAGAATCATTTAATGACATTACATCTAAATCAAGAGCTTTTTAAAGATGCTATTGAGGCATGTGCACAAAATTTGAGAATGAATGCACTTTATATCGAAAAAGATTATTGGGTAAGTTATATTTTAAAGGCTATTTCCCAAAGTTCATATCGAGATGTGGCTATTTTTAAAGGTGGTACTTCTCTTTCAAAAGCCTACAAACTTATAGAACGATTTTCAGAAGATATTGATTTGGCTATTATTACCAATGAACTAAATTCCAATCAAATCAAAACCTTGATTCGAAAAATTGAAAAAGCTATCTTAGATGTGAATTTTGAAGAAATTGAAATAGCACATATCACGTCAAAAGGAAGTGAGTTTAGAAAAACAGTGCATCGGTATCCAAAATCACAGTATGGTGATTTTGGACATGCTAATGAAAATATCATTCTTGAAATCAATTCATTTGCCAAACCACATCCATATAATTTAATGGAAATTTCTTCTTATGTAGCCGAGTTTTTAGAACAGCAAGCACCTTCAATGGTGAGTGAATTTGCGATGGAACCTTTTTTCATTCATGTGCTTGATTTTAGGAGAACATTGTGTGAAAAACTGAGTGCAATTGCCAGAGCTTCTTATGAAAGTGATGCACAATTTTTGGAGTTAAAAGCTAAAATGAGGCATTTTTACGATATTTATTTTTTGATGCAGCATCCTGATATTCAAAACTTTGTGGCAAGTGAAGCATTCCCTAAAATGATAGCACGAGTAAGAGAAGATGATCAGAGACAATTTGATACTTCTGTGTGGGCACAAATAAACTTATCCGAAACACCAATATTTCAAGACACAACAATAATTTCAGAAAAACTAAGCCATCACTATATGACACAATTTAGAGATTTAGTTTATTCTGAAACCTTGCCATCGTTGAAAGATATTGAAACAACGATACAAAAGATAGCTACAATAATTGCACACAATTAACTTCAAAAATTTAAAAGTTATGCAATTGAGCAAAAATTTTCTTATGTTTTTCTTGATCTTTACTTGGTATGAGGTGTGCATATCTTTCAGTCATGTGAATAGTTTTATGCCCTAACTTTTTTTGAATTTCTAAAAGAGAAAAGTCACCACTTGTTGCTAACCAACTTGCATATGTATGTCTTAGGCTATGGACAGTAATTCGATATTTTTGCTGTTTTTCTTTTTCTAATCTTTGCTCTTGTGATAAGCTGGTTCTATCTTTTGAAGTGATAGTTGGTTTATTATTTTCAAAAAGCTTATCGACAACATCTTGCCATTGTCGTGGCATCTGAATCATTCTCTTCCCATTTGTTGAAGGAAAAACCAAAAAATTATTGTTTTTGGGTTGGGATTTTAAAACTTCTATCACTAATTCATCCATTTCAATGTGACGAGAGTTGCCATTTTTAGTGGCTGCAAAATGAATAAGATTATTTTTAAAATCGATGTCTTTCCATGTGAGGGAGGCTACTTCAATAAAACGAGCGCCAGTCGTAAGTAACATAACGGTTAAATCATAAATTAGTTTTGAGTGATTTTCTTTGAGTTCACTGAGAAGTTCTCTGGATTGATCAACTGTTAAAAAAGCTAATTTCGCATTATTGGGTTGTTTCATGCTAACTCTACCTTTTGAAATAGGGTTCGTATAATTTTTGACTAAGTCATTGTTAATGGCATAGTTTATAATTTGCCTTGCAACACCTAAGATATATTTAACAGTGCTTTCTGAGTACTGTTTTAATTTTTGAGTCTTTATTTTGTTGAAATCGTACTGGGTTAATGAGGTAAGTTCTCTTCCATGAAGCTCTTTGAGGTGATTGTCAAAAAGCTCCTTATCTTTCTTCCAGCTTTTTTTATTGTCTTGTGTGTGTTCCATGTATTTTTCAAATGCTGCATAAAATGTAAAAATTTCTTTTCGACCTAAAATGGTTTTTGGGACAATTTCTTTATTGTAAAGCTTGTTGGTGATGTTACCAAGTTCTTTTCGTGCATCCTCAATACCTTTACCCTCTGATTCTTTACCAACACAAAGTTCACGAGATTTATTTTCATGGTCTCTGTATGTAATGTAATACGCTTTGTCATCACCCCCGTTAGGATGCTTGCAATATCTCCAAAAAATATTTCGAGAACGTGTTCGGTTACGTTGTGTGTATTTCGTTTTTTCGGTGTATTGTTCAAAAGCTTCTTTTGGAGAGAGCCCATCAGATTTTTTGCCAATTTCTTTTTCGACATACTTTTTTCGTTGTTCGACTAAAATGTAATAGACTTCATCACCATTTGGGAGTGGTTTATAATAAACTTTTTTAAATTTTGTCGCCAGACGTTCTTCAATCATAGGATGACCTTATTAAGATATTTTAAACATGAGTGACATTATATCAACTTCCAACCAACTTCCAACGGGAATGATGTAAAAGGTTAGAAAACTTTGTAAAACACTTTATCTAAAAAACCTTTATAAGGCACCTAAAATAGGCTATTTTGTAGCGATTTAAGAAAACTTTGTAAAACTTTATAAATGCTAAAAAAATGACTGTTAATCACTTGGTCGCTGGTTCGAATCCAGCATTCGGAGCCACTCTTTTTTAAATCCTCTAAAATTCAGCCTTTCAAATCAAAAAATTCTTAAAAACAGTAAAGCAGTTCTAAATTTTTT
>Ga0302250_1000869_pt1 | contig 25622 bp, 19 predicted proteins | sample AAG_RA_Asp_MG_FD_193536 | JGI IMG/M metagenome (GOLD analysis project Ga0302250, IMG submission 193536) | Enriched activated sludge microbial communities from anaerobic digester in WTTP, New Holstein, Wisconsin, United States - AAG_RA_Asp | ecosystem: Engineered > Bioreactor > Anaerobic >... | reverse complement strand
CGATTTTGATAGAATTAACATGGTTATACCACATGAAAACTTCAATCATAGTTTTCAATCGGTTCGTGCATTAACTTCGTATAATGATTACAGCATGCATGACAGAGGATTAGGAATGAGAATTACATTCCAAACTCTGACCGGCATATTAAAGCATACTGATAAGTTTAAGAAGGAATGCATCTATCCCGAAGTGTATAAACACGATGGCCAAACCATAACATTCAGCAATCTGATTAAAACTGCAAGCTATCAAAGCATAGAATCAAATATTGTTGCCATCTCGGATGAGATTGCCCAAGTAGTTCACGACATTTCAGATGCAATTAAAATGAATTTGATAAACATAGAAATGCTAAACAATCCAATTTTCAAAACAGTGATTTGTAATGCTCTAGATTATCATCGCAGAACAACGGGCTCATCTACCACATTTGATCATCTCAAGGATCTTAAACCCGATATCCTTTCTCATCAATTAACGACTTGTTTTATAGAGTATTTTTCTGGATCAACAGTAACAGAGATAGACTCGATAATCAATGAAAAAGGAATTTCAAAATTGCAAGCCATAGATAAAATAGGAAATAAACCCTACCCTGTTGCTGACTACGAAACGCTGATCATGTTCAAGGATTCAGTAATCTTAAACAGTCAAGGTGTTGTGGTTATGGATAACAAGGGTAAAGCGATAATAAATGGCATACTGGATTCATATTTAATAGAGCCTAGGCAACTACCAAACTCAGTTATTGATAAGCTCTCCGAAATACTTCTAACACCAAGTTTCAGAATAACAAAAGACTCCCTAAAGAGAATTGCATCAATTTCAGGACCTAGGTCTATCAGTCAAGAAATCGTAATCTCTAAAGCAAAGATGTTAAATACAGAAGGTCAGAACAACATAAGATACATTTCAGTTGATGACTACAAAGTCGTCTACCCATTTCTTATATCATCTAGAGCTTACAGACGAGTATTAGTAGATTATATAGCCCAAATGACAGACAATTACGCAGAAGAGGAGTTTCGAAGACTCCAGATCTAGTTGATTCATTTAACTAAATTCGTTTGTGTTTATCGTGTCACAATTTGCAATTTTCGGTGATCTGATTTGCAGAAATCCTGTCAAAAAATACCTAAAAGGGTCTTGGTAAGGATGAGCAAGGATGAGTAACGATGCGACAGTTTGCAGTTTTCGCTGCACAATTTGCAGATTTCGTTGTCACGTTGCACATACATAACTTATTACTTAGCTGAAGAGCACAGGAAAGTCTTGACAGAACTGCTTTGCTACAGGAGGAAATCCAGGTATGAAAAAGATAATCCATATAGACATGGACATGTATTTCGCTGCAATCGAGATAAGGGAAGACCCGTCTCTAAAGGGCAAATGCGTAATCGTAGGCGGCCCCCCCAATAGTCGCGGTGTGGTTTCCACCTGCAGTTATGAAGCGCGCAAATTTGGCGTTCACAGCGGAATGAGCAGCTATCAGGCCTGGAACCTTTGTCCCCAGGCGGTTTTCGTGCACTCACATTTCCGGCTTTACAAGGAAGTATCAAATCAGATAAGGGAGATATTCTATAGCTGGACTGACCTTGTGGAGCCAATGTCCATGGATGAAGCCTATCTGGATGTAAGCCAGAACAAGCATTCCGAAACCTCGGCTGTGGAGATAGCCAAGGCGATTAAAACCGAGATAATGAAAACGACGCAGTTAACCTGCTCAGCGGGAGTGTCGTACAATAAGTTTCTTGCCAAAATTGGCAGCGATTTGAATAAGCCTGACGGCCTTACGATTATCACCCCCGAAAACGCCCAGGAGATACTTTTCGCTCTGCCAATCGGCAAATTTCACGGAATTGGCAAGGTCACTGCCGCTCGCATGCAAAAGCTGGGTATAAAGAATGGGGAAGACCTTTACCGCTGGGAATTGAAAGATATGCTGCGGGTTTTTGGCAAGGCAGGGCTGTTTTATTATAATGTGGTGCGCGGAATTGATACCCGGGAAGTGATCACCGAATTTGAGCCAAAGTCCATTAGCTGCGAAACGACCTTCGACATCGATACAGACGATATGAATGAGCTGTTTGCTGTTTTGCGCAAGCTTTCGGAAAGATTGGCATCAAGAATGGCGACCAAGGGTATCAGCGGTCAGAATATTGTCTTGAAGCTGAAGTACGACAATTTCGAATACATCACCCGCAGCTGTGCCATGCGGGGTTCCTGTAATGATCCGGCTGTGCTGTATAAATATGGAGAACAGCTACTTGTGGCAAACTGGCAGAGCACCCGCAAGGTAAGGCTTCTGGGATTGGGAGTGGGCAAATTGGACAATCAGGATAACTGCGAGCAGCTAAGCATTCCGCTGTAGTTTTCTGCCAATCCCTTTTTGAGCCAGATTGCTGATTACAATAAGCACCAAACCGGCAAAGGTGGCAGGATGGATGCTTTCTGATAAAATCAGGCGGATGAAGAGCAGCGAAATGAAAGGGGTAAGGAAGATCAGGTTGGAAACTGCCGCTGTGCTCCTGGTGTATTCCAGAGCTTTGAACCACAGAAGGAAAGTAAGCCCCATTTCAAACACTCCTACGTAGATTCCTGCCAGCAAGCCTTGAGTTAAATACCTGGAATTGTCCACCAGCCTAGCTTTGCTCAGCAGTGTAAAAATCAGGATAAACAGAAAGCCCAGGAAGAAATTGTAAAACAGCTTGGTTTGGGCGTTCCGCTTGTCTTTCAGGTTCAGTATCCAATAACCAGCCCAAATCAGAGAAGTGAAAACCGCCAGAAGGGAACCCCAGGGGTCATCGAAACGCACTGAGGCAAAAGCGCCTTTAGACGATATCAACCATACACCCAGGAAGCTTATCAGTAGCGAGACGAGGTCGATAACCCTAAATCGTTCGTGTAAAAGCCAGATGCTAAACATTGCCAGCACGATTGCCCAAGTATAGTTCAAGGCCTGCGCTTCCTGCGCCCTCAATCGCGAATAGGCTTCAAAGAGTATCAGGTAATAGATGAAGGGATTCAGTAAAGCTGGCAGCAGAGAAGCCAAAAGGTCCTTTCCTGGGTTCTTTAGCAATCCTGCCTGGGATAACAGCCCGCTCAAACCTAAAAATAGCGAGGCTGTAAAGGATGAAACCAAGAGCAAGCCAAGCGGAGTAAGTCCCTGCAAGCTGAGCTTGAAGGCCGTGCTGATGCTCGACCAGGCTATTATCGAGAGTCCGGCGAAGAGGTAGGCTTTACGTTGATTTTTTTGCATACGAAAAAACGAAATGATCTGGGGGCTAATGCTGCTCGGTTTCAAAAAAACGAGTTCAGCTTGGGCCGGTCAGATCATTTCGTCCGGTCTAAATCTTAAGATTTGGTATATCAGGGCATGGCTTTTTTTATCGCCTGATATTTAGCTTCCAGGGATTTGTTCTGAGTCATCTGTGCACCGTAGATCACATACTCCACGGCAAATTTATTGGCTCTGTCCCAATTATACCATTTTTCTCCATACTGGATCAATTCGTCGTACCTTTTCAGTTCCAAAAGCGTATTGCAAATGAGAGTGAAGTCTTCTTCATTTTCCTCAATCTCCAGCAGCATTTTCAGGTAGCGCACGGAAGCTTCTTTATCGTCCATTTTGATCGCAATGGATTGGGCGTTTGCAATTAGATCGGCTTTATTGGGTTCTAACTGCAACGCTGCCTGAGTAGCTTCCATGGCTTTGGGATAGTTTTTCAGTTCATAGTAGCAAGCAGAGATATTCATCAGATTGTCGATGTCCACAGGGGTTTGAACTCGAACCCTTTCGTAGAATTTCACGGCTTCGGTGTAGTTTTCCTTATTGTAATAAAAAGCGCCAAGCTCTTGCAGATAAGCCAGTTTATCTGGTTCCTTGTTCAGCAGGGCCAGCAGAATTTGCTCAGCTTTGGCGTCGTCTTTCAGCTCTTTAAGATAGATGTTTTTAAGTTGAATCATTGGTTCAGGGCGACCTGGCTCCAGCTTTTGGGCAAGCTCAAATATATCCATGGCGGATTTGGTATTGCCATTGGTCAATTCTTTCTCAGCGGCGTTGTAGATACGAATCCAACTGCTTTCCTTGCGTTTCTTCATGTCGCGCAGGTCTATTTTTTCTTCGTCGGTAAGATTTTCAAAGCTTTCGGTTTTGGCTATGGCGCGGCCATAAAACTGGTAGGCTTTCTGATTGAATTCGACGGCGCGTTCCAAAAACTGCTCACCTTTGAAAAGATTGATATCGGCCATTCTGCGTAAAGCAAGGGCGTGGTCTGGATTGTCGTCCAGAACTTTTTGATAGAATACTTCCGCTTGTTCCACGTTTTTTTGCTGGTAATAAACATTGGCTGTCTTGAGATCTACGTTGCCCTGAGGGCTAAGTTTTTGACGGGCTGTAGCACATGCTGAAAGCAAGAAAATTGCCGTCAGAGCTATGAATATCAGCTTTTTCATGAAGTTACTCCTGAATTATTATCGGTTTTCCTCATTTTTTCCCGCATCTATTATCAGTCAAGAACTTTTCTTGAATGCACCAGCCGAATATGATTGAGTTTCTCTCTTGTCATGATCAGGCAGACAAGTCACGCTGTATAAACCGACCATATCTGAGTTACACCGGACAAGGCTTGGCGAAAGAAACTTAACTAGGTTATTATGCAGGTTGTTACAAAGATAAGAGATTGTATATTACTCTGCCCAACAGCAAAAGCAGAGCGAGGACAAAGACCTCTTTGATAAGTTTGTTGCCTTTCAGAATAACGAGTTTGGAACCGAGAATATTGCCAGTGATTCCGCAGATTGCCCCAGGAATTGCCAGAGGCAGATAAACGTGGCCGGACACCGAAAAAGTGATCAATGCCGCTACGTTTGAGGCAAGGTTCACAACTTTCGTATTGCCGTTGGCTTTCACAAAATCGTAATGTAAAAGCGACGTATAGATCAGGATCAGGAAGGTTCCTGTGCCGGGTCCGAAAAACCCGTCGTAAAAGCCAATTCCCAGTCCAGCCAGTCCTCCCAAAAGCAGCCGGTATCCTAATCCAAGCAGATGGGCTCTGCTTTCATAACCCATTTTGCGGCTTGTTAACGATATTACCGCCACAATAGGGATTAGAACAACCAGGAGGTAGTTCAAAATCTTTGCTGAAACATGCAGCGCAGTAGTAGCTCCCAGCCAGGAACCTAAAAGGGCAAAAGCAGCGCTAAGCAATGCGACGGGGACATCGATCATTTTTGCTTTGAAGTAGTTTGCCGTGGAAAACACGGTGCCAAAGCAGGATGAGAATTTGTTGGTTCCCAAAGCCAGGTGAGGTGGAATTCCCACGCTCCAATAAGCTGGAAGTGAAATCAGCCCACCACCTCCTGCAATGGCGTCGATAAAACCGGCCAGGAAGATGAAGGGCAAGACAATTGTGTAATCCAGAGGAGATAATGAGATGAATTGGCTCATTTATAATTCCGCCTTAAACTCCAATTTTAGTTCGTGACTGCTTTTCTGAGCGGGGTAATCGTTGAAACGGTATTCCAGGCTCAGACTGCTGAAGTTATTCAGCCGATAAATTCCACTTAGGCTTAGCCCAGGTATCCAGCCTGCGCGTTTATTGGGCAAAAAGCCAAAATATCCGCTTCCCGAAAGGATGTTGTAGGTAAGCGAAAAGCTCCCTGAAAAACGGTACTTCTGTAGCCAGACACTACGAATGCTGGGTGAAAAATAGTAGCTATGCAAGCGATACGTCTCGCTGCCATCTTGTTTGCCTCCATCTTCGCGGGTATAGCTCAGCTCAGCCTGAAGGTTGCTTTGCACAGCCAGATTTCTCTGAACCAGAGTACTGACACCAAGGCTTTTCAGGCTGGAGAGATAGCGTGAGTCCTGTGCTAATTCCCGGCTGAACAACAAGCGTGTGCTGTAGCTAGAATAGCCTTTGATGTCCATCTGTACAAAGTGTTGTAAGCTATAGCTACGTTCCGGGCTTTGGTATCGCTTGTCCAGGCTGCGCTCCAGATTTTGCTGGAGACTTGCGTTCATATGGTTTTGAATCAATTCCACCCACAAGGTTTGTTGCAGGTTTTGGCGGCCAAAGATGGTATTGGTTTCGTTGTAAACAGTGCCCGGCCAAAAGAGATAGCGCTTCCAATCGTCTCGGTTGCTGCTTTGCTCGCTTAGTTGCAAAGTACTGTCGATTTGCCAGCGTTTCCACCAGTCTCCCTGCAGATAGTTGCCAGGTTTTAAATACAGAGTCCAGAGTGCGTTAATATCACTGGCCAGAGTGCCCTGGGAACTGGTTATAAACACATAATCATAGTCCCCATCTGTAATGCTGACCCCTGTGCTGTCATACAAACCCAGGCCATTGCCAACGTATTGCAGTTCTCTTATTTTTGGGAAAAATTCAGTCTGATTGAGCTGGTAATTCGTGTAGAGGCTTAGCATCTGTTTCAGAGCGCTTAGGTTGGAACGCAGGTTCACCAGATCATAGCTTGAAACCGGGTTTTCTGAGCTGGGTTGACGTAGCTGGCGATGCGTAAACTCCAGATCAAGCCGCTGTTGGCCCAGATTCAGAACCTGCTTGTAAGCATAGGTTTCAGAGCGGTTTTGGGTAGTCCAAACTGATTGGTTTTTTACTTTACTTTGATCTGCGCTGAAGCTGATCTGTGAAAATAGCTTTGCGTTATTGCCCCAGCTAAACTGCGGATTCAGCTTTTGGTAGTCGGTGCCCAGAGAGCTCTGAAGCAGTGAGTTTTGCAGGGCAGCAAGCTTGAGGCGCAGAGATTTGTAGATCCAGGCTAGGTCTCCCTGCAGGTATTGCAACTGGCTTTTATCTTTGGCGGCAGTTTTATTCTGTTGCTCAGCGAGAGTACTTAGCAGGTTTATGGCAGGCAACAGACCTTTGCCGCTGGATGAAGAGCTAATACGCAAGGCTTTCAAGTAGTTCAAATCGGCTATGTCCCTATATCGCAGCAGCAGACTAAGTTTCCACTTTTCACCGAGATGGGATAGTAGAAGGTCGCTATTGCGTTGAGCCAGAGAATCCGCCTTTGCCAGAGCGTTAAAATCGTATTCGGTTTCTGTATTTCGGTATTTGCCAAAGAGCTTCGTGTTAGCGGTTCGCTCTTCGTGCTCCAGCCTGACTTTGTTGCTTGCCCAGGGAAGCTCAGCATAAGTAAAAATCAGCCCCCCCAGATTGTCCCCGTCATCCTTCTCAGAAAGTGTGTTTTTGTCGGCAAGCGAGCCAAGGGTTTCCACTCCTGCTGTAAAAGCAGAGCCCTGATAAGCAAAAATCAATTCCAGATTACCAGTTTTGGCTGGTGGAATAAGCCTTTTCTGCGGTTGCCAGGAACCCTGGCCGATCCCTGCAAAGCGGAACTTTCCGCTGGAAAACTCCTGGTAATCACCCATTCCAAAACCCACATAACTGAATATCAGATCATAAATTGCCAGGCTGTCTCCAGGGGCATATTCATAATACTCAGTCCCCGTTTGACTTATTGCTAGCTTGTAGCTTCCTGTTCCCTCGGCCACCTGGTTTACACCATTGCCCCAGATCACGTTATCGCCAGCTTGTCTTAGAGAATCGAGGTCTGCTTCTGAAAATGAGGTAGCCAGGGGGTGCCGTTTGTCATCCTGTTGCCAGATAAAATGGTGCCGAAAACTAAGATTATACCCCAGAGGAAGATAGGAAGAGCTAAAATAGCTTGAAACTGGATAAAACTCATCAGAATACTGGAAGCGTACCAAAACATTATTTGCGGAATAAACAAGCCTCTTGAACATAAGGCTGCCCTCAGAATAGTCTATGCTATAGTCCAAGCCCCGTTCCCAACGGCTACCATCCACGAAAACCTCTTCTGAGCCTGCTACAACCAGATAACCTGGTTGATAGTCGTTCGGTCGGAGATAATAGGGCCCTTGCTTTCCATCTACGATAGGCAGGATTACCGTACTACTTTTACCGCTTCCGGCCGCAAAGGCAGCCTGCAGTTCGGAATGGTTTTTATAACTGGCGGATAGACCCTCGAAACTGCTTTGGTATTCCAGATAGCGGCTGTTGCGGAATTCCAGATTCAGATCGCCCATCGCCAATTCATAATTTTTACCATACAGCTTTACAAATACCTTGTCCAAAGAGCTCAACTCCTTGGAATCGCCTTCCGGGGAAAGCTTGGACTGGCTGTCTGATAGCTGGGCTTCCAGATTAACTCCTTGAGAAAGTTCGCCAGTAAGATTAACAAAGAGAGATTGCTTCAGGTCGAAGGACTCATCGTCCGAAAAGGCTATGGCAAAGGTCTTTGATCCTTTTATCTCCAGCTTGCCATCTGGATTGAACAGGACTTTGGGCTTTCTAACTATACGAGCGAACAGGCTGTCTGAGGCAGGTTGGATTTCGTATAGTTGCACTGGCTTATGCAGGTTTGTTGGCACCAAAATATACTCGATCTGGAGTTGCTCTGTTTCTGGCATGCGGATTAGCCTAAGAAGCCCATTTTCATAGTCCAGCAGGTAATCCAGTCCGTGGATCAGCTTGAGGCTGTCGGCCTTAATGCTTTCACTGTGATGAATCAAGGGACTTTCCGCGATTTTGTAGCTGGTTTCAGAGGGACTTAGTATAAGAGATTTGCGGGTGAAAAGAGATTGTGAAGGCAGGGTTACTGCAAACAGCAGGATAAGAAGCGAGGATAGTAAACGCTTTGAACAAAGCAAGGCACTATACTTTGTGAATAACGTAGGTAACCACACCCCAGATCATAAAATCCATGTCCTCGTCGATAAGAATGGGGCTGTAGTCTTCATTTTCGGGCACCAGATAATACTGCGAATCCTCGATGTGCAGGCGTTTGACGGTTAGTTCTCCATCCAGGATGGCGATCACGATTCGGTTGTGTGTGGCTTCGAGGGCTCTGTCCACGATCAGAATGTCGTCTGGCAGGATTCCTGCGCCCTGCATGGAGTATCCTTCCACACGCACGAAAAAGGTGGAGGCTTCATGAACTATGAGATGCTCATTAAGGTCAAGCTTGCCTTCGATGTAATCCTGAGCTGGAGAGGGGAAGCCGGCATTTATCTTTGATGCCATCAAAGGCCGGTAGAGCTTCTTCCCTTCTGAGGCGGAATAAATGGCTTTTATTGAGCCATCACTGCGGAGTTTTTGGTTCATGTCTTTACAGTATTTATTGATTTGAAAAGCCAGACGGGTGATTGCTCACCCGTCATAAAAAAAGCTCTTATGGATTATTTCATTTTGGGATCTTGCAGGATTTTCTTTACCTGTGCACCGTACTTGGGATCATTCTGGATGCGGGTAAGGTCTGCCTTGGCGGCGGCGTAGTTCTTGGGCTTGCTGTTATAATAGGCCAAACCTCGCAGCATGAGGGCATCAACATTGCGTGTGTCAGCAGTCAGGGTCATTGTGGCATAGCTGATTACTTTGGCATAGTTTTTCTGAGAATTATAGTATCCAGCCAGAACCAAAGCCAACTGCGGATCCCGATCGATAGCCAGGGATTTTTCGTAGTATTCAATCATCTTTTTAGAGTTCTTCAGCTCGTCATAGTTCTTGCCGATCATCTGATATACTTTTGCCAATTCTGCGTTATCAGGTTTGGTTTCCACCAGCTTTTCGAGGTAGAGATTGGCGTTTGCCCAATCATTGTTGTTGCGGTAGAAATTTGCCAAACGGCGGTACATATCGGCGCCGGGTTGGAGTTCCAATGCCTTCAGATAATACTTTCCGGCTTCTATGTTATTGCCTTTTTCAGCATAGCGATCTGCCAGATTGATGTAAGCTGCGGGATCGTTGGTGGCAGTTGCCAGATCGATCAATACTGCGTAAGCCCGGGTTTCGTCCTTCAGATTGTCGCGCAGGAGGAAGAACTTGCTGTTCAAAGTTGCGGGATCATTTGGTTTCAGTTTCAAAAGCTGATCGTAATAGCCCACAGCTTCTTCGAATTTCCCGGCGTCTTTGGCTACGATGGCCAGGTTATTGTACACGCCCAGAATATTTGCGTCCAATTCTCCCTGGCTTACATGAACTGGAGTGATGGTTTTGTAGATGCCAAGGGCTTTTTCATAATTGTGAATGGCATCATCGTACATGCTTTGCGATGCGCTTTCCACCGCCAGGTCTATGTGAGATTTGGCGATATTCAGATTCATCTTTTCGATATTTAGAGTGATGGAATCAGTGGGAACGGCAGTAGGAGCAGCCTCGTTGAACAGCGCGATTGCTTCGGTGAAAGCCAGGATGGCCTCGTTATAGAGTTTCTCCGAATATGCATCGTTGCCATCGGCTGCCGCTTGATGAGCCAGAGCCAAAGGATTGCGAACCGGAACCGGTTCTGGCTGAACTTCCGGTTTGCTGCCTGCGCAAGCGCTAAGCGCTATTAGAACGACCAGGCTTATGAGACTCAATATTTTAATTTTCATTGGTAAATCCTCCCTGATTTTTGAATACCTATAGCCAGCCCAGCCCATTTTTTGTCAATCTAAAAAAGCAAAGGAGATCTTATTGCCTGGAAAATCGGAAGTTTTTTTCTGGTTTCTCAAAGCCGTGTTAAACTGTTGATGTACTTACGGATACGAAAAAAGTCACGAGCCCTTAACCCGCATTAAACCGTTCAGAGAAAAAAAACCCGCTTTTTTTAGTTGACAGAATTATTGGAGTGCACTTTACTTATCACTGAAAGATCTCTCACTCTTATCACGAGATTATGAAAGGAGGTAATATGAGCAGAGATGATTTGATTAAAAAGATCGCAGGTGCCGCAGGTATCTCTCAAAAAGTAGCTGGCCTGGCCCTCGCCGCAGTTCTTGAGGGAGTTACCGAGACCCTTAAAAAGGGAGGAAAGGTTTCATTGGTCGGTTTTGGTTCTTTCAGCGTTGCACATCGTAAAGCCCGCAACGGCATCAATCCCAAAACCAAGAAAGCCTTGAAGATCCCGGCCCGTAAGGTCCCCGTTTTCAAAGCTGGTAAAAAACTGAAAGAGGCTGTTAAAAAATAAGCCCCATAATTGTCATTCCTTGACAGGCGGTCAATAGCTCTTTGCCGTTGCCGCCTGTCTTTTTTTTAGGTCGTTGGATTCATCCATATTAATGAGAAACAGGGACCCCTGATTTGGAATCCCTGTTCGTTTATTCAGTCGGAGCGAAACCTAGCTTACCTGTCTCCTTCGGTAGAGATGAAAACCACCAACGAAAAGGGCGATGCTGTAAACAACCTTAAGCAGGGTTTCCCAGCTCCAGAGCATCTGCCATTTCTGCGTGATCAGATAAAAAACCGATTCCAGGGCCTGGGGATTGGAACTACCATTCAATTCAAAGCGGATCGTGGCCAAGCGGCCAATATAACCCAGAAGCGAAGGTATATCCAGGCCAGCAGTGTAGTTCAAGATCGAGATCACAGCCTGAATTCCCAGGATTGTCAGCACCCCTTTGAAAAATGATTTCTGTCTGTAGAGCGCAGCAAAAAACCAAAACAGGGAACTGAGAAACATCATGCTAAAACCTGTTTCCAATATGCTTTGCACCCAAGCGACAAAACCAAAGTAGAAATGTCCGGAGAGAAACCAAATCTGGAGGCAGGACATCACAAAGGCATTAATCAAAGCCATAAGGGAAAAGATCAGGAAGGTTCCTGGCACCATGAGCAGATATTTGATGCCCAGGATTCGGGATAGGGTAACCGGCTGGGATAGATGCAGGATTTCGCACTTGCGTTTAAAACCGCCATTGATCAGGCTATCAGCCAGAATTATCGCCGTGATTGTAGCCACCACGCCCAGCAGTAGGCTGATGCTGTACACACTGGAATACATGATCAGTCCTTCCATTCCCTTGGGAATATGCTTTACCGAGACAGCCCAATCCAGGGAACTGCCTTTCAGCCAGCCGATTATAAGCCCAATCAGAGTGGTTACATAAACTCCGCCAGTGAACCAGACAGGGGTCAGAAGGATAGACCAGTGAGTCTGGATTTCCTTTTTGAAGAGCGCTTTACACTGTTTCATTGCTTCCTCCCACTACAGCTAAAAAGATATCGGCAAGATTTGCCCGATTATATGTAGCACCCTCAATCTCAATATTGGAAGGCAGGATGGCGCTTACGAAGCCCAAGGTTTTGGAAATCACCTTGGGTTCATGCACCATCAGTTGTGGAGCAAGCTCGATAGGTAAATTCACTACCCGGTATCTGTTTTTCAGGGATTCCACTTCTTCGTGCAGAAGAATTTTTCCATTGTCGATGATGATTATCTCCTGCAGAAGGTCTTCCACTTCTTCCACTTGGTGGGTGGAGATGAAGATAGTTTTCTGTTCATCGAAGAATTCTCCCAGAATTGTGTTGAAGAATTCCTTGCGAAACGCTATGTCCAGCCCCAGAGTAGGCTCGTCCAACAACAAGATGTCCACATCCAAAGACAGGGTTATCAGCAGATATAGCTTGGTTTTCATGCCTTTGGATAGCTTACCCACTTTCCGCTTCAGGGGGAGATTGCTCAGGGAAAGCAGCTTGGATGCCGTTACCTCATTCCAGCACGGATTTACGCCCTGGATATAGTCGATGGTTTGTTGAACGCTCAGGCGGTCGTCCAATCCGCTTACATCTGGGATAAAGGCAACCTGAGTAAAAACTTCCGGATCGCGGTGACGGAGAAGTTTGTCGTTCAGATATACTTCTCCCTGATGTGCCAAAAATCCCAGCATGCAACGCATGAGCGTGGATTTGCCGGCTCCATTCTTTCCCAAAAGGCCAATTATCCTGCCCTTTCCCAAGCTCAGGGTTACATTCTCCAAAGCTTTGGTTTTACCATAGTTTTTGCTAAGGTTATTGATCTGATAGATATTAGCGGACATCTTCACCTCCATATATTTCCATTATCAGATTCTGCATGGCATCTTTGCTTAGTTCCAGTTGCCTGGCCATTACAAGGGCAGGCTTCAGTTCTTCTTCGATAAAACTTGTGCGGCGTGTCTGAATTATCTTTTGCCGGGCATCGGGGCAAACGAAAATTCCAACGCCACGCTTTTTGCAAAGGATTCCTTCTTCCATTAAAGCACCAAGTGCGTTTCCTACGGTCAGGGGATTTATGCTGTAATCCCGGGCCAAGGTTCGGATCGAGGGTATCGCCTCGTCTTCCTTCAAGTGGCCGCTCAGAATACGTTCTTCGATGTGTCTGCGCAGTTGCAGATAGATCGGAGTGTCGGTATTGAACACTTTCATCTCCACCTCCTGTTTTGCTGATGTAGTGATGTGGTCAACTAATACGGTATATCGGTTTTTTGTCAAGACATATCTTCCACATTTACGTAAGTGATTGTCAGGGAGTTATATGAAGAATGGAAAAAATGACTTCCTAAATGGGAACTTCATCCCCAACTCCAGGGGGCCCATCCTATACCTATCCAAAAAACATTGGGTATGGTAAGCAGTGGAAGGAGATTAGCTCAAAGGAGCCATTTGAATTGGAAACATCGATTTCAGCGAATAGCCATAATGTGACGAACTTGAACAATATGCCTGAGAAGAATTTTCAATTGACATTCTGGCTGAGTAAGAAAAACTGCCTTTCACGAGGTGGAATGTGAAGACAGAAATACTCATTAAAGGTGCACAGGAACATAACTTAAAGAATATAGACCTCAGGATTCCCCGTAACCAGCTTGTGGTTTTTACCGGCGTTTCAGGTTCGGGCAAATCCTCATTGGCTTTCGACACCCTTTATGCGGAAGGGCAAAGACGCTATGTAGAATCTCTGTCTGCTTATGCAAGGCAGTTTTTGGGACAAATGGAGAAACCCAGGGTAGATTATATTGAGGGTCTGTCTCCGGCCATCTCGATCGAACAAAAGTCAGCCAGCAAGAATCCCCGTTCCACAGTTGGAACGGTTACCGAGATATACGATTATCTGCGTGTGCTTTTTGCCCGGATAGGCAAGCAGTATTGCCACAATTGCGGTGAACCGGTAGGTTCGCAAACCGTAGATCAGATGATCGAACACCTTATGGCGAGCCCTTCGGGCACCAAGCTGCAGATCCTGGCTCCTTTGGTGCAAAACCGCAAAGGAGAGCATAAGGATGAATTGGAGCAGCTCAGACAGGAAGGCTTTGTGCGGGTCATGATAAACGGAGTGGTGCGCAGTTTGGACGAGGAAATCATCCTGGACAAGAAATCCAAACACAACATCGATGTGGTGGTTGACCGCATTGTGATCAAAGAAGGTATCGAAAGCCGTTTAGCCGATTCCCTCGAGCTCGCCTTGAAGCTCACGGAAGGAGTCGTCAAGCTGGACTTTACCGAGAGTAATGAAATACAGGTTCTCTCGGCTCAAAATGCCTGTGCGCATTGTAATATCGGCTTTGAAGAGCTTTCGCCGCAAAGTTTTTCCTTCAATAGTCCGATCGGAGCTTGTCCTACCTGTAATGGGCTGGGATACAAACTGGAGTTCGATCCGGATTTGGTGGTTCCAGACCCTGAATTGAGCATTATGGAAGGGGCAATCGCCGCTTGGGGAAAACTTGAGGCCAAGCAGGATAGCTGGACCCTGAATACCGTTCGCAATCTGGCCAGAGCCTATAATTTTTCGCTCACCACACCCTGGTATCAGTTGCCGGATATCGCCAAACAGCTTATTCTGTATGGTTCCAAAGGCAAAAAATTCAAAATCGCCTGGCAAAATGAACGTGGCAGCGGCGAATTCATGATGCGCTTCGAAGGAATCATTCCCCAATTGGAAAGAAGAATGCATGAAACCAGTTCTGAGGAGATGCGACGCTACTACATGCAGTATATCAGCGACAAACCATGTCCGGATTGCAATGGGAAAAAACTGAAGCCATCTTCCCTGGCTGTCAAGATAGATGGTTTGAATATCGGAGATGTTACCGCGCTCAGCATCCGTGCAGCTCACGACTTCTTTTCAAGCCTCCAGCTTAGCGGAAACAAGCTTATCATCGCCCAGGAAGTGTTGAAGGAAGTTCGCAACCGGCTGGGATTCCTGCTCAGCGTTGGATTACACTACCTAAGTTTGGACAGACGCTCTCCCACCCTTTCCGGTGGGGAAGCTCAGAGAATCAGACTTGCCTCGCAGATAGGCAGTCAACTTGTGGGTGTAATGTACATCCTGGATGAACCCAGCATCGGTTTACACCAACGTGATAACAGCAAATTGGTGAATATGCTGCTGCAGCTAAGAGACCTGGGAAATACCGTGATCGTTGTTGAACATGATGAAGACACGATGCGCTGTGCTGATCAGATTGTGGATTTCGGCCCCAAGGCAGGAATCTATGGCGGTGAAATCGTGGCGCAGGGAACCATAAAAGAGATCATGGACAATGAGGATTCGTTAACCGGCTCCTATCTTGCAGGAAAAATGCAGATTCCCACTCCCCACAAGAGGATAAAGCCCGATGAGCGGTTTTTGCGGATAGTCCGCGCCAAGCACAACAACCTTAAAAACCTTGACGTTGATATCCCTTTGGGGCTCTTTGTTTGTATAACCGGGGTTTCTGGAAGCGGTAAAAGCAGCCTGATCAATCAAACTCTTTATCCCTATCTTCACAATCACTTTTTCCGAACTTCGCACAAAGTTGGCAAGATGGATACTATTACGGGAGTTGAGCATATCGACAAGATTATCAGCATCGATCAACAGCCTATAGGCAGAACACCCCGATCCAACCCAAGCACCTACATCAAGCTATTCGATCCTATCCGCAACCTCTTTGCCCAATTGCCGGCTTCCAAAATGCGCGGTTATAAACCCGGGCGATTCTCGTTCAATGTGAAAGGCGGACGCTGTGAAGCATGTGAAGGAGCGGGCGTGAAACAGATCGAAATGCATTTTATGGCCGACATCTATGTAACCTGCGAAGTTTGCAAAGGCATGCGATACAACCATGAAACTCTTTCCATTCGATACAAAGGGAAAAACATAGCAGAAATACTTGATATGGACGTTCAGGAGGCCATAGATTTCTTCGATGCGGTGCCCTCCATCCGTCAGAGACTACTCACTCTGCAAGAGGTTGGCCTGGATTACATAAAGCTGGGGCAAAGCTCCACCACTCTTTCGGGAGGTGAAGCTCAGAGAATCAAGCTATCCAGAGAACTGAGCAAGGTATCTACAGGCAATACTCTTTACCTGCTGGACGAACCTACCACCGGATTGCACTTCGACGACATAAACAAGCTGCTTTCCGTGCTGAAAAAACTGGTGGTAATGGGCAATACTGTCGTCGTGATCGAGCATAATCTGGATGTGATAAAAAGTGCGGACTGGGTAATCGATCTTGGCCCGGAGGGTGGAGAAGAAGGAGGCAGAATCATCTTTTGCGGAACTCCGGAAGAACTGATGAATTGTCCGGATTCTTCTACAGGCTTTCATCTTCAGAAGCATTTGTTTCACCGGGAGAAGAGCCATCCAGACGAAAGCGTAAAACCTGTATCCAAACCCAGAAAGAAAAGGCCTAAACAGGTAGATTAAATGCCTTTGCAGCGCTTCAGCTATGCTCCTTTGACTGCTGGAATGCATACCGTCGGGATTACCGGCGATTTTTCGGGCTGGGAGATCATGGATCTTGAAGAGAACGCCGGAATCTACAATTTATTCCTAGACTTGGCTCCAGGCCTATACCGGTATAAACTGATCGTGGATGGTGTGTGGATGGCAGACCCGGCAAATCCAGATCGCGAACCTGATCCTTATGGGGGATTCAATTCTATTCTGGAGATTAGCGAATCTCTGCCTGAGCTTGCTTGGGATGAGATAGTAGCCCTGGCGAAGCACAAACCGGCAGAAAGCTATATCAAACTGGTGAACTACGGTGCAGGAGAATATGAACTGCGTTTTTCCTGGTACATCGAGAGGGCCGAAAGCATTATCCTGCATCTTGACGGCCAACAGATAAGCCTGGAGCGGATCGGGAAAACAGCGATCCGCGAAGTGTACCATTGTATGTTTTCACTATTACCAGGACAAATGACCATCTACTATGTTTCGCTGAAGTATGGGAAGGATACTCTGGTTTTCGACAGGCAGGGCGTAAGGCTTTCTTCCGACACACCAGATTGTTTTCAGCTAACGCCGGATCAATTGCCGGTTTTCCAGATTCCAGACTGGGTGAGAAAGGGAGTTATCTACCAGATCTTTCCCGATCGTTTTTGCAATGGCGATACCAGCAAAAATCCCAATTTTAGCCAATGGTATTACAAGGATTGCAAAACTCCCCCTCCCGAGGGAGAGTACCTTAGGGCGGAGCAGGAGTATTTTCATTTTGTGGAAAACTGGTACGAGATAGACGGCTTAAAGCAGAGTCCCTGGCAGCCGGTAGGAAAACCTGACTGGTGGTCTTTTTATGGCGGCGATATTCCAGGTGTGCAAAGCAAACTGGATTATCTGCAGGATTTGGGGATAACGATCATCTATTTCAATCCCCTTTGGCAGGCAAAATCAAATCATAAATACGACAGCGCCGATTATCACAGCATCGATCCCCAGTTTGCCACTACGGAAGAGATGCAGGATTTCGTAGCCAGGGCACATAATAAAGGCATCAGGATAATCCTGGATGTGGCCTTCAACCATACTGGTGAGACCTTTTGGGCTTTTAGAGATTGCGTGGAGAAAGGCTCCCAATCTGATTACTGGAATTGGTACGACTGGAAAAAGTGGCCTCTGCCAAAGCCCTTGCCGCCGGATTTTAAACCGAAAGAGTATTATCAATGCTGGTGGGGCATCAAGGACATGCCAGATCTGAATTTTGACCTCAGTCGTCCCCATCCCGAGGAAAACGCCATCCGAAATATCAAGGAAGCCCGTCCCAATGCTGCCTTGGTAGATTATTTGCTGTCCACCGTTCGGTGGTGGCTGCTGGAGATCGGTATAGATGGCTTCAGGCTCGACGTTCCCGATGAAGTCCCATTCTGGTTTTGGGAGCTGTTTCGCAGGGAAGTGAAGGAAGCAAAACCCGATGCCTGGATCGTGGGAGAAATCTGGTTCGATGCCATAAACTGGATATCTCACCGCTATTTTGATTCAGTGATGAACTATGCCAGCTTCAAGAATCCCGTTCTGGATTTCTTCGTTCACGGGTTGATAAGTAAAAATCAATTCAGGGAACAAATCGAAACCGGCCTGGCTTTGTATCCATTCCGAGCAGTGCAGTCCATGATGAATCTCTTGGGAAGCCATGACACCCTGCGTCTGTACGAAGTATGTAAAGGGGATATAGCCAGACTGAAAATGGCAGTAGTTTTTCAGATGTGCTTTTTGGGTAGTCCTCATATCTATTATGGCGACGAGATAGCCATGGGGGGAGGGAAGGATCCCGACAATCGCAGGCCCTTTAACTGGAGATACGCAGAAGATCCCAGGGCGGATGAACTACGGGAGTTTTATCGCCGGATGATCAGGCTGAGGAAGAACCATCCTGCTTTTTCTGAGGGCAGCTTCAGATTCCTGGTGGGGGTCGGAGACGAGATTAGCTTCGAGAGATATCTGAATCCCGAGCGGATCATCGTAAGCATCAATGCCAAGCTACAAATAGCGGAAATGCAAGTATTCCATAACGATTCATTGCTTTCACGAGAAATCCTCGTCTCCAATTCCTAACTCGTTTTACAGCCTGTAAACAGCTTGCTAATCTGACACACTACATAGCATCAGGGAAGATCTCATATTTCTACGCAGAATGACTAAGATTCTTCCTTGCTGGCCACCGCTCTGCCACGCCTGTTCCTCCCGAATGTCTCCCGAACCGGATATGCGAGGCATTCGGGTGGGATACGAGTGGCAGTAATGAGACGAGCAAGGATGATGCACCCAAAGCTGTATACTCGTGCATTTTCGTTCCCATGGCGGAACATGCGAATCGAGATGGCGAAAGGAAGTAAACGGGCTGATTAACTGCAAGGGAGTGCAACTTATGAATTTTGCGCTTGACATGCAGCGCATACCCAAAGATTTGATAATAAACACTAACTATAAGGTGAACAATGGAATACGCAGATTATAAAAAAGCCGCTAACGAAATGATAGTGCAAATCTCCGAGATTCGGAGGTTACTTTGATCCGGAACCAAAGCTGAAAACTGCTTCCGAATTGGAAGCGAAAATGAACGAACCAAGCTTTTGGAACGATCAGCAAAGCGCTAAGAAAATCTCAAAACAACTTTCCCAGATCAGAGAAGAAATCAGTCACATAAACAAGCTGGACGAAGTGAAAGGGGAACTGGAAACCTACCAGTTGCTCCTGGAAGAAGATTTCAATCAGGCTCTCTTTGAGGAAGCTGTGGCTGAATTGCCCCGGATCCGCAGTTTTATCGAAAAGGCTGAGATAGAATGCTATCTTAATGACAAATACGATCATAACGATGCTCTGTTTTCCATTCACGCCGGAGCTGGCGGTACGGAAGCTCAGGATTGGGCTGAAATGCTGCTGAGAATGTACTCCCGCTGGGCTGAAAATAATGGTTTTGGCTTCACGGTTATCGATTCGTTGGCCGGGGAAGAGGCAGGACTGAAAAGCGTTAGTGTGGAAATCAGCGGAAACTTTGCCTATGGTCTCTTAAAAAGTGAAATCGGCATCCACAGGTTGGTAAGGATGAGCCCTTTCAACGCTCAGGGAAAACGGCAGACCTCCTTTGCCTCGGTGTTTGTGTATCCTGAGTTCGATGAGGATCTGGAAATCGAGATAGACTCCAAAGATTTGAAAATAGATACCTACCGCAGTAGTGGAGCGGGTGGGCAGCATGTAAATACCACAGATTCCGCGGTACGGATCACGCATCTGCCTACCAATATTGTGGTCAGCTGCCAAAATGAACGCAGCCAGATTCAAAACCGCGAAAAAGCGATGAATATCCTTAAAAGCCGCCTCTACCAATACTACGAAGAGCAAAGGGACAAAGAAAAGAAAAACCTGGAAAGCACCAAAACCGAAATCGGCTGGGGAAATCAGATTCGTTCTTACGTATTTCAACCGTATCAGATGGTAAAAGACCTGCGTACGAACTATGAAAGCGGACAGGTGAACAAAGTAATGGACGGCGATCTGGACGGCTTTATCTATGCCTGGCTGAAATATACAGCCAGCTTGAGGCTAAATGGCTAAGAAAGACTATAAACAGCTTTTACAATACCTGGATCCAGGCAAGCTACCCCGCCATATCGGGATTATCATGGACGGCAATGGCCGCTGGGCAAAACAGCGTAACCGGCCTCATCTGTTTGGTCATCAGGCTGGGGCCAAAGCTCTGCGCCAGGTGGTGGAACTGGGGGTTGAACTGAAGCTTGAACATCTTACTTTTTATGCCTTTTCCACCGAAAACTGGAACCGGCCTGCCGAAGAGGTGAATGGCCTGTTACGCTTGCTGAAGGAACGCCTGAAAAAGCAGATTCCCGAGATGATGGAGCAAAACATCTACGCTCAGTTCATTGGCACAGCAGATGGCTTAGACCCGGATTACTGGAAAGAAGTAAGCAGAACTGTAGAAGTAACGCATAAAAATACAGGGATGGTGGTAAACTTTGCCTTTAATTACGGAGGCCGCTTGGAAATCATCGACGGCTTCAAAAAGCTGATGCAGTCTTCTCCTGAATCATTGGAAACGCTAAATCCAGAGAACTTTGGAGCTTATCTCTATACTGCAGGCCAGCCTGATCCGGATTTGATAATCCGGACCAGCGGCGAATACCGGCTATCCAACTTCCTTCTTTGGCAGTCCGCTTATGCCGAGATTTATGTAACCGACACCCTTTGGCCTGATTTTGACAAGCTTGAACTGATCAAGGCCTTGCTGGATTATGCAGGCAGACAGCGACGCTTCGGAGGAAGATAAGTGCGTGAAATGCACACCCGAATTTTGGTGGCGATTTTCCTGATTCCCCTGGCGCTATTCGCCCTTACTTATGGGGGAGTGCCTTTGATGATAGCATTTTTCAGCGTAGCTTCCCTGGGTAGCTATGAGTATCTGAAAATGATGCGAAACAAGGGGATACAAATCGGTTATCACTGGATTGGCCTTAGTAGCCTGAGCTATATTCTGTTGCTGGCTTTTCCTGAATTCGAGTCGCTTGTGCTGTGGGCAATTTTATTGATCGGTCTGCTGGAAGCATTAGCCGGTTGGAGCGGTGAGCATTCAATACCCAAGCTCTTTGCTGCTTTATTTGGCTTGGTTTATACCGCCGTTTTGCCGGCATTTACAGTAAGGATCGGCTTACAATATCCCCAAGAGAAAATTTTACTTGCCTTAATTCTGATGATCTGGATAGTGGATTCGATAGCCTATTTCGTTGGTATGAAGTTTGGCAAGAACCGTAATATAACTGCAGTTAGCCCGCGCAAATCTGCCGAAGGCTTCATGGCTGGAGTGTTTGCTCCTTGGGTGATTGCGATTATATTATCGGTGTTCTATCCCCAGGTTTTGCCATTGGGCCATTTGCTGATAATCGCTTTTGCAGCAGGCGTATTTGGCCAGCTTGGCGATTTGGTGGAATCAATGCTGAAAAGGTATTGTAACGTAAAAGACAGTTCAAATCTGATCCCCGGGCACGGGGGGATTTTAGACAGAACAGATAGCGTCCTGCTGGCAGGATCGTTTGTATATTGTGCATTGGAATTTTTACTAAAAGTGAGGTAATCATGATCAAAAAAACCCTAACCCTGCTTGTCCTGATGGCTGCCACGGTAGCCATGTTTGCCCAGGCCGCCAACCTATTTTTCTCGGAATATGTGGAAGGTGCCAGCAATAACAAAGCAATCGAAATCTTCAATGGCACCGGAGATCCCATCGATCTTTCCGGATATACTGTGAAACTTGGTTCCAACGGAGGAGAATGGAGCACCACCAATATCCTTACCATGAGCGGGATATTGGATGACGGCGACGTATATGTTATTGCCAATTCAGCCGCCAGCGCTGCAATCCTGGCAGTGGCAAATGTGACCTCCACAGTTACCTATTTCAATGGCGATGATGCTCTTGGCCTTTTCCAGGGTGATACTCTGATCGATGCGATCGGAGTATATCTTCAAGACCCAGGAACTGCCTGGCCGGTTGCCGGAACCGATGGGGCTACCCTGAATCACACCATTATCCGCAAACCAACCATTACACAAGGCAATACCGATTGGATCGCTGGAGCGGGTACAACTATTGATAACTCAGAATGGATCGTGCATCCTCAGGATTACATCGACAATCTGGGTCAACATTCTTTCAATCCCGGAGCTCAGCAGGCCGCATCTCCTACCTTCGATCCAGCGGCTGGCGTTTACAGCTCTCCGATCAACGTAACCCTGGCTACCACTACTGCAAACGGAGTGATCCGCTATACAACTGATGGCAGCGAACCAAGCGCCACTTCCACTCAATACAGCGCACCGATCGCGATTTCGGCCACTACAACCATCAAAGCCAAAACCTTTGCCACCGGCATGGACCCATCCTATACCGCCAGCGCTACCTATACCTTCCCGGTTATGATGACAAGCATCGCGGCTCTTCGGGCTGCTCAGGCTGACGGAACTACCGTTTATCACCTTTCAAATGAAGTGATCCTTACCATGCAGCAAAACTGGCGTCATCAGAAGTTTATCCAGGATGCCACTGGTGCAATCCTGATCGACGATTATCCCGGAATCATTACCACCAACTATAATATTGGCGATGGCATCACCGGAATTACCGGCACTCTCAGCCGCTATACCACTGGCATGTTGCAATTCTGGCCTACAATGAATACCCCTCAGGCTTCTTCCACTGGCAATGTGATCGTTCCTCAGGTAGTTACTGTCGCCGACCTCAACGCCAATATGGAGATGTACCAATCCCAACTGGTTAGGTTGAACGGAGTTCATTATGAAAACGCCACTGGCGATTATGCCGCACAAACCAGCTACAACCTGTTGGACAGCACCGGTTCCATCACGTTGCGCACTCAATTCAGTGATGCAGATTATATCGGAACTCCGATTCACACAGGCAATTTCAACATGTATTGCATCGTAACCCAATACAATACAACCGCCCAGATAACTCCCCGCATGCTGGCCGATTTCAATCCCAGCGCTAACGAAGATGACGTACTGAGCCCTGCCGGCATAGTTCTGAAAGGTAATTATCCCAATCCCTTCAATCCTGAAACTACGATCAGTTTCTCGATGAACAAACCGGCTCCTGCCACAGTAACCATATACAACCAAAAAGGCCAGGCTGTACGCACTTTTGATCTGCCCATAGCCAGCAAAGGCAACAACAGCCTTGTCTGGAATGGAACTGACGACAGCGGTCTCAGCGTTTCCAGCGGTATCTACTATTTCCGTTTAAAATCAGGTACTTACAGCAGCACCAAGAAAATGGTTCTGATGAAGTAATTATAAAGTCTTTTGAACCATCTGTTCTGCCTGCTGGCAATACTGATATGGAGCAGCCTGGAGATTACGGGAAAGCTGGTGGGAGCAGGGATAAATCCCTTTGCTCTTACCGCCTGGAGATTCGTGATCGGTGGCCTGGCTCTGATGCCATTTGCCCTCAGGCAAGCAGCTAGAAAGAACCATAAATTAGATAAAAGCAGCATACTGCGCATCGCAAGTTTGGGAATCCTGAACGTATGCGTAAGTATGCTGCTTTTACAATTGTCGATCTTCTATGGCAAGGCATCACTCTCAGCCGTAATCGTTAGTATGAATCCTCTTTTTGTAAGTGTATTTGCTCTGCTGTTGCTCAAGGAAAAGCTGGATAAAGCTCAGCTCTTCAGTTTGCTTCTGGGGTTTGGAGGATTGCTTGTGATTGTTCTGGGCGAAGGAGAAATAGGCAGCGATAACTATCGCAACTTGCCACTGGGCATTGGTTTTGCCGTGATGGCTTCTGCGATCTTTGGGCTTTACACTGTACTGACAAAGAGCGCGGTTCTACGTTATGGGAATCTGCTAACCAATAGTTTATCCTTTATTAGTGGTGGAGCGCTGTTGAGTATATTCAGTTTGGCTATTGATAAAGAATTGCTGTTCAAGCCCAGCTTGAGTAATTTGGGCTTCATGGCCTATCTGGGGCTAATCATCACAGGGCTGGCCTATTTACTTTACTTTGAGGGCATGAAACGGATCAGTGCAGCCAAAGCATCCGGATATTTTTTCTTGAAACCTGCTGTGGCGGTGTTGCTGGCATTCTTCATTCTTGGCGAAACCCTTACTCTCCTTCAACTTATTGGCATTACTCTGGTGATATTCAGCTTGAACAGATCCTGGCTGATCGCATTAATCTATCCCTCTAACCCCAATAAATCCGGGTTTTCCAATCAGGCTATATAATCTATGCCATTATGTAAGCAGATAATGAGGGTTCTGGCACTTTCCATCAGGATTGCTGACAACGAGCCGACTTTTCGATTGAGTAAGAGAACTTGAGCCAGATAAATCTGAAGCGAAACATTGCCTTTACTACAGGCAGTCAGGTGATCACTATGCTGGCTTCCTTTGTCACGAATTGGTTTCTGGCACGTTATCTGGGGCCGGAATTGAGGGGACAATACGTATATCTTTTCACGGTAAATTCTGTGGCTTGGATGCTACTTGATCTGGGGGTTTCCAAGAGCTTGATGTTCAGTTTGCAGCACGATAAAGCAGACCCTCGAGCTCTTTACAGCTATGTAATAGTGTATTTTGTGACCAGTTTGTTCCTGGCTTTGGGGGTGTTTTATCTTGCCGGAGACCTGTTATTAGGAAGGCAAGGATATCGCTATCCTCAGTTACTACTTATGGCTTTGGCTGTTTACATAGTCTGTTTTCAAATGTTCAGCCGTCAGAAATTCCTGTTCATGGGAATCAATCGCATACATGATTATTTTTCCCTGAATACTCTTCCAACTTTGACTTTCATGGTGTTTTTGCTTCCTCTATTTTGGCTCTTTGGAGTTAAAAGCCGGATGCAAAACAGCTTCCTCCTGAATGTGGCATTGATACTTTGCATCGTATTGATCTATCATTTCAGGCTGCTGCGTACTTTGAACTTCAGGTTTATATGGGATAGGTTATTGGTAGTCCGGCTTTATTCGTTGGGATTCAGGGCATTCCTGTCTGAGTATCTGGTGATATTGATGACCAGGCTGGATATTATCATCCTAAAAGCGCTAGGAGGTTTTACACAACTGGGTGTATATTCACTCGCGATCAACTTTCTGGATATGATAAACATCATGGCGGGAATGATCGGAGTGGTTTTACTTAATAAATTTTCTGCGCTTCAGAACGATCGTGAGTCATTGCAAATACTCCGCAAAGTATTTTTGGTGATGCTCATTTTTGATTTTGTATGCATTGCGGGCATGGCTGCAATCGGCTTACCCGTAATCCGACTTCTGTATGGAGTGCAATACCAGGAAGCCTGGTATGCCTTTATGCTTCTGATCCCTGCCATCATTGGCCTTACTTTGGGCGGGCTTTTCAATACTTTCTTATGGAGCAAGGGTTTTCCCGCTTTTTCCTTCATCGCCCCAGCCATTGCCACCGGGATTAAAGTCATCCTGGCCAAGCTGTTTATTCCACAATTTGGCCTGTATGGAGCCGCTGTCAGCTCTTCCTTGGTCTATCCTCTATGGTTGCTTCTGATGCTGATATGGTATTTCGG
>Ga0302250_1000868_pt1 | contig 25657 bp, 13 predicted proteins | sample AAG_RA_Asp_MG_FD_193536 | JGI IMG/M metagenome (GOLD analysis project Ga0302250, IMG submission 193536) | Enriched activated sludge microbial communities from anaerobic digester in WTTP, New Holstein, Wisconsin, United States - AAG_RA_Asp | ecosystem: Engineered > Bioreactor > Anaerobic >... | reverse complement strand
TAATGTATTAGTTTCCACCTACATTATCGCAACTGCTTCAACCCGAACGGCAAATTTGATTGATTGTAACTTTCATACAATTAGGTATTTAATTATTAATAAACGCACGCCTCGTGGCGCACCAAAGAACGCAATGACAGCACAAAGAACGCAATGATGAATACAGGATTTCCTGATTAATGTATTTCTAATGTGTCCTAAAGTGCTTATTGTGGTTTAATACTGAACCACATCAGGCACATCAGGACACAATAGAGGAACCTAATATTGAATTTTAAATTTCCTAAATTTTCAAATGGTTTATTCGAAATGCCTGCCCTATGGGCATCATTCGTCCATCATCAATCGTCATTCGTTAATCGGGAATTGTCAATCATCCATCATCCATTGTCCATTTAATTGCTAATTGCCAATTCCTCATTGCTAAATAAAAAAAAGGCCGCCCTTGCAGGCAGCCTCGTCGATCGTGAATTAACCAAAACCAATCACTATTTAGCAAATTTCTTAGTCAGTATCTGATGGTTGTATTTAAGTTGGAGGATGTACATTCCGTTGGGTAGACCGGAAACGTTTATCGTATTTTCTCTGGATGTGGCAACCACCTGTCCGGTGAGGGTGATGATCTGTGCTTCAAACTCCTTTCCGGCAGTGATTCCGATATACAGGATATCCTGAACCGGGTTGGGGAAAATGACGAAATCAGCTGCGGGCTGTTCTGTAAGGCCTGTGGCAGGTCCCGGGTTCACCATCACCTGTCCGTTTACCAGATCGATATCATAATAGAAGGAACTGGTGCAGTTTTCGGAGGAAACCGTCAGACTCACGGTATATAATCCGGCTTCAGCATATTCATGCGAAGGATTTTGTTCATCGCTGGTAATTCCGTCGCCGAAATCCCAGGCCCAGGTTTCAATATCACCCAACGACAAATCCTGGAAGTGAACCAGCAGGGTGTTGGTGGAATCAATTACCGGGACAAACAATGCCAGACAGTTAGAATTCCAGTCGTGTACCCATACATTGTAAGTAACGCTGCTGGAGCATCCGCTTTCGGTGGTAATATCCAGGGTAACCGGGTACAAACCAAAGGCTGAATACAGGTGGGCAGGGTTTTCCTCATCCGAGGTGTTGCCATCGCCAAAATCCCAGGCCCAGGTGGCCACAGGGCTGTAGGAATAGCTGTGCTCAACGAACTGGATTTCGAGCGGGTTCTGGCTTTGGCAGTTGTGGTGCCACCAGAAGTTGGCATGACATTCATCAGGAATTTCTTCGATGATTACGACTTCACTGTAGGTATCCACACAGGTGGAATCGGCGCTGGTAATGGTAAGTACCACCGTATAGGTTCCGGCTGCTGCATAGGTATGATGGGGATTTCTTTCGGTGGCGGTTTCACCATCGCCAAATGCCCACAGGCGGGTTCCGGGCTGGTATTGTGATTTATCGAAGAAATGGACTTCCATCGGGTGATGCCATGACTGGTGGAAATCGAAATCGGCCTCACAACCCCAGTTGAACTGTTCTACCACCACTACTTCAGAGTAGGTATCCGTGCAGGTGGAATCGGCGCCATTAATGGTAAGGGTTACAGTGTATTCGCCACCGGCTGCATACGTGTGCACGGGATGTCTCTGGGTAGAGGTTTCGCCATCGCCAAATTCCCAGTACCAGGTTCCGGGCTGGAATTGCGATTTATCGTGGAAATACACTTTCATCGGGTGATGGTTCGACTGGTTAGCATCAAAATCGGCTTCACAACCGGTTTGACCGCCACCGCCCTGGTGAACATGTACCATTTTCGATTTATCATCGGTACAGCCACTTTCGGTTGTGATGACCAGTGTAACATTATAATTACCGGCTTCAGAGAAGATATGGGTTGGATTTTCCTCGTCAGATGAGGTTCCGTCGCCAAAATCCCAGGCAAACGTTACTATCGGGCTGTATGCCTGTGAATGGTTGGTGAAATCGAATTCTGCCGGGTTGCCGTTGGGTCCGCCGGCATGGTGGAAGAAGAAATCGGCATGGCAGTTCATCGACTGATCCTGAATAACCACGGTTTTGGTTTCTGAATCGGAGCAGGATGCCGTGGTAATCGTTAAAGTAACCTCATAGGAGCCAAAAGCCGGAAACACATGAACAGGATTTTCCTCCACAGAGGTGGCACCATCGCCAAAATCCCAGGCATAACCGGTGATAGAATCCTGTGAGAAGGAGTGATCGGTGAACTCAATTTCCAAAGGATCGGCGCTTTGGGGATTGTGATGGAAAAAGAATCCGGCATGGCACTCCGGATTGGGAGTCCCGCAGATTTCAAAATCTTCAACAACGCCCTCCGGAACTACCGGTCCGGTTCTGATTATGGGATGATTGGTACATCCGGGATAAACCTTCAATACATAATGAAGCGGAATGCTGTCGGAAACCTCCACATTGAAGGCATAGGTTCCATCGTCAGTCGTATTGACGGTTTCAAAGTACTGGGTACCCATGAGGTGCAGCTTTACCACAATTCCGGGAACCGGTTGCTGCGACTGGGCATTGATCACCGTGCCGCTCACCTGAAAATTGAATGCCTGAACGGCAAAAGTCACCATCAGGATGGCGGATGTGAGAGCAAGTTTAATTAATTGATTCATGTTTGTTATGTTTATGTTTAAATATGTTTGCGACTATTAGGTGCAGTTAATAAACTTGGTTGCATGGAAAAGGAGGATTGAAAGAGAACATTGGGTTTAAATATGATTGATGATTGACGAATGATGCTCATCGGGCAGCCACATCTGTAGCCCGGCGTAAAACTTAATTTCTGCCACGAAAACACCAGATTCAACCCAAAAAAGCCTTGGTTTTCTTTAGCGCCCTTATGCTTTAATGGCCAAAATTGTCGTAATTGCTAATTTGCTCATTGCTAATTGTAAACTCTCTCGCTCACCAGCTTCCCCGCTTCATCCCATTGCCGCCAGGTACCCGATTTCTGCCCGTTGGTATAATGCATTTCGTAAAGCATCACGCCCTGAGGGTTCCAGATGTACCAGGCGCCGTGCTTGATGTCATCACTGTATCCGGCCTCGGCAACCTTAATGCCCTGCTCATTCCAGGTGTACCAGGTTCCGTTCTTTTTGCCGTCATTAAACTCTCGCTGCTCCTTTTTCATGCCCGAAGGGAAATAAAGGGTTACCAAACCGTGCTCCAGGCCGTTGCGTATGTTCTGCTCAATCAGCAACTTGCCGTTGTCGTCGTATTCCACATACAAACCGGTGTAGAGCATTCCTTTTTTATAATATAATCCGTCAACATACTCCAGCTTTTGGGTGAAGGCCGTAGCCATGATCATCATGAAGGCCAGAAGGGCAAGCAATTTTTTCATTTCAGGGTCTTTAAATATTGATATTCAACAGATTGTAAATAATTTGCAGTTACGGCTGCAAAAGTACAGGAATCCCTGAAACCGCGACGATTTCATGTTATTCTTAATGTTTTGGTAACATAAGCCTAACGTTAATTTAACACCGCTTAGCGCAGGGCAAGGTAATTTTGCCGCCGGATTTAAAATCGTCACATGAATATATTACTCTACCGGATATTTTCGCTGAACCTGTTATTATTGTTTGTTATTCAGGGTTTTACACAATCCGGAACCATCACGGGTACCGTTAAGGATAAAAAGACCGGTGAAACCATTGTGGGTGCCAATGTTGTGATTCAGGGTACCAGCACAGGATCATCCACCGATCTGAACGGACAATTCACCCTTACCAACCTGAAGAGGGGATCCTATAACCTGATCATTTCCTTTATATCGTACAAAACGGTGACCGTTGAAAACATCAAAGTGAATCCGGATAAAGAAACCGTTTTAAATATTGAGATGGAAGAATCGGTATCTTCTATTGAAGGGGTTACCGTTTCGGCCCGGCGGGTTACGAGCACTGACCTGTCGCTGCTCAGCTCCATTAAAAAAGCCGATGTGGTAATCAGCGGGATTTCGGCTCAGCAGATTACCCGTTCGCAAGACCGGGATGCGGCTGAAGTAGTAAAAAGAATACCCGGAGTTACCATCATCAATAACAGGTTTATCATGATACGCGGACTGAGTGAGCGGTACAATGCCGTAAGGCTCAATGAAGCCAATGCTCCGGGCATGGAAGCAGATATTCGTTCATTTTCATTCGATATTGTTCCCAGCGCCCTCATCGACCGGGTGTTGATCTATAAAAGCCCTTCTGCCGATCTGCCCGGAGATTTTGCCGGTGGTACCGTAAACATCTATACCAAGGGCATCCCGGAGGAAAATATGCTGGAAGCAGGGATTACTAACGGGTTCCGTTCAGGATCATCATTTAAGGACTTTTATCAGGCTGGCCATGGTTCTGTGTACGCAACAGGATTTAATGACAAAAAGTATGATCTGCCTTCTTCTTTCCCGGATAACCTCAGGGAAGCAGATAATCTGGCTCTGATTGATGCGGGACGCTCACTGCCCAATGAATGGGTTCCCGAAAAGTCCAACAGTATGCTGAATTTTGGCATGAACGTTACCGGCGCCTTCCGGAAAAAACTTGCAAAACTTGAATTCGGCAACATCACCAGCCTCAACTACAGCAGTGATAAGTCCATTTACGATATTAAAAGGTATGATTATAACCAATATGACATTGCCAGCGGTAAAAGCTCGTTTTTATATGATTTCAATGACCGGCAGTTCAGGCATAACATAAAGGTGGGAGTTTTGCATAACTGGACTTTCCGCTTCAACCCCAAACATACCCTTGAGTTTAAGAATCTTTTTAACCAGCTGAGTTCATCAGAATATGTGAGCCGTACCGGCATCAACTACGATTTTAATTATGTGCCCGACAATCATTCGTTTTACCAGCTTTACCGGGGAATTTATTCCGGACAGCTTACCGGGAAGCATCAATTGATGGGTGAACAATTAGATGTAGAATGGATGGCTGCTTATGGCGCTTCCTACCGCGATGAACCCGATTACCGCCGTTACCGCTCGGATGTGGATACCATTACAGGATCAAAAACTTTGTATATTCCGGTGGGAGCCGCTGCCTCCTACTTTCTGGGCAGGTTTTATTCGGAGATGAATGAAAACACCTTTTCGGGCAGTATCGGACTCACCTGGAAACCGGTTATTCCGTCGCTTCCGGGACTAAACCCGATAATAAAATCAGGGGTTTTTACCGAGAACAAAAAAAGAAACTTCGATGCCCGGAATCTTGGTTATACTACCGCCAGCACCGTTAATTTCGATCCCCGCCTGCAGTCTGTTACCATCGATTCGCTGTTTCATCCAAATAACATCAACAATTCCTTTGGAATCCGGATTGATGAGCAATCCAATCCTTCCGACTCGTATGATGCCGGGAACAGGATTTCGGCGTTTTACTTCTCGGCCGGATTTTCATTAACCCGGCGTATCAATGTAATTGCCGGCATCAGGGCGGAGAACAACCTGCAGACCCTCAACAGTTTTACCCTCACCAATGCGCCTGTGGATGTGGAAAACCAGACGCTGGATATGCTGCCATCGGTCAACCTCATGTATAACTTCAACGAAAAGCATCTGGTGAGGGCTGCCTGGGGAATTACCCTGAACCGTCCCGAATTCAGGGAACTGGCGCCATTCGGTTTCTATGACTTCAATTATAACCTGGTTAAAAAAGGAAATCCTGACCTGCAGAATGCTTCCATCAGTAATTATGAAATTCGTTGGGAGTTTTATCCTACTTCCAATGAGATCATAACCGCCGGAGTATTTTACAAGGACTTTTCCAATCCCATTGAAACCCTGTTTGTTCCGGGCGGTGGATCTGGCGGTATCAAGGATTTTTCGTATGGCAACGCCAAAAAAGCCCGAAGTACCGGTATAGAAGTGGAAATCAGGAAATCACTGGCCGGGTTAGCCGAATCACAGTTCATCGACGATCTGAGCGTTCTCTTTAATGCCTCCCTGATCGACAGCAAAATTGAACTGGGAAAAGATGCCGTACGTCAGTCAGATGACCGCCCCATGCAGGGACAGTCGCCCTACATTGTGAATGCAGGACTGTATTACCGGAACATGAAAAATAATGTGATGGTCAATCTATTATATAACGTTATAGGTAAACGGATCTTCGCCATCGGTTATGATGTATATCCCGATATATATGAAATGCCGCGCAACCAGATCGATCTGACACTTACCAAAGGGTTCGGAGAACATTTTGAAGTGAAAGCCGGCATTTCTGACCTGCTCAATGAAGATTTCATCCTGCTGCAAAACGCCAATGAGGATGGTAAATTCGATAAGAAGAATGATCAGATCATCCAAAAATACCAGCAGGGAAGACTGTTTACCCTCGCCCTCAAATACAAACTGTGATACCAGATTCAGGGTATTGAAAGTCTCTGGTTTTGTGAGATTTTAGTGGCTATGGAGGGAGGCGAAGGGAATTTAAATTATACATTATAGATTGAAATACAATTCGTTAGATCAGTTTTATGGCAGTTGAGTGGTAATTTGTATTTGAATTTCCTTTGCGTTCCTCACAATTTTCATGGTGTCTTTGCGGGAAACATGAGTAAGGATTTGTTTCACGCAAAGGAAATACAAAGAAATCGCAGAGAACGCAAACAAATAAAGATTTCCCACAAATTGGGAGGATTAAGCAGAATGCCCCCCGTTATCAGATTGAATTTGAGGCAGGAAGGGACGACATCCCGGATTCTTCCCGGGATGTCGTCCCTGAACGATGCCGAATTAACATTCAGTTAACGTTAATCTAAAACAGGCTTAACATTCGCAGAGTAGTTTTGCCGCGGATATTAAACCCAAATTTTAAACTAAATCAGAAATTCATGAAAAAGAGTATTTCTTTCAAACAATTAGTGTTAGTTCTTATTACTGCTTTGTCAATCGGCCTTATTTCAACCGGTTGCAGTAAAGATGATGAAGAGATCGGCGCTGTACCGTCTGTTACATTGAATGTAAATTCAGCTTCGAATACTCCGGGAAGTACGGTAAGCACTGAATTGACCATTGCCGCCCCTGAAGGTCTCAAAAAACTGAACATTTATAAAAACGGGGTTGCTGAAAACTCTGTCAGCTTCAATAATGAAAAAACCGCCACCTATAATTTCAGTTATACCATCGAAGCTGCTCTTGCTGTTGGCACGATAGTAAACTTTACTTTTGAAGCAGTGGATTCGCGCGATCGTGAATCGGAAATCAAAGTGTTTCAGATCACCGTTTCCGCTGTACCGGCTAAGGAAATTGTGGAAGTTCCCGAAGGAGATATTACAGGATCGGTTACCTGGACTGCCGATAAAATATGGCGGTTAAACGGCTTTGTAAGAATCCAGGATGGCGGACAGGTTACCATTGAGCCGGGGACAGTGGTTTTTGGCTCAAGAGCCACCAAAGGAACCCTGGTGGTTCAGCGTGGTGGTAAGCTAATAGCTGAAGGAACCGCTGCCGAGCCCATTGTATTTACCTCCGAGCGGGATCCGGGCAGCCGTGAACCCGGCGACTGGGGTGGTGTAGTGCTATGCGGCCGTGCCGTTAATAATCAGGGTGCCGATGTGGAACTGGAAGGTGGTTATGGCGGTATCCATGGCGGAAACAACGATAATGACAATTCCGGTATACTGAAATTTGTGAGGATCGAATATGCAGGTACGCCCATTAATCCCAATCAGGAAGTCAACTCACTCACCATGGGAAGTGTGGGAAGCGCCACTACTATCGAAAACATACAATGCTCATACGGTCTCGACGATTCATTTGAATGGTTCGGCGGTAAGGTAAACGGAAAATATCTGGTAGCTTACCGGGGATTGGATGATGATTTTGATGTAGACTTTGGTCATGGTGGCTTTGTACAATTTGCCCTGGCTATCAGAGGAGCCACCCTGGCTGATCAGTCGGGTTCCAACGGGTTTGAAGTGGATAACGACGGCGCCGGTTCGAGCCTGACTCCGTTTACCGAATCTGTGTTCTCGAACGTTACTGTCATCGGACCTAAGAAATCAAAGGAAACTGCTATTCAGGCCCAGTTTCAGAATGCTGCCCAGTTAAGACGAAACTGCAAACTGAGCATATATAATTCGTTTATGACTGCTTTCCCCAATGGTTTATTCATCGACGATTCAAAACCCGGAGCCAGTCAGAATGCACTTGACGGTTCTCACCAGATCAGGAATATGATCCTGGCCGGTGTTGACGGATGGGGTACCAACAACTGGGGCGCCAATGCCACCAACGGATTTGGCCCGCTGAAACAGGTGGATGCCAGTGTAGCTCCCGGATTTGAAGTCAATGCCTGGTATGCCACCGGCGATTTCAACAATCAAACATTGTCAACCTGGAACGCGGCAGGAATTGATCCATCCATCTTTGATACCGGAACCCCGAAAGTAACCCCGAATGCCGGTTCACCCCTGCTTACCGCCGCCAGATGGAACAATACTCCCAAAGCCGGAAGCTTCTTCGAACAGGTAAGTTATTCAGGAGCTTTTGGTGCCACCGACTGGACAGAAGGCTGGTGCAACTGGAATCCGCAAACCACAGAATACAGATAAGAATTATAAATTATAGATTATAATTTACAGATTGAAATACAATGAGTTACTGAAGAAGCAGTCTCTGTGCAGGGTTAGTGGCTCAAATGGTATTACTGCGTGTATCTGCGCGATCTGCGGGAGATGTTTATCCCGGTGATCGCGCAGATTTGCGCATAATATTTTTCGTATTAACAGATTTAATTATGAAACCTGAACCGTTTAAATTTTTTATTCCGGCTTTGGCGCTGATCTTTTTTTTCTCCTGCCGGCAAAACGACCGTTTATCACCTGATCAGTATCTTTCTAAAGATGATCAGGATACACTGCTGGTGAATATGGTCACCTATGTGTATCTTAAACCACCGGGAGCCAGCAATCAAACCAGGCATCAACCGGAATACAGACAGTATTATATTGAAAAGGCAAAATTGTTCAGCCTTGAAAACTACTATATATCTGAAGATGGCACCCACTACTTTTATCTGTTAAGACCGGCTCACCAGGGTCAGATGCGTGGAGTGGGAGGAAAGTATATTGTTAATCCGAACGAAAAAGGAAGCCGCCGGTTGAATGAATTCGAAGAACTGTATGTAACCGTGGTTATGCCGGAGGATTCCTTAAAAGAAACCGGCCGCAAAATCACCAACTATCTACTGAAACACGGTCATCTTGATATTTATCTTTACGATCCGGCCATCATCGAATGGCCCGATCGGAGGTTGCAATATGACAAAACGGATAACGAATGGCGGTACAATACTAAATGATCTGACATTCAACCAACTTTTTAACATTATTATAGATTTAAAATTATAAATTGAAATACAATTCATTAGTTTGATTTGTTTAATGTTTATTGTTTTAAGTTTATAGTTTTTTGTTCTTGGATCTTGGTTTTAGATAAGTAACTATTGTTTTTGAATCATTGAATTACGATGTACGATGGAGGATGTATTTTCTTCGCGTACTTTGTAATTGTTCTTCGCGTCTTTGCGTGAACCCCCCTGATCGAATTTCCCGCAAAGACCTCAATGTCCGAGCAAAGCACACAAAGGTGAATACAAGATTTCCTGGTTATTGAATTTCTAATGTGACCTAAAATGCCTATTGTGGTTTATTATTGAACCACATCAGGCACATCAGGATACAATAGAGGAACCTAATATCGAATTTTAAATTTCCCAAATTTTCAAATGGTTGACCCGAAATGCCCGTAGGGCAGACATAACCGCAATAACCGCCATCAATCGTAAGTCACAAATCGTAAATCTTAAATTGTATTTCCATGTGATTTCTTATTTTTGTCGAAAACTGATTATGCCGTGAAACCGCATCATAAACATAAGGCTACCAATACTGAACCCGAGGGTAAATTTCAGTTTTTTGACGACCCGATGTTGTTTTATAATGCCATGCTCAGCGATATTCGAAATGCCCGCAAACACATCTATCTCGAAACTTACAAATTTGGTCATCAGTATATTGGGATAAAGTTCAGGGATGCCCTGGCTAAAAAAGCTGCGGAGGGAGTTGAGGTAAAAATCCTGATCGACTCATGGGGCGGAAGCAGTATACCCGATACATTTTTCAGCCATTTAATCAACACCGGAGGACAGGTAAGATATTTTGAAAAAATCAAGATCAACATTGATTTTTTCACCAGAAGTCATCGCCGGAATCACCGGAAAATCCTGATTATCGACGATCATATTTCCTACATTGGATCCCCGAATTTTACCGGTTATAATATGAACTGGAGGGAAAGTGTATTAAGAATGGATGACTTTGCGCTGACTGAAAAATTCAAATCGGTTTTTCTGCTTGATTTTTCCATATATAACAAATATGTGATTTACAGGCGTTCATTCACCAAGCCCCTGTTTGCCGGTGATTTTGAAATTTTGAGGGATGCACCTTCCATTTCCCGTCAGCGGCTTAAAAAAAGATATGAGCAAATGATCAGGCAGGCAACCCGAGAAATCATCATCGAAACGCCCTATTTCCTGCCGGGATATGTACTCAGAAAGCTTTTGATGGATTCGGCTCAGAGAGGGGTTAAAGTGAAGGTTATAATCCCCAAACACTCAGATGTACGGCTGGCCGACCTCCTCAGAAACCGTTATGTGGGTCAGCTCCATGAAAAAGGGGTGGAATTTTCATTCTACACTCCGCATAACCTGCATGCCAAGATATTTATGACCGACCGCTCAGTTTTCTCGCTGGGTTCAGCCAATTTCGACTATCGCAGTTTCCGGTACATGCACGAAATAAGCCTGATTGGTACCCATGAAACCATTATCTCCCAGATTAACCGTCATATCATTGAAACCCTCGAATACTGTGAACCTTACGATTATGAACTGTGGTTGCGCCGCCCGAGAATCCAAAAATTTTTCGAATGGCTGTTACTGCCTCTGAGACACTTACTATGACCTGACATTCCTGAAACCACTAACCTAAAACCAGTTCCATGACTGAAAGAATTCAACGAATTCTCAGAAACCTTCTAATTGTAGCTGCCATTATCCTGGTCATATCAGCCGGTTATTTTTCGTTTCAGCATTTTTTCCGGCCCGATATTTCTGTTGAAAAAATAATTTCAATACATGACCCGGTAATACTAAAAATACAGAATCCCGGACATGTAATCCGGATGCTGATGCAATCCGGAAATCTGAGAGGACTATTTGATCTGAAAGAGGCTGATACACTAAATGGAGGGGCGTTGAAATTTCTGGACAGCCTTTTTACCGCTCCTTCCAAGTCCGATGTCTTTGACAGGGATTGGCACCCATATCTGGTTTTCACAGATTCCGGGATGTCTAATTCTCAAAGTGTGCTGGTTATGAACCTGGGCGAAAGAAAGGCCCGGAAACTCCTCAGACTCTTTTATAAACAGCCTGAAAAAGTGGCTGAGAATCACAAAATTATTCATCAGTTCTACCGGTTTAAGATCACTGAGTACAGGAGTAATACAGGAAAAAATGATATTTACACCTTCACGGGAAGAGGTTTACTGATGTTATCCTCATCAAGAGATGCCCTGGAAACGATGGTTGACAGGACAATGCGCCCCGTCCTGGAAAATTATCCGGAAAACCTTACCAGTATTGCCGGAAAAGAATGTGATGCCAACCTCTTTCTGAACCTTTCAAAATTTGATCTCTGCAAATTGTTACCCGACCTGAGAAGGATTTTTCTGAATGAAAAACTGTTTGGGAATCATGCGGTTTTTGATCTTACGGTGACGCAGGAATATATCAGTCTTGCAGGTTTTGCCTTCTCCGGACCAAACAAATTGTCTGATCTCTTTTCAGAACAGGATTCCATCAGGCAAGGAATCTGGGATATTCTTCCCTCCACAGCTGCTTCGGCAACAGCCCTCACTTTACATCAGTACAGCTCTTTTATCAGCCAAAATCTATCCTTAGAAAAGGCAGAAGGAAAAACCGTTATTCAAAAACAAGACTCAAAGATTGACTTCACGGTTCTGGAATCTGGATATTTACGGCATGATAAAGGTATTACGGATCATTTGGTATATCTCCGCTTTGATGATAAAAACCGGGGAATTGAAACTATGACTGCTCTGGCAGTCAATGAATCCATCGATCCTGAAAAAGTGGCTGCAGGAAATCAGATACTTGAATTCAATGATCTGGCTGCCGTCTTACCTGGTTTACAACCATTTGCGGTTGATGGCAAACCCATCCGTTATGGGGTCTTTTACGGCGATTTTATGTTGCTGGCAGAAAATAACCCGCTTCTGCAAAGTCTTACGGACGATATTCAATCGGGAAATCTGATCACCAAACAAGACTGGTTTCAACCCGTTATGGATCGGATTTCAGAATCATCAAACCTGACCCTTTATGTTACTCCGGATCATTTTCGCGGTATACCGGTTTCTGTTTCAGGAAATGAGTTGTATTTCCACAGGTTGCTGAGTACTTCCAAAGCGTCATGCTTTCAGGTATCAGGGGCCGAAAATGGTTACTATGTAAGTCTGGTATGCCTGATGCCCGGCCAGGTATATCCTGAAAAAACGTTCCAGGCGGCTGATTCGGCTGAAAAACCTGCGCATGAAAAACCGGAGCTGAGAATTATTCTTCCACAGGGGAACAACAATACCGCAGTAGCATTCTTCACCTGTGATGAAGAAGGATTGCTTTCAGCATTTGACAGAAACGGTGATGCACTGTTTCAAACCAATCTCCAGGAGAATCTGATGGCCATGATTTTTACCGTTGCCAAACCCGACCGGTTCCTTTTCAACACTGCGTCATACCTGTATAGTATTAAACCCGACGGTACCATTCCGGAGGGCTTTCCGAAAAAACTGCCTGAAAAAGCCAGTAATGGTATTGCTGTGATTGATTATGAAAACAATAACAACTACCGGATTTTGTATTGCGGGGCGGATAATCGCGTGTATAACCTAGATATCAACGGAAAACCCGTCAAAGGATTTCAGAAAGTAAGTCTGGAGGCCGGAGTGGATTTGCCGGTTCAGCATGTGGTAGCCGATCAAAAAGACTTCCTGATCATTACCGGTAAAAACGGACAGGTGACCTTTTTAAACCGAAAAGGCGAATTGAGATTACCGATGAAAGAAGCCCTCATGGTGAATCCTGAAACAGGATTCTATCCGGGGTTTGATGCAAAAAAAGGCATCATGTTTACCTTATCGGATGAAGGACAACTGGTTTTTATCAATAACAAAGGGGAGGTTATAAAACCTGAATCTTCATTAAATAAAAAGATTGACCGCTTAAAGTACTTCAACTTCACCGGCGACTCGAAAAAAGAACTTGTATTTTTATCAGGAAATGAAATCCTTGTGACCGACCAAAAATTCAGGCAGATTTTCATTAAAGAATTTGAAGGCCAGCCTTTTAGTGAACTTAATTCAGTTGTAGCCGGAAAGCAGAAAGCAATCGCCTTGTTCTCAGATCAAACCGGGAAACTGCATATTTTCAATGACCAATCCCACACCTTTTCAGGACCTTTTGAAAAAACTGATGATTTTGAAATTTTCTTTGACCGCCATGATAATCATTTAAAATTAATAACTTTGAAAAATAATAACATTTCGGTCGGTATACTAAAGTAACAGATTAAAATCAAACCTTATGAATAAACATGGAAATTTAACAGGAGCCAAGGCACCCGGGGGTTATTCCCTTTTCATGATGATTGCGCTGGTATTTGCGCTGTATTCCTGTTTTAAATCATCCGATTTTGAAAACATCCAGTCGCCCGACTGGGAATACAATGTAGCGCTGCCACTGGTGAATTCTACTTTTAAAATTGAGGATTTTCTGAATGATTCCGGCGGCCTGATCGTGATCAATCCCGATCATTCACTCACCCTGACTTATGAGGCTAAAAACCTTTTCACCGGCAGTGTCAACGAAAAGATGGCCGTTCCCAACCAGCAGTTTACGGTACCTTTCCCGCTGATTTTAAATAATACCGGTGTAGGGGAAGTAGATTCGGTTATTACAACACTGGCACAATCCCTTACACCACCTAAAGAGGGCCAATTCCTCGATAGCATTACATTTGAATCAGGCCAGCTTAAAATTGTGGTAGAAACCAACCTGAATAAAAACACATCGCAAATTGCCGCCGAAATCCCATCGATCATTGCATCCAACGGTCAGCCCATTTCATACCGGGATACGTACAACAATCCTCAGCAACTGGAACTGGTTACCCGGGAGATTATCTACGACCTGGCCGGAGCTACCCTGGTTCTCGATAACAGTCCGGGCAATGTCAATAAAATTTCATTCCGGAGCCGGGTAGTTTATACCGGCGATAACAATCCTGATTTATCACCCTATAACCTGAAGTTTAAAGTCTCCATGACCAATATCAAATTCAGCGGCATGTACGGCTATATCGGCCAGTATGATTATCAGCTGAATGATACCGTTCAGATCGAGCTGTTCAAAAATAACCTGCAGGGAAATATCGATTTTTACCCGGGCGCGTTGAAACTAACCATGGATATAGAAAACTCCTTTGGCGTACCCTTCAGCATAACCGTAGATCCCTTAACGGCGTATTCCGATTTTAATGCTCCCTACGTGGTGCCGGTTCATTTGTTCGGAAACGGGGTGGCAAATGTCATCAATATTCTGGGTCCGGATTATTCGCAGATCGGTCAGACAGTGCATAATCCGGTTAACACCAACCAGTCAAACATTGTGGATGCTATAGCCATCTCTCCCGGTCTTTTTGTTTTTAATGTGGTGGGACTAACCAATCCTGCTGGCAATCCTGCTGAGAAGAATTTTGTTCTTAAAGAAAGTATGTTCCGGGTGAATGCCAAAGTTGAACTGGACCTTGCCGGGGCCATTTCCAACTATCAGTTACAGGACACCCTTGATTTTACATTTGACAACCTGCAACGGGTTGGTGAAATGCTTTTCAGAACCACTGTAATTAACGGATTCCCGCTTAATGTCAGTTTTCAGGGGATATTTACCGATGAAAATTTCAATGTACTGGATTCACTGATCAGTAATTCAGATGAGATGATCTTTGCCGGAGGGGAGCTTGGCGGCCCCCCCGATTTCAAAGTATTGAATCCCAATTCCAAAGTTACGGATATAATTGTGTCTGATGCCCGCCTTGCCAATCTTGAAAAAGCAAAAAAGATCATGATCAGAGCCTCCCTGCAAACTACCAACGGTCAGATGGCCAAATTCTATTCCGACTATTTTGTTAGCTTCAAAATGGGAACCTTTGTAAAATACAAACTATCTGATTAAAAGGATGTTAAAAATATTCACCTGTAAGGAAAAAAGTATGAAAGCAAAAATCAGTATCCTATATTCAGCCATCGCCTTGATGATAATTATGTTGTACCTTCCAATTCCTGCCGTGACACAGGATCGCACCGTGCATTTCATGGTGGAACTCCCCCAGTCAAACATCACCAATCCTGCCCTCATCCCAAAGTATCCGGGCTATATCGGGTTCCCGTTATTCAGCTCCACTTATATCGAATTCAACAACAGTTTCAGCTATGAGGATTTGTTTGTTAAAAGGGATAACAAAATTTACCTCGACCGGGATGCCCTGATGGATAATCTGAATGACAAGAACTACACAGGCATCTACACCCAGTTTGACCTGCTCAGTTTTGGTTTCAGCATTAAGAAACTGTATCTGAGTTTCAGAGCTTCTACGCGGGCTGACGTCAACCTGTTTTATTCGAAGGATTTCATCAAACTGCTTACCTATGGTAATGGCCATGAAGATTTTTTCGGTAAAAACACAAAATTTACGGATACAAAGCTCAATTCATCTGCTTACCATGAAATGGCTATATCCGGAGGATACCAAATCAATGAAAAATGGACCGCCGGAGTCAGTTTCCGGTATTTATTAGGCATTGCCAATATTTATTCTGAAAAAGTTGATTGCAATTTAACCACCGATCCCGACGACTATACTTTAACCACCCAAACTGATATCCTTATTCACAGCTCGTTGCCAGTGGTGGTAAGTTCTGATGGCGGTAGCGGTGATGATTTTGAAACGGCTGATATTATCGGAAGCCGGAACCCGGGATTTGCCATTGATTTCGGCGCCACTTACAAGCCCATCGACAAGCTGACCGTTTCGGCCAGCGTGCTTGACCTCGGTTCCATCAATTGGACCCGTAATGCCAGAAAAATATACACGGCAGATCCCTCTAAGGAGGTAGTATTTGACGGACTGGATCTTAATGATTTTGTGGGAAATGGGGCAGTAAACCAGGATGATTTTAACGACAATCTCGACTCTATTGCGCAACTCTTTGGTATTGAAGAAGCTTATGAAAATTACAAATCACCGTTGAACACGAAATTTATGGTTAGTGGTACATATGATCTCTCCAAAAAAGATCATGTAGGCCTTATGTTCCGGTCTTCCTTTGTCAGCAGCCATGTGAGGCCGTCGGTTACCGTTGCCTATCGCCGGGAGTTATTAAGAAGGGTATCGGGATATGCCAGTGTCTCGGCCTATGAAAATGCGTATTTTAACGTAGGGTTTGGCTTGATTGCCGGCATTGGCCCGGTTCAGTTTTATGTGGTGAATGATAACCTGCTGGCGTTGTTCATGCCCAGAAACACTAAGAATTACAATGCCCGGTTCGGGATTAATTTTGTAATCGGCAACCGTGATAAAAAAACGCCGGAACCTGTGCAGGCTCCGGCGGAAACACAATTCTAAACAAGTATTTATAAGTACTTCATGGATCGCGGTTAGATTGGTCCGGATTGGCAATTAGCCAATAACCAGCTTCCTCATAACTACCCGATCTTCAGTAAATATCTTTATAAAGTATACGCCTTTCTGAAATCCTCTAATGGATATCTCCGTTGAATTTCCATCCACACTTTCCTCATGAATAACCTGACCTGAGTAATTGATCATCTGAATTTTTCTGATAGCTGCCGGGTAATGGATATAAATCCTGTCAGATGCCGGGTTGGGCCAGATGAAATTGGTCTCTGACAATTCACTGACCGCGGTTTGACTAATTCCATATCCGGATACCGGAATCTCGAGATACCCGGATACAGGATCGTTGCTCTGAATAGCGATGGTGCCGGTATACCACTGCTCCAAAGCAGGAGCAAAGGTGACGGTTACGGTGGCCGTATCACCCGGTTCGATGGTCAGTTGATCCACATCAGCCGTAAATACATTGTTGCTGGAAATAATATTGGTTACTTCCAGGACGGCATTTCCCTGATTTACAATGATAAATGTGGCTTCGCTGGTGTAATTTATCACCGTGGTATCAAAAACAATGGCTGAAGGATTCACGTGAATCACGGCCAATTCCGCTTCCAGGTAGGCTCTTACGGTAGATTTTCCGCTTAGTGTCAAATCTGAGTAGGCTACAAAAGGCGTTTCACCCTTTACGTCAAGTGCGGGGTAATTTCCGCCGGTTCCGGTAAATCCCCGCGGCCCTTTATAGGTCCATTCATTTCCGTCATAGGTTAGCGCTGAAATGGTACTGTTATAGCTGATATCTGAAAACGCCAGAATCATATTACCATGAACGTCCCTTTTCATTTTACAGTGCTCTGTGGCTCCTCCGGCCAGGTTGCTGCCGATGCTGACCCATGAGGTTCCGGTACACTTAAATGTTTCCAGCGATTTGGTGGCGCTTGTGGCCGGGTAGGCTACATAAACATACCCATTATCGTCTACATCAAAAGTTGGATAATAATACACATCGGGTGCACCTACAGGACCATCGCCCACAATAGTCCAGCTGCTGCCGTTGTATTTTGATACATAGGCGGGGGTTCCGGTGGTCTCATAGGCGCCCCACAGAACATAAACCATGTCGCTCTCATCAATTCGCGCCACATTCCAGACGCCTGCCTGGCCAATGGTTGAATAGGCTGTACCACCCAACACCGACCAGCTTATACCGTTGTAAATATAGGCTGTTCCTTTGCCGTTGTTGGTAAAATCCTGTAAAACAATGATCGGATGGTCTTCGCTGTCGAGTACCAATCCCAACTGTACGCCCGATGCCGGCGAGGTTCCGATTTGATCCCAGCTGACTCCGTTGTATTTTTTTACATAAACATTATTGTAATCATAAGAATAGGCTATGTAAAGAGAGCCGTCGGAGGCAATTTCTATCTGGCCGAACCAACAGTTAGCCTGATGCAAACCCAGAGATAACCAGTCGCTGCCTTCCTCCTTTTTATAAACCTCCAGAAAACTATTTACAACCGCTATTAAATAAACGGTTCCGTCATCGGCAACAGCCAAATCCTGGTTTTGCGACTGGCCTGTGGTAAATCCCGGTTCTCCGATGAGTTCCCATGAACCTGACATTTCTTCTTCGACAGTGATGATGAAAGTTTGCGTGGAGATATTTTCTCCGTCAGTAACGGTTAAAATGACTTCATAATCGCCGGGGCTGTCCGGAATTCCTGTTAAGGTGGCTTTATCATGAACAAACCCGACTGATGTGGTGGAAGACAGATTTGCCCATTGAGGTACTTGTGCGTCAATTATTTCCAATCCGTGATTGTCAGGATCATGCACAAATATGCCATACGAATAATTGGAATTTACAAAGGCTTCGGTAATCGGGTTGGACAGAAAAACCGGTTTGGCATTGTCGCTTCCGTTCAGGAAAGGACTTTTAACAGCGTTGTCAATCTTTCCGTCGGGTTTGATGAGCCAGGCAATTACATAAACCAGGTCTTCGTCCCATTCTTCAGGCAGGATATAGGAAAAAGTATAGTCATGCATTTCACCGGCGCCTATCATGCCGGGTAAACTTCCGGGCTCCCCGGCATACCCGCCCAGCAAATGTCGTGAAACATGATTATAGGCAATCATATTGGCCGGTATGGATGGGGGCAGCGTCTCATAACCGCCCATTGGCCCGTTGCCGCCGCCACTATAGGAATTGCTCTGATTGTATTGAGGCGGCGGACCGGTAATACCATCTTCCAGAATAACGGCTCCCAGCCGGTAATCGCCTGTAACATTCTGGCTGAAAGTAGCGGATACGGTAACCGTTAATTCTCTGGTGGTTACGTCATATGCATTAACAACTGCCACACTGGCTACCGGTACCGATTGTAAGGCCTGGTTAACCGATGAAAACCACTGGCTGATGCTTATTCCTGTAAAAGTACGGTCGATGTTGGCCGACGGATAGGCAGATAAACCGGCGCCGTTCATATGTTCTGTGTTTTCCATCACATCATATCCGTGAACCGCGATGACATACACATTATCGTAGGTTATGGATAAGGAATCCCCGTAATAGGTACCTCCGGGGCACCACTGGCACCAGGTACCGGTACTTTCTTCAAGCACCACATTTTTTTGCACACCTTTACCGGTATGATCTGAACCGGTAACAGTCGGGATTTCGGAGCTTTTTAGGACAGGTTGGCCTACCTGCTGATTATTTACTGCAGAGATATAAGGTATCTCTGTAATACTGCGGGTGTGCCAAGATTGTTGAATGGATGGACGAGGATTACTACCAGGGAAGGAAGGTTGGGCAAAACCGGAAACGGTAACACCGGTTACAAAAAGCAAGAACAATTTTAAATATTTTTTCATGATAAAAAGTAATATTTTGGCAAAAGTAAATTATTTTAAAAAGAAAGATGTAATATTTTAGTTTTTTTACAAATTAAGGACTCAATATCTATACTAAGTAATAAATTGTAAGGTTTTACCTGCATATAAATCTTATGGTTCCAATCCCGGAAGCGGCAATACCCTGGTAGTCGGGGGCGCACCCGTTGGCTGCGGACTTATGTTACTCATGGCGCTGAGCGACGCCAATACCGGGAAAAAAGTGTTCAGCGCACCGAAAAATTTCCTGCTCAATGTATTGGATCACCCTGATTATGTAATTGCATTCTTTTGTGAATCCAGCCTTAAAAACCAAATTTCAACCATCAACCTTTTATTGTTACATCTAATCCATTGTATTTCAATCCATAATTTATCATTTATAATTTAAAATTTTAAAATTATTTTTGTACCATAAAATCAATAGCTCATTAGATTCATGGTCAGGAATAGTATTATCTTAATTTTCACCATATTAGCGCTGAATTCCTGCCGCGATCAGCCTGCAGTGAATCCCGGCAATTTATCATCAGGGCTTGAAAGAGCCAGGTTGTTTGAAAAAAACGGAAATCCGGATTCTGCAGTAATAATCCTGAACCAGATTTTGAGAGAATCCGCTCAGACCGGCGATTCATCGGTGGTAGCTCCCGCCAGCCTGGAACTGGGTCACCACTACCTCGACCGGGGAAATTACAGTCTGGCAAAAGTGTACTATGCAAAAGTTATTGCTTCGGCGCCTGCAAATCCTTTGCTAAAAGCACGAGCCCTGACCGGTATGGGCTCAGCAATGGCCAATACCGGCCAATATCCGGAGGCGGTTAAAAAGTACCATGAAGCTATGGAAATTTTCCTCGATAATGGCGATTCCTTAAACGCATACGTACAATTACAAAATCTGGCCGTAGTACATTCCGAAAACGGGAAATACGAACTGGCCAGCCAGTTTAACCAACGCGCCATTGCCGGATTCATGCTGCACGGGGATTCGGCAAAATTTGCCGAGTGTTTTATCAATCAGGCCATTTATCACAAAAACTTAGGAAAGGAACCGGTGTTGGATTACTACGACAGAGCCGCCGGAATTTTTACAGCGCTCGGCGATTCAGGAAGTATCATCAAAATCGTTTACAACAAAGCCGTTTATCTGATTCCCAGAAACCCTGACCAGGCCGTCGGTTTGCTTGATAAGGCGCTGGAATATTCGCAACGTCATGGTATCAGGCAGGGGGAAGTTATGGCGCTGAATGCCCTGTCGGATCTAAACGCCAAAACAGAGCCCGTACAGGCCACTCTTTTTGCCACCAGGGCTTATGAAACAGCACAAATATACAGCCTCTCCGGTCTGGAATTCAAAACCCTGAAAACGCTCTCGCTCAGGCTCAATGAACAGGGACTGCATGCACAGGCAGCGTCGAAGTTGTTCCGGCTGAATGAATTGCGCGATAGTCTCAACCTTGACCAGAACAACAAAGCTGCATTTGAACTTCAGCAGTTGTATCAGGTTACCGCACTCGAGCAAAAAAACCTGCTGCTGACCCGGGAAAATGAATGGCGCCGGAAACAATTTAATGTAGCCCGGAATATTGGAGTTCTGATGAGTGCTTTTGCATTGGCAGTCAGCGTTTTACTGGTTATCGTGTACCGCTTTTACGTAAGTCGTAAACTGGCTTATCACGCACTCTTTGATATTTATCGTTCACAAAAACCGGTGACGGACTTTACCGGGGATCAGGGAAATACCGGTGCAATCAACACATCGACCGAAGATTAAGGTCAAATTCCTGATATTCAAGAGATATCGAACAAGCTGAACCATCTGTTCGGTACTGAAAAAGTATTTCTTGATAAGTTTTTATCCTCTGAACGCCTGGCTGAAAAATTAGGGATTTCGCGCCGTGAACTGTCCAATTATTTGCAAAAGGTTCATAATCAGAATTTTGCTACGTTTATCAATCATCACCGGATTCAATATGCCCGGCATCTTATTGAGAGCGCACCGGGCTATCCCCTGAAACTTGATTTAATAGCTTCTGAATCAGGCTTTAACAACCGCCAGACCTTTTATAAGGCCTTCCAGCTGATCACAGGAGTAACGCCCGGACAATACCATAAAGGCCTGACCAATGATACGTAGCAACTTCCATTTATAGTATCAAGCCCATTTATGGTATCTGATAATGAGCTTATTAGCTGTCAACATTTTGGCAAACCAAAATATTGACAGTTTTTTTTGGTTTTTTTCATTTTCCCTTTTTATTTTTGAAAGCCAAAAACTGATTTTGCACTAACAATACTCAATATTATGAATAAGACTTTATTTTTAATCATGGCTCTGTATCTGCTGGTAGTTAACCTTTCAGCCCAGCAGGGGGGGTATGCGTTGAATTTTGACGGGACTAAATATGTTAATTGTGGAAATGGAGCATCAGTGATTATCACAGGTAAAGCAATTACACTTGAAGCATGGATCTTTCCAACCGCATTCTCCACAAATTTTTGGGAAAATGTAATAGTAAATAAACTGTCGTCAACAGTCAGTCACGGGTATAACTTACGATGCGGAGGAAACGGGAAGGTAGAGTTTTATGTTTCAAATACTTATGCTAATTCAGGATATGCCATAAGTGATGAGGGAAGCATTCAACTCAACACATGGTCGCACCTGGCAGGTACTTATGACGGAACAAATGTAAAATTGTATATCAATGGAAAACTGGTGAAAACAACCCCATTTACACTGGACATTGCTGCAACTGATTGGCCGCTCTGCATAGGAAATCATGGATATCCAGGATATCCCGAGAGACCTTTTATCGGGAAGATAGATGAGGTTAGGGTCTGGAACATCGCCCGCACGGAAGCCGAAATCAAGGCCAACATGTACAAAGAGATTGGCACACACACCAATCTGAAAGCTTACTACCAAATGAGTAATGGTTCCGGCGCTTCGCTTACCGACAACAGCGGGAACAGCAACACCGGCACCCTTACCAATGGTCCAACATGGAAAGTTTCCGGCTGTTTTGCCGGTTCACGGCAGGCGCTGGATTTTGACGGGTCGAATGATTATATTGATTGCGGCATTGACCAAAATCTCCTGGTTAGCAGTTTTACCGTATCTGCATGGGTCTATCCTGAAACATCAGTTAACAATAGCGGCGTAGCAGGCGCTCATGGTGAATATTCTGGTGGGCCAGGCGGAATAATATTTCTACAATTTGAAGATCATCAATGGGCTTGTGGAATAGGAAATAGTTCAGCATTTCAGAGAGTTGATATTGATTTGCCTTTGAATCAATGGAGTTACATAACAATGGTTTACAGTAGTAACAATTTTATTAAGGTTTATTCAAACGGAATATTAATAGGAGTAAATAATTCAATTTCCACACTTAATCCTGCTACTGACAGCTATTTTTGGATAGGTCGGGCGTATGATGCAACGAATAGATATTTTGACGGTAAAATTGATGAATTTTCTGTCTGGACTGAAATCCTTACTGAAAGTGAAATCCGCGAAATTATGTTCAAATCGCTCGAAGGTAATGAATCCGGCCTGTTTGCCTATTACCGTTTCGACCATGCTGATGGCACGACTCTATATGATATGACCTCAAACGGTCACAACGGAACCCTCACCAATATGTATCCTGCCACCGACTGGGTTTCCTCCTCTGCCTTTAACACCTGGCTGGGCGGCGAAAGCAACGCCTGGAACACAGCAGCCAACTGGAGCAACGGTGTGCCTTCATCAGCACAAAGCGCAGGCATTTACAACTGGAGCAGCGCGCTGCCTGATGTTACCACTCTTCCGGTAATACCTGCTTCCGTAACTATCAATAACCTGCTGGTTCCTTCGGGGGTTACTGCCTCCGGTAATGTGAAACTCACCGCAACGGGCTCAGTGTTTCTTGGAAGCAGTCTGACGCTTGAGGCCAGCGTCCTCAATACAGCGGATAATCTGGTGGTTGAGAGCGGAAATACCCTTACCCTGCCCACCGGCGGACAATTAACTGTTGCCCGTCAATTGGATAACGAGGGAAGTTTAATCATCAATTCCGGCGGCTCGCTCATTACCAACGGAACCCTCACCAACAGCGGCACCATGCAGGTCAGCCGTACCATGAGCCAAAGCATCTGGCATCTGATCTCAGTACCTGTGCAAGGCGCCACCGCTAATACTTTCCTGGGCGACTATCTGCAAAGCTGGGACGAAACCAACGGTGTGTGGGTAAACATCTCCGAACCAACCACCCCGTTGAACACCAAACAGGGATACCTGCTCTGGGCAACCCCTGCCAAATCTGATGCCCCCTATACTTTTACGGGTACGCTGCTCACCGGCGATCAAAGCACCCCCATTACCTATCATGCGGTGGCAGGCAAAGAATTCGACGGTGCCAACCTGCTGGGAAATCCATACCCCTCATCCATTGACTGGGATCAGTTGCAGGCAACTTACGGCTCCAACTACATCTGGGACGGAACGGCTTACAAGGCCTATTCCACGCAATCAGGCTATGATATAGGCTACAGGTACATTCCGCCTATGCAGGGATTTTTTATCATAGCCAATGCCGATGGTAATTTTAATCTGACCAATACAGCCCGTACCCACACAGGCGCTACTAACTTTTACAAATCTTCGGGCAGCAAATCGTTCAGCAACGGCATGGTACTGGAAGCCAGCAATGGTAACTATTCCGACGAATGGTGCCTGGTTTTCAACCCGGAAGCTTCTGAACATTTTGAGCTTCCTCGTGATGCGCGAAAACTGATCTCTCCTACTCCCGGTATTTCACAACTTTGGTCGGAAAGCCCTGATGGAAAGCTGGCCATCGATATCCGGCCTGAATCCGAATTCATACAGCTGGGCTTTGCCAATGATCAGGCCGGCATTTACACCATCAGCCTCAAAGCCATGGCAGATATTTCAGGCGCCACCCTCGCAGACACCAAAACCGGAAAATTTCATGATCTAACCAAAAACGCTTACGAATTTGCCTGGGAGGTGAACGATGCCGAAACCAGGTTTAAACTTCATCTGAATAGTGTTGGTATGGAAGAAATGCCTGTGAGCGGAACTGACATGCTGGTTTATTTCTCCAACGGGCGGCTCGTGATCAACGGCGTTGCAAATGGCGATGTGCAGGTTTCTGACCTCACGGGAAAAATGGTGTTACAACAAAAAATTTCAGGAGAAGGAATCGTCTCCATTCCTGCCACCCTGCAAAAAGGCCTTTACCTGGTAACCGTGCATAGTGGCCGGGAATTGAAAACGGAAAAAGTATTTTTCAGATAAAAAACATTATGAAAAAAGTTATGAGAACATTCGTAATACCCGTATTTATAGGAATTATGGTCACAATGTTCAACCTTAGCCTGTCGGCGCAAAGTCCACCCGCTCCGCCTGAGGATGCCGGCAGCGGCGGCGGCCCGGTAGGCGGAGGCGCACCCATTGGCTGCGGACTGGTAGTACTCATGGCGCTGAGCGCTGCTTATGCCGGGAAAAAAGTGTTTAGCGGCAAATTTAATGCGCAGGAATAATGCTTTCCGGGTTTTCTGCCGGTTTGAATGGTTTTCTGCGTTCATCTGCGAAATCTGCGGGAAAATATCGCCCGCTGATCGTGTAAATGTACGCATTAAATATTCCGGTGCGCTGCACCTGATGATCCGGCCCGGGCGCCCCTTTCTACAAATATTTGGCTACGCTGTAGCCGCTGACCATGTAAAGTATTCAGTCCTTACAATTACGTAAAACATTTTTCCGAATTTCCGGAGCAGCGCACCGTAATATTGGTAGCACATCGCACCCGCAGTCTGTATTCAGGTGCGGCGCACCGTAATATTTGTAGCCCAGCGCACCCACGACCTGTATTCAGGTGCGGCGCACCGTAATATTTGTATTCATAGGGAAACCATCAATTCCACGGAATATTATTCCGGTGTGCTGCAGCTCAAG
>Ga0302250_1000865_pt1 | contig 25665 bp, 4 predicted proteins | sample AAG_RA_Asp_MG_FD_193536 | JGI IMG/M metagenome (GOLD analysis project Ga0302250, IMG submission 193536) | Enriched activated sludge microbial communities from anaerobic digester in WTTP, New Holstein, Wisconsin, United States - AAG_RA_Asp | ecosystem: Engineered > Bioreactor > Anaerobic >... | reverse complement strand
ACTCCGAAGTTACGTCTTGTACTGACCATAAAACTATTAAATAGTGAGGTAGTATATCGGGTGTAGTGAATTTATTATTCTTAATAACGCCGTTAAAGCCATGGATAGTAATTCCTGTATTTACGAAAAGGTTGTTTTCGATTACAAATTCAGAAGCGTTATTACAAGCTATAAGGTACAGACCCCTATATAATGCTGAGCTACTATATTCGAAGCTGTTGTTTGAAATATCCAAATTTATCGGCTGTGAATGTGTAGATACGTCCCCTGACGCTACATAGCCAGAGCATTGATTATTGGTTATGGATATGGTAGCCATTGAGACAAGGCTATCTGTAAAACTTACATCATAGGGCACTAAACAAAAGTTATTGAATTCCTGCTTGTAAAAGCTACATCCATCAATTTCTATATCCTTAACAATATCTGCGGAGTTGGGATCATCGTCTTGACAGTAATATATCCCATGATCCAATGTGTGGAAACTGCAACCCGTAACTCTTAAAGCATTCAAGCCGGAAACTACTTTGATTCCATTCACACATACTAAAGGCCCACTATAATCAAAACCCAGATTGCTGAACACCATGGTCTTGTCTGAGGTGATTGTACCAGTTACGGTGAAAACATTAAGCGGGGTCGGTCCATTGGGATTGTCAATCAACGTAATCTGTGGATTAACCGAGCTATCTCCAACGATCGTAAGCTTTGTAAGTGTCGTAGTTCCCCAATCTACGCTTAGAGAATAATCTTCAGCCGGATTAAGAGGATCTGCTATAAGGTCTATGTCAGAAGTAACAGTTATAATTGCTTCTGTTTCAGTTTCTGGATTTCCGATCGCGGTGTCGATTGCGCTTTGTAAGCTTGTTGCGCTATTTGCCGACAGATTTAACACTGCGGGTATCTGCGATATAGCTGTCAAAAATACCAACAGGAACAACTTATGCAAGCCCCCCCCTTTAGAATTTGGAAACAGCCATCAAATGACAGCTTTTCTTGTTTGCGTCTGTGTGTCATGATATAATCTCCTTTTGTTTAACTGGCCTGAGGCCGTTAGAAATCAAGTTTGTCCTAAATCCTTTTCCAGCATCAAAATCATATATGCACTGTCATCCGCCAATCACATCCGTACCCCATCGGGCAAAAGTTGCATACCCATGACTAACTGTCAAGCACAATCGCAGCCGAAGAGATATATAGCATTCCCCTGCCTACTCTGTCACTCCATCACTCAAGACTACCAGACTAACAGAACAAACTCCGCCAGGATGGCGGAGCTACCCCGTGCAAGGCGGAGCTTCCTTGCCTCCCGAATGCGACGCGAGTGCCACCCGAAAGCCTCCCCTACCGGGTTCGGGTGGCTCGCGCGGAGCAGCCCGGAGGGATTCGAGTGGGCAGCAAGTATCCGCTAATCAGTAATGCGCCACCAGGCAACTAATCCATGTTGAACCCAGAAATTTTTCCCTTGACTTGGCTTGCTCCACTCAGAACATGAGCCAACAGGTTTGCCTGGGAGGCAATATGAATTCGAAAAGCACTTTACTACCGGGGATGGTGGAATGGACTTTGCTCCAGGATAATCCCGACCGGATATCCTGCAGTTTTGGCTGCGGTTATGTGTTCCTGGATGTCTGCGGTTTCACGAAGCTAACCGAGCTTGTTTCATCGCAAGGCCATTACGGAGTGGAGGTAATCACCAATCTTCTGAATCAGTATTTTGATCTACTGAGCGATAAAGTAACCGAGTATGGCGGGCAAATCCTGAAGTTTGAAGGCGATGCGGTTCTGGCTGCTTTCCCCTTGCCCGAAGCCGGATGTCTGGATAAGTTGCGAACCTGTATGGATGAATTTCGAAAAGCCCTGAACGAGCTGAACATCACCCTGCAAAGAGAATACGGCAGCAGCCTGGCCTATCATGGGGCAATCGGCTATGGCCAGTCGCAGATGATCATCCTGGGCTGCCCCGAAATCCATCTGGATTACTTTGTATATAGTCCCGTAATGCCCGAGCTTTATCAGCTTTGCGAGCATGCCGGCCATAATGAGACCCTGATAGTGGGTGATCAGCATGGCTCTCAGGCTACTGACGTCCCCCTTGGCGAGGCTTGTCCACGTATTGAAATGCCGCAATTTGCCAAATTGGAATATGACCTAAGCTTTTTCCCTCCCGAAATCTTAAACCGGGGCCGCAGCGTTAGCTTTAGCGGGGAATTGCGCAATTCCGCCATCCTCTTTATCGGGGTGGAAGCCGGGCAGGCAATCCGCGATGGTGATTATACTGCAATAAATGCTTATTATTGTTCCATTCAACGGATCATTACCCGCTTGGAAGGCATGGTGAACAAAATCGACTATACGGATAAAGGGATGATCCTGCTGATCAGCTTTGGGATTTTACATACCCACGTGGACGACATCGAGAGAGCCATAATCGCCGCCAACCAGATAAACCGCATCGAAAGCCCCTTGAAAGCCAAGATTGGCCTTACCTACAGCAACCTTTATGCGGGAGTTTTGGGTGCCAAGCTTCGCCACGAATACGGAATAATCGGAAATGGGGTAAATGTGGCAGCCAGATTAATGACCTCGGCCGATTATGGCCAGATCGTGTTTACCGGAGAAATTCTCGGTAGCGTGGAAAGCCGCTTCGAAGTGAAGTTCCTTCGCAAGGCTGTGGTAAAAGGCATCAAGGGTGAACTGGAGTTTTACCTGATTCTGCGCGAATTGCCAGAATTTGTAAACAGCTATGTAAAGCAATATCACGACAAACCCCAGGTAGCCTATTTGGAAGAAACCGCCCAGATCATGCAAAAACTGGATAAGAAAGCCCTGAACCAAGCTCTGCTGTGTGGCGCTCATGGAACCGGAAAATCGTTCTTGGGCTGGCAAATTTTGAAGCGGTATTACGAACGGGGCAGCAAGATCGCGGTTTTCGTGATGGATGAATATAATCGGCACGACAGCCTGGTGCTGATGAGAAAGCTCTTGGGCAAGGCTATGCTGTGCGATGATCCCCTGGCCGATCCCGAAGCCCTGAATGGCTTTTTACAGGAAAACCTGGACGAACTGGAAATACAAATGCTGCAAAAAGCCCTTGGTCTGCGCGAAATGGAATCTGGCTTGCCGGACGATGGCAACAAAAAGCTGGAGCTGTTGGTAAGTAGCCTGTATAAAAGCTTTCAAAAGCTGATCAGCGGTTATGAAGCGATATTATTGGACAATGCCCAATGGCTGGACGACCTCTCGCTGCAGGTCTTGGGACGGCGGCTGAAAGATAAATCGCGCCTGTCTGAACTTCTGATTCTTACTGGCGACGAGCATTTTCCCCAGCAGGTGGAAGTATCCAACAAACGCAGTTACCTGGTTCTGATGGGAGATTTGGAGAAGCAGCGCGCCAACAGCCTGATCCGTTCACGGATTCCGAATATAACCCAGCAGGGCAGCACCATGATCAGAGAACTGGCAGATGGCAATCCCCGCTTCATTGTGGAACTATGCGCTCAGATAAACAAGCTTTTCCCCGATCCAGACCTGTTGATCACTGCTCAGAACATTCAGGAAATCCAAAACAAAGGTTTGCTGCCCTATAGCGTGGAAAATCTCTTCATGATGAAATACGAAGGTCTCAGCGAAGCCGCCAAGGAAGTCCTGAAGAAGGCTTCCATCATAGGCAAGGGATTTACTCTGAATGAAATAATAGAAACCCAAAGCCACCGGAAAAATGAAGATATCAGCTCCGTGATCAGCGAACTGAAAGAAAAAGAGATTATCGATATCACTGATCTTGCGCCAGAAGTGCAGTATCTCTTTAACAACGTGCTGATGCGTCAGGCTGTGTATTCCACCATCCTGCGCGGGGAAAAGAAGGACCTGCATAATCGAATAGCCAGATTTTATGAGAACAAATATGCTCAGCGCTTGGAACAAAACAGTGAACTGCTGGCCTATCATTATCACTTAGGTGAAAACAAAGAAAAAGCGCTTTGCTACAGTAGGCTGGCCGCCCAGCGCAATCAAGCTGTGAACAACCACGGTGAAGCGGTTTATTTTTTCCAGATTGCCCTGCAAAACAGCGGAAACCCCAACGAAAAGACAGAACTAACGCTCAGTATTGTGGATTCCCAATTCTATCTTGGTGACCGCGACATTGCTTTGGCAACCCTGGAAAAAATAGATCTAAAAACCATTACCGATAAGCTAAGCCTATCCAAATATCACTTTTTAAAGACTCGTGCGTTCTACCTGGGTTCTCAGTATGAAACCCTGGCAGAATATTTGACCAAGGTGACTGATTTTGACGGCAAATATGGGGCTCAAACCAGAATCTACCAGTTGGACACGCTTCAGAAGCTTTTCCGCACCGACGAATTTCAAATCATCTATACCTCGGAAAAACAGCATTACCAAAAGATGATCGCCAAAGCCTTGAATCTCAAAAACAGCAACACCTCAATCGACAAACTATTGGATATATACAAGCAGCTTCCTGCCGAGCAGCAGACCGAAGACAAAAGGATGTCCCTGTATTTGCTGCTGAAACTGGAAGCAATCACTCTGAACGGCCTGATCAATACAGGAAAATATCGCCAAGCACTAAAGAGCTGCCTCTTCCAGTATGAATTGGCCTCGGCGTTGAAAGACGACCTCAGTTTACGCATCGCCAGTGGAGCCCTGGGAATCATATATACCAAAATGGGCGATACTGAAAAGGCCTATAAAGCCTATGTGGAAGCCATTGGTATCGCCGACCGGATCAGCGACCGCTTTGGCTTTGCCAAAGTGCTGTTAGACTTGGGAACCCTGTACCGCCGAATGGGAGATCACAGCAAAGCCCTGCAAAATTTCCAACGTAGTGCGAAGGTATTCGAAGCCCTGGACAACAAAGAATATCAGGGAATAGTAGCTCATTGTATCGGAGAGATGTATCACTGGGAAGCCAAGTACGATCTGGCGGTAAAACATTATCGCAAGGAGCTGAAGCTATCTGTACAGATTGGCGACCTTATCGGAGTGTCCTACGCTCAGGATGCAATCGGAGATATGTTTTTCCATTCAAACAAACTGGAGAAGGCTAAGGCCATCTACCATAAGAACCTAATCCATCAACAGAAAATAGGCGACAACGAAGGCATTGCCCATACCTATGGCAACCTGGGAAACGTAGCCAAAGAAGAAGGAAACTTCCCCCTGGCCATCGAGCACTATCAAAAAAACATCGACCTGACTGCCGAAGCTGGAGATACTGATGGAAATGGCAGGGGATACTTCAACCTGAGCATCCTGTATGAGAAAATGGAAGACCTGCCCAAAGCCATCGAAAACATGAGCATTGCCTTGGAGCGTTTCACAGCGGCTGGCAGCACCCAGTTTATCGAGCTAGCCACAAAGTGTCTGTCCGAACTGAAGCAAAAGCTGGCAGAGAATAAGCAATGAGCCTTATCGGCTAAGAACCAGCTTTTTGACCCAGCGTTTATCGCCGGCCTTCATGGTAAGCAGATACACTCCGCTGGCCACCTGACGACCTGCGGCGTCCCTGGCATCCCAAGCGCAGCTATATATCCCGCAACCCCGGGGTTCGGCCAGAAGGCATCTCAACTTCTGGCCTTTCAGGTTGTAAACCGAAAGCTCGACCACTCCTTGAGTTGCCACAGCATACTTGAAGCTAAGCTGGGAGCTGAAGGGATTGGGGTATAGCGCAGCCAGGCCTTCCAGCCAGGGAATGGCAGGAGTACCAGGATTGTTTAGCTGAAAGTTTACTGATACCGGGCCATGCAGGGATGAATTACCGTCCAGATCTATGTTTTCCAACCAGTAATAATACAATCCAGGTTCGAATACCTCCTCATCCACAAAGATGTAGGTCTGAAGTTGCGAAGTATTGGTTGCCGGGATGAATACATTCAGACACAAGGCCGACTCCTGAACATCGCTGTTTGCCCTGTAGATACGGAAACCGGCCACATTAGTCTCACTTTGGGTAACCCATTGAAGCTGAACCAGATTATTGGCATTAATATTCACCAGGAAAGAGGAAAGCTCCACGGGCAGGGTCTGATCCTCAGTGGTAACCGTCCATCGGGAAAACGAATTGGTGTATACCGTTATCTGACGTGGGTCAGTATTTACCGTTTGCTTCGTACCGTAAGGAAACCAGCTTCCCCCGTTGTTTCTCCAGACCTGAGCGTCCCAGCGATCAAAATCCAGACCATTGTCTGCGGATTGGGGCCAACTGAATGAAAGAGGAACCACATCCGAACAATTGCCGTGTAATATCCAGGTTCTCCCCACACCATAGCCAGTGTGCTCCACGACAGCCTCATTAAGCTGGGTTACCGCAAAGCTGGAAATGGAGATTCCCGCTCCAATGCTTATCCCCAAAGGAGCAGAGATAAATCCGCGGTTTCCGATGTTCTGAAGCACGGTTCCAAACCAGTATCCGGCTCCCCTGAGTTCCGAACTGGGATTGGCCAGATCCAGGTAGTAGGCCAGGTCTGTATCCTGAATGCAACCTGCTCCAACGCTTACCGTAGATTCCACGATGATGTCTCCCAGCATTTGGAATCCATTGCTGCGGGAGATCGCCAGGTTATTCAGGTTCAGGTCGTACAAACGGACAGGAAATTCGGCTTCAGCGCCGCTAACTACGATGTTAGACGTTTCACCACCGATGATTATACCAGAATCATATATGGTTCCACCGCTCAATTCCAAAGTATTGGCAGCAATGCTCAGATTTCCGTCTTGCAGATGCAGATTTCGCTCCACCCTCACTGAACTGCTCAAAGTAACGGTGTTACAACCTGCAGCGATCACCAAATCATTCACGGAGGGTGTCAGTTCCGAGCCTGTAATACAACCTCCATAATAGATGTTGGATACCCTTCCGGAAAGTAGAGGTGGATTTGCAAGGCTGCCAGCATGACGGTAAATGGTGGCATCATCGCTCATCGTGATGTTTGGTGAAAGCGCAGCATTCGTAAAGAGCCCACTGCTCAGGATCAGACCGCCAAGAATGGTTGCATCAGAGCTTAGAGCTACTCCCGCTGCGCAATCCAGGATCAGGGTATTGCAGCTCACCAAACCAGAGCCGGTGTCTTGGCTACCTGTTCCATTGTAGCGATAGGTTCCAGTGGGGCTGAAGTTCCTTTCCCCGCCTACCTGGATACAGCCAAAAAAGCCGGAAGCCGCAATACCCTCCGGATGACAGATAACCAGAGACGATGTGCCAAGATTTGTGAAGCTGCAATTGGCATTTGTATTCCAGATCAGGCTGGTGGGAGAACTGAAGTAAAATATTGTGTTGTCAGTTACCACAAAATCTATGGGTCCAGACATAAGCACACCTGTGGATTCGACAAAAATTTCCGATTCGCTGTTATCAAAAGTGACTGTGGAAGAACCCAGAGAACCTTTGAAACTTCCGCCCACATATCGGAAGCGTTTGCCTATTTCCAGCATTCCTGAACCATCTGCTGAATTGCATAGCTCCAGGATTCCGCCTTCCTGATTGTAGTTCCCTTCACAGATTAGAGTATTGGTATTGCTGGAGGCAGAGCCGCACAGGGTTAAGCTCCCACTGCCAATATGGAGCGAATCGGCAACCGTGATGGTGTGGGAAGCTGCATCGTTGCCTATTATAATGTTTGCCCCAGAGGCAGCCTTGATCCTCAGGATATTAAAACTCTGAGACAGATTGAGAACCTGCGTGCCGCCGGTATTGGCAAATTCAAAGTAATCTGCTGTTCCATGAGCATAGACATCGGGAAAGGTAAGCACTGAGGTGGAGCCCCGATAGACAATGCCATGTTTGGCATCACCGCCATTTAACAGCAAAGTGCTGCCGGCAAAGCTAATGCTGTCTGCCACGCCGCTAAAGCTCATGGTTCTGGCTGTGTTGCCAAAATCAATGGTTCCGCTGCTGACTGATACTTTGGACGGCCAGGACACATTGCTCAGCAGGTTCATCGTCGCCGTCCCGTTTTTTGTGATCCTTACCTTGTCGCTAATGTCGCCTTCCTGGGTGTAGCCAAAGCTTCCACTATTCCCCTTCAGAACTAAATCGCCGTAATAAGCGGTGGCAGTAATCGTTTTAGTGATGCTTCCTCCAGTTTGTACAAAATCCGTGTAGATATTTATAGTCGAAACGTTCCAGGTGCCCGTGATATTTCTGTTTACATCCAAAATTCCGCCTGACTGGACATAAGACCCCAGGATCTCCAGGATAGGTTTTCCGGATCCACTTACCAGGCATAGGGTGCCTCCCGTTATCACGAGATTACCACCGATGGTAAGTTTCAAATTACCGCTTCCGCTTAGAACCAGCGTCCCCGTTCCTGTAGAGGCGATTTTCAGATTCGAGCTGATCGTGGTAAGAGCTCCATCCAAACTAATGTTGCCAGTTTGTGACGGGCAATTCCATTCAAAATTCCCAAAGTTCTGTCCCAATCCTGTGGGTGCTGTGGTATTGGTGGTGTAGCCAGAGATTACGCAGTATGAGTTTGCATGCCAGGAAGCGACCGGAATACTGCCGTTATCCGTGGTGTTTTGGTGAACGTAATAACTCCCAGAAGCAAAGCTGGCTGTGGCACCGGGATTATACGAAACCTGTCCGGTTCCGGTTTTCTCCAGCGTATTATTTATCACCAGGTCTGTTCCCAGATTATCGGCTACGGTCAGGGTAACGCTGCCGTTGATGGCTAGGGTTCCATTCACTGTCACTTCGTCCACTGTCACATTGGAGGCTACGGTCACCTTGGTAGAAGCGCTTACTGTGATCGTATTGGCTGAGGAGTTTGGGCTAAGGGTCGCCGTACCCCAATTCACATTATCGTGCGAGGATTGCCAGGTAGCAGCCGTTGCCCAATTTCCGGTGGCATTCGAGCGAAAGTAATCGGAGGCCAGGGAGGCAAAAGCAACGAATGTTTGCGTTCCTCCTGCTGCGGCACTGCCGCTTTTAAAACCGCTACTGACAGTATAGTTTCCTGTGGTCCATTCCTTCACGTAGATCGTGCGGCCGATTCCTGCAGAGATGGATAGATCGGCGGTAATCCAGAAGTAAGTGGTGGAGCTTTGAGGCAAGGCCAGGCTCAATCCTGTGTGGCTATGAGCACCTCCTCCCAAACCGGATGTGATATCCGGACCCAATTGGGATGCCGAGGAAAAGCTATCAACGGTGTTTGACCACACCTGAAACTTCGTGAGATCGGACGCCAGGTAGGTGCCTGTAGTGGAAAAGCTGATGGCAGTAAGCTGAATTGAGCCCCAGGCATCCCTCGCCAAATGGAAATGAAAGAGCTGATGCTTTAGAGACCCCTGGGTAGCATTCTTGGCTGGAATCTGGGTATCCACCGATAGAACCGTGGTTTGGCCATGCAAATATGAAAACAGAATGATAACACTGCTAAAAACAAAAATCAAAACACGCTTGCTCATCATAGCTCCTTTTACTCAAACGGGTATGTTTATATAGCACTTACCTGGATTGAGGCGTCGCTTGTCCGGCAGATCCTGCCTTTCGTGCAAAGAATTCCAAACTGCCTTTTTGCCATATTCAATCCTCTGGTTCTATGGTCTATGATAACGTCCAAGCTTGTCAAGCTCAAAACCCGCCTGCATAGTCCTTCAGGAGGATCAGGCCACGAAAGTGAGGAAATACTTCAACGGCAGCAATTGGAAGAATATCTACAGCGATATTTAACGCTGGGCACCAGTTAACGGATAGCTCAAAAGCAGTAAACTGAATCGCCCTACTCCCTTCATGTAGTTTTACTTAGAGCCCGTCCAAGCTGATCACATCCTATCCTATACCCGTCCTTTATTCATCCAATAAACCCAGATAATGCAGTAGATTTCCAACACACGGAATTCCGGTGTCTTACCGGAAAGGTCTGCCAGCGTCTCGCTGGCATACAAACCAGCCAGAGGCTGGTAAAAAAACCTTGCCAGCGAGACGCTGGCAGACCAGGGATAGGGAACTGCATTACTGCATTGTTTGGGATAAGCATAGGGCAAGTATTGGGTGAGTATGGGATTAGTGAGCTGGCATCTGACCCAGGCCAAGCCACCCTGTCCTTGAGTAGGGGGTGGAAACTGCTAAAACGCTGCATAATAAACAAAGCCCGAAACCAGGATACCGGCTTCGGGCTTTAGCGTGTATATTGCTACAGCGGTTTATTTCTTCACAGTGAAGGAATAGATGCTGCGGGCATTTGATTGAACTTTCCAGCCCAACAGCATGTCGGCGATGCCCTGGGTAGTCTTTTCATCGAGATTGCCCAGTTGGTCGCGCACGTTGGCGGATTGGATTTTTCCATTGTCCAGGAAGAGGTCAATCTTCAGGTTGGCCTGTTTTACACCAGAGATGTTTTTCTGGATCATGGCCTTGAATTGTTCTTCCAGAGAGCTTGGGATGCCGGTTTGAGTGATTGCGTGAGCAGAATCCTTGGTAACGGTTTTCACTACACGGCCATTCTGTTCGGCTTCCTTGAATTGGCCGGAAACGCCTTCCAGGCGGTCTTTCACGTATTCGATACCCAAGATCTTGAGTTCGGTACGGCGATTGCGCTGTCTGCCTTCGGCAGTGGCGTTGCTGGCTATGGGTTTGTCGAAACCATAACCCACGGTTTTGATGCGCTTGGCATCAATCCCGTTTTTGATCAGGTAATCTGCCACAGCCTTGGCTCTGGCTTCGGACAGCTTTTGGTTGCTGGCTTTGCCACCGATGTTGTCGGTGTGGCCACCCAATTCAACTTCCAGGGTTTCATTTGATTTCATTGTGGAAAGAACCGGCTCCAGAATCTTTAGCGAGGCTGGAGTAAGCACCGCTTTGGCAAATTCAAACTCCACGTTTTCCAGTTCAAACACGGCTTCTTCCACCAGCTTGTTCAGGCGGAAGTCCTTTGTAATGTCGTGCTTTTCCTCAGGGATATCCAATTCGCCGGAAATGGTCATATAGTTATCCTTGGAAACGCGATACTCAAATTTGTCGAGGCGAGGCAGAGAGATGCTGTAGGTGCCGTCAACGTCGCTAACCACGCGATACTCGATGGTTTGATTTTCCCGAGTATAGATCCAGGCCACGTCCGCCACCAAGGGTTGATCTGATTCATCCACCACTTTACCGGTTAGTAGGATGTCGTTGCCCAGTTTTACCAAACGAATGATGGTGTCGTAGCTATCGACGTTCTCGGGCAGAGAAATAATTTCTTCGCGAATGGCATAATCCGGTTCGTCGATTTTGTATTTCAGCTTGCTGACCATAGGAATGTAGAGCTTGAAGCTGCCTTCTTTATTGGTCTCCACCAGCACTTCGTTAAGTTCGTTATTATATACATAAGACCAGCGAACGGCGCATTCCACCGGCTTGTCGTTTTCGTCCAGCACCTTGCCGTTGATGGCCAGGTTGCGGTCTTTGCCGGCTCCACTTTCGGTGGGACAGGTAATGTTTACGAAGATATCGTTTTTATTGGGCGGAATATCCAGAGTGCCATTGGTTTTCTTATAACCGGGGGTATTGATCTCGTAGGCGATGTTTTTGGCATTGCCAGGCAAGATGAAGGAAAAAGTTCCCATGGCGTCGGTGGGGATAATTCGCATGTAAACCTTGTCATCCAGAGAGTAAATCCAGATCACGTCGGTTTGGATTGGTTTGTTGTTCTCGTCCACTACCACGCCGCTGATTTTCAATTCATCGAAAGTGGTAGGAACAGGAGTTCCCTGAATGGGAACGACAGGTTCGGCCATTTCATCCCCGGTCGGGGCTTGCGGTTTGGCCAAAGCGGCGATCCGGTCTTTGACGCGTTGGAGCAGACCAAGATCGAGGAAATAGATGTCTTCCTGACCCATGCCACCTGCCCGGTTTGAGGACAGATAAGCATATTGGCCATCTGGTGAGATAACGTAGTAACGGTCGTCCTTCACGGAATTGATAATGGGACCCAGATTTTGGGGCTCCGACCATTCAGTCCAGGAATTACCGATTCTTTCCGAAACGAAGATATCGTTGCCGCCGTAGCTGTTGTGGCCAAAGGAGGCGAAATAGAGGTATTTTCCGCAAGGAGAAAGGAAGGGGGACTGCTCGTCAAGATTGGTGTTGATTGCAGAACCCAAGTTGACTGGAGTGGTCCATACGCCGTTTTTCATTTCCGAAACGTAGATATCGTAATTATCGTTCATTCCATGGCGGTTGCTGGTGAGAAACATCACCTTGTCGCGCCAAATGTAGGGTTGGAGGTCGTAAAAATCGCTGGATACTTCCTTGATGAGGACTGGCTTGGTCCAGCGTCCATTCTTGAGATTAGAGCTATAGATATCTCCGTTGGTATTGGTTTTGCCATAATACCCAAAGAGATATGCCGTGTTTCCATCCGCCGACAGTGAGGCCATGGATTCATTGCGGTCTGTGCACAGTTCGTCTATCTGAACGGGATTACTCCATACCTGGTTGGTTTGCATGGAAAGAAAGATGTTTTCTTTGTTGAATTCGCTGCGTCTAAGAGAACTGAAATACATGTAGCGGCCATCAGGAGTGATAACCGGTGCATATTCAGAATCACTGGAATTGATATTGCCTTTCAGTTTGCCAAGGGAAACCGTAATAGGCGACAATTCCTGATACAGGCTTGCCTCGTAAATCTTGGCCAGAAGGTCTTCGCGGGCTAGGGCTTCCGAACCCAGCGAGTTGGTTCCATAATCGGCCAACCATTGATGAGCCTGTTTGTATTCCCCCAGAGCCAGATGCACCTTTCCTCGCAGCAGGGCATACTCGGGATCCTTGATATCCGGAGCGGTCATAGTTTCCAGAATCTGCTTGGCTGCGAAATAATTGCCCAGCTCATAATATTGCAGGGCATTCACGAAATTTACATTATCGATCAGGGCGAGCGCAAACTGGCAAGATAGGAGGATTATCAACCAGAGAGTAAGTTTCTTCATTATATCTCCTATTTTTGGCAGCCTCCCCTGAAGAAAAACCTTCAGGGGAGCCTACCACAGTTGTTTAGAGCATACCAGACATTGGCATTCCCATCGTGCTGCGCTTAGAAGCGAAGCAACAGGGAATAAACGTGATTATCGGTTAGATAATCTTCGTGCGACATCTGATAGGCATAATTCATTTCCAACATCTTGAACCGCAGTCCAACCCCGGCAGTGAAAGCGCCGTCATTGACGCCCGCACGAATACCGGCTTGCACTTTGGACAGAATGTCAGACCAGGTTGCATTTTCCCTGATACGAATTCCGGACAAGCTGGAACCGATCTCGGCATCATCTTTCACGCCCAGCCAGTATTCGGCACCCAGCTTTACCTTGTTGGTGTCGAAATCATCACGGGTGGAAAGGTCGGCGGCAACTACCAGTCCCGGGAAGGGAAAAGCTGCCACAGAGGGAATGAATTCACGGGGAACTTCATCCACTCCGTCGTAATCGGATACCACATCACGGGCTACCAACCCAACGTTGAAATAGCGGTTCACGTGATACAGCATTCCCAGATCGATGCCATAGCCTGTTTTGGATTCGTTTTCTACTTTCGTAAGATACAGTTTGGGGGTCATACCCAGGTTCAGCTTGGCGATCTTGGCCGCAAAGCTAACGCCCAGGGTATTGTCGCTATTGGTAAATTCTCCGGTAGAGGCTCCAGTGGAGCTATATCCGTCGATATCACTCACAGCGGCGTTTTGCCAGGAGGCAGCCACATACCCGATGGGCAGCATAAATCCCAGTGCGACCGCATTGTGAGATCTGTCCCAAGCCATATTCTGTCTCATGGTAGAAGATAATTCTATTCTCTTTACATCTGCCAGAACTGCAGGATTCAGGTAGGTACTTGAGACGTTATCAAGAAACGCCGCACCGGTTCCACCCATACCAATGGAACGGGCATCTATTCCGAGCAATTGATATGCTGCGGCGGAATTATCTTCAGCAAAGACAGAAGATAGAGAGACGATCAGTATCAGGGCTATCAGTATCATTTTAATGTTCTTCATTTTTTCCTTCCTTATCGGTCGGAAGGGAGGGGGGGAAACCCCTCCCCTCTTTCCGTTATTACTTGATAGCTATCTTCACTACTTTTTCTACTATCTTCTTGCCATCATTGGCAATGACACGTGCGAAGTAAGTTCCGCGTGCCAGTTTCACACCTTGGTTGTTGCGTCCATCGAATACGATCTCGGTAGCAGCCTTGGCCATCACTTTGCCATTGTAGTCCATGCTCCGGACTTCGCGACCGGCGAAGTCGTAGATACGAACGTTTACATGGGCATCAGTGTTCAGCATCAGGCTGATCTTGCCGGTTCCATCTGCAAGCATCGGGTTCGGATATGCGTGAGCATCTGTGATCTCGAGGTCTACAGGAGGAGTAGGAGGCAGAGGAGCAGCGATCACGGTGAAGCTCACGCTGGCCAACTGTTGATTTCCGGCTTTGTCGGTGACGGTAAGACGGACGATATAGGTTCCCAGCATCAGGTCGTTGATGCTACGGGATGTTTCGGTTACATCGGCAGGAGTAGTGGTAGCCACACCAACCTGGACACCCAGAGGATCGACAACCACCAGGCTGCTTCCAGCAATGCCGGAACCAGCAGCGTCTGTGAACTGGGCGAGAATATTCACGGCAGTGGTTTCATCCACCAAAGTGATTTCCACACCTTCCACAGGGCTGATGATCATGACTTCGGGAGCAATCCGGTCTACATTGTAGTAGTGGTTGGCTTCCGTTACATTGCCATACTGATCGCTTACAATCACCTGCAGTCTGACAACGTTCTGATCCATGGGAATCATTGAACCATTCAGAGCCACGTTGTAGGGGCTGTTCACGGTCAGCGGACCCATCAACAGAGCATTGGAAGGCTGAGTGAAGACATTGGCTACCACGCTAACCGGCACTACACTGTCCACAGTGAAGCTGAGGTTGTTGGTTCCGACGCTGTTCAGCCAGGCAATTTCCGTGAAGGAAACCGTAGGAGCAGTGTTCGGAGTAACCATGAAGTTGCGGGTTACCAGGCTTTGATTTCCAGCAAAGTCCTTGGCCATCAGATTGATGATGTAGGTGCCATAAACGGTGGCGGGCATAGCCTTGTTGATCACCTGAGTGTTTGCAGGATAGGTGATAGGATCAAAGGCTTGTTCGCCATTCGGATTGATTACAGACAGGGTAACCGCTTCGATTCCGGAACCGGCAGGTCTATCCTTGGAGTCGTTGCTGGAACGCAGTACATTGGCAAGTCTGGTGGCAACCATGTCAGAGATACTGGCCATGATGTTCACAGTTGCGTTGATATTGAACTGAGCGTTTTCAGCAGGGCTGGTGAGAGTGATCACCGGCGCATTGTTGTCGATTCCGTAGGTTTGGTTCGACGTGGAGGTAATACCCCAGGCGGTGGTGGCTGCTACTTCCAGACGAACGGCGTAAGAACCGGCAGGAACCACTCCACCCAACAGACTGATGGAATATACATTCTGGTTGGGAGTAGGAGTGATCGGACCCTGGATCAGAGTATTGCCCGGTTCGGCATAGATATTGGCTACCACGCCGCCATCGGCCATCTCGCCATCATAATTCACGTTGAAGGTAAGCACGTTGGCTTCTGTGGAATTGATCCACCAGCCGTTTCCATCGATAGGATTGAATACGATGGTAGGAGCACCGCCCACAACGTCAAACTCGAAGGCCAAGCCACCAACATTACCCACATGGTCGGGCACGGAAGCCACTACAGTGTAGTGTCCAGCTTCCAACATACCTGCATTGTGAGTGAAGGTGCCATTGGTTACAGTTCCCGTAATGGGAGCGCCATTCAGGCTGACCTGGATATTGGCAGCATTGATTCCGCTTTGACCTGTGTAATACCAGGTGGTTCCACCAGGCAGCAGATACTGGAAGCTGCTGTAATCCTCGAAGCCGAGGGCGATTACAACGTTTGTTCCCTGAGTGATCACAGCATCCTGGAAGTCGATCGGATCTTCGTCGATGATCTGGGGTTCATCTACATCCCAGAAACCGTCTTGATCGAGGTCAACCCAGTCGAGGTCTTCGTTTACACCATTGGGAACATCTTCATTGAAGAGTCCGTCACCATCGTTATCGATCGGGGCTCCCACAGGGGCCATGGCCCACAGTACTGGAGCAGCCATATCGATTCCGTAGGTTTGTTCGGACATGTTGTACACGTTGTAATTATCTATAGCATAGACATTCAGTTTCACGGCAGTGGCAGCAGGGCTGAGCAGCTGACCGAAATTGAAGGAATAGCTATAGACGTTGCCGGCTACAGAGATCGGAGCCAGGGTCATATTCTGGATGTTGTTGTTTCCGTTCGGAGTAACTTCATCAAGACTGACTGAGACACCATCTGTAGGCATGGTTCTGCCTTGCGGGACAGTTACGGTGAAGGTAAGAGGAGTTGTAAAGGTCGGGTTCAACCACCAGCCATTGGCAAAGCCGGTAAAGGCGATGGCGGGACCTTCGATGTTTACAGTGTAGTTGATGGGTTCAGTCACAGCAGCAGGCATCAGCGGGTTGGCAGCATACCAAACGACGTTCATGGGCATGGTATAATTCACGTCATAACCCAGAGCATTCAGATCGTCCATGGTGAAGGTATAGCTGTAGGTGTTTCCAGCTACAACCAGGTTCTCCATCGGGACAGTGATGTTCAGGGTGGGATCATCGGAATTATAGGCATACAGGTGAGCATCCAGGATTCCGGTCTGAGGATCGGTGATACTGGCACTGATGGTGCGGTTGCTAACGGTAAGTTGAGTACCTGTGGCAACGATAACGGGCTGAGTAGTTTCAACGTTGAAGGCCTTTTCAGCGGTCACTTCCACATCGTTCATGGTTACAACCACGGATGCGGTATGTGCTCCGGCGGCAAGGTCGGACGCTACGGCGGTGATATAGCCGTTAACGTAGGTTGAAGCAACTGCTACGTCATCGATATACATCTGCCAGGTGATATCGCCAATGGCAGGAGAGGTGTATCCACCCTGAGTCATTCCATCGTAAACGAAGAATTTGATCGAGGTAGGATCAGCCACTGTCCAGAGGGTAGTACCACTTACATACTGAGGATCGATAGCGCTGAACACCACGTTGAAGGCAGTGCCGGTGTATTGAGCCACAGCATAGATGTATCCGCTGGGAGCTGTGAAGGTGGCTACGTTACCAGTGACGGTTGCAGGAACATTAGTCCACTGGTTTCCATCGTAATACATACCAACCACGGTTCCGTTAGTAGCAGGGGTGGTAGTAAGGGTAACGCTGTAGTCCAAGTTGCCCTGCGGGCTTGCGATCACGGCATTCTGAGCGCTTAGGCCGGTGAAGCCGGTAGGCAGAACCACGCTGGGTGCCACATTTTCGAAGTACACGAAGCTACCTGCAGGAACAGTGGTGCTGATTCCGTTGCTGGCAACTGTGCCGATATTATAGGTATTCAGAGTTGCGCCATTGAGCTGCATAGTCCAGTTGTCGTAGTTGATGGCGGAAGCCCAAAGCTTGTATACTCCATGGTTGGGAACCGTGAAGAAAGCGGTTTGGGTACCGTTCACCATCTGGACGGCAGGAGTGCTCTGCAGGCTGCCATTGAACAGAACAGTAGCTCTGGGAGCGCTGGCAGCGCCAGTGATGCGCAATTCGTTATTATAGAACACATTGGCATTGATGGAGGGTTGAACCACCGTAAGGCTTCCACCTTCAGCAGTGCTGTAGGCAATGGAAAGCTCGGGCTTGCTGGTGGAAACAATTCCGCCATTGTAGGTTACTACGCTTCTGATCTTGGTAGCTGCACTCATCAGCTCAGCATTGAAGCTTACTGTGAATTGGGCAGGTACAGGATTCAGGACTGCTGCGAATTGAGTCCAGGTGGTGCCGACAAGATATTCGAAGGCAACTTGGTCGATCACTTCGTTGTTCCAACGATCCACTACAGCGTGGATGGTATCCTGGTTGGCGTTGTCTCCATCAAAGCTCATCGCAGTGATCAGAGCATAAGGCTCCCAGCCAGCAGGAGGAACAATGTTTACAGTCATGGCAGCGCCATTTACGTTTCCGGCTTTGTCATACGCCATCATTCCCAGGGTGTAGGTGCCCACTGAGAATCCGGTAGTATTCCATGCGAAACTGTAAGGTGCTGCAGTATCGGTTCCGATCAGAACGTCTACACCATTGTAGTTATACCAGAGTTCCACTTTGTCGATTCCGGAAGCGACCTGGTTGATCTGTCCATACAGGACATCCCAGGCATTTCCGTTCACGGTGGCAGTGGAGCCAAGCTGGATATTGTAGTTGCCAGCAATCTCAGTGACGCCAGTGCCAGTGATTCCGGTGAAGATAACTTCAGGATCAGTGGTGTCGTACATCACGTTGGTGACAACGGTGTTGGTGGTATTGGGGGTTTCTTCAGCCTTGTCAGCCACGCTGAATCTGAAGTCCATCATTCCGTTCAGCAAGCTGGCAGGAGTATGATAGATCTCGACTCCGGTGAAGGTGGCAACGTAGGTATTGGCACCAGTTCTGTCAAGGTTGGAGCTTGTGATAACAGGAGTATGCCAGTCATTTGCACCGTCGATTCCGATTACGCGGTATTCGAGGGCAATGCTGCTGGCATCCAGCTCATCATCCGTGGTTACTGCGAAGTTCACGGTGAAGGTGTCACCATTGAAGAAACCGTTATTGGCTGGCATTGAGACAATCTGGCCTATGGTCAGACTGTGATCCAAGGTCACCTGCACTGAAGCGGAGATATTACCAAGGGTTTCTCTTGCTTCACGGGCACGGACGCCGAGAGTCCAGTTTCCGGCAGCGAAATCAGGAAGGATATCACTGAGAACGATGTCGGCATGTCCGGCGACCACATCGGCATATTCCAGATGTGTCCACGGAGCAGTATCGCTATTGCGGATCACGTATTCCACGCGCATGATATTCACGTCGTTCACTGCGGTTTCGATGGTCACATCGTCGTGCAGGCGAACGGGGATGATATTATTTACGGGAGCATGACCAGCAACAGAAAGTATCTGCATCGGTGTTTCAGGATCGGTTACGGTGAACTCGCTGGTGGTGGTATAGACGTTTCCAACCAAGTCTGTGATCTTGGCTTGCACCGTGTAGGTGGCACCAAATTCCAGATTGGCGGGAACTGTCCATTCGTATGTCCAGGGAGCTACATTCACGGTAGCTATTGAATTCCAAGGCTGAGCTGGCACGGGGTTCTGAGCATAGGTAAATTCCACGTTCAGGATTCCGGCAGGAGCATCAGCGGCGTTGGCATTCAGCACCAGTTCTGTACCGCGGTCAACATTGGCAGGAAGCACAAGGTTGGCCGTAGGCAGCACGTTATCGATGTTCAGAGTATAAGTAGCGGAATCGTTCATGTTTCCATAAACGTCGTAGGTTACTACTTGCAGAATACCGGTTGTGGTAGCTGCATCAGCAGGCAGACCATTCCAATTCAGCATAGCGATGTTATTCTGCAGCGGAGCATTTACGGTGCCGATTACAGCGCCGTTGAACTTGAATTCCACGCTGGCCAGATCGCCAAGCATGATATCGCTGGTAATGGTTGCCTTAATTGCCAGATTAGGATTAACCAATCCGCTAACCCATGCAGGATTATTCTGACCAAGCCAGGTGTAGCTGATAGCTGCATCGGGAGCTTGGGTGTCGATAATCCGGGCTAAGGTGTAGTTAGTGGTATTAGGGGCCAGAATTGAGGTGATCGGAGTTTCAGTTCCCCACTTGTCTTTGGCAAAGGCCACGATCTGGATGGTGTTATTGTACAGGTAATAGGGATACACTGTCCAATCAAAGCTATATGGCTCTGAAATCCAGGCAGTAGGGGCATTGCCGTTAACGTCGCCGAAGTTCATCCATTGGGAGACGGGGCTCACAACGTTGTTTTCTACATTAACGTAGCGGTATTGGTAGCTTACCTGACTGAGGAAGTCCATATTACCGGTGAAGCTTGGTGTGCTAACTGAATAGGTTTCACCTCTTTGGACAGCGCCGTTCACCATTGTAGGCACAGCTACTTGAGGAACGATGGTTCCGTTGTAGATGTTCACGATAGCCACGGAATTGCTGTTGGCAACTGGATAATGGCTGGTGATCTGAACTTCGTACACACCTCCGATCAGGGAAGCAATATCCCAGTTCACGGAGTATTGACGCTGATACTGAGCCAGGAAGCTCGGATCGATGAAGTTCCACATCTCGCCATTGATATCAGTTGCGATCGGGGTCCAGTTTTGGGTTCCCAGTAATCTGAAGGAGAAATCAACGCTGGTGGGAATCTCGCTCAAGTGAGGAACGTAAGCGAACAGCTCAAGCGGTGCGGCATTGGCGGTATGATTAGTACCAACCATTTCAGCCACTTGCGGGGTGGGCAGGTTCCAGTTTACATAGTGCAGAGCGCGGTTTCCATTTACCACGTCGGTTACGGCCATCAGCCTGGTGACTCCGGGAATACCGTAGGTAAGAGTGAAGAAGTTTGTAGTATTGGGAACAAAGGCATCATTGCCCAGCAAGTCTTCTACTTTCACTTCTGCACTCACCAGGATATTCATTTCGCCATTCACGATGAATTGTTCGAAGGCGGTGGATGGATCCCAGGTGAAGTTGATCTTATGGTTCACGGTGTCCAGAGTGTAGGTATCAACTCTCTGGGTTTCACCCTGGTAGCTGAAGATAGCGGTCATATCTCCGGTAGGAGCGATGCCGATCAGATCATTGTAGCTAATTTCGAAGTTGATTGTATCGTCGCTATATACGGCAATGTAATTCGGATGGCTGGTTGAAACCATAGCCAGTCCGGCGGGAGCCTGGGTGTCTATATACAGAGCTTGGTAATCGGCAGGCAGAATTGTGGCGGTATTGCCGGCAAAGTCCGCAAGTACGATTTCCAGCCTGTAGATTCCATCAGTCAGGGTAGCCATGTCGGCAGCACTGAAGGTGAAATTCACTGAAGCTTCGTTTACATTGGTATAGGTTTCATTGATGGTAAGGCCGGTCGCAACATTGATGATTTTGACTGTTGCTGCGGCTACATCGACCAGATCGACCTCAGGCAGGTTCGTGTAACCCAGATTCAGGGCTACCGCTGCTGAGTTATTCAGCCACTTGTAGCCATCGACCACGGAGTGAGTCATCTGATTCACTACTGCGCCGGGGGCAGTTGTATCCAGGTACAGCTTTACGATCTGTTCAGATTGGTTGTTGCCGTTTACATCTTGAGCGACTACTCTCAGATAGAGATACGGAGCGCGGCCCAATACGGGAGGATTCCAGTTGGTGGCAATATTTGCCTGACCACCGGTTGCCACTGTATTGATATTCATCCAGGGTCCGTTCACCGAGGTAGCCCATTCGAAGGTAAGAGTATTTACGTCGGCAGGTGTGTCAATAACGGCTTGAATGGTTCCATTGTAGTTTACCATCGCCTGAGCAAAGGCATACTGACCTGAAACGATCGGACGTGTGCCGACCATTGTGATGTGAGCATTGGATCCAAGCTGGTCGTCAAAGACAACATAGGTGATAGGTGCAGCGGCATCGATATTGCCAAGGGCATCCTTTGCTGTAGCTCTGAATCTGTAGTATCCTTCAGCCACGTAGGGAAGAACCTGAGAAGCAGAACCGCCAGTTACTGGGATCCATTGGTTGTTCACGTCAAAGTGCTGCCAGCCGCCCCAAACGGGAGAACTAACAGAGGCTTTGTAGCTGTATTCGAAATGCACCATCATGGGGTTATCGAAGTTTGCGGGAGTGATGTTGTTTGCAGTGACCGTAACTTCACCAGCAGCAGGTATCACAAAGATGTTGTTGGTGGCATTCATATGCACGCCATTGATATTATCGACCAACATCTGAGGAGCACTGCCATCCACGAACAGGGTATAGATGTTCGAGGTGAAGTAGTTACCAGCCTTGTCGCGAGCTACGGCACGCAGATAGTAGGTAGCGTCGGCTTCGTCAGCTTCATCCACCAGACCATCGTTATCGTTGTCCACAAGGTCGGTCAACGGGGTAGGAGCAACCCAGTTTGCTTGCTGATAGTTTCCGCCCATGTTCACTTGAGTTCCGAACTGAACCCAGCGACGGACAGGAGCAGCAGCAGGCTGAGAAGAATACTGATACATCACTTCCACGATATCGTCCACTGCCACCAGCAGTTCGTTCACGTCTGCGGTTATGGTAATGGGATCTATCATGGGACGAATGCGCTGCACACCACCAATGACTGTTATTGCAGTATTGGGAGCGTTATTATCGATATGAATCCAGCGAGAGGGAGCTACCTGATTGAAGAGGACGCTTCCATTGGTTGCCAGAGGCAGAGCGCGGAATTCATAGATACCAGCGGCGATTGTTTCGGTATTCAGAGGAGTTACCCAAGGAGTCACTGTGAAATTGGTAAATCCATTGGGATCATTGATGATGTAAGTGGTACCCAGCAGATTGGCTACATCGAGGTCGAGACTGCTGATGACACCATCATCGTTCAGATCAAGACGATACTGGAAGTTATAACCACCCTGAGTAAGGTTGGCAGTATACTCCCAACATTCGTGAGCGGCATTCCAGGCCATTTCGGAAACGAGGTCACCATTTGCATACAAATGCACGCCCGGCACGAAGGGAAGTCCATCGTAAGCGGGAATGTCTTTTCTGTAGAGGTGGAATTTCACGTTAGAAGCAGGCGCGGAAGCAACTGTGGCAATTTCAGTCCAGGTGTTGTTCACTTTGTATTCGAAACGAACCTGGTTCACTGGTACGTTACCAATGTTTTCAGTAACATTAGCAGCGAGGTTTATCCATTCGCCAACGATTTGATTATCTACATGACTTACTATCTCAGCTTTCACATCGGCAACGTTTATCACGTTTACGATCAAGTCTATCGCAGCCTTCTTTTCTGCTGCGCTGAGAACTCCGTCGAAAGTGAGAGCGGCAGGGATGCCATCGTTGGCAGTATCGCCTTCCACATTTCCACGGGTGTCTACTGAGCCAAGGATGAAGTAGTGTGTTCCACTTACATTGAAGATGCTGTATGGAACGTCAAATCCATACATACCGTTCAATGGCTCGTGGTCAAACAGCATTCCATTGGTCCAGGTGATATTGTTAATGTCTCCTGTAGCGGAATATCCATGGTACAAACGCACAGGCGGTCTGAAGTCAGTGGTACCGGCATACCAGGAGGCATTGGTATTGAAGTTTGGATCATTCAGGGCTACGTTGGACAGATTGGTAATCTGAGCAGGATCCACATAAATGCGGAGAGTAGATGTTCCATAGTCCTGAGTGCTGGCTACTGCTGTAATAGTATTGCCGGTTTCGCCATAAAGAGTTCCAAGAGTGTGAAGATTGGCATAAGCACCTTGGTTTTCATGGCTTTCGTTATCGGGATGAGAACGATAGGCAACATGAGTAACAGGAGTATTGGGAGCTACGTTGTCCACGAAGACCTGGACGGCTGCGCTTTCACGCATATTGCCCAGAGCGTCGGTGGCGACTACCTTCAGCCAGGCAGGACCAGCATAGTTCAACAGGGTTTCAACCGAACCACCGGCAGTATTCCAGTTTTCGAACTGAGCATAATGGGTGGTGTTGGGAAGAGTGTTGATAGCCAGATTGCCATAAACGGCGTTGTGGAAGGTGCTGTTGTCGCTGCTCCACTTAAGTACTACGTTATTAATATCGGTAATGTCGCCGGTAACCTTGAAGAGGTTGTTGCGGCTCCAGGTGATATTAGGTGTGTTTTCAGTTATTGTTACTCTGGGTGCGAAATAGTCCAGCCTGATGGTGCTGTACACAGGGTCTTGAAGCACAGCAGGATTGGTGGGTGTGAGTTCGATGAAGAATTCATAGCTGAAGTCGTTCGAATTATACCCGGCAGGCATATAGAAGCTATCCGGCACAAAGATGGTAACAGTGTTGTTCACCATCTGAGGAGTAACTGCAATGGGGCCGATGGCAGGATAATCAGGCTGCAAGGTGGTGTTATTGGGAACGTTCACTGTGCTGACAGCACCTGTAACGTTGTTGGTAACGCGAGCCTTGAAGGTTACTGAGTTGATTCCGGCCAAGGAAGGAACCATTGTGTTGATATTGAAGAAATTGGCATTCAGTCGCAGATCGCCCACAGCAGAGACGGGATTATTGAATCCGTACACTGTGTTGTTCTGGATAGCAGGTTCGATGCCAAATCCCTGCACATCGTACATGCCAAGGTTGTAAGAGATCAGGGAGGCAGGGTTGCTGATGATAATGGGTGCGGCCATGTTAACACCGGCACTGACATTACCGACAAAGTCCTTACCTTTTACAACTACAGTGAATTCACCAGGGGTCTGGCCATTGTAGCTCCAGGTGGTATCAGCCACACCGGCACTATACATGGCATTGATCGTGGTGATCAGAGAGCCGTTCTTGTAGATCTCGAAGATGGCCCATTCGGCATCGATCCATTCAGGAGCAAAGCCGGTTGAGAGGGTCAATACATTATTGGCGGGAGTGGTATAATCAAAGGTGGTATTGCCTGCATAGCCAGGAGTATTGGGAACAGGCGGTTGATTATCACGAACGTTTACGACCACGATGGTATCGGTTACTGAGCGGCCTTCGCTGATGGCAGAGGCACGAACCAGGAACTTACGCAGCGGATTGCGTCCGTAAACGGGATCCACCAGATATTTGTAATGTGCAGCAGACATATCCCACATCACGGTATAAGGAGCCATCATGTCGGGATTGCTATCTGCGGGGGTAATGTCACCGGTACGATCAGGATCTGTGGCATACTGGTAGGTGCCGTTGTTATTTGCATCCTGATAGAGGTGGAAATGCACTCCCTGAACCTGACCATTGGGATCAGCAGGGAAGGCAGTGATCTGCTGTTGATTAACTGCACCGTTGGGAAGCATAACATCAAGGTTTGCACCCATGGCTGGATTGATCACAATCTGGGAAGGACTATGCCAGTAAAGCAGTTGCTGGATATAGGTCGCTTCATTTTCCAGATTGTCTTCTGCGGTAACGGTGAAGTAATAGAATCCTTCAGCCAGGTCATAAGCGCTGTAGCCATTGGTGAACTGCAGCTCGATATAGCCATTGGCCAGAGGAGTAGCCATTACGTTGGCCAGAGGATCAGGATTGGGAACGTAGGTTTCAGGTGCAGGGGTAAGGGTTACCGTGGCATTGTTCAGCCCGGAACCATCCACACCAGCTCTGATAAGCGGATCATTGAGATCGAAACGTACTTTCGTCCAGTCTTGATTATTGGCAATATAGTTAGTTGCACTATAGTTATTGGTCTGGGTAACTGCAGTGCCAGTATAGAATTTGATTCCATTGGCAGAGATCACGGGATTTCCGCGGTCAACATTGAAGTTCACATTGGAAGATACCTTCTCTTTGCCATAGATGTTTCTGTATTTGAAGTTGATCGCCAGCTGGGTAACGTTTGCAGCCAGGCTTTGATTAATGTCAGCCGGAGCAAATGTCCAGGTTGCTGTTCTGTTGTTGCCAGTTCCGGTTACTACAGGAGTGGGAATATTGGTAAAGGCAACCGGATTGGTATTTTGCAGAATGAACCAGGTGGCCAGAGTGGCATTATCTGGTAGTACAGCGGGATCACCGGGAGTACCTGTGGCGAT
>Ga0302250_1000864_pt1 | contig 25699 bp, 19 predicted proteins | sample AAG_RA_Asp_MG_FD_193536 | JGI IMG/M metagenome (GOLD analysis project Ga0302250, IMG submission 193536) | Enriched activated sludge microbial communities from anaerobic digester in WTTP, New Holstein, Wisconsin, United States - AAG_RA_Asp | ecosystem: Engineered > Bioreactor > Anaerobic >... | reverse complement strand
AGGGCGGCCTACAAGCCGGAGAATGGCCCAGATTCTTGTCTGGTTGGGCTATCTTCCTGTCATGATACACTAAATTTCAACGCTGCGACTTTTTCAGGATCCCCTAAGTACTTTCCTGAGCTGGGCAGATATTATAATCGTTGGACATGGGACGTCGCATATTGTGGTGTTACCACAGGGAAAAATGCTCTCGCGAGTACCATCCTTGTCTGCACGTTATCGCTGATTTGGCAACTTATCGAAACGATTAAAAGCAGAACTCATTTAATAGACAAGATAGATCTAACAACTCGTATCGTTCTTATATTAATGGCATTTTGGATATTCACTATTGTAAACAGCTCAACAGCTCTCATTGGTCTTATAATTGGTATAATCATCTTGATATACCTAAGTTTGCCTAATGCCAGAACTCAAATATGGCGCGTCGGCACATATGGTCTCTTGACCATCATGGTTGTTCTTGCGATCTTTGTATTACCCTATATCATTGGAAATGTTTTAGGTTTAACGGGAAGAGACTTGACATTTACTGGTAGAGTAGAAATATGGTCACTGGTATTAGGTATGCCAATCAATCCGCTTGTCGGTACAGGTTATCAAAGTTTTTGGCTGGGACCTTTTGCTGAGCAACTATGGGATGTTTTTTACTTTCATCCCAATCAAGCTCATAATGGCTATCTGGAGACCTATTTAAATGGAGGACTGTTTGGTACCGGATTTCTTTTCGTGTTGATCTTTTATACCGGTTTCCAACTCAAGGATGATTTTTTAAAAGGCAGGAGCCATATCACTTTACTGATGGTCTTTTTTCTGGTCTCACTAATATATAACATTACCGAAGCTGTCTTTAATAGAATGGATATCATATGGTTTGTCTTTATCACAGCATCATTAAGCCGATTAAAAATTACACTCCCTGATGAAAGCAGTCATATCCAGTGGGATTTTAAGCACAGGCTTTAGACATATCATGCGGTGTAATGTGCAGTTATTTTCTGAAAACTTGGCAATCCAGTTGGCTATTATCAACATCTAATACGCTTTTGAGCTAGAATAGATTTCATCAATATTACATCCCGAGCACATTTGAAAATTGAAAAAGAGAAATTTATCCGTTTGGGTCGGCGAATTCAAAATTACTCCACACGCCGACTTGACAGTATCCTCTTTAGACGGCCATTCATAATAAATTCCAAGGTCCCGTTTATCTCGTTTACCTTTGATGATTTCCCGCGTTCAGCGTTGTATTCTGGCGGTGAGATACTGATGCAGTACGGCCTCAAAGCGACCTATTATGCCTCATTCAGTCTGATGGGTACTAGCCAACCTGCAGGAGCGATATTTCATAGAAACGATATTCAGGTACTTCTTGAGCACGGACATGAATTGGGGTCACACACCTTTGATCATTGTGATTCATTTTCAACCAGTGCCCGAAGATTTGAAGAGTCTCTGCATCAGAACCAACGGGCACTCACTTCTGCTGTCCCAGGTGCAACTTTTAGGACCTTTGCCTATCCCATGAGTGGCCCCCATCCTTTAGTAAAATTGCGGACAGGAAAATATTTTGATTGTTGCAGGGCTGGAGGACAAACCTACAATTATAAAATGATCGACTTAAACCTATTAAAAGCATATTTTATTGAAAAAAGCCGGGGTAATTTTGAAGACCTAAAGCAAATAATCAATAGAAACTCTGAAGCACGAGGATGGCTGATATTAGCCACACATGATATCAGCGAATCCCCGTCTATTTATGGATGTACTCCAGGTTTTTTCGAAGAAATTATCAAATATTCACTGGATTCCGGTGCTGTGATCTTGCCAGTAGCCGAAACGTTGGATGCTTTGCGGCTTTCAAGCAAATTTTAAAATGTTAAATTCAAATGGTTGGACAAATATTTTCGAAGCTAATTCATAACGAGTTTTGATGAAACCGATCGTCCCGAATAGCACAAATTACTTTAAAACAGATCAAATATCAAATAATCTAAGAGAAAAAGCACTTCGTGGGGCAAGTGCAACACTCCTCGCACAGATATTCAGTTTTACTATTTCTATGTCGGGGACTATCATTCTTGCCAGGCTACTGACACCAGGTGATTTTGGATTAGTAGCGATGGTTCTCATTTTTAGCCTGCTACTGCAAAATTTCGGTTTAAATGGATTTACAGAAATCACCATACAGAGACCGGAAATAAATCACACACAAATCAGCACCCTGTTTTGGATAAATCTCATCATCAACTTCAGCCTAAGCTTGCTATTCATTGCAGTCGGTCCGTTAATTGCTTGTTTCTACCGCGAACCCCGTCTAACCGGGATCATCGCCATAATCGCCTCTTCGATCCTTTTTTCTGGTTTATCCACCCAGCACTTAGCATTACTTCAGAGAAATATGGAATTTTATAAAACCTCCTTGATTGCAGTGCTCGCTTCGCTTATTAGTTTTGCTTTGGCAGTCATGCTGGCGTACATGGGTTGGAGCTACTGGGCTCTTGCGATCCGTTGGGCCGCCTTACCTTTTATTACAGCTGTTGGCGCATGGATTTTATGCCGATGGAGGCCAGGCTTGCCGGCTAACGATCCTAGTATTCGGCCAATGATCAAGTTCGCCTTAAATACATATGGAAATTTTGTCATTGACTATTTTGGCCGGAATATTGACAAACTTCTATTGGGAAAGTATTATGGTACTCACGCATTAGGTTTTTATGACAGAGCATATCAATTATCAAACATGCTCCCCAACCAGCTTGTTCACCCGATGACGAATATAGCAGTGGCCGCCTTAAGCAGAGTATCAACAAATCCAGATAAATACCAGAGGTCTTATTTCGAAGCTATTTCATTATTAGCATTTATTGGTATGCCAGCTAGTGCCGTTATAGTATTAACCGGAAGTGATCTGATTCACATATTACTTGGTCCCAATTGGGCAATGGCTGGCAAGTTATTTCAGATCTTTGGAATCTCCCTCGGCATCAAACTGGTATATTCCACACACAGCTGGTTGCATCTCTCTCTTGGCACACCGGACAAATGGTTTCGTTGGAGTATTCTGTCTTTAATTTTTACTGTTCTATGCTTCTTGATTGGGCTCAAGTTTGGTATTGTTGGGATCACGGTTGCATATTCTGTTTCTTATTACTTTTTGATAGGCCCTGGGTTATGGTATGCAGGCAAACCCATACATCTCAATTTATCACACATCTTGGATGCCGTGTGGAGATATTACGTTTCGGCATCAGTATCTGGTTTATCGTGTTGGTTTGTTCTACACAAATGGGCTTTTTTATCCTTACACTTTGGCAGGATGAATACTCTCTTAAGAATCCTCCTTTCGTCTTCCCTCTTTACAGGTATTTATATGGCGATTATTTTTATCCTATACCCGGGCGGCAGACCTATAAGCCACTTCCTGCAAGTATTCCGGGAAATGGTCCTTGGCAGAATTAATAATACTTTGCAGCGTAATACAGAGTGAATTGAAGATTAATGTGTTCTCCAATCCTTGTGAAAGGAGCGACTATGGAGCCCTCGAATTGCATAAAACGTGGTGCTACAATTATCAGTATACTTGTTTCGATCATCCCGATGTCGTTTATAGGTCAGGTTGTGAATGCAGAAATTATTCCGGCAGAAAGATGTGTGGTGTGGCAAGGGAATGTCGGCGTCAAGGGAGATATTCCCAGCCAGAGGAAGGTCTTTGTGAATATCAAGCACCCGCCCTACTATGCCACTGGTGATGGTTTACACGATGATACCCGTGCAATCCAACAAGCAATTGATGACTGCCCAAAAGGGCAGATAGTTTTCCTGCCTGCAGGCAATTATAAAATCACAAAAGGGATACAATTAAAGTCAGATATTACGCTTCGAGGTGCAGGCATTGATTCCACATCCATTCAGGGGGCAACCGGATTGTCTTCGACACACCTTATATCATTCATGGATGATGATTTTGTGGATGATGATATCTTTCAAGTTTCAAAAAATATCTCCGGCGGTTTGACTAAAGGTGCGACGCAAATTGAGGTCGTTTCACATGGATATAGTGTTGGCGATATCATCCTGATTGATCAATTAAATGACAGATTGGCAAATCCACCAGTAACTGCAACTGGAACAAGCGGGACATGCACCTGGTGCAGCCGATCAAATGGAGAAAGAGCATTAGGACAAATTGTAGAGATCGCATCTGTACCTGATGCTAATACAATCATGTTAGATATTCCTCTTTATTATAACTATAACACAAACAAATCCCCACAGGTCTCTAGGGTAAACCCTGATTTTCTCATCAGATTATCCGGCCTTGAATCTATGGAAATAGACAACTCTCTGAGTTACAGTGACAGCCAACAAAACTATGGCGTAGTATTTATGCATGCGGCAATCCAGTGCTGGATGCTCAATGTAAGAATAAGGACTGTCTATAGAGCTGGATTGGTCATCCGGTTCGGCTGCTATCGGAATACTATCAGAGGTTGCGAAATCTGTAAAAGTTACAGGTATGTGTCAAATGGCGGCTACGGTCTGTGGCTATACTATGGTGTCTCGGCTTGTCTCTTTGAGAATAACATTTTTCATGAATTGGCAACCGGGGTTATTCATAATGGACCTGTTTCCGGCAATGTTATTTCCTATAACTACTTCACAGATATCATTTCTACAGACTATCCCCAATCTGTCCGTATCGGAACAGCGGCCCACGGCGGACATCCCTTCATGAATTTGTTTGAAGGGAATTATTTTAATGGGCCTTATATCGATGCCGATTTTTATTGGGGATCAAGCAGTCATAATACCTATTTACGTAACAGAGTTGCAATAGATATTACCAAGACTTCTGACGTGACAAATGTAAGCCTTTGGAAAGATCAAACATATTATAATTTTATCGGAAATGTGTTAGGCATCGATGGACATGAGAATAAGTATGAGGGCAATGACTTGTATGATGGCAAAATGATCTATTGTCTGGACTATACTAATTCGGGATCATCAAACGGACAGACCTTAGCAACAATCCTCAGGCACGGCAACTATGATTTTGTCAATAATGCCGTCGTTTGGGATAAAAAGATCTTGGACCGGACAATACCAAATTCATATTACTTAACCGAGAAACCTAAATGGTGGGGAAATTTAGCCTGGCCAGCTATAGGGCCTGACTGTAATTCAATGGTTAATGACATCCCGGCAAAACTAAGGTTGGAAGGGAAAATGATGGACCCACAACCACCTTCTCATCTCAGATTTGTGAGGTAGCGCCCTTAAAGGAATGCAGGAATTCAAAGTCATCTCACCAATATCATCTCCCTGAATTCCGAAAAAGAACCTGCAATTATTTTGCAGTAGAAGTGACCCGAACCGACCTCTTTCCCCCATACATCCCTCGCATCCCATCTTACGATATACTTTCCTTTTGTTTGAAAAACATCCACCAATCGGATGACTTCACGACCAAGTTCATTGTAGATAATGAGTCTAACATCAACATTCGTTGGCAGATCGTAGGCGATCTCTGTGATAGCATTGAAGGGATTAGGATAATTCTGATAGAGACGAGCGGTAAGGCCGTCATCCCCTATGGAACTGAGCTCAACAGGAGTACTGGTCTGAATAGTGGTATCAATCCGGTTCGAAAAACCGCTTTCAGTGCCGAATTTACCAAAACACGTCGCTACATAGTAATAATGGACATCCCGCCTCATCTGGGAATCCACGAAGGTGCTATCAGGATGTAAAACAGAGCCCAATAACAGAAAACTGGAATCGGCATGGGTGGCACGATAAATATTATATTTCAGGATATCAGGGTTTTTACTCGGGTCCCAGCCCAGACGTACACTCTGGCCGCAGGAAGGTGCCGTAGATAGAATTTCAAATCCAGCAAGTAAGCACCAGAAGAGGATAAACCGGCTTTTTTGCTGATACATAGTTCTTAAGTTGAGATCCATAGGCTGATCATCTTTGCAGATAAATGATTGGCTCAGCATTGCTATCTGACTTTAATAAAACATCCCCAGTGAACTGGAAATTTCTAAGGACGATACAAGTTGCCCCAGCTTATTAATAATATCAGCATTCTGCTGACTCTCCTATTTGCTCCGCTCTGCTTTGGCCAATCCCATTACGGCTCTATTACCGGAACTGTGAACGATTCCAGCGGCAAGGCCCTAGCCAATGCCGATGTCGTGATAGTAGGGAGAAATCAATCAACGGCATCGGATTCAAGCGGCGCCTTCCGGTTCGACCAGGTGAAACCGGGAAGAGTCTCACTGAAACTCATGCGCGTCGGCCGTCAAAGTAAGATCATCAAAGACCTCCTTGTTCAGCCTGGCCACACAGCGCACATCACAGTGCGCATGGACGAGGTCATACTGCATATAGGAAATGTAACCATCACTCCCGGCAACTTCGCCATCGCAGAGGGTCAGTCCGCCCGGCAGCAGGTGATCGAAAAAGAGCGGATCGCCGCCATTCCGGCAACCCTGGATGATATCTATCGCGTTCTGCAGGTCATGCCGGGAGTGGCCTTCTCGGATGACTATAGTGCCCATTTCCATGTCCGGGGCGGTAAACAGAACGAGAACCTGATCCTGCTCGATGGGATCGAAATATATGATCCCTATCATCTGAAAAATATCGGCGGGGCCGTAGGCGTCATGAACATGGACATCGTCGGCAATATGGCGATCATGACCGGGGGATTTGAGGCGAAATATGGCGACCGGCTCTCCTCGGTCGTCAGCATCGAAAACCGCAAAGGTAACACGGAACGGTTAAGCGGCATCATCGGCGCCGGGGGGACAGGATTCTCCCTGCTGCTCGAAGGCCCCCTGCCTCACGGCAGCGGCATCATCTCCTTTCGAAAAAGCTTTCTTAAAGAGGCGGCCGAAATCCTGAATCCGACCGACTATACCTTCTCCCCCTCCTATTATGACATCCAGAGCAAGGTCTCGATCGCCGCGACCAAGAACAATCAAGTCACCTATAATTTCCTCTACTCCAGGGATGAATCCTATCTGGAACGATGGCGAGGGGAATCGGATATCCATGCCGATTATGGCAATTCCTACCAGGGCATCGTCTGGCGAAGCACCCTCAGCCCGAAGATCCTTTCCGAGTTCATCGCCTCTCATGGAGAAAATTTCTGGGACAACCGTATAGGCAACACGGAGCAAGAAAAACTTAATCTGACAGAAAATACCTTCAGCTGGAATGGAGAGGTTTCCCTGCACGACAGCCACGAAACGGGATGTGGAGTGAGCTACAAACAGATCCATTACACCTACGAGATCGAAACTCCCAAACTTTCGCAAGACCAGCAAGCCCTGGAGGATCTGGTCCAATCCTATTTCGGCACGCAATCGATATCGCCGAAGAGCTATAAACTGGCCGGATATATCCAGGATAAATTCCGTTTGCTCCAGACCCTCTACCTGAACATAGGCTTGCGCTACGACTATTTTGACTATAATGACGACCGGCAGGTGAGCCCGCGGCTGGGCATCGCATGGCGCGCCAACAACAGTACTATTTTGCGAGCAGCGTGGGGAAAATATTTCCAGGCCCCGATCTATGCTGAATTAACCAATAAAAAGGGTGCGGACGATAACCCGGGCGCGCAAAAATCAATCCATTACGTTTTCGGTATCGAGAAATTCATTACTGCAAATTTTAGCATCAGAGCGGAAGCGTATAAAAAGACGTTAGAACAGATGATCGGGCACTACTTTATATTTAACGATGATTCAAGCCTGCCCGAATTAAGATATGGCAATCCCAACTCCGGATCGTGCCGGGGCATCGAATTTTTTATCAACGGACGGATTACAAAGGGCCTTTCCGTCTGGGCGACCTACGCCTGGTCCAGGTCAGTAATCGAGGCCTATTTTGTCGATTGGGACAAACTGCAGCTGGTAAAAGAGACCATCCCCCGCTTCACCGATCAGCCGCACAACCTCTCACTCTTCCTCCAGTACGCGCTCCCGAAATCCTATGATCTGAGTCTCAAATGGCGCTTCCTCAGCGGGATTCCCTACACCCCGCTCTTGCCGCGGTTCGTCGATGGCGAGCCGCTATGGGAGTCCGGCGACAATTATTCTGCCCGCTATCCCGCCTACCACCGCCTCGATGTGCGCATCGGTAAAAAATTCACCCGCAAAAGAGCCCAATGGGCGGTGTTTCTGGAGGTGAAAAACCTCTACAACCGTCAGAATGTCCTGCTCTACGATTTCCGGATCGAAAACGGAAAACATGTGCGCAAGGCCTATCACACCCTCCCGCTCCTGCCCACGATTGAGTTTAAATGTACCTTTTGATGCCATTCATTACGCCCCCCGCGATTTTTCCCGCCTAACCTCCCGCTGCCATCCGTAAGATCACCCTCGTTATCGACCATTCGCACCATATCGACTGGCATTTTTCAGCAGTCGCGCAGTTTGAAATAGTCCATGACTGCATGATTTCCGAAGAAAAGGCTGGAAAATGAGTTCGGGTTAACATTTTTCTCTTCAACCGCTGCTGGAATCTGCCCATAATCCAGACAAGACTGGAAAATTATTTCTGGTCTTTTTGCGAGATTCTCTTATATTGAATATTATCCACCACAAGTCCAAGGAGGCCGACGTGAAAAAAATGCTCCATTTTTCAATCATCAGCCTGTTCCTCATCCTGGCAGCCTGGTTTTATCGGGGTTTTTTCTATCCGGACGCCTATGCGCTGAAACATTGGCCCATTTTTGTCGTGATGGCTTCATGGGGGGCAAAGATCGGCATCCCTGTCCTTGCACTGCTCCTGGTTGTGTTATATATCAAGATCCTCAAAAAGCAGATACCCGCCATCAACCTGGCTCTCCTTTCTTTAAGCTTTCTGCTGATCCTGCTGATCATTTATCCTGTAGCCAATACTCTTTTCCAAAGAAGGCACCAGACCAAAGAGCTGGCAGCGTATCATCCCTACCTGCAATTGAAACCCAATCTGCCGGCAAGCAGAATGAATGATGGCACATTCACTATTTTTTGTCTGGGAGGATCAACGACTGAATTCAAGGACAAGCAGGGACGCGGATGGACCGACCGGCTGGAGGAGGATCTGCAGAAAGAGTTTAATACGGACACCATCAAGGTTTATAACCTGGGCCGCCAATGGTATACCACCCTGCATACGCTGATCAACTATGAGGCGAACCTGCGCACGCTCAAGCCGGATGTCATCATCGTCATGCATGCCATCAATGATCTTCTCCATAACGCCGACTTTTCCTATCTAAGCCATGGCCCTTTCCGTAATGATTATGGGCATTTCTATGGCCCGCTCAACCGGATCATGACTGAAAAAGATCTGCCGAGCCTGATCGGGAAGGTGTTTGATCATCTCTGGTATTTTAAACCCAGGCAGGTCATCGATCAGGATGCATTCCCGGGAATCGTGCCCTTTGCAGGCAACCTCAATACCCTGATCGACCTGGCGGAGAAGGACGGCGTCAAGGTGATACTGATGACCCAACCTTCCCTCTATAAAGAGGGGATCACGGAGCAGGAAAAAGAACAGCTGCGCATGCTCAATTACGAAGCCGTCGGCCCGGAAAAACAGTGGAGCTACTCAAGCGTATACCGGGGATTCATGCTTTATAACCTGAAGACCAGCGAAATTGCCGAAAGTCGTCATCTGCCCTTGATCGATCTTGATGCCAGGATCCCTAAAACCACAGAGTATTTTGACGATGATGTTCATTATACGGTCCATGGATTCGATCTGGTCGCTCAACAAATTTTCCAGGCCTTGATTGACGGGAACCTGCTGGAACTGGCGGCTCCTCGCCGGTAGTTCGACCGGGTCCAAGACCCGGTCAGCCCTCCTTCGGCTTGTAGCGCTTCTCACCGGCGCGGATGGCGATGGGCAGGCGGTTCTGCTCCGGCGGCAGGGGGCAGGTCGCGTAAGGGGTGAAGGAGCAGGGCGGATTGTAGGCCTTGTTGAAATCGATGATGGTTTCGCCCGCGGAATCGGGCCGGGCGACATAAAGGAAGCGGCCGCCGCCATAGGTCTCTTCACCGCTGGTCTCGTCGGCGATGATGACGAAGAAGGGCTCGCCAGGGCCCTCGTCAAGGACATCGAGGCGGTACTCCACACCCCGGAGGGTGAAGAGCAGTGCGCCGGGACAAGCCTGCTCTTCCACCTGACCGACCACATTGACGATCCTGAGCTTCTTCGCCGGTTCATAGGGGACAAATTTCGCCTTGAGGCGCCAGGCGGGATCGACCGGATAGCGTTCGATGCCCTGAAAGTTCTTCAGATTTTCGTGCGCGCTGTCGCGCAGGCGGATGGCGAAGCGTTCGCCGCGCCGGATGACATGCCAGGAGAGGGTCCCGTACCGAAGGATGGTGGGGGAGCCGCCGGCATCATCCTGCATGATCGTCTCCTGCACCCGGCTGCTGTCGGCGGCGGTGACCAGGACCTCGGGCAGAATGCGGACGCGCACGACGCCCTTTTCGAGAAAAAAGGAGCCCATCCGGGCCGGAGCGCGCCCCTCAGGGAAACGCACCGGATTCCCGGCATCGCTGCCAAAGCGGTTCTCCCCCTCCTCCAGCCAGAAACGCCCCGCCAGACTCAGCCAGCCGTCGGGTTTGGTGAGATTGGCCACACGCCGGGCGTGCCAGCCATCGATTTCCTCTTTATAAGCCTGGTCCGCCGGCGTCGAGCAGGTGAGCTGCAATCCCGCCAGCAGGGAAAGAATCAGAGCACAGCCTCTTGGCATGGCCTCTTCTCCGGAAGTGATCGTTCAAAAGACCAGATAAAATAGAATTTCAGCGCCTCAAATACAACCGCTTTTTCGTTCCGGCAGGGGTGTTCGGACGGCAAGCGGCGTTTTTTTCTGTGCCGTTGTGTAAATATTTCGTATCTTGGTCCGGTACACAGTCAGGAGGCTGCTCCAGGCATTTTACGGAAGAGTCCGGCGATAATCCAAGACCAAATGAACAGCCGCCGGTGCGGACCGGCATCCTCCTCTGGAACTGGAAATAAAGGGAAAGAACAGAAATGATGATGAGAATGGGCGGGGGCGGAGGCGGCGGTATGCGCCGCATCATCGAAGCCACCGACGAAAAACCGAAAATCACCTGGCCCCTGCTCAAGCGGGTGCTCCACTTTGCCAAACCTTACCGCTGGCGGATCGCCGCCATCCTGATCCTCATCCTGGCGCAAACGGGCCTGATGCTGCTCACCCCGCTGATCATGCGCGACCTTGTCGACAAGACCATCCCCGCCAAGGATCTCCACCGTCTGCTCATCCTGGCCCTGAGCCTGCTGATGATCCCGGTGGTTTCGGGGGCCATCGGGGTCTCGCAGCGGCGCCTCAATGCCCGGGTGGGCGAGGGGGTGATCTGCGACCTGCGTATGGTGCTTTATGCCAACCTGCAGCGCATGTCCCTGCGCTTCTTCACCAACACCCGGGTCGGCGAGTTGATGAGCCGGTTGAACAACGATGTCATGGGGGCGCAGACGGCGATCAGCAGCACGATCGTCGGCATCGTCACCCAGCTCATTCAGGCCGTGGCGGTGTTGGCGGTGATGCTCTCCCTGGAATGGCGGCTGACCCTGATCAGCGTCATCATCATGCCCCTCTTCATCCTCGCCGCCCGGCTGCTTGGCAACAAGCTGCGCGACATCGCTCGCAGCCAGATGGAGGCCAATGCCCAGATGAATGCGATGATGAACGAGACCCTCAACATCGGCGGCGCGCTTCTGGTCAAGCTCTTCGGCCGCCGCCAGCTCGAGGTTGACCGCTTCGGCCAGCGTGCGGCACAGGTGCGCGATCTGGGGGTCAAACGGGCTTTCACCGGCTCGATCTTTATGGCCATCATCGGTCTGATCAGCGCCGTCGGCACCGCCCTGGTTTACGGCCTGGGCGGCTATTTCGTCATCCTCGGCGCCTTCACCATCGGCACGATCGTGGCCTTCGGCTCCTACCTGCACCAGCTTTACGGAGCGCTGCAGCAGCTTTCCAACGCCCCGGTCGAGTTCGCCACTTCGATGGTCAGCTTTGAGCGCGTTTTCGAGGTCATCGATCTGCCGGTCGACATCCCGGAGATCGAGGGTGCCCGGACCATGCAGGAGGTCAAGGGCGAGATCCGCTTCGAGGAGGTCTATTTCAGCTATAACAATACGGATGAAAACCTGCTCAGCGATGTGCGCCGCTACGGCAGCATGGACAATGTGACGGGAGTGCTCTCCGGCAAGATGGCGAGCAAGGATGACGATGACGCCCCGCGCAGCCAGGCGCGCGCCAACGCCCTGGAGGCGATCACCTTCTGCGCGGAACCGGGGCAGATCGTGGCCATAGTAGGTCCCAGCGGCGCCGGCAAGACCACGCTCACCTATCTCATCCCCCGGCTGTACGATCCCACCTCAGGGGTGGTCCGCATCGATGGTCATGATTTGCGCGAGGTGACGCTCGAATCCCTCTCCCGGCAGATCGGCATGGTCACCCAGGAGACCCATCTCTTTCATGACACCATCCGCACCAATCTGCAGTACGCCAAGCTGGATGCTGCGCAGGAGGAGCTGGAGGAGGCCTGCCGGATCGCCAACATTCACGACTTTATCCGGGAGATGCCCGACGGCTACGACACCATCGTCGGAGAGCGGGGCTTCCGGCTCAGCGGCGGGGAGAAACAGCGCCTCGCCCTGGCGCGGGTGATTCTGAAGAATCCGCGCATCCTGCTGCTTGATGAAGCCACCAGCAGCCTCGACAGCAAATCCGAGGCCCTGATCCAGGACGCCCTGGAGAAGGTGATGGCCGACCGCACCAGCGTCGTCATCGCCCACCGGCTGAGCACCATTCTGGCGGCCGATCTGATCCTGGTCATGGACCGCGGCCGCATTGTCGAGAGCGGCAGCCACGACACCCTGTTGGCGCAGGGCGGGCTTTACACCACTCTCTACGAGACCCAGTTCCGCAAGGATGATTAAATCAGTCGGAAGGAGAGGTTCAGAGCATGGAATTACGACAGGTGATGGAATCCCGCTACAGCGTACGCGCCTACAAGCCGAATCCGGTGGAGCCCGGCAAGCTTGAGAGGGTACTGCAAGCGGCCTATTGGGCCCCGACGGCCTGCAACCTCCAGCCCTTCAGGCTCATCGTCATGGAGACCCGCGGACGGGAGGCCGAACTGGGCCGCATCTATCATCGCCCCTGGTTCGTCCAAGCACCCCTGATCATCGCCATTGTTGCCCTGCCGGAGGAGGCCTGGTCGCGGCGCGACGGCGCCAACTATGCCTTTGTCGATGCAGCCATCGCCTTCGACCATCTCATCCTGGCCGCGACCGATCTCGGACTGGGCACCTGCTGGATTGCCGCTTTCGATCCCCAGGCCGCGCGTGAGGTGCTGCAGCTGCCGGAGAGCGCCGTTCCGGTCGCCTTCACCCCGCTTGGCTATCCCGCTGACCAGCCTGGGCCCAAAAAACGCAAGACTCTGGAAGAAATCGTCAAAAAGGAGCATTGGTGATCTCTTCCAGAGAGATCACCTTCTTTTTGCTTTCGTTGCCGCAGCGGTCCACGGCGGTGACGGCGACCGCAGTCACCTTGCCGGCTTCGACCGGCAGCTGCACACTGTGCTGTCCGGCCGGATAAATCTCCGGCAGCCAACTCCCCGCGCGCTGGAGGTAGAGCACATAGACGAAGGGGGTCTCTTTCCCCTTCGGCTGCCAGGAGATGCGCCAGCCGCTGCTGTCCGGAGCGGCCTGCACCACGGGAGGCTCAGGGGCCTTTTTGTCGAGCCAGGGGAAGGCGGGCATCAGCGCCGCTCTGGCGAACGGCCCCCCGGCCAGGGCCTTGAAGATGACGCTGTCCGGATTCATCAATGAGCGCATGCTGAACTGGATGGTCCCCGGCGCCTGCTGGATCATGCCGCGGGTCACCATCACCTGGCCGATGATCTCGCGGGCCATCTCCTCGTGCGCCACCCCCGGCCGCAGATAGAGGCCGGGCCAGAGATGCCGCGCTTTTATATTCTCCCCTTCCCACCATCCCAGGATCACCGGAAAACTGGTCTGCATGCTGGCGATATTCCAGTAGATCTGCGGGGTATAGTAATCGATCCAGCCCTTGTTGAACCAGAGCCGGGCATCCGCATAGAGGACGGCGTACTGGTCGAAGCCTCCGCCGTAGCCCGCAGGATAGCCCGGGCGGTAGACGCCGAAGGGGCTGATGCCGAATTTGACCCACGGTTTGGTCTTTTTTATCTCCTTGTAGAGCCGCTGGATGAAGCGGTTGACGGCGTCGCGCCGCCAGTCGTCCCGCGCCATTTTTCCTCCGCCAGCCTGATAGGCCTGCCAGGCCGCCTCATCAGGAAAATCCCGCCCCAGATTATACTCCCGGTAGGGATAGAAATAATCATCGAAATGAATGCCGTCAAGATCATAGCGGTGGAGGAGATCCAGCACCACAGCGAGTGAATGCTCCTGCACCCCCTGGAGAGCGGGATCCATCCAGTAATAGCCGGTGTCGGCGAGGGCGTGCACCCACTCCGGGTGGCGCCGCACGACCGAATTCTCCGCATAATCGGAGCGCATCGCCGGATGGCCGGCGCGGTAGGGATTGAGCCAGGCGTGCAGTTCGATGCCGCGGGCATGGGCCTGCTCGATCCAGAAGTGGAGGGGATCATAAAAGGGCTCGGGGGCCTGTCCCTGCGCGCCGGTCAGATAACAGGACCAGGGCTCCAGCTCCGAGGGGTAGAGGGCGTCCGCCTGCGGGCGCACCTGCAGGACGACGGTGTTCATGCGCATGGCCTCCACCCGGTCGAGGATCGCCACAGCTTCGTCCTGCTGCTCCTCCACCGGCAGGCCGGGACGCGATGGCCAGTCGATGTTGGCCACAGTAGCCACCCAGACGCCGCGCATCTCGCGTGCAATGGCCGGCGGCTCGTCTGCCGCCCGGGCCATCGGTGCCAGACCCGCCAGCAGCGCCGCCAGCAGCAGAGTGGCGGTGGCGCGCTTGCGATGCAGCTGTTTGATGGTTTTCATGATCAGCCGGCGCGGCAGATGGCGGCCGCTCCAGGCGCCGACGCGGTTGAAGGCGCCGGGGATGACCACCCTCCGGCCGGTCAGCACCCCGCGGTACCCGATTTTAGCGACCTCCGCGGCGCTCATCATCCTGAGCGGTCCGCGCTTCGACTGGCCGATGCCTGTTCCTTCGGTATTGGCACGCACCTGGAACTCCGTCGCCGTCGGACCCGGGCAGAGGGCGGTGACGGTCACTCCCATGCCCCGGCACTCCTCCGCGAGGGCCTCGCTGAAGGAGAGCACAAAGGCCTTGGTGGCGTAATAGAGCGCCATGTCGGGTCCGGGCTGAAAGGCCGCCGTGGAGGCGACATTGAGGATGCGCCCGCTACTGCGTGCGGCCATCCCGGGCAGAAAGAGCCGGGTCAGATGCAGCAGGCTGGTGATATTGACCTGAACCATCTCCGCATTGGTTTTCCAGACCGTGTGAATGTACGGGCCTGAGTCGCCGAAACCGGCATTGTTGATCAGCACATCGATCTCGAGGCCCATCTCCGTCACCGCCTGAAAGATCTCTTCCGGCGCGGCGGGGTCAGCCAGATCCTTGACCAGGGGGACAACGGCGGCGGCGCCCAGGGCCGCCAGTTCCTCAGCGACCGAGGTCATACGGGCCTGGCTGCGGGCGACCAGCACCAGCTGATCCCCGTCGTGGGCGAAGAGCTTGGCCAGTTCATAGCCGATGCCGAAGGTGGCGCCGGTGATCAGGAGAGTTCTTTTCTTCTCGATCTTTCTTCCTTGCAGGTTTGGTGTTGAGGGGGGCCTAAAGGGCCGTCACGGCCGGGAAATAGCGCCGAAAGGCGTCGAGCCGGAGCACCCTGTAGGCGGGATGATAGGCGGCGGTATAAGCCGCAGAGTGGTGCATGACGGGAAATCCCGCAGAGAGATTCTCCCGGGTAAATTGTGCATAGCTCTCCTTAGCGAAGGGGAGGCGGCCGGAGCGGATCAGTGCCCCGGCGGCGGCCCAATCGGCGCGCAGGGCCGCCGTATCGGGTCGGGTGAGGCGCGCGCTCTCCAGCATTGCATCGAGAAGTTTTTCCGGATCGAGACCGCGGCGCACGAAGGGGCGCAGATTGAGGCGCACCATTTTGCCGTCGGGCGCACAGGATTCAAGCAGATTTTCACCGGCGCCCGCAGCAGCCTCCGCCCCGGCGGCTGGAAGAGCGGCGATCTCCGCCAGCAGATAATCCCGAGCCGAGGCGCGCGAGGTGATGAGATGGCCGATGCCGCAGCGGCCCTGATAGAGCAGCTTGTAGAGATCCTGAACCTCCATCACCGGCCGGCTGGCCACAGCGGCCTGGATAAAGCTTTCCCGCGAAGGCTGCGGCGCGCAGGCCAGTAACGCGGGAAGCAGCAGGGTCCAGCCGGCTTTTTGCCGCCGTCGGCTCACAGGGTCCGCCGCAGGGTTCTGACTGCCTCGACCATCAGCACCAGGGCCAGGGCGAACAGGAGCATGGCAATGAGACCGACCGTGCCGAAACCGTACTGGCCGATGAGCTGGATCAGGGCCCAGACGGTCATCACATTCATGAAGAGCATCGGGAGGGCGATATAAAAGCTCATCTTGCCGGTCTTGCGCAGCCAGACCAGAATCACCAGCAGGGTAAGACCCGCCAGAAGCTGGTTGGTGGCGCCGAAGACCGGCCAGATCGCCTTCCAGACCGGAACGGGGTTGCCCTGCGGGTCCTTGAGGGTGATGAGCACAAAGATGAGGGGCAGCAGCAGGGTCGCCGCGGTCGAAAGAAAGCGGCTGCCGGCGCCGCGCAGGCCGAAGAATTCCTCAAAAATGTAGCGACCCAGCCTAGTCGCGGTGTCGAGGGTGGTTAATATAAAAGTGGAGAGGGCGAGCAGTCCGAAGGAGGCCCCCAGTTTGTGGGGGATGCCGATGACCGCAAAGAAATTGCCGATCCCTTGCCCATAGACGGTCATCGGCGCCTGACTGGCGAGCGCAGCGCCGCGCGGCAGCATGGCGACAGTGGCGAGGGCGATCACCGCCACCACCCCCTCGATCAGCATGGCTCCATAACCGATGGTGTGCGCATCCCCCTCCTTGTCGATCTGCTTGGAAGAGGTGCCGGAAGCGACGATGGCATGAAATCCCGAACAGGCGCCGCAGGCCACGGTGATGAAGAGGATGGGGAAAATCGCTCCCAGCCCCGGCGCGTGCCAGGCGGTGAAGGCGGGATAATCGATGGTGTAGCCGCCGAAAAGGATGCCGATGAAGCCGCCCAGAATGGAAAAATAGAGCAGGTAGGAGGAGAGATAATCGCGCGGCTGCAGCAGGATCCAGACCGGGGTGATGGAAGCGATGAAGGCATAGAGGATCAACACGACGCTCCAGAAGCGTCCGGCGCTCAGGCCCGAAAAAGAGGCGACACCGGCCGCATCAATGGGTATGATGTGGCCGACCCAGGTGGCCAGTAAAACCAGCGGCACGAAGATGAGCGAGCTGACGAGCAGGGAAAGTTTGAGCCGGTAGAGGGAGAGGCCAAAGCCCACCGCCAGGAGCATGAAGATCAGCGAGGAGGTGGCCACCCCGCCGTCCTCGACGAAAGTGGTGGCGGTGAGGTCGGTGAAGACGGTGAGGACATAGACCAGGGTCAGCCAGATGAAAGCGAGAAAGAGCTTGTAGGCGAGGGGGCTCATCTGCTCACGGGCGATCTCGGCGATCGAGCGCGCCTTGTGGCGGATGGAGGCGACCAGGGCGGTGTAATCGTGGACCCCGCCGATGAAAATCGAACCGAGGATGATCCAGAGCAGGGTCGGCAGCCAGCCGAAGGCGGCGGTGGCGATGATCGGGCCGACGATCGGTCCCGCCCCGGCGATCGAGGAAAAATGGTGGCCGAGCAGCACCTGTTTCGGGGCGGGCACGCGGTCGATGCCGTCATAGTCGGCATGGCTCGGAGTCGGATTGGCATTGTCAATCGAGAACTGCCGGTCCAGAAAGGCGCCATAAAAACGCCAGGCCAGCAAAAACAGCAGCACGGCGGCGAGGAGGATGGTGAACAGCATGGCCTCTTCCCTCATTCATAACGGCCTGCACACACAGGGGGTGGTATGAAAAGAGCCCGGATGATCCGGGCTCTTTTCGGTTGTGGATGCTCAAGCCAGGGGCTTGAAGGTATCGACAAACTTGATATTCATCTTTTCAAGCTCCGCCAGGACCGGCTCGTAAACCTCCGGCACAGTGGGGATGTGGACGCCGGTGAGCTTGATCTTGCCCTGGTTCATCAGCTTGACCGCGACCGCCGCCGGCAGGCTGACGGTGCGCGCCATGGAGCTGTCGCCGTAGGGGATGCCGTAATCGACGAGCAGGCTGGTGATCGCTTCCTTGCGGCCGCCCGGGTACTCGGCGATGAATTCGTGCTGCAGCACGACCAGATCGCGCTCGCCCGGTTTGTAGGCCATCTTTCTCTCCATCAGGGCGGTGAGGGCATCAAGGACCGTGGGCGGGTCGCACTTGACGGGCTCATCGCTGAAAAGGCCCAGCCACTCGAACCGCTTGATCACATCATGGACCTCCGGCAGCTCCAGGTGTTTGGCCATAGCGGCCTTGAGCCCCTCGGGCTTGGCATTGATCAGGGAGGCGGTCAGTTGCGCCCAGGTCCAGCCGAGAATCTCCGGCCGTTCGGTGTCATTCAGAAAGCCGAGGCGCACCACCTTCTCCAGGGTTTCGCACCAGCCGGGATTGCGGAAGGTGCCGCGGAAGATGGTCCGGGCATCCTTGAGCCCGTAGAGATCCTGATAGAGCATGGAATCGCGGTTGGGATAGAGTTCGAGCCAGCCCAGTCCCCGGACATCCTTGATCGCGACGGTACGGAAGAGGTCCTTGTTCTCGATGACCATATCCTTGCCGTCCTTGAGAAAATGGGCCGAATTGCGTCCGGCGAGGAGGACGCCGCGGGGACTCCAGGAGAACTTGTAGCCGAAGGGATTGTCGTTGGCTTCGGGGGCGGGCAGTCCACCGCAGACCGATTCAAAGGAGGTGACCCTTCCCCCCTTGTGCTCCACCTCATGGATCATCTTCATCGCCGACATGTGGTCGATGCCGGGGTCGAGGCCGATCTCGTTGAGGAACAATAGTCCCTGGTCCCTGGCCTGCTGGTCGAGGGCGCGCATGGCCGGGCTAACATAGCTGGTGGTCACCAGATTGGTCTTGTGCTTGAGGCACAATTCCGCCACCTGCACATGATAGATCCACGGCAGCAGGCTGATGGCCACATCGGCATCCGCCACCAGGGCCTCGAGCTTTTCCTTCTCCTGCACCGTGGCTGCGACCGCCTTGCCCGCAGGATGCTTCTCGATCAGGGCCTCCGCCTTGCTGACCGTGCGGCTGGCGATGATCACCTGCGTATCCGGCTGATCGAGCAGATAGCGCACCAGGGGACGTGAAACCAGACCAGCACCAAGAACCAGTACTTTTTTCATACCTCTTCTCCTTCAGGCTTTGTTCAAGTGTTCTTCAAGATAGCTGTACGACGGCGTCAATTGGCCCTGATGGCAGATCACGGCGTTCTTGATCTCCGTCGGCAAATTCAGTTGGCCAAAGGGCTGGCTGTAATCAGCCAGACAGATGGCCGGAACGAAGGGATGGAGCGACTGGCTGAAGGCCTGCGATGCGTCGCGGGGGATCTCCGCAGGCAGATTGTCTACCGCCATGATCACCACTCCTTCACCCTCATGGCCGTCCCGGATGGTATCGGTGCCGGGGTGGTAGACGAAAATGGGATTATCCGATTCGGTCGCCTTTTCAGTGCACTCGATCGAACCGTTGATGTCGCAGCTGATATCCCCAATCACCTGCATTTTTATCGGCCGTCCCTCGGACCAGCGCTCTTTCAGATAGCGCTTGGTCAGGAGGCGGGGGTAGCGCTTGTCCCAGTAGATGCCGTTGACCAGGACGCTCAGGTGGGGAAGATGCGCCTCAAATTGGGAGTGATAGCCTTCGGGATGTTCAAAATAGTCGTTCAGATCGAAGGCCTGCGCGGGATCGACCGGCTTGACCATGTCGCGTTCTGCAAAGACCACCTTGTGCAGGATGGTGTCGCGCCGCGGCGTCAGCCCGGCCAGCTCTTGCGGTTCGACCTCCTGGTGCGGGAGCAAGTCAAAGACCTCCTGAGCTCCCTTGGAGACATGGCCATAACCGGAAAAACCGATGACGAGGGGGCGAAGCGGTTCGGGAATCCCCTGTTCCGCGATGCGGCGGCCCGCTGTTTCGACCGCGGCCTTGGCCTCGGCGATATCGCGGTATTCGTAGGCCATGCGGATCCCGGTGAAGGGGGTCTCAAAACCCTGGCTGCGCAAGCGCAGGCCGAGGGCATGCAGGGTATCCACCATGCCCGCCATGCCGGCGAAGCGGCCGAAGAAGACCAGTCGGCGCCCCCGGGCGTCCTTGATCAACTCATAATCGATGAGGGTGGAGCGGCTCTCGAGCAGATGCCGCAGCATGGGCATGTTGTATTTCTGGCCCTTGATGGTATGCGAAAAGTAGAGGTAGGTCTTGCCGGGATGAAGAAGCGGGATCGGAATTTCCTTGATGCCGAAGATGACGGAACAGGGAGTGAGGTCCTCCTCGATGCGGGCGCCGGCCCGCTCATACTCCTGGTCCGAAAAGGCGCGCGTCGGGTAGGGCTGGCAGTAGAACTCGAGGGGCAGCTCCTCCCTGAATTTGATAATCTGTTCGGGGATGATGGCTGCTCTGCGCTCCCAGATGTTTTTATCCTCGCGACGGATTCCGATGATTTTTTTCATCCCTCTCCTCTGTGCCTGTTCCTGATCGGGTGGCCCCGCGGTGCCTTTCCCATGCCGGGCGGCGGTTCGAAACAATGGTCCCCTATTCTAGCAAAAATAGCCCAGAATGTCAACGTATTTTTAAAGCAGACCAGGGTAATCCGGGGACAAAGAACACCCCTGCTGCTCTCATATTCTCCCCTCCCTTCCCGCGAGCTGTCCGCAGGCGGCGTTGATGTCGGTTCCCTTGCTCCAGCGGATCGAGACCGGGGCATGCAGGGGGCTCAGCCAGGTGGCAAAGCGCGTCACGCTCGCTTCGTCAGGACGCTCAAAGCCGGGCAGGGCCGGATTGTAGGGAATGAGGTTGACCTTGCACGGCACCTCAGCCGCCAGCCTGCGCAGGGCGTCGGCATCCTCCTCGCCGTCATTAAAGCCCGCGAGGAGGACATACTCGAAGGTCGGCCGGCGGCGGGCCTTTTTCGCATAATACTTGACAGCATTGAGGAGTTCGGGCAGGGGGTAGCGTTTGGCGATGGGGACGATCTGCCGGCGCTTGGCATCGATGGCCGAGTGGAGTGAAACGGCGAGGCGGAAGGGCTGCCCCTCATCCGCGAAGCGCAGGATGGCCGGAGTGATGCCGACGGTGGAGATGACGATGTGACGGTGGCCGACGGCTATGCCGTCGGGGTTGTTGATGAGGCCGGCGGCGGCGGTGACGGCTTCATAGTTGAGAAAGGGCTCACCCATGCCCATAAAGACGATGTTGGTCGGCATTTCCCCGGTCTCACGCGCCGCCTGCAGCACCTGGTCGGCGATCTCGCCCGTGGTGAGGTTGCGCCTGAAACCCAGGGCGCCGGTGGCGCAAAAGGCACAGCCCAAAGCGCAGCCGACCTGGGAAGAGATGCAGAGGGTCCGGCGGCCGGACTCGGGGATATAGACCGCCTCGATGAGCGCTCCGTCCTCCAGCCGGAAGAGATATTTGACCGAACCGCTTTCGGGCGAGGCCGCCCGCTGCTCGAGGGTCATCCACTCCAGGCCGGCCTCCTCGGCCAGTTTGCGCCGCAGCTCGCGGCCGAGGTCGCTCATCACCTCGAAAGAGGCGGCGTGTTTGGCGTAGATCCAGCTGAAGAGCTGCCGGCCGCGGAATCTTTTTTCGCCGATCGATTCGGCAAAGAGCTCCAGTTCGGCGCGGTTCAAACCGACAAGTTTATTTTTCATAGACCATTCACAAAAGGGCACGGGCTGTGCGCGGCCCGCACGGCCGCGGATCGGTGATCGGGGAGGGATCCGCGCCCCCTAAATTAGCAGATGTTTTTCTATTTTCCAATCTTTTCCGCAATGCGGAACAACAGCTGGTACTTGCCGGTTATAACTAGACAGCGGCGCGTGTTGTCTTTTTCCGCCGGTATGTAAAAGTTGAATAAATACTGGAATCGATGGATAGGGAGGCGGCATGGAATTACGCAGCGCCCGCGATCTGGATGCTGTGCAGCAGCTCAAACAGGCCCACCAGGCCATCACTGGCGAGATCGGCAAGGTCATCATCGGTCAGCATCAGGTGATCGACGAGATGCTCATCTCCCTGCTTTCCCGGGGTCACTCCCTGCTGGTCGGGGTCCCCGGTCTGGCCAAGACCCTGCTCATCAGCACCCTGGCGAGGGTTCTCGATCTGCAGTTCAAACGCATCCAGTTCACCCCGGACCTGATGCCTTCGGACATCACCGGCACCGAGGTGATCGAGGGGGAAACCGGCGGCGGCCGCAAGGCCTTCAAGTATGTCAAGGGGCCGATCTTCGCCAACATTGTCCTCGCCGACGAGATCAACCGCACCCCGCCGAAAACCCAGTCCGCCCTGCTGCAGGCGATGCAGGAGCATGAGGTCTCCGCCGCCGGGGTCACCTACAAACTTGACGAACCCTTTTTCGTCCTGGCCACCCAGAACCCTATCGAGCAGGAGGGCACCTATCCCCTGCCCGAGGCCCAGCTCGACCGCTTCATGTTCAATCTCTGGGTGGACTATCCGAGCGAAGCCGAAGAGGTTGAGATAGTGACCACCACCACCAGCGCCTACCATGCCGACCTCAAGGTGATCCTCAAGGCGGCCGACATCATCGCCCTGCAGGATCTGGTGCGCCGGGTGCCGGTGGCCGAGAATGTGATCTCCTACGCCGTCCAGCTGGCGCGCAAGACCCGCCCGGGCCATGACAGCGCGCCTAAATTCATCAAGGAGTGGATCACCTGGGGGGCGGGACCGCGCGCCTCGCAGTACCTCATCCTCGGGGCCAAGACCCGCGCCATTCTCGACGGCCGGCCGACTCCCGATATCGCCGATGTACGCGCCCTCGCCAAACCGGTGCTGCGCCATCGCCTCGTCGCCAACTTTAACGCCGAGGCCGAGGGGGTCACCACCAGCCAGATTATCGACCGTCTCATTGCGGAGCAGGAGGGGTAAGCCATGGCCTCGCAGGCGCCGGACTACAGGCAGTTCCTCCAGCCCGCGGTGGTCTCCAAACTGACCAACCTTGACCTCATCGCCCGCCTGGTGGTGGAGGGCTTTATCACCGGGCTTCACCGCTCCCCCTACCACGGCTTTAGCGTCGAGTTTGCCGAACACCGCCCCTACATGCCGGGGGATGATATCCGCCATATTGACTGGAAGGTCTATGCCAAGACCAACCGTTATTACCTCAAGGAGTTCGAGGAGGAGACCAACCTCAAAGCTCACCTTCTGCTCGACGCCTCGGCATCGATGGGGTACGGCTCGGGCGCGGTGACCAAACTGCAGTACGCCATCTGGCTGGCGGCAGCCCTGGCCTACCTCATGATCCACCAGCGTGACGCCGTCGGACTGGTCACCTTCGACGAAAAGATCCGCCGCTACCTGCCGCCGCGCTCGATTTTCAGCTATCTGACCCTGCTGCTCCAGGAAATGCAAAACACCGCCAGCTCGGCGGCAACCGATGTGGCGCAAACCCTCCACCAGATGGCCGAACGCATCCACCGCCGCGGACTGGTGATCCTCTTCTCCGACCTCCTCGACGATCCCCAAAAAATCATTTCCGGCCTCAAACACTTCCGCCACAACAACCACGAGGTGATCGTCTTCCACCTCCTTGATCCCCTCGAACTCTCCTTCAACTTCAGGCAGGACGCCCTCTTCATCGACCTTGAAAGCGGCGACAGGATGACAATCCAGCCCTGGCACATCCGCGGCGAGTACCACCGGCTGATGACCGAACACATCGAAACCCTCAGACGCCAATGCCGCGAGAACCGCATCGATTATCTCCTGATCGATACCTCCCAGCCCTTCGACACCGCCTTGCTCGAGTATCTCGGCAAGCGCAAACGCATCGGGGGATGACGGCCGCAGCCGCGGGCAAAAAAAAGGCCCGGAATCCGGGCCTGGAAAAGAGTGCGGGGTGATCAGCGGAACATCGCCTTGATGCTGCCCCAGGTCTGCCGCGCTGAGGAGATCTGCGGCGAAAGGCGGAGCACCTTGTCATAATCCGTAAAGCTGCCGTCCTCATTGACCATGCGCAGCTTGTAATAGAACTCATGGGTGGTCTGCTTGAAGACGCTCTTGTCGATGTAGCTGTAGCTCCTCTCCCCTTCCCCCTTGTCCTTCACCCCGATTGTGACCAGGGTTTCATAATCACGGCTGTCCAGGCTGCGCAAAACCTGGTAGCCCTTGAGGTTGTTCTCCGCGGCGACGATCCACCGCAGCTCGACCTGATTATAGCCAGTCTCGCCCTGAAAGGAGGAGATGATGGCGCCGGCATGCAGCAGCGATCCGAGTCCCAGCAGGGCGAATGCGATGTATAAAAATGAACGTTTGGTCATGATGCGGCCTTTATTATCGATACCCCGGAATATTCTAGTAACTAATATACAAAGATTTCCGTCAAAGTCAATTGTTTTCTGCAGAGGATGCAAATTAAACCTATTTATGTATATAAAAATGAACTTGCGTAAATCAGATGTTGACAAAAAGAACTGCTTTCAGTATATTAGCCCGACAGGGGCAAGCTGTTCCGATGCTAACAACCAGGGGAAAATAGATTGGCAGGGACCGGGATACTATTCCAGACCGCAAATATCGAAGACTCCCTCGACCGGTATTTGCGGGAGATCAATGAGATTCCGCTGCTCCAGGCCAGTGAGGAGATAGACCTCGCCAAACGCATCCGGGCCGGGGATCAGGATGCGCTGGAGATGCTCACCAAGTCCAATCTCCGCTTCGTCGTCAGCGTTGCCAAACAGTACCAGAATCAGGGCCTCTCCCTCGGCGACCTCATCAACGAGGGCAATCTGGGCTTGCTCAAGGCGGCCACCCGTTTTGATGAGAGCCGGGGCTTCAAATTTATCTCCTATGCCGTCTGGTGGATCCGCCAGTCCATCCTCCAGGCCCTCGCCGAGCAATCCCGCATCGTCCGCATCCCTCTCAACCGCATCGGCGCCCTCAACAAGATCGAAAAGCTCTTTTCGTCGCTCGAGCAGGAATACGAACGCGAGCCGACCAAGGAAGAACTGGCCGAAGAGATGGATATGAGTCCGGCTGATATCTCGGATCTGATGAGCAACACCAGCAAGCAGCTCTCACTCGACGCCCCCATCGATGAAGAGGAAGAGAACAAGCTGATGGATGTCATCGAGGACTATGAGATGCCGGCGCCTGATTTCCAGCTGCAGGCCGAATCCCTGCGCATCGAGATCGAACGCGCCCTGGCTTCGCTGGAAGCCCGCGAGGCCGAGGTCATCCGCCTTTACTTCGGGTCTCCTGATTAAATTGTAGTAAATTGATTAATTTGCAATTAATCCTTGACTATTGCAATATTTATGAATATCATATTGGCAAATAGTCAAAATAACCTTGCAGATTGATCATGATCAAAGAGAC